>Ga0180219_1000096_pt1 | contig 109599 bp, 177 predicted proteins | sample eDN3rd30CBELigMG_FD_151338 | JGI IMG/M metagenome (GOLD analysis project Ga0180219, IMG submission 151338) | Enriched Miracle-Growth compost microbial communities from Emeryville, California, USA - eDNA 3rd pass 30_C BE-Lig MG (version 2)... ...
TATGACCCGCGCATGATCGCCGAATGGACCGACACCAACGTGGCCGACGGCGCCAGCTTTCAGGTCGACGTGCGCGTCCAGAAGGACGGCGTCCATACGGGCAGCATCGCCATGACGCTTCAGAAGGAAGACATACTGCAATTGGGAGGCATGTTCGGCGCCGCCGGCAAGGAAGGCATCGTCGACTATTCGCTGGACATGAACCTGCGCGACGTCGTCACCCACGGCACCGACGCGGCCACGGTCAAGGTGACCTGGCGCGAACACATCGTGGTGCAGGCGCCGGCTCGCGAAGGCCAGGAAACGCGCAGCCGCCTCACCGCCGAAGTCGAGGCCGACTGCGTCCATCTTCTGGTTCGCGACGAGGGCCGGCTTGCGCTGGGCATGACGCTTTGTTCGGGCACCGCCCGCCTCGGCGTCTCGGGCTGAAGCCATTCGCAGCGGGCAGGCGCCCTTGTCGTTGCTGCGGGCCAGCCGCTCCCGGCGGGGCGCCGGCTCTGTCGGGGAACCGCGTCAGGCGGCCGGGCACGGCTTACGAACGCAAGAAAAAAGGGTTTATGAGATGAACTCATAAACCCTTGATTCTTGAAGCTTGTGGTGGGTGCTACAGGGGTCGAACCTGTGACCTACGCCTTGTAAGGGCTCTTGAGAACCCGCGCTACGCTTAGCTCTTGGGGCATCCCCCTATGAAGGGAAGCGATTCCATGTCCCAAAATCTACCACAATTTACTGCGGTTTACCCACTCCAGTGTCCCAAAAGTGTCCCAAGATTTGCAGGTTCTTGGCATCCCAGAACCTGCATTATGGCAAAAAGAAAGCCCGCTTTCGCGGGCATCTTTGTTTACGGTCACGTTCCTAAGTTGTAACTTCTGGGTCGCTACTTATTAAGGGCTGCGGTCACAAGCTTGGCAAACTCCACCAAGGTCAGTAGACCTACAGAGGCGCCCTTGGCATCACAGACCGTGATAATCCCCTGGTCAGTCTTGCTAGACCAGGGGAACGGGTGCTGCGTGCGGATGTCTTTAAGCGTCAAGATCACCCCGCCGCGATAGCGCTATCGAACTGCTTGATGATTTGCTCCAGACTGTCAGCATCATCCTTGTCGGTGCGGTAGCCAGCTTCAGCCATTCGCGGCAAGAAGAGAGAGTGGGTCTTTCCATCTTTCGAGGGCTTCATCACCGAATTGCTGACGATCGGGTAGATTTTGCCGATATAGTCTTCGGGGTCAGCGTCGACCGCATCGCGCATGGCTTCATTTTTGATTGTGACGTCGACTTCGAGCAACCCGCATGAACTTCGCATGGCAAGAGCCCCCGCCCTGCCCTCGTTCTTCGTGCCCTGCCGCCCGGGGTTAACCCCGACGCAAATCAGGTCGACCACTGCTTCGAGTTTCAGCTTTACCTGCTCTTTCGAGGTGTAGTCGCCCCAGATGGCGGTCTTTTGCTTAATGACGGTTCCCTCTTTACCCTTCACCAGCAGCTCACGGTAGTGAGCGTATGCCTCTTCTAGCGAGTGAACCACCCGAGTATCAATGACTGAAAGGCGGGGCAATGCGGCGCTATTGGCCGCTGCCGTGGGGATGCGGCGAAGCAGTGTCATCAACCGCTCGATGTAGGGCTTTTTGTAACGCGCCTTGGGCTTGACCTCTTCCAGGGGAATGCAGTCCCAAATTTTGCAAATGACCACGTAGCCCTCTTCAAGCTTTCCGCCCTGGGCTACGCTATTGAGCATGCCGTTCCCGATTTCGCGCGCGCACTCTTTACCATCAGGGCTGCGCACCAGGAGCTCTCCATGGGTCTGGGTGTTGACCGGGATACTGAAACGAATAGCCTCGACCAGAGGGGAAAGCTCATCAAGCGGAATCGGCGTGCCCTGGCGCGATGTCAGAGCCACAACGCCGCCCCGCTCGCAATTGATATTTACGAACATGCCATCCGCTTTTTCCTGGCTGATCACCCCGCGCCCCCAGTTCCACTTAGACAGGTCGGTGTCTTTGGGCAGCGAACAACGCATGTAAGGGAATGTTGCAATGGTGCCCTTGAACACCTTGTTGACTGTCGACGCCCCGAACCCCGCCCTCAAGTCTTTCTTGATGATGCGGGTCAAGAGTTCTGCGCTCTTGGCGTCAAGCTGATTCAGCGCTTCCAGAACAGCATCGCGCGCCGCGTTGCCCGAAAGCTCGCGCGATGCAAGCTGGCGAAGCAAACCGAATCCGCTGATGCCATCCATACACAGCCCGCCCACCGCGTCGCTTGTGCGAACTGGAACGTTCTGGATGCCATAGGTGGTAAAGGGGTCCAGCGCCGCTTCGATGACATTCATAAAGTTAATGTCTTGCCCGTGCTTGGCGATTAGGGCTTCCTTGTCTTTTTTGCCGGACACGCCTGCAATTTCTTCGATCGCGTCGAAAACCTCGCTCGATGTCATCATTGCGCGTCACCCGTTTCAGCTTCCTGGCCCTGGCTTGCCAGCTTTGCCAGAACGACTTCCCGATTGCGATTCAGGGTTGCCTCTGAAAGTTCCGTAGTCCGGATGCGCTCGATCAGACTCGACCAATATGCTCGAATGGCATCATTGTCTACGTTGCCCTCTTCCATCATCGAGCACCACGTCAGCGTGCAGCTTTCGGTCGCCAGCAACGTCGCCATGATGACCGGGTGAACCTGTTCTGCCTGCATAATTTCTGCTACCGATTGGCAGAAGCGCTCGTGGATGCGTCGTAGCGTAGCGACAAAATTTTCTTTATCTTCTTCAGAAAGTTGCTCAAACGCTTGGTCTTGCATTCTTAAATTCCTTTTTGGGAGATTGACCGCCCTGGCATGGGCTATGCAATGATTTATAGTGAGTATTTACTTACGGTATCGGATATCACCCGCGTGCTAATCCAGAACGAAGTGACATACGCAAGGTGACTGCGCTCTGCTGGGTAAGCGGCGTTGCCCTGTAGAACGCCTGGCGAACGACTTCGGTAGGCACCTCGTTGGGGTCTTTACCTGGGGGCAAGATGGCGATTCGAACCGTCAACCCGACTGATCGGGCGTGGAGCCCTGCTTTGATGGCGTCTTCGATTGCTGCAAATTCGCCGTCCCACATGATCGTGAGCTCTTCCAGCCCGCGCTCTTTGAGCATTCTCAGCTTGTCTAGCTGGCCCAGGGCTAGGTGCTTGCCAAAGCTGCCTATGGGCACCACGTCGCGCAGGTCTGGGTCTTCATCCAGGGCGATCTTTGCCGCGATCACGTCAAACACCCCCTCGCACAGCAGCGCGCGTCGTGTGCGAGCGACGTTGTGTGCGTTGAATAGGTGTTCGCCCGTGGATGCGAAGCCAATGGGGAAGAGGTATTTCTTCTCAGCGGTGCCAGTGGTGTCGCGCCCCTGAAAAGAGACCAACTCACCATTGATGTCGTAAATCGGGATGATGACCCGGTTCGTGTAGTCGACCACAAAGTCGCCCGCGTCCCAGAACGCATCTTTGCTGTAACGAAGGTGAAAATAGCGGGTGGCGTCCTTCGTTATGCCACGACGGGTGAGGTAGGCAAGGTTGCGGTCGCCCACGGGTAACTCAAACGACTCGGGCAGCACCAGACGCTTCGATTCGTTGCTTACAGCGAGCGCCTTACGGGCGGGACGCCAGCCGATCTCGCGCCCGACCTGCAGAATGTGTTCATCGAGTCCCTTGCCGCCAAGCCCAGAACTGGCCCGTATGAAGCTGAAGCGGTTGAACTTCGCCTCGCAGGAACCCGAGAAGCAATTCCCGAGTCCCGTGTCTTGATTAAGAAATACCTTCCATTTGGAAGTGCCGCAGACCGGACAGGTTCTGATGTTGTATTGAGCGCCAGAACTACCATGGGTTTCGCGATACTCGACGCCCTCGCGGTCGAGGTATGCCCCGATGGGCAGTGCGTCAAGAACCTCGGCAACTTCAGGGTTTAAGGCCATTGCGGATCTTTTCTGCTATGTCGTGCTCGAACTGCGCCCGAACGCGTCTATTGCGCGCCCGCAAGTGTTCAAGCTCTTTACGGTCGACCGACATGCGCCACCCGGCAAACCCGATCACAGAAGCGGCCACCGCAATTGACCCAATCAGGATGGCGAACGTCCATAGTAGAAATTGCGCGTAGCCTGCGATAAGCCACTTCAGAAATTCAATTACCGCGTCCATCCGACTTGCTCTCCAATTTGTGCGCTTCAAGCGCGGCATCCAACAGGTCTTTAAGCATGCGCTCCCGCTCGGTAGGCTTATCGTCCCTGCGACATACGAGAATCAGCACCGTGAAGATGCCGATTACCGTAAGCGCCATGGGAACCATGATGAATGCCAAGTTCCAATCGATTCCGCCGCCCATTACTCTTCCCCAATCACTTCTGAAATGAAGATCATTTTTTCTAAGTCCTGGGCAATGCGAAGAGAAAAGCCATCTTGCTGGTTACGGCACGCAGCAAAGAACAGGCGCGCTTGATTCAGCGACTTCTCTTCATCGGTCTTGTTGATCGAAATGACGATGTCAGCGATACGAATCTTGTTGAAGTCTTCAGCGACATCAGTAGCGGTAGCGACCGCTTTCTTCGCGCCTTCCCGGTTCGTCTGGGTCGCGGTCAGAATTGCCAAGTCTTCCTGCATCGCCAAGCCACGCAGGGCGACATAGACCGACTTGGAGTTCTCGATACCACTGTCGGTCACGCGCTCAGGCTGCATAAGGTCTGCGTAGTCGACAATGACGAGGTCGAAAACGATACCCTTGGCTTTGTATCGCTCCAGCAATCGACGCAGGTCAGAGACGCGCATGGAGCCCGTCGGGAACTCCTGAATGATGAATTTGCCCGCCTTGCTCATGTAGTCTTTGACAGCAGCCTTGACCGTATGAGTGTTCGTCCCTAGCTGGCTCATTGCGACTTCAGCGATATTCGCATCGACCCGCTCAGCCATGATCTTGGCGGCGACTTCCAACGTCACATAAAGCACGTTGTAGCGCTGCGCCGACCCCGCAGCGGCAATGCCAAAGTCCATCAAGGCGGTGGATTTCCCGCCCTTGGCGGGGGCCATCAGCACCGATAACTCGCGCTTCCCCCAGCCTCGGTGATACAGAAGCTTGTCGAGCTCCGGGTAGCCCGTCGTCACACCCGTGGGCGGCAACTTGCCCGCCGCGCGCAGTAAACGCTCTTCTGTGCGGGCATCGATCATTTCGCCATAGTCATATGCCCCGCCATCTTCGTTGCGCCCGACGTTTGCAGCTTTGGTGATCGCTTGCTCGATTCGGTCGAAATCACGCTTATCGAGATAGCCCACCGAATCGAGGATTGCAGCGCTGATCGCCTGGTGCTTTGCGAACTGGGCCACCTGCTCCACGACATATTCACGGTCTGAAATGTCGACCTGGAACAGCCCCTTCTCGCTCTTGTCAGCGACATAGCGCGCGCAACCCACCCCAAGTTCTTTCGTGAGGACTTTGTTGATGATGTCGTGCTTGATCAGGTCGCCGATGACAGCCTTGTCGCCCGGGCACTTGCGATACTTGTCGAAATACCGCATAGCGATATTGACCAGTCCCGCGTTAGACTCAGATTCGAAATAGTCGGGGCGAATCAACCCCTCGGTTTGCTGCATAAACGTCACGTCACGCAGACAAAGTGCCGCGATCTTGGTCTGAAATGCTTCGTCAAACTCGTAAAGCGGTGCTGGGGCGCTTGCCCCAGCGGCAACACTAGCAGCTGGAAGTGCAGCACTCATTTGTTAGCCCTCCTTGGCGGCTACTTCAACCCCCTGGAAGAGCTCGATTGCATGCTTGAAGATTGTTACGGGTCGCTGCGATGACTCAGAAATAACGGTCACCGTGAACTTGTCGCGCGCCTTGATCGAACCACGAATCGTGTCGCCAGACACCAGCACAATTGCCACCATGGACCCTTCTTTCTGGTGACGCTCCAGAATGGCGTCATGCCCCTTTGCCACAAAGGGCTTCTTCCCGCCGCCTTGCAGTTTGCCCGTAACGGGTGCTGGGCGATTCACTGTTAACGTCCTGCGACGGTGCTCGGCAATCTGGTCTTGGCGAACCACTTCCACGGGGTCAGCTTTGTGCATGAAATATCCTGATTAAAGTAAGTGCTTACTACAAATTATGGTGAAAAAAAGCCTGTTGAATTAAGTCAGCGCCAAAGTGTTCGATGGCAACTGACTCGGGGAGCATCTTGTCTTTATAGACAAGGCGGGCCAGAACCCGTGCGGGCGCAGGTCTGGCTTGGACCTGCTGAACCAAGTATAGGTAGTAGGCATCTTGCTCTGGCAGACCGCAATAATTCGCTGCCAGAAAGATCGGGCTCTTCGCCAGTTGAAGCGTTTGGCGCTTCGCTTCGAGCCATGCCACTTCGACGTCGAGCGATATGTCGTCGTCGAACAGCTGATTGGGTCTGGGCAGATAACGCCAGCCCCTTTGAAACATGCGGTCAAAAACGAACCGCAGATAGAATGGGTAGCGACAACCGATTCGATCTGCCTCTTGGCGGGCGCGCCAGAATTGAAGCAGTGCGCCCGACTTGAAAATATCGTCAGCCACACCCGCAACTTTCAGGGTCAGTGCAGCGCCCGCATCTTGCGTCTTGGCATACTGTGCGCGGTATTGGCTGTCATAGGTCTTCACAAACAGCTGTGTCGCCCGCGATGGCAGCATGCGTCGGTAATCGAACCAGCGCAGCGAATAAAGCTCGGGCTCAAGCTCTCGAAACTGTGGCGGGACAAGCTTTAGTTCTTTCTCGACCAACTGGGCAAGATCGTCCAATTCAAACTCCAAATAAAACTGTCACTGACTTTGTAGTCTTCTGGGTGCGGAACCCGCCCTTCCAGACCTAACAGCGAAACGGTTAGCCGCTGTCGTATAGAAAGATTTAAGGTTTTAGAAGTTCTTATTTAAGAGGGGATGCCAAAATCGTGCTAAGTAAAGTCCGGTGTCCGCTCACAGGAAGCAAGAATGGGCGCGGCTACAGCGAAGCGTCCACTCTTACTTTCTTTTAAATCAATGACTTAATCTTCAGAGTATGCAGCGATAACTTCCGCAACGAACCCCGACCTCACAATGTCCTGACGGTCGAAGGTAATCACCTTTACGCTGGGGATGTGCTGGATGCGGTGCGCGGCGTCCAACAAGCCCGAATTGGGGATGTCTGTCTGGGCGGCATCGCCGTCAACCACGACTTTGCAGCCCTCCCCGATACGGGTAAGAAAGAGCTTCATCTGGCCCGGGGTAGCGTTCTGCGCTTCGTCAAAGAGCACGAATGCGTTTCTGAACGTGCGGCCACGCATGAACGCCAGGGGAACCGCCTCGATCTTGCCCGCTTTCAGGAAATATTCTGTCGGTCCCTTGCCCAGGCGCTCGTAGAGGATTTCTTTTACGGGTGCCAAGTAGGGCTCAAACTTTTCCGCAAGCTCCCCTGGGAGAAAGCCAAACTCTTCTTCACTCTCGACTGCGGGACGCGTCACGATGATCTTGTCGACGCGGTGGCTTTCAAGCATTTCTGCTGCAATGGAAGTTGCGATGTAGCTTTTGCCAGTGCCCGCTGGCCCCAGGCCAAAGGTGACATCAAAGTTCTTGATCGCGTTGATGTAGCGTTGCTGCTTGTCGTTCTGAGCAACCAGGGGCTCGACCGCGCGCTTGTGGGTCGCGGGGCGTTGCAGTTGCTCATGAAGGTCTTCATCGTTCGCTGCGACGCGCTTGCGATTCTGGGCCAGGGTAGGGACTTTACGTTTAATGCTGCGGGCCATATGTGCTACCTATGGGAGTGGGGAACTCAGGGCTGGACGCCAAACCTCTTCATTTGGTCTGCGATGGCTTGGTTAATCCAGTCGATTTTCTCGTTGTCGCGAATCTGAAGGTCGCGGTATTGCTTCTTTAGCGCTGTGTATGCGCGTGATAGCGTTGATAGGCGCACTTTCCCGTCCTGGCCCGGGACGATGGTGGGCGCGTCAGCGCTACGCTCCATAGCGCTGACGGGCGCTACGAGGATCGACTCTTTAGGGGGTTGCGTTGAGCAGCCGCACAAGATCGCTACTAAGCACAGGGTCACCAGGACAAGCCATGGCGGGACCGTTACCGGAGGGCGGTTCATCTTCTGTGGTCTCAACTAAGGAAGAAAGTGAATCGAACTGCGCTTGGTTGAACGCGAAGAACTCTGCGTTCTGACGCAATGCATCGTTTACTCGGGCTTCGCGCTGCGCAGCGTTGGCGACGACCCGAATGTCTGTCTGGCGTGCTTCTTGCAGCGCACGGGTGTTCGCCGCGTCGACGAACCGCCCCTTTGTATAGAATCCAGAGCCAAACCCAATGGCGAGCGCTACAGCGCCCACGATCAAGGCAGTCTTCAGTGCCGGGAGTTTTAGGGTGCTAAGAATCATCTTTTTTTCCACCCAAGCGATCAGACCAGCCCAGCGCTACACGTCGAATGAACTCGGGAATGCTGGCTTGGATCGCGTCAAGTGCGTAGCCACCTACCGCTCCACCGCCCAGGCCGATCACAGCTGCCATGGCAAGATGCGCGTCATGGGCAAAGCGGGCAGCAGCTGCAGCTGCGAATATCTCACCCACCAGCAGATTCACAACACCTTCGGAGAGACGGGGCTTTGCGCCCTCGCGGGTGAAGTTGCGCGCAGAACCCACCGCCCCGCCGACGAGCGCGACCAGAATCTGGGGGGTGAGCAATTCATTCATTAGGTGCCCTTCTTGGCGCACTCATTGATGATCTTGCGACCGACAACGAAGCAAAGCAGCGATAACTGGGGATACAGCACCATGGCGGTGGTCAAGGGCGGGTATGCAGCGACAAAGCCCACGCTCACAAGCGCCCAAACCAGTGAAGAGAGAAATAGCGAGTAACCGCCCAGGAAGCGGGCATTTATCTTGTGACTAAAGATGCCCACTATGGACATGAGCGACATTGCAAAGAACGCAGCTGCAGTCAAGCTCAAGGGCAATATGCCGAAAGCCCAGTAGGTCGATGTTTCGAACATGCGGGGGTCGACTATGGCAGCGATCCCCCACGACATAAATAAGGTTGCGTTGAAGACTTCGAACACACGGGTTTTGGTAGCAAAAAGCCACTCGATACCCGATTCGAAGAGGTTGTCAAAGAAGGTGAGAATTCCGTTCATGCTTTGCCCCTTAAGCCTGGTTATCAAAGAGTTTTGCGACCTCAATTGCGGCAATCCACTTCTTTTCCTGCCACTTGCGAAGGTCTTCCCGGTTAGAAAGAAAGAAGGTTTCAACGATGATCCCGCCCGCGTTGACGTAGCCCAGTGAGCCCCGGGCAGACTGGCTTTGGTCGATCCACCCCATATCGCCTCGCACACGCAATTCAAGCGTGCGTGCTATGGCGTTGGTCAGCTGGCGGGAAATGCCCTTGTCTTTGGGCAAAGAAATCGTTTCCACACCCGTGGCAGCGGGGTTCGTCGCTGCGTTGGTGTGGAACTCGATTGCATAGTCGGGCTTGTGCTTACGAATAAGCCCGATCGCTGTATTGAGGGTTTGGTTCTCGCCGCCCTCGCCATCGGTAAAGACGGTGTGCCCACGTTCGCGAAGTTTCAGGGCGACGATGCTGCGAAACTCAGCCATGAGTTCGCTTTCTTTGATGCCGAAGTAGGTAGCGCCACTGTCGGGCTTATCGACCGTTGCGTGCCCCGCAGTGATTACAAACTTAGCCATTGAAAAGTGTCCGTTTTCATATTGGCTCGATTTTAAGTAAGCACTCACTTACACTTCAAGCGAAGCTTAGAACACCGGGCGCTCGGGCCAAGAGACGTTGCGCGGGAAACCCTCTTGTTGAGGCACGCCCAGCAAATTCCGCCGATATGTTGCAATTGCTTCTCGCTGGGCTTCGCTTAGTTCGCTCCACCGAAGCGGGTGTGTGACAACTGAATCCAGTTCGCGCAGCAGCATATTTCGCTGTGAACGCACTTGTTCAGCCAGAGTCTCGTCCTCGCTGGGGCCATCGTAGGGACGAATCTTCCCAAACTTGCCCGCCATTGCTTTCTCGAACAGTTCCCTGCTGTGCGCCTCACTGTCATGTGGCGAAGCGGTATATGGCACCGCTTCGTTTAGCTCGACGAAGAAGACGTCCATGTCGATAGACGATTCATCGGGTGACGAAAACCGAAGATTGCTAACGGTGTTGTATTTCATGTGCGTCCTTTATGCGTAACGAAGCATGAGATTGACGTGATATCGGTAGGTGACGCCGTCACTTTGCGAAATGCTAGTCTCTACCCCGCCAACGCACCGCCACGAGCCCGTGAATCCATACGCGGTCTGCATCCACGAAGACCTTCTAAGCGCGCTACCTGCGAGGGTTGCGCCAATCGCCATTTGACCTGTGTTGATCGAGCCAGACCCATTCGTAGCATGCAGGGTATAAGAGCCAATTGCGCCCCCAGTCTTGCCCGCCAGTTTCGCGTCGATATCGGCAGCGGTCATAGGCGTCCCTACGTTCGCACTCGTCCAGACGCGGCCTCCATTGACATAAAGCTCAGCGCCGGGCATTTGGTATGTGCTGCCGTTGAAGTCCAGATAGCGACTGTTTGCCGCGTTCAGGAAAACGATGCCCCGGTTAGTGTTTCCGCCATAACCGCGCAGGTAGACTGCTCCACTGCTGATGGTCAAGTTGCCAGTCATCGTGTCGCCCGTTTTTGCGACGCGAGAGCCCAGATTGACAGTTGCAAGCGCTTGTTGAACGAATGCGGTGGTGGCGATCTGAGTTGTATTACGCCCAACAGCGGCAGTCGGCGCGGTGGGCGTGCCGCTCAGCGCAGGGCTTTCTAGCAGCGCAAATGCGTCTGCCTGCTTGCCATCTAGGAGGTCGGCGTTTAGGTTTGTGTTGAGCGTGCCATTGTTGATCGGGATACTGCCGTTAGCGTTGCCCGCATGCCGCCCGTCCAAAAGGTCAGCGTCTAGCCCCGATTCAGCACCGTCGTTGCCGGAGTGCCAGATTCGCGAGCCGACCTCTTCTGCTGCCTGTGTGATGTCAAGAAAGAACCCGCGCGTTTGGCCCCCTGTGTCGTAGATTTCTACGCGATTGCCCTTCAGCCGCAACGACATGTTGCCCGCCATCGTCGTGCCCGACTCGGGCTTTTCGAGAAGAATCGCAGCGCCGTTGTCGCCAGAGAGCGCCCTGCTCAGGGCTTGGTAAGCAATCTGTGCGGCTTGGGCGACTGGCGCTTCGCCTGCTTCTGTAGGGGCGGATAGGTCGAGCACCATCGCCCATGTGACAGGACTCGTGCTAAGCAGAATAAACAGCTGACGTAGGTCCGACCTGTAGCAAAGCATCCCGAGTTCAATATTGACGGTGGGGAACGCGCTGCCAGAACTGTTCGACAGTGAGGTTCGGTCGTTGTTTAGTAGCATCGCCAACGAACTCTGAAGCGATGCTGTGGACTGTATATGGGTATAGCTTTGCATTATTGCGCCCTGTGATTACTCATTACCGCAAGCTCAACGCATCTGCCCATCTACTTACTGCCAGCAAGTATGAACAGGGCGTCAAGATCGGGCTTGGGCTCAGACACCAACGCCCACGTTGCTTGAAGGAACGGATTGGCGCGTTCCCACGTATCAGCGTCATACTCAATCTTCGCTTTCATTTGCTGCACCGAGTCTTCAATAGCAGCGATCATCCCTTCAACCTCGATGAGCTTGCCCACTTCCAGAAGCGCCAGACGTCCTTGGCGGCGCGTGACGGAGGGAGGGACGGCGGTGGGTAGTCCCCCTGCCGCCCGGAGGTTTGCAACTAAATCAGCAACTTGATGCGCAGTCGGCTGAGGCACCCCATCTATTTCCCAAGCGACAATCTCTGAATCAACCTCTTGGATGCCTTGGTTGTTTGTAGTTCTGTAGCCCACCCAGAAGTTTTCCCACCACTTCGCCTCTGGATACTCAGCTTCAATGACGTATGCAATCTCTCGATCTGTAATCAGCATTCTCAATACCCTCAAGTTCTACTTAGTAAGCCTCGACCTGCCTTCCCAGCATGGACCCGAACGTTTCGCCGTATGTTCCTGCCATGACGACGCCAACGCATACATAGTTCGAAGGGAGACGCTTTGTCCCGGCGCTGCCATTCACAGCCAGCGTGTATTCCGAACCAGTCCAGCGTATTGACTGTGTGTGAGCCGCTGGTGTGAACGTGCTGGGCTTGCTGCTGACCTCAGACCAAGTGGGCCAGCGCGTAGCTGTCGCAGGCACACCGGACGTAATATTGCCCCACGAGTGGTTGTGAGCCGCTGGCGCGAACGTAGTTGGCTTGCCCCCGACGTCGCCCCATGCAATTGCCAATGCAGCCTTAACCTGTGCCGGAGTGGACGGGCGAATGTAGTCGCTACCGATCGTCCCGGTTCCCGTGTAGATATGAGTGATTGACCCATTCGTGGTGGCATACGTCGATCGGAATAACCGAGCCCATACGTCCCCCGACGAATTTCGCATCATCGGTGTGCTTGGGGTAGCAGCGTCTGTGAACTCACCAGAGTGGTAGACGCGATTCGTGCCTACGTAGTAATGTCTGTTCGATTCGACGCGGTCAGATTTCAGCGTAAAGCTGGTGTTGTGCGTATAGGAGTGAAACGATATGTCGTCACTCTCTTCGCCGCCCTTGCCAACATACCAAGTGTTCGCGCTTCCATCAGAATTCTGCCCCTGCAGGTAAGAAGCGCCATCGTTTCTAATCTGCACATACCTGTCGATAACCGGCGCTGCACGGTCGACTGGCGTGTAACCTAGCGCGTCTTGCTTTTCAGCAATAGTGATACCTAACGCGACGATCTGCGCTTGCAGCTTCCCGAAGGCGTCGATTACGCTATCCGTTGCAGCTATGGCTGCATTAGCGGTTGCGCTCAAGCCGTCGAGCACCACTTCGCGCACGCGTGCAGCTGTGAAGTATTTGTTCGTTGCTCCTTCGGGAACCGCGTCAGTGCTTCCAGGCGACGGCGATATCTCGACGTAACCAGTCCCGCTCCACCGATACTGCGCGTTTGCCGACTTGTCGACGTAAATCTTCCCGCTCTCTCCCGATGCAGGAAATTCAGGAACCGTGTCGAACTCCAGCACGTCGTCGACGTAGCTGGGCAGATGAATCGCTGGAATTTTGGCATCTGCATCCAAGGGCGCGACGCCGTTAGCAGCACCTTTCTGGCTCGCCTCGATCTTCTCGCTAAGCGCGGCAGTCAGACCCGGAATTTCTGCAATGGTGGGCGGCTTAACCGTCGAGAACGTGCGCTCCCAAGCGGTCCAGACGCCCGAATAGCGGCCCCGGAAAGCGAAGCACCCGCCGTTGATGCTGCCCTGGTTGTTATACGGCACGGCGATCTGGGTGATGTTTCCATCGCCATTTCGCCCGCTACCGTATTCAAGATTCCAGACAAAGAAGTATTGCCCGAAGCCGGGACCGTTGGTGTGACTCCCCAATAGCAGCACCGGGCCAATCCCGGGCTTCGTGTTGGTTGAGTCGTTCCAATCGAGAACGCCCGCTGTGGTCGTTGCGCCACCAAAGCGAAGCAGCGCTGGCGTCGAGACAGGTTTGTTAGCGTCTGACGTATTGTTGACGCTGCCCAACCCCAGATTCGCACGCGCGGTTGCGGCATTGGCAAGGTCGCTCAGGTTGCTTTCTTTCGCAAGCTTGGTCTCTATCTCCGCGACAACGTCGCTCAGGTCAGTTACAAGCTCCCATTGCGCAGGCTCGACCGCGACCAGCTGATACAGCTTGCTTTCGTCTTCCCTGAAGCACTGCATGCCCACTATGAGGTTAGTGGTGGGGAACGCACTGCCCGCGTTGTTGGATATCGCGGTTTTGTCGTTGTCCAGTATCGCCCCCAGCGACGCGCTGATCTTCATGCTGGGGCTGATTTCGGTATAGTTCTGCATCGTTAGTATCCGTGCGCTGCCCATGCAAAAACCCCTGACGACAACGCGCCGTCAGGGGTTCGCATAATTGCGGTGAAACCTAATAGATCAATGTCGACAACGTCAGGGGTGGCGGGCACGCCAACGCCGCCCTTGGTGGTCAGGACAACTTCTGGGATGATGTGAAATTCACGGTTGAAATTGACCCGCACGCCGTTAGCGGCAACCTCAATCGTTGCGCTACCACGGTCAATGATGTCTGGCACGTCAACGACTGCTTGAATGTTCGTGAGCATGCCCCGGTCAGAGTTCTTCGAGCTCAACACCGCCCTGAACATGGCCTTCTGGTATTCGTAGTCGCCCGGCATGAAGTCGCGCCAGTTCGAATAGCCAGCGGGACGCCCGTATTCGATCATCTGCTTGAACGCGTCAAGCGAAAGATCGCCATTGCTTAGAATCATGTCGCTTACTGCGAGGTCGCCCGCCCGTTCCAAACCTGCGTATATGCGGGCGAACTCGTATATGCGATGCTCCACCGCGAAACTTATGGGGTCTGCTATTCCAAGTCCTTCTATGAGGTCTCTGTTGTATTTCGCAGTGCGACCCCACGCTTCGGAGATTAAAAGCGGCGTAATGCTGTTGCGAGTAATCTCGCGCCAGTCACTCTCGTGCGTAATGTCGAAATACTCGAAAGTGGACACCGTCGCTTGACGGCTATCAACGGACTCAAGCGCCAACTGCGTTTCGAATGCAAGGTAGGCGTCCCAAACGTGGGCCTTGAAGTCGCTAATAACAAAAGGCTGAATAGAATGCTTGGTGACATTCTTGATTGGCGCTTGATCGATAACCGACAGCGCCTGGCTGATACTCTTAGCGCCCTGCTTGCGGTGAGTCGGCTCGACAACCAGGTATTCTGTCCGGCTCAGACCAAACGCATTGGCGAGTGCGTCGCTTAGGCCGAACGCGCTGGAGAATTCACGGTAGAACTGCGCAGTCTTGGCATGGGACGAAGCCACCGAGAATTCGTCTACGAGCTCCAGGGAAGTTGCGAACCTCGTGCGATCTGCGATCGCCAGCGACTCCACAAAGCGCAGGTTGAAGTCGATTAGGTCTGTGTAGGACTCGCACAGGTGAAGGTTGCGCGCGAAAGGCAGATGAACCGATTTCTTACTGGAGTCGATGAGTCCCAGCGATTCAGCAAAATTCTTGAAGAACAGCTTGCCCTTAAAAACACTATCGAGCACAGACAGGGGTGTTGAGCAGGTCAGCTGCCAAAGGTTGATGGCGAAGCTTCCAAACTCAGACCCCTCGTGTTCGGGCGAATCCCAGGCTACATTGGTCGCAGTAGCCCAGGTATATTCTTCGCCCGCGATACGCTCGACAGCGGTAGTCACGTTGCGTCGCTATCCACCGATTAACTCATCGTGAACGTGAAGACAACCGAAAGCGTGTCGTCAGCGCCCTTGTTGATGACGTTGAACACCACGCGGTCAAGCATGGTTCCGCCAGTCGCGGCATTGAACACAGCTGATTCGGTGATTGCACCCGTTGCCACACCCGGCGCGAACGTGGCACTGAAGGTGAACGTCTTGGTGCCCGTGACGTGTTCGTAGACTGCGGCTTGTCGGGGCGTCAGTTCGTCCACCAGGGCGGTCTGGCCCGCTGCAGCAGCGGTTGTTCCCTCGCCCACCCCAATGTGGGTCATGACACCGGGGCGGCCCGTGCCTTTGCCAATCGCGTCAGCGATGAAGTCGAACCCCACGTCGACGATCATGTTGTCTTTGTGAAGCACTTGGGTGCTGCCATCCGCGCGCTGCAAAATCGCCTTCATCGCGCCGTGCAACTTGAACTTATCGTTACTCTTCAAAGTGTTCTCCCAGCCATATGCTGATTGCTTGAATAGTGAGTGCTCACACACATTTGGACTCGTGAGCGGCGACAAACTAAGTCGCATTGCTCACGAGTGTAAGTGAGCTCTTACTTACATTTCAAGGCAAGTCATTCCAGTTCAGAAGGACTTCAGCAAATGTTGCACGGGGGGCGAACTCGCTTACCATCATCTTCGCGCCCACCTCTTCGCCAGCCCCCAAGCGTCCGACGAAAAGCTTGCGTTGGGTCGCGGTCTGCACGACGGTAACCAAGATGGGGTCATCTTTCGCTGCGTCGACCCCGACCTGCATTGCTTCGCCAGCATCGCTAAGCAGCTTCACAGCGCCCGCGACTTCGCTGTAGTAGATGCGTAAGAACTTGCTGCCATCAGCGGTCTGTAACGACGCTATTTTTCTCTCGAACACACCCTCAAGATCGATCTGTGGGCTAACCCAAAGCGAGTAGACAAAGTGCGCAGGAAAGCCCACCGAGCCCCACTTGACGGTGCCACTGCCGCTTGTGGGGATAAGCCCCTGCGCATAGCGTCCGTCGCCCCACACGAGCTCGCCGCCCGCGCCAAGCTGCCCGTTCTTACCCGTGACGCTGGTGATATCCCCGTTGAGCGCCCAAGCGTCAACATCTGCGGGGCTGATTCCAGCACCAACCGCGATCTGATACCGCCCGACCACCGAATCGATGTCGCCACCAGGAGCCCAGTGACGCAGCGCTTCGTCGCTCTCCCAGTTGAACAGAGACGTTTCCCAGTTCATTTCGTCGGTGTCTTCGACAATAGACGCCAGCTGGGCATATAGGGAGTTGGCAGCGCGGTAGTTCGCCAGCAGGTCGACGTGGAAGATATATTCGCTTCGGGCAACGCCGTTGACCATCATGATGTCGTTACCGAGACGACGCATGTTCAGCATTCGCCCAGCCCAGTCGGTATTAGCTTCGTCTGCGGTGAAAACGATGTTCCGATCGGGCAAGATGGCAACTTGGTTGCCAATGAACGCGGCCAGGTCAGAATAGATCCCCGGGCTGGCGACTGCCTTAATCCAGAAGGTGCGAACGCCAATAGAGCCAGACGGTATGGTGAACGTCGTAGCTTTCACCTGCGAAACCAGGGTTCCTGTTACCCAGCTGTCGCCCTCGCGAATTTCGTAATAGACGACATCGGGTTCAGGATTTGCTTTCCAGTGCAGTTCAAGACGCTTCTCAGACTGGATGATGTCGAACCCAGCAACAGCCTCGGGGGCTTCAAGCACGAGCTTGAACGTGCTGACGTTGTCAGAGTATGCGCCCTGCGAGTTGACCGACCTGATGTGGTAATAGTAAGTGCCCGCTTTTTCCTGGTCATGGGTAATCATCGTGCCCTGGAAGTTCTTGATGATTACCGTGGCGTTTTCCCAGTCTGGGCCGACACGGACCTCATATCCAGAAAGACGGATATCGGTCACCTCGTTCCAGGTCAGAACCAGGTCATTGGTTCGCTTCTGCACCCGGAAATTCGCAACGTCGCCGGGCGCAGCAGTTCTGCCCTTCGTGCTGTAGTTCGCAGAGAACACCTTGGAGCGCACACCAAAGCCATTGACCGCTATGATCTTGAATTGGTGCTGACCCGCACGCACGTTCCCAAGGGAAATATTCGGGTTTGTCGTGTGCTCGGTGACCCAGTTGGTTGCGTAAGTGCCGGTGCGTCGCCATGTCACTTCGTAGCGCGCTGCGTTCTGGGCAAACCACGATACGTCCAGGGACAGACCCACAACCCCCGGCGCAACTTCTATAGAGAGCTCAGCAACCTTAAAGTCGCCCACGTCGCCAACCTTGCGGGGGTCGACGATAGAGATATCAGGCTCAACAATGTCCAGGCCCTTTTCGATCGCTTCGTATTTGCTCGCGTTGTGCTCTAGCGCTTCAATCTGGAACTCGCCCGCGTTCTCGCCCTGCTTGATGTTGATGACGCGGGCAACCTGGGGCTCTAGCGATTCTTCAGAAATGACGAACATCGCCCCAGGCAAGGGCTGTGCGGGCAAGTTTGACGCCCAAGTGATGACGTCGGTGGTTCCCGGCTTATTGTTGATAAAGCGAGTCGCAAACGTGCCGTCCGGCATGCGAATTGCGATCTTGGTTCCGCCAAATTCGTCAATCTTGACTGGCGCGTCAAGCGTCGCGATGTTAAGGGTGCAGTCTTTAAGACGCCCACCCATGCGCTTGCCAGCCAGAATCGGGTCATGAATCTCGATCAGGTCACCAGGAAGCACGTTCGCGCTATCAAGCCCGACCTTGAAGCTGATGACATTGGACTCATACTTTTCGGTATATAGAATCCACTTGCCCACACGATGCGCTTGCCCCCGGCTGGTGCACCCAAACGCAATAGTGTCCAGCTGGCGAATGCCATACATCTGGATGAGCTCGCGGTCCTCGACATACTCGACGGCGCGCTCGTAGTCGCGCGTTGGGTCGTTCCAGCTGACACAGATGACCGTATGGCGATCAGAAGCGCCAGGACCAGAGCGCTCGAACATGCCATTCACCACGTTCGCAGGGCTGTAACGCATCACAGGTTCGCCCGGGCGGTCTTGCGTGAACCGCGCGGTGCCGCCAGCCCAGTAAACCATACCGCGCAGCGCAGCAGAGATATCCGCGATCAGTCTGAACGCTTCGACCCGGGTTTGAATCTGAGTGTTGATCTCGAATCGGGGCTCTGTGCCGCCCCTGCCATTGGGCACGCGCTCGTCGCAATAGCGGCCAATGCGATAAAGCTCTTCGACGTCCACCATGGCTTGGGAGATAAACTGGCCCAGCCCATAGCGCTTGTTGGTCAGAACATCGTTAAGAATCCAAGCGGGGTTCGACGAAATGGCGAGCTTGAAAGTGCCATTCCACACACCACTGTATGTTTTAGTGACCGGGTCGTAGTTGGACGGCACCTTGATGTAAAGCCCGTCAACCAGGTAAGACCGAACCGGGATGCTGTCGAAATACGAAGAATCGACCTTCAACCCCACCAATGCAGTGTTGGGGTATCGCAGCTTGCTATCGATAATCTCGACGATGGAGCTCAGGTAGGTCTCGTTGCTCAGCGCCTCGCTGGTCGAATCCTCGGTATCGCGCACCACTCGAATACGCCATTCCAGATTCTGTGAAGCAGGATCGTCGTTCTCAATACTTGGCTTAGGCAGCGTCAGCACATATTCTTTCTGCCACCGCGAAGACGTTTTGTGGTCTACCTTGACGTTCGACGCGGTCTGAAACGCGCCATTGTTCTGCGCGATGTCGAAGTGAAAATTGACCGAAGTTCCGAAAATGTCGCCAGTTTCCTTGTCCTGCCGTCGCAGCGCAGGAAACGTCATGATGATGCGAACCCGGTCTACGTCGGGGTTGCTGATTGTCACGGTCGCGGGCTGGCTCTTTCGCACCCGAACATTAATGTCGCGCGGCGTCTCGACGGTCGAAAAGCCGGGAATTACAGACTGAGACTGGGTGCCAGTGCGCTGCTCCCACTTGACGCCCTCGATGTTTCTGGAGCCGTCAGCGTTCTGAATCGGCGTGCCGTCGAAGAAAATGGATTTCTCGCCATTGACCAAACCCCCAATTGCGCCCTCGCCCAGTGCGTCGAGAATCGACACCATGACTTTGGAGCGCACGTTGTCGGGGGTTTCGACAGGAACCCGAACCGATCCACCATCGCCCTTACCTCCCCCGCCGCCCGCACCCTGAATGTCTTCAGCAATTAGCGGATGACGTTGGCGGTGCCCGCCATTGTGAACCCGAATGCCATCGCAGATGAACGTGTGGTGCGGCTCAACCGTCAGGTTGTAGACAGGCTCTGTAGCGACGTGCTCGGCTTCGATAATCGGGCGCAAGTGCCCCAGCTGGTCGACAAGCGCGTCTTCGATCGACATCGTGCCAATCTCGACAAACGCGCCATACTGATTCAATACCCAGTGGTTCGGGGTGATGTGCGACGTCCCGCCCCAGTAGCGCACGCGCAAGATGGGCTGGGGGTCTGCGTGGTAGTGCGTCTTCGTGACTTTGGCCCGATGCACCCTACCCTGTTCGTCGAACGAAAGAACGGTGTCGCCCTCTTTGAGCGTTTCGATGGCGACGGTCTTCCCGCCTTCGACCAGGACTTGCGAGCCCGCACGAAAGCAACCCCCGCCAGAACCTACAATCTCATTTTCAAGCGCTACGTGTTCCATGTTGCCTTAGACGCCAATTTGTTCGACCGATACTGATGCGTGGAGGTTGTTCGAGCCCACGAGAACACGCCCGTAGATGAGCGATATGGGGTATCCCTCGCCAGATGTGCCCGTTGGCCCGTTGAAGTAATACGAGGGCTTGTTTTCTTCGCTCTGCATGTCCATGCCGCTCGTGTTGGGCGTTTTCGTCAGCAAGCCCACCACGCCACCGACAACCGAGCTCACGCCCATACCAAAAGCGACGCTGCCTAGCGCGTTCATGCCTGTCAGCGTCCACCCGCCAGACCACAGCGCGCCCACAATGAGCACTGCACCAATGAGAATTCGCCCAAAATCGCCCGCGCCTTCGATGACAGGAACGAAGCGAATCGATTTCACGCTCAGGGAAATATCGAGCTCTTCGCCCGATAGCTCTGACATACCCCCGTCTTCGCGCTCATAAACGACGTGGTAATGGGTGTAGAGGTCCGCGTTATCGCGAATCCAGTTCGTCAAACCAGGGCTGTTCGCATTGATGAGGCGCAGCGCTTGCGCAGCGTTGCGCACGCACAGTTCCCATTCGCGCCCGAACTTCTCGCCCATGACGCCCTCAAGCACCACGCGCGTCAGCTTCTGCTCATCAGCCAATGCCATTTCGCTCATCGCATCAACTCCCGATGGCGCGCATGAATGACGGTGTGCTTCTGGTAGTAGCCCCCGTAGATATCGTGCTTGCTCAGACGGTTCAGCGAGTGGTGCAGCATTCGGTCATCGCCCACATAGATCGCCACATGATTGGGCTCGTCCGAACCCGCGTCTTGAATGAAGAAGAGGTCGCTCGGTTTGGGTTCTTCGTTGATCAGTTGAACGAAGCCCTCGTCTTGGTAGTGCTTGGCAAAGAGCGTCGCGCCCGGGGTGCCATCGGGGAGCGTGTAGGGGTAGTTGCGTAACGCGATGCTGTGCTCGCGGGCGAAATAGTCGATTGCCAGCGTCCAGCAGTCGAAGATTCCCGGCACATACGGACGCCCCGTATACGCCATCTTGAAACCAGAAGGCTGCATAGACTGCACCTCGCCATAGACGAAGTTCTCGCCCTCTTTCGTGATCTGCATCACATACCAGGGCACGCCACCAACCTCACAGCCCGCTTTATCAGCGTCAGTGAAGGTGTGATGCCCTTCGGGGTGGGTGTGCCATATGCCAATCACCTGCGCGCGGTCAGCGTGCTGCGTATGCTCAATGCGCCCGATGCGAAACATCTTCGTGGGGAATTCATGGGTGTTCGTGCAACGGACAATCTCAGTCTTGCCCGTGCGATGCGCCAACACCAGACCACACGCCTCTTTTGGGTATTCTTTTGCTCCGTAAACCTGCATGGCATAGGTCAGGTCACGAATGGGAAGATCAGCCTTCATAGCGGCGCGCTCCTGGGAAGCCGCCATAGGGCAGCGCGTTGTTTGTTCCAAATCGACGCTCGCACGATCGAAGGCGCTTACCGCAGACGTCTTCAGCAATAGTCCAGACGCGTTGGTCTTCGTTGTTGAAGTAGACTGCCTTGGTGTAGCCACACTCTGCGCTGCGATACACCCACGGGCACGAGTTCTGGATGATCTGCCTGAAGGGCAGCATCACACCCTCCAGGTCAAATGCAGACGCCAGTTCCCACTCGATGATGTAGGAGTTTTCGAGCACCTTTCGCTCGATCTGGAACATGTCGTCTTCAAAGTGATGGTTCGGATTCGCGTTCGGGTTCACACCACCAGGGAAGTTGACGGCGTCCAAGAACCGAGCGAACGTGCGCTTGCGGATGACCTTGGCGGTAACCAGGTCACGCATTTCGCGCACCCCCGCTGAGAAGAGTCCGTCGATATTGGCAACGCGCAGCTTCGGGCGGGGCAGCGTGCCCTGCGTGGTCACGTCGAACCCCTCGACCTCGACGGGCAGTGGTGAATAGGTTTGGCCTTGCCACACGACGGGCTGCTGAAGACCGTTTGTGCCAGCGTGGAAGCGAATTAGCTGCCCGCCAAGCTTGGTCATGTCGAGCACGAAAAGCTCGACAATTGCAGATGGAGAAAGCGATTGAGCTTCTGCCGCTACTGCTGCAGGTAAATTCGAGCTCATAGGTCGAACACCTCTTCAAAGTCACAGGTAAGCTCGTAGACGCCCAACCCGACTTGCTCAGATGCCCATTCGCGACAAACGAACTTGCGGGTATCACCGCGAGGGTCAGTCCATTCGAATGCAGTAGCGCCCGCTTGGGCTTCGATGAAGTCAAGCTGCGCTTTGTGTTCTGCGTAATGCGCGGTGAACACCAAGTTGGCCCAGATGACGGGCGAAACGTTGATGCCATCTTTGATGCGAAGTTCGTAGCCGTCGCCAAAGCGGGTGCTTTGAATGCGGGGTTTTGTTTTTCGCTGCGCGCCCAGATTGGGGCGAGCCCAGAATTGCCCTATCGCCATGCTTACCTCACCAACCCGCCATAGCGGCGCTGGTTACGCACTTCGTCGATGACGATTGCGCGCACCCTCTCTGCCATGATTCGCCACGAACTGCTTTGGTCGCTCGCAGATGTCGACGTAGAACTGCTGCCATCGCTGTTCTGCGTAACGTTGATTTCGATGCTCACGGGCGTCACGCCACCACCGCCCGTCATCGTCACGGGTATCGACCTGCCATCGGGCAAGGGAACGTAAGCTTCGTTGTGGCTACCCTCGCCATAGAGCGCCAGTTGGGGCGACGACGCGATACCACCCTTGGCATACCTGCGCAGGGCAACCGGGCCAAAGGAAGTCATGACCCCACCCTTTGCGAACGCGAAAGAAGGGCCAGTGGGGATAAAGTTGCTCATGCTGCCAAGCGAGTCGCCCAGCGACGCACCGCCTGCAGAACCCAGGCCCGCCAAGCCGCCCCCACCGCTCAACAATGAGCCAAGCAGTCCAGAAGACGACGAACCCCCACTCTGGGCAGCAAGCTGTGTCAGCGCAGCAGTGGCTGCGTTGGTGGCAGACGTAAGACTGCCCAGGGCGAAGGTCTGCGCTTGGGAAGCGGTGCGCTCCGTCATCGCGTTGGTTTCAGACTGAAGTGCGGCCTTGAAGGTCGTCTTCGTCATTTCAGCGATGCCCTGCTTGCTCAGGTCACCTACTGCCATGTTCAGCGTTTGGAGCGAAGGTGCGAGCGAATTGAAGTGCGTCAGCAGTTGCCCGCCAGCGCTCAGAAGCCCCGAATTGGGGTTGATCGCGGTAACGCCCTGCATGCTCGCAGCGCCCAGAGCGCTGGAACCAGAGCCGATCGAATTCAGAAACTCTTTGATCTTGGTGCCCGCAGTGCCAAACCACTCATCCATGGAGTTGGCCAGGGTCTTCTGCAGCACAATACGGTTGAAGTCTTTCAGCCAGGACGCAATCATGTTGCGCCACTCAAGCTTTCCGGTTTCGGTGAAATTTGCGATTTCATCGATCGACTCGCTGGCCCAGTCAGCGACCATGTTGTCGACGCCCGTGCCGAAGTTGTCTCGCCATTCCCGGGTCATGGACTGCAGCGGCGTTTCAAGCTCCCTGGCAAGCTGGTGGGTGCGCGCCACGATGTAGCGGGCTTTCTCGTCCTCGATCGCCTTGATCTTCTCCGCTGCGTCTTCACGATCACCGACTTCTTTCATGAGGGCGTCGAACTTTGCGTTCATCACCTTCATTTCGTTGTCGTATTGAGCTTGCGAACGTTCAGCGTCGGTGCCCATGAGCGACAAGTCGATTTCACGGGTCGCTTCGCGCAAGCCGATAGCCATTTCAGCCAAGTCACGCAGGGCTGCAGAAGAGACCATGTCTTTGGTCTGCTCTTTGACCTTGCCAGCAGTGCCGCCCGCTTTGACCATGGCTTGGTCGAGCGTAAGAATGCGCTTGCGCAGCTGCTCAAACTCAGTGCCCGCCAGCGATGCAGCTGCAGGATCAAGAAGCGTGTCGAATACGCCAGACCCAACCTCATCGATCTGCTCGCGCAGGTTCTTAACACGCTCCAGAACAGCTTCGATCCTGTCCGCCTGTTTCTCAGCGTCGGTTTTGGGCGTCTTCTTCGGTGCTTTGCCACCAGTGAGGTCTTGAAACGTCGTCATCGCTTCTTGCGCAGCGCGATAGTTCTCGGCCCTTTCACGCTCACTAGCTCGCGCAGCTTTAAGCACCGCATTAGCCTGGTTCAAGTCCTCGTCGTTCGCACCAGCCACGATAAGCTTGTTGCGCTCCGCCTCCGCTTCTGCTGTCGCATTTTTGGCGCTCTCATAAAGCTCTTGGTCGCGATCAAGAATGAGCTTGCGTCGCTCTGCAATGGCCTCTGCCTGAACCTGTGTAATCTTCTCTTGCGTGCCTTTCTCATTCTTCAGACGGAGCTCAGCAAGTCGCTCTTGCTCTTTACGCTCAACCTCGTTGTAACTTGCGCTGTATCGACCAGATATCTCGTCGACTCTCTCTTGATTCAGTGTTTGCCAGCGCGCCTCGGCCTTAGCACCGTCATTGACGCGTGCTTGGGAGATTGAGTCGCTCAGTGCCTTCTTCAGTTCAGCAATATCCGCTTCTGCTTGCGCGATTGTGGCGTTAGCGTCATCGTCGGATGCGGAATAGCCCTGCTTGCGCGCCGCCTTGTTTACTTCGAGCTGTATCCTGGCACGCTTTATCTCGTCGTTCTTTTCATCAATAAGTGTTCGGGTTTGCTCGACGGTTTCGCTGGTCGCTATGCCCGACTTGGCAGCGCTCAGAACGTCTTTGATCGCTTGTTTGCCAGAGTTGCCCCACTTCATCCACGCCATGGCACCCAGCGACAGCGCTAATGTGATCGCGCCCACCCAGCCACCCACTAGGGCGAGTGCAGCGCCGCCTACCCTCATTGCAGCGGTCTGGGCGGCAATACGGGCGGTAGTCAGGGCGGTGACACCGGCCAGCTTCTGCTGAGCGGCAGCATGTTGGGTGGTAGTCTTGACAAGGTCAGCTTGCGTTGCGGCAAGGCGCTTTGCGCGCGCGATCTGACTATCCATCGCGCGCAACTGCATGTTCAGGTTCTCAGCGCTTCGACGCGCTACGAACGCAGGGTCAGAGTGGTCGTTTGCGCGCGCGCCCGCACCCCCATACCGTGGGGTATTGGATAGAAACTGGTAGCGAGCTTCAGCTTCTGCTGCTCTGCGCGCCATGGCGGTGCGTTCAGCCAGCTTGGCACGCAGATGTGCTTTGGTCCTGACGAGCTCTTCCTGGTTCTGGCGCGCCGTCTCTTGGCTACGTCGGACATCGAAGTTGCGCAGCTGTTGCTCTTCTTGAACCTTCAGACTGATAAGGTTGCGTAAAGAGTTCTTCCTGATTTGCTGCAGCTGTTCAGCGCTCTTTTGCTCCCCAGACAGGTTGACGCCGAAGAGACCGCCCGCTATGCTGTTGCCCAGCCCGCCAAGCGCTTTACCAGCGCGTAGTGCGCCGAATGCGACCACTAGACCCTTGATAAGGTCGATATGGTTCGCGATCGCTTTGGCAGACGCCGTCAGCCCGCGAGTCAGGCTTGCGAGTGCTTCGCCAAAGTCATTTGCCATCTTCTTGCCAGCGTTGCTGTCCAAAAAGATGGTCAGTTCTTTCATCTGGCTCTTGACCTCCTGGGCGAAGCCAGACTTTGCTGCATCATTGACCAGCAAGTCCCAGGTCGTCTTCAATCGCGCCTGCACCCCGCTCCAAGTCTGCATCATGGTCTTGGCTGCGCCTTCGTTCTCGAAGCGCATTACCACCGCCATACGCGAAATGGCTTCGCGGGACTCTACGACGCCATCGGCAATCTTCTTTTGAAGCACCGCCATGGAGACGCCCACGCCCAGGGCCATGTTGCGCATCGCGGTGGGCACAGCTTCACCCAACTGCTGGCGAAGCTCTTCCATGGATATCACGCCCTTACCGCCCATCTGCTGGATAGCAACCGCAGCACGCTTGAGCGTTTCGGACGTGCCTCCAAAACGCGCGTTTGCGTCGACCAGAGCTTGAAGCGAGCCATTCAACGGGTCGATGCCACCCGTCTTGAATTTCACAAACGCGTCAGACAGAGACTCGATCGTGAACGGCGCATTCTTGGACATATTGACCAAGTAAGCGACGTTGTCGCCTGCTTCTTTGATACGATCAGCTGCGCCGGTCTGAGTGCTCAAGCCCTGCATGAGCACCTGCAGACGCTCGAACTTCCCGTAGGTGTTCATGACTGCGCCGGGCAGTCGTATGAAGAGGTCGGTAAGGTCGCCTACCGTGTAGCGCAGGGCGGCGACCGTAGTGGATACATGGCGGAACGAACGGGCGGCGCGCGACAGCCCCGATTCGACATGGCGGGTCTGGGCAACCGTAGACACCAGCGACTTGTTCAGTTCGCGAAGTGTTTCGCCGCCACGCTTGAGGTTGACGGTAAAATTCTTGTCGTCACAGACTAGCTCAATGCCTAAAACTTCTTTCATTCTTTCCGCTTATGAACGTTGGCGATGTCCTTGAGTGCCGCGACTTTTGCGATACCTTCGTGATCCCGGTAAGCGCTTGCTATCGGGTCGACTTCGGTTGTTTTGCCAAGCTCAACAACCAGGTGGTCTCGATACTTCGCGACGCCCTCGCTCTGCGACGCAACTGCGACTTGCAGGGTGCGAAGGTTGTCTTCTGCGCGAATTCGGTTGATGTTTGAGTGCATGCGCCAGAACGTTCTGATGGGCAGGCTGAGCAGTTCGCGATAACTCAGCCCGCCGTAGAAGTGCAGAACCCGGTCAAAGAAGAAACCGAAGTCCATGGCGCTCATGACTACTTTTTTTCGCCCTTACCCCCGTCACCCTGTTCGGTGACCGCGTCGGGCATGTCGGAAAATTCGTCTTCACCGCTGATGAAGCGATAGATCACGCCAAGCTGCTTGAGCGTCATCGCGTATAGGGTTCCGCGATCCAGGGTCGGGACCGAACGCATGATTGCTGCAGCGGTCGCGGCGACTTGCTCAGCCACGTTCGCTTCTTCGCGTTCCAAACGATCTGCTTCGTTGGTTGCATCGATGAAGCTCTCCACGCTCAGTTCAAGAACCGGGTGGTCAACGCCTTTCATCTTGATGGTGCGAGTAACCGAAGGGGTGATCGCATCGATGTTCAGAATCTTCATGTTGTTCCTTCTGGGCTGGGGCTCGACCAAGCGAGCCCCATGTTTTAGAGTAAGCGCTTACTCCAACTTTGATTACAAAGCTGCGGGGTCGCCGTAGCCAAACAGCGCGTCTTGGTTTGCGGGGTCGGGGTATGCTTTGAACTCGACGTTGAACACACGCTCTTCGTCGACTCGATACGCAAAGCTCATTTGGCCTGCGGTCGCAGCGAGATAGATGGTGATGTCTTCGTCTTTGTTGGCAGTCGGCAGACCGATCGGGTGAAGAATCAGCTCTTTGGCAACGTCCAGCAGACTGGTGCCAACAGCGGTCTTGACATCAACGCGCTTGGGGTCTTCGTCAGTAGCGCCGCCAATCAACGTAGCGCCGGGCATGATCGCGACGAGGTTTTCCAGGGTCGTTTCAGCCAGGGGCACAGTGACGGTTACCCGACGCCCCATGATGTATTCGTTGATGGGAGTTTCGCCCGTCTGGTCGACGGTGACTTCGTGCGTGGTCGTTTCCACGGTCATTTCGACGCCACCTTTGGTAGCGCCCAGGTCTACGCCACCAAAGGAGACATTGCAGACCCCCAGCTTGACGTTTTCGGCGTTTACAGCCATTTCAACTTCTCCTTGCAAGAATGTAAGTGAGTGCTCACTGACACAGGTTATCAAGGGAAGCTCTTACATTTCAACGAATGCCAAGCCTATAATGTCGACCCAATATCGCGATGACACTATCCGGGGGAGAGAATGAAAAGAATGCTAATCGCGGCTATTACCGCAACATATATGGCGGCGGGCCATGCGGAGATTTCCGCTGAAGAGATAAGACGATCTGAAAATTGCAGACTTGCTGCAGATTTAGCGGTGACGATCGCTCAACAACGCGACCTCATGACGCAAGAGCAGGTTGTGGAATATTTAGCGACTTCGCCCAGCGTGATGATGCATGACGGAGGCAGCGGCGAAGCCAGAGTAGTAATTACTAAGCTGGTTCAAGCCGCATACCGCTATTCTCAAGACGGCTTCTTCAAGGGCTGGATAAAAGACATGACGAGCTTTAACTGTCATAAGGAAAACTGGGACTTAACCCCTGTCTTTGGCCCGACTTAAACCACGTATACGATGTGAAAGTTCAGACTGAATTCAATGTTCGCGCCATCGCTGATGGGGTATGAAATTGGTTCAGTCAGCGCCCTGCACGACTTGATGAGTATCCCGCCCGCAACTCGGTGCTCGCCCGGAATATCCAGCGCTTGGATAATCGCATTGGAAAGGTCTTTTGCTTTTTTGTAGTTGGACCGAATATCGCGCACCGCGATCTGAAAGCGGGAACGTCGCAGCCCCCTGATTTCGGGGTCGATTGTTGCGCCAGCGTAGCCCTCTTTAAACAACACCCCCGACTTCACATCGGCGGGCAGATCGTTGACAAACACCTTTCCCGCAAGCTCTGGCATGCGCTGCATCAGCAATTCGGTCAGTGACTCTTCACGGTCTTTCACAGCTTCCCACTCCTGATAGCGTTCTGAATCATTCGATGCACGCGCGACGCAATCTTGGGCTCGCGCTCCAGGTAAGCTCGTTCGAAGAACTTGCCGCCCACGTCCATTCCCGCAGAAGCTTTCGCGCGCGACTTAATGCCCAACTGATACGCGCCCGACCCATAAGGGGCCAGGCCCTCGTGCATCAGCATCATGTAGTCGCCCACCCTGCTGTCGTCACGGTCACCATCAGGATGGTCTGGGTCGACATATACAAGCAGGCGCACGCGACGGTTGATACCACCACGGTCTTCGTCTATCTTGATTGCGCCCTCAAGATCGCCCTTGTCCACGGGCGCGTTGTTTCGGGCCAGTTCTTGGATGATTCCTGACTCGTCCCGCATTACGTCAACAACGTGCTTGACGACCTTTGGGCCAAATTGGCTTAAACGAATACCCAGCCCAACGGGATTGCCAATGATTCGACTCATTCAGCGTTCTCGATATCCGCTTCAATCTCGTTGTGATCGTGCGTCCCGAACGTGCTAAACCGGGGTCTGATCGCCACAACCTTCAGAGTGAACCCCGCTACACGCAGTCGATCAGACATGTTTATCTTTTCGTCCGGCGCAACCAGCAGCCATGCATCTGACAATACTTCTTGGGCATGGCCCCGAGTTGCGGAGCTATCAGCGCGCACCGACGTGTCTTTCACCGACTGTCGCAGCTTCAGCACCGCGCAGCGTGTTCTGCGCTCCCGCGAATACATCGGTGTGCCGTAGATGTCATTGCCCATTCGCTTTGACACATACAGCTTGATTGGCATGGGGAGAATCGATCGAACGCCGCGCATTACACTCTCCGAATGCGAATCTTCTGGGGTGCTAGGTAGGGTTTGAGCTCGCTCGCAGCAGCTGGGCTGATGCCCATCGCTGCAATCGTGCGTTCGTCAGCAGCTTTCCAACTTTGGAAGAAATTCTTGGATTCGCCCACCGTGATCGACTGGATACCGCGTCTGCGGTAATCAAGCACTGGGTCGCCCCCACACACTTCGTTCGCTTCGACCACCTGGGCGCGTGCTAGAGCGTCCTTTACCTCTGCAGGCACAGAGGCCCAGTCAGCAAGGTCTAAGATAAGCCGCGTTTGCGGGTCGATGAAGCACAGACGCCCAATCATGCGTTTAGCAAAGAGCATTGCGCTGATGCGGGTGCTTTTGTCGACATCATTCCAGCCATTAAGTGCAGGAATGTCATACCCGATCATCACCGCGTCGCCATAGCTGGCAAAGCTATTGACTCCCGGCACAAGCACTGCATCAGCTTCGATAATGTATTCGACCGAACGGTAAAATACACCCGCGTCGGCCGCCAGCGTCAGGTCGATTAACCTGGCGGCGCGCACCACGCCCTCGTCAAGCAAGTTCAGCGAAGCAGGGATTTCTAGCACAAACCCATCATCGCCAAGACTGCCCTCGCTAACAGCGGTGAATGCCAGAAGTTCATCACCAGACTGGGCGACGACGCGGTAATGAGCGCCCACTACGGGCTCGAACACGTTCAAGTCGTTGTAATTAACCGACAGCGTGACGGGTTGGCCCGCAGTGTAAGCGTTCATACTATTCGCCCTGCTGTGCTTGAAGGATTTCGTCGATCAGCTTGGCGATGGAAGTGCCTTTGGCACCTATGGGGTCTCCGATCTTGCGCAGCCCTGCTATGCCATCTTTGTCAGCGACGGCCTCAAGGTCTTCACGCGTATATGTGGGCTTCGGTTCGCCACCGCCATTCCCACCTTGCGTGCCCTGGTCGCCTTCTTCACCATCACCACCCTGATTGTCGCCCTGCAACTCGGCCAGCGACTTGAGCTTTTCGGGCTGCAGCACGTTTGCGCAATCCCAAACCGCGCGCTCCTGGGCGATGGCACCTATGTCTTCGCCAGTCTCTGCATCCACCACAGTCAGCAATGCAGATAGTGCGAAGGCTTCTTTGGCAGACACGTCGCCCACGCTAACCGCATTCTCAAAGAACGTGACGCCCATCAGTCCCGTGAACGTCTCATAGCCCTTTTGGGTGATCTTGATCTTCATTTGTTTCTATCCCTTGAATAAAAAGGGGTATGGCGCGAACCATACCCCTTGTCACACCGTATAGTGAGTGCTTACTTACGTTTTAGACGTTAGTAATACCCTTCAGGCGAGCGACCGAGCGCGTGGACTTCAGCGCAAGACCGGCATACCACTTCACGCGGATGCGGGTAGCATCCTTGTTCTGGACGGTGCCGATGTTCTCGACACGCAGACCAGCAGTATCGCCGCCATACAGACCGTGCAGGCCGTCTGCTTCGTTACAGCGCAGGGCATAGACCGAGCAAGTGTCGGCGTTGGTGCCTTGCGTTTCAGCGCCAGACATGAAGTCGTTGATGATGATGGGCACGCCGTTGTGCGACAGCATCGGGCGACCGAACGCTTCAACCATCAGGTCAGAAGCAGTGTTACCGCCAGCGGCGCGCATCAGGGTGCGGAACGCACGGGCGGTGCCCTTGCGCATCATGAGAACATCAGCGCCATGGGGCACGGTGTCAAGCAGTTCGTCCAGCATGGACAGCGTGAGCGAAGCGCCATTCTCGCCGGCAGAAATGGTCTGCGCAGCGTTGGAGTCGGCGTTTTCGGTCAGGCGGGTCAGGCCGTCGAACTCTTTGGGGTTGGTGGTAGCGTTACCGTTCATCAGCGCGCGGTGATACTGGCGGGCCAGACGCTTGGCTTTCTGCGAAACCTGCACGGCCAGCTGGCTGGTCGTGTCGGACTCGGTCTCGTTCAGGAACTTGTCGACGTCCACGTCGCCAGCCAGAATCTTCAGTCGAGTCGTGACTTCTTTGAACTTCGCAGCACCTTCAACGATTTCTTCGTTGGGGTCGATGAATTTGGGATCGTTGCCCTGCACGTCGTCAACCTCACGGTTGTAGACATACGCCTTCGAGTTCACGCGGGCGAAGGGCAGAATCGCGAACAGGTCGTCGCGGTCGATAACTTCTTCGATAAGGCCCGACAACAGGGTGTTGTTCGAGAGCTTATCAGCTTCTACTTTGAGCAAAGGCATAGATTACTCCTTGGAAATTGCTCGTTAATCGGTAAACCAATCAACTCACTCAATTCCCTTAGAGCAAGCTATACAGGACAAAACTATACAACAAAAGTGCCGAAATTGCAAGTGAGCGCTCACTTGCAATCTCGGTCAATTTTTACTGCCGGAGGTTATGCTTTGAGCAAGTCGCCAAGACCCTTGGCAACCTTCTCAGAAGCGCTCAGTTCGACCTGGTGCTTGATGGGCTTGCTCGCGTTCTTGGCAGTGCTGCTGGATGCGCCCGTCTTCATTTTGGAGCGAAGAATCTCGTCGCGATCGGGGTCAGCCTCGACGATGGACTTCAGCGCTGCATCGAAGTCCAGCGGCTCGCCCGCGCTGTTGACTAGCATTGTGCGGTTAGCTTGCCCTGCGGGCTTGTCGTAGCCAACCACTGCGCCGTCAACAAACTCGAAGTGAGGACCATATACGACGCGTGCCTTGCGGGGCGTCATAGCGACCTCTTCGGGCAAATACTTCGATTGCGAGAATGCAGCGCCCACGGTAAGCTCAGCAATCTGCGACTTGAGCTCAGACTTTTCTTTGCGCTCGTTTTCCAGCTGCTCGGTCAGCGTGCCCCGCTCTTTGTTAAAGCCCTCGACCATCTGGGATTTCAAGCGGTCCCACTCACCCTTTTCTTCGAGCTTGCGGGTTTCCGCGTCAGAGCGGTCTTGCAGGAGTTTGCGAACCTCTTCAGGATCGATGCCCTCGAAACGCTTTTCGAGCGCTTCCTTCTCTTCTTTCAGGCGGGCGTTTTCCTTCTTCTTCGCCATGATGTCTTTCAGAAGCCTGGCTTCCTCGTCGGTGGGCGCTTTCTTTCCTTCGCCGCCACCATTGCCGTCGTCACCTTCGCCGCCCTTTTTTGCTTTAGCAGCGGCAGCAGCGGCTTCGTCAGCTGCAATTTGTTCCGGGGTGCGCCCTTCGCCACCGCCAGAGCCACCCTCGCCACCCCCTTCGGGAGCGCTCAAGCGGTGCAGTGCCATCAGTCGTTGGAATCGCGTCATGTTATTTACCTTCCCCTTTCTCTTGGGTGGTTAAAGTTGATAATGATCAGGTCGCTTGTTTGACCGTTTTGTTCGCCAAGCTGTTGGTAGCAGCTTTCTCGAACTCTTTCTGCTGGCCCGTAGCTTTGGCGGATGTGCCACCATCTGCCACCTCAACCTTCGGGGGCCAAGTTGCAATCTCTTTCTTCATCTTTTCCAGCAAGTCTGCTTTAAGCTGCGGGAAAAGCTTGTTGATTAGCGCCATCATCTGCTCGCGCCGCACCGAATCTGGCGCAGCTATCAGAGACAGGTTGCTCGCGATGCTGAATTCGTCACGCAAGCCCCTGACGTCAAAGTTGTCTGGGTAAGAGACGAACCGCTTGCTTTCGTCGATGGTTTCGTTGTTCCAGCGCGCGACAAACCGCACCAGCTTGGCTTCAATAAGCTCAAGCGAGTCAGCTTTGGCGGCGAGCATCGAATTGACGCGCTCAAAGTCGTAAGCCTTGGCGACACCGGAAGAGTTATCGATCCCTGCGCCGTTGTCGTCTTTGGTGCGCTCGCCAGACAAGCCCGTCGTGTGGTAAATCTCAGCAATGATCTTGTTGATCACCTGCAAGATGACCTCAGCTTGCTTAACGTCTGGGCTAATGAACTGAGGCGGACTGCCCGCTTCGGGGTTGTAAGTGAAGATGCGGCTAGTGCCAAGCTCGACCATCTTTTCTTGAACCGTCTTTTCTTGCACCAAGACGCTGTCGTCGTGGCTGACACCGCCAGCAGGTATTACCAGTTGAGAGAACGTCTGGTCTTGAATGATCGCGTCCAGGTTTGACAGGTAGTTGGCAACCGCCCGGTCGAGGTATGCGACATCATCGATCATCGAGCGAGACCAGTAGAGCTCGTCTGAAATGATGTTGTCGCCACTGAAGACGGGAACTTGCCCGAACCCGTGCGGGACCGGGTCATTAATCTCGATACGGAGACCTGTTGCAGAAACGCCACTGGGGTCGATTGTGCCGACATGGCCCGTGCGCCCTGCATTGATTTCCGCAACCGCAGCACGGGTGCCTGGGTTCGACTGCATACCCGCGTCTACCGTGAAGATGGTCGACTGATGTCGCTCCCACAACCGATACCTGCTGATCATGAGGCCGGTCGAGTTCAGCGGGTCTTCGTCGTCACGAACCTGCTCATGAATCAGAATCCAGTTGAGCTCGTTCGATTCGTCGTAGCTCATGTCTAGCACGTTGATAGGGTCAACGATATAGGCATACGTGCGAACGCCCGCCTTGCGCTCATCAGCAAGCGTTGCAACCGCTTCGCTCTTGTTCGTGTCGACCACAACCCAGATACGCCCCTGGCGCGACGTGCGGTTTGACACCTGCTTCATGAAGTCTCGAATATCCAGCCCGTTCAGCGTCGCGTTCTTCCAGAACTTTTTGACCGATTCGGGCACATCTTCGCTACGCTCGATGGGCATTTTGAAGAGGTATTTGTCAACCAAATCAACCACTTCACGAGTGTGATTGAAGCGATACGCGCGCTTGACTCGGTCTTTGTATTCGGTATCGCCCTCTTTGAGGTATTTGAAGATGTTGTCGCCAGTGAACCACTCGCGCCCACCCTTATAGGTGGCATCGAGAAATTCCCAGTGAGAAGACAAGCGTTCATACTCAGGGTGACGCCTGCTGATGAAGGAGACGACCTTTTTGGTCTGTGCGTTACGCGATTCGCGTCGAGAAGTTTTCTTCATGATCGCCTATTGTAAGTGAGTGCTTACTTACATTCAAGTTAAATTGAAACGCCCGCAATTTCGATCTTCTTAACGGGGAACTGATATTCGATGCAGTAGCCCAGTGCGTCAGCACTGTGCTCTACACCCGCGTCTTTATCGATGTCACGACTGCCGCGCTTGTAGATCGTCTGTTCCAGCGAGTTGATCAAATGCTTGCATTTGGGGTCGACGTAGAGTCTGACGCGCCCATCAGCAGCTTTGAGCATGCGATTTACTGAGTTCACCCGGTCAGAGATCGGGGGGTGCTTGCGTCGGTAGCGCTGGCGCTTGAACCCCTTTTCTCTGAAGATGTCCAGGTCAGACTCGCCACGCGCGTGCTGGCGGTATTGCCCCGCTGGGTCGGGAAACAGAATGCACTGGCGTATGTAGCGCCAATAGCGCTTTTCAAGCTCTTCGCTGGTCTCTTCGGTGTTCGACCCAAATTGCACGATTTCATCGATTGCCCAGACGCTGCCATCTTCTTGAGGCTGCAGAATCACCGAGCTCATGGGGTCGATGTTGAAGTCTTGCCCTATCCAGATGGGTTTGGCCGGGTCAAAGGCGCACTCACGAACATGGATTCCACGCTGGAACGGGTGATAGACACGCCCGCTCATGGACTCGAAACTGGCTTCGAACTCTTGGCGATATGACTTTTCGTCCATATCGCGCTTGGCAGCTTCTATTTCTTCTGGGGGGATGAAAGGCGAACAGGATGTTGGAAATTGCCAGCTAATCCATTTTCCCTGGGTGTAGTTCTCTTCTTTCTGCCCAAGCACATACAGTTCATAGAGGAAGTTATATGCTTTGGGAGTGCCAATGAAGAGCGCATGCCCGCCCGTAGACGCAAGCGTTGGGCGCAGAACCTTGGTCCATGCGTCGGGGTCGATGTCCTGGACCTCGTCCATGACCAGGTAGTGCACACCCACGCCGCGCAGGGAGTCGGGGTTGTCAGCGCCCTTGAGCTCGATGCGGGTTCCATTAATCAGCTTGACCGACATCGCGGTCTCGTTGATCTTGGCAACCCACTTTCTGGGCAGCGAGGCGATCAGCACGGGCCACATGATCTGCTTTGCCATGCGATAAGAGGGCGCGACATACCAAACCAGTCGGTTACGCACCCGGGCATAGCGAATCATCATCACCATGGCGAGCATAGATTTACCAAACCGCCGCCCCGCCACCACCACCTTGAAGCGGGACTTCGCGTTGTAAACCTCCATCTGCTTTTCGTGCAGAAAGAGCTCGTTGATCGCTGCCATTACTCGTCCTCGCCCTCGACGACACGATCGTCGACTTCGGGCAGCGATCCATCAGTATCCACAAGCTCAGCGTCGCCCATATCGATATCTGGCACGCCAAGCTCGTCTGCAGCTTCCAGGGCAGCTTTGCGCTGTATTTCTTGAATGTCTGCAGCGGAAAGCTCTTTAATGACGAGCTCGGGCGGCGTCTGGTCACCATCGTTCTCGTCGTCTCGAATGCCAAGCAGCTTGTAGCGCTCATCGCGCAAGGTCTTAAGACCTTCAGCAGCCATCTTCAGAGTCTTGACAGAGTGATACGCGGTGGCAATGGGCAGATTCTTCTGCTTCGCTTGGGCAATCTCATTCCAAATGAGCTTGGCTAACCCCGCAGCCATCTTGTAGTGCTCTTCTTTGGTCTCGTTGGTGCGTTCAGCGATCTTTTCAGCTTCAGTCACCGCTTGGCGCTGGATCGCCTCTTTTACGAGTTCTTCGCGTTGCGCCCGAGCTTCACCCTTCTTGACCCCTTCGCGGGCCATTAGCGTTTTGAGGGTGCTTTCTGACTTGCCATACTTCTTTGCAAGCTCAGCGAGCGTTGCTTCGCCCGCAGCCCATAGGGCTTTGGCTTCGGCGCGCTCAGTGGCGGTCATATGTCGACCCGCCACGCGAGGCTTCCTTCCAGGCGTCTTTCGCTTGGCGGGGCTAGTAGCCATGGCCGCCCCCAGCAGACGAAAAAATAGGGTCGGCATTGGAGGATTGCCGACCCTTTACACCGGAGCCTTCATGCGTGACAGCGGAGGTCACCGCTGACAGAACACACTCTACCCGCTTCCCGAGAAAAAGTAAACACTTACTAACACTGTCAGCAAAAAAAAGACGCACAGGCTTAGCCGCGCCCACCCCTTCACCGGCTAACAGGATTTCACTTAGGTCGATTTTGGCATCCCCTCTATATCTACAACCTTTCATTCTTTAAACCTTCTTTATTACGATCGCGGCTACGCAGCTAGTCGCGGCGGCTCGAACTGATTCTGCATAGCCCTAAGTCCCAGCTTTGTAGGGATAATCAGGGCGTGGCGTCGATCCCTTCGCTTTTCATATTCACGAACGATGAGTCTGCGAGACTCCAGTGCGCGCAGCGAGAACTGGATGCTGGCCTTGGTAGTGCGGTAGGTCAGAATTTCAAGCAGCTGGTCGATATCGAGTGGGCAGGGATTACCCTCGCTGTCGGTAGTCCCTGTAATAACCGCTGACAGGATCTGGTATTGCTTGTTGGTCAAGCGGTGGGGGTCGCCCGCAGCCAGCGTGCGCGTGGTTCGATACATGGAAATCGTCAAGACGAAAACTCCCGATCAGTCAGTGCCAGGGGCTCATCGAGCCCTTGGCGATCAAACGCCAATAGCGGAATGCGGTCGGGTAGCGTTCTTCCCCGGTCGGGGTTTGGCCCCCAAATCCAATAGATGGTCGCGCCAAAGACAAGCTGCACCGCTTGCTTGAGCACATATTCGATATCCAGCTGATTGACCCGGGACATGCCGTTATGCATCTTGTCGCCCGTCTTCTCCATCGCGCTGATGGTGCGGTAGAACTTGCGCAGTCGCTCTTCCACGCGCTCACGAGTCTCAGGGGTCATGGCGCGTAGCTCTTCGAGCATCGCGGTCGTGTCAGACGGGTGGCTTTTGAAGTGGTGTCGAAAGAAGTCAACACCCTTCTCTTGCGCGCCCGGGGCCTCGGGGCGAATGAATTTCATCCCCGCTTTGATCGAGAACGGGTTGAACCGCCCCATGGATGAGTTTGATTCGACGTGCGTGCAGCCACTCTTGGCGCAATACATGCGGTAAGCGAGGTTTTTGAACCGATACGCGATGCCCGCAGACCGATACATCGTGTCAATGACGGTGCGGTTGTTCCAAGTCAAAAAGCGGTTCACGATCTGCATACGCCGCTTATTCATCAGCTTGGTGTCTTTGCCCCCGCTCTGGTTCTGTTTCAAGTGGGGGAACACCCGCGAGCGACCCTTGTTCAGCACCATGGGGTTGCCATAGACCAGCACGCCAATAAGCTCTGTAGGGCCATCTTTTGGCGCATAGACGCACCGCATAAAGCGCGGTGCTGCGGCAAGCGTGTGCCCCTTGTAATGAAGCTCACACAGGGCGTCCCAGTCGCGTTTGTCGCCCCACTCGACGTAGACGTCTTTCAGAATGGACAGCGTGTGCTGGCCCGCGCCTTGAACGCGCGTTATTCGAATGTCGTCGGTTTGCAGAATCACCTCAGTCATCCCAGCTTTCCCTAGACCTCTTAGGAATCGAATGACCCCGCGCGCGAGCCCAGTCCAGCACATGCTGGCGCATGATCTTGGTTTCTTGCTTGGGGCCATAGCCCATTTCGCTGATCACGTCGAGCGCTTGGTCAAAAAGCTCGTAATGTTCAGCGCACAGGGCGACCTTGCGCTCCTGCCCGTAGAAAACAACAGGCGGATGCGCGCAGTGGCTGTAACGACAGTAGGGCTTACCCAAGCTGCTCATGGAGCCCCGGGAGTGTGCGCGCCAAAGCTGCTGCTGCCCCGCCCTGTGCACGAACCCACTCGCCCACAAGACGCTTAGCCCCGTCAGGCTCGCCCTTAAGGAGAGCGGCTTTTGCTGCGCTCATACGTTCAAAGTGCTCGTCGCACAGGTTGATCGCGCCATCCTCGCTGACCTGGTGGACGGCATCGTGTTCGCACTTCATGTAAGTGCATTTCATACAATCACCCCCCACTTGCGAAGGTGGTTCTCAAGAATGGGCAGCGCCTGCGCGCCCACGAATATGCCCAGACGCTCGCCGTGTTCGTTGACCCCAATACAAGTTGGGGCAACCCTGATCGCGTTGGCGTCGAATTCGCCCTTGGTTTGCTCTGAATACTCGATTACGCGAAGCTTGAACTGGTGCTGCGCTTGCAGCTTGACCATGTTGGGCTTGAGTTGCTTGCACGGCCCGCATGTGGGCGATGTAAACAGAATCACTTCGATGTTGGGGTTAGCAGCCATGTCTTACATCACCTTCAGCAGGAGTTCATTGATATATGCGGGCGTTACCGCTTGCTGTTCAGCCAGCTTGGCCGCGTTCTCGATCGCTTCTACGCGCAACTTTTCGCGGTAGCGCTTTTCAATCACCAAATCGGGCGACAGGTCAGCCACGAGGTCGGTATGGGTGGTTGCTACCAGCAGCGTGACCCCGAGACGTCGAGCCAGCTTCTGAAGCGAATACGAAATAACCTTGGCTGCGGTGCGATCAAGCACCGCCATGAATTCGTCAGCGACCCAAACCTTGGCGTTCTGCTCAATCGCCAGGGCCAAGCGAAAGCGATAGCGCTGCCCGTCTGAAAGCTCAGAGGGGCGGCGGGCATAGAGGTATGCGTCGTTGATTCCCACCGCTGACAACAGCTTGATGGCTTCGTTAGTGTCTTTGCCCAGCGAGTCGATGATGGGTTTGTCTTGCAGTTGGGTCGAGTTGATGTTGGACACAACCAAGCCGCGTTCATGCATCTGGCGCTCAAGAGCGAACAGCAGCTGCGATTTGCCCGAGCCAGACTGCCCTGTGATGTAGACGATGTCGCCCTGCTTTACCTGTAGCTCCAGGTTGTCGAAAACAACGAACTCTTTGTCGTCAAGTCCGATACCGAACGCTTCGGCAATCTCAAGCACACGGGCGGTGCGCTCCACACGCGTGTCAAAGCGCACATCAATAAGGTAATTTTCACTTACGCCACCCATTACGCCACCTTTGCGTGCTCGCGGGCGAACTGTAGGAATGCGTCTTCGCCCACCAACCCCGTCTGGGCTTCAATCTGAGCCATGAATCGCGTCACAATAATGGCTTCGTTACCCGAAACGCTCTTGAATCCCAGCAGCTTTGCGATGGTGATGCGCTTTTCGCCCGCCCCCTCGATGCGTTCGTCCAGTTGCTCCATCTGCTCGCGCACCGCACCCGCCAAATCGTTCTCAAAGACGTCGTCGTTGGTGCTCATCAGGTCGGCGATCGCAAAGTCGAGCTCTTTCTTCTCGAAAATGCCCTCCAGGTCCAGCGCAAGCTCGGGAAACTCCAGCAACTGTTGCTCTAAGATGTCGCTATCGAGGTCGGTTTGGGCGACGCGATTGTCAGCCCAGCGAAACGCACGCGCTTGCTCAGCGGTCAGGTCTTGCTCGACCGAAACGGGCACATGCTTAAGCCCCAGTAGCTGCGCTGCAAGACGACGCCCGTGACCCGCAATAATGACCCCGTCGCGGTCGACCAGAATGGGGTTACCGCGCCAGCCAAACTTGCGTATGGACTCAGCCAGCTTCTGGGTGCTCTTGTCGTCGTGCTTTTTCCCATTATCTGGATAGGGAGTCAGCGAATCGACGTCCCGAAGCTCGGGGGGATTCAGATTCAGTTTGACCTGGGATTTCTGCGTCTTCTTTGTCATGCAGCCCTCTTGATGGGAAACAGGACGCTGGCATTAGGAAAATCTGCAAAGGCTGGGGCTGACGAGTCTCCGAAGCGCGCCCTGGCCCGCTCCAGCGGGCTTTTGACGGCCTGGCTAGACATGACGTCTTCGGGCTCCCACATGTCTGCGTCCTCGCACTCTTCGCAGATGGCGGGCTCGACCTTGTAGAAGGCGCAGCTTTCGCAATCGTCATACTTAGGCATTTCGCCCCCGAAGTAGGTGCACCAGGGCGTCGCCCGCGTTGGCAAGGGAATCGCCCCCTGTGAAGCCCTGTGACTTCATGGTCGCTTCGATCAGCTTTTCGATGGCGGGCGCATCGCCCAGGGGCACTTTGAATCGCATGATCTGCGAGGTGGGCGCAGCGGGCACTAAGTCTTCCAGCGACCCTTCGTTCTTGGCGTCAGGCATGCCAAGCTCGTCCAGGTCGATGTCGGTGGCCGAGAATATCTCGTCAAACTCAGCCCCTGTGTAGGGTAAGAACGTGGAAAGCTCGTCAACATTGCCAAGGCCCTTGAGTAGCGATGCGAGCTCCAGGGTGTCGTCTTCGCCATAGCGCCCATTGTCAACCAGGCCAATCTCTTTGGCGGTTTTGTCGTCGATGCTGCCCAGATTGATGACCGGCACCGTCGCAAATCCCATGCGGGCGGCAACTTGCCAGCGGTGCTGACCACCGAGTATTTCAAGAAAGTCGCTGTCGTCCTGGTCTCGGACGATCAGCGGTCTGACAAAACCGAAGCGGGACAAGCTCGCCTCGATCTTGGCTTCATTCTCAGGGCTGACGTGGTTCGTGTTCCACGGGTTCGGTCGAAGAATCTCGACCGGCACATGGCTCATCACCAGTTGCTTGCTTTTTCTGCTCATGCGGTAAACTGTTAGTGAGTGCTTACTTACAATCTTATCTGAAACAGGCTCTTAGAGCAAGCATATGGCCCAAACAGTCACGATCGCCCACAACGCCGTTACCGCAAAACTGGTCAATGCGCCCCAGAAAGCGCAACTTCTTGTGCAAGAGGCGCTTAGCTACATGAGCGCCGGCGCAGAACACACCCCCGCATTCAAATCGCACCGCTGGGACGGCAGATCAACCTTCTTTGACCACGGCACGCAGACTTTCCCGCGCGGTTTTGTCCAGTATGTGCACGTTGCGCTGACCAAAGCGGGCTTTCAGACGCGAATCGTCAAAAAACCGCTGCCCGAACCGCTTGGCCCGGTCAATCCCATAGTCGACGAGTTTGGCAACGACGACCCACGCTACGACTATCAGATGAAAACGGTCGAGTTGCTGCTTCGCCACGGGCAAATGATCGCCCAGGTAGCAACGGGCGGGGGTAAGAGCAAGATCGCCAAGCTGGCGACCGCACGCATCAACCGCCCTACCCTCTTTCTGACCACGCGAAGCGTGCTGCTGCACCAGATGGCAAAGCAGTTCAAGAAAATGGGCAAGAAAGTGGCGATTTTGGGCGATGGCACGCTCCAAGTCTCAAAGGAAGTCACCTGCGCGATGACCCAAAGCGTCGCAGCATGGCTCAAAGACCCTGATTTGAAGAAGACGCCCCCGGGCTCAGAGAGCTATGAGCGCCAAATTGCCAAGCAAAAAAAGATGTCTGAAATTCTGTCGCGCTTTGAGCTTGTAATTCTCGAAGAGGCGCACGAAGTCAGTGGCGAGAGCTTCTTTGAAATCATGAAGTGCTGCCACAACGCGCATTACCGCTTGGCACTCACCGCAACCCCCTTCATGAAAGAAGATGAAGAGGCAAACATGCGCCTCATGGCGTCTGCGGGCCATGTGGGCATCCAAATCAGCGAAAAGCTGCTGATCGACCGGGGCATTCTTGCCAAGCCCTACTTCAAGTATGTGAAGCTGCCCGTGCCCGCTGCTAAGCTGTATCGTTCGTCACCCTATGCGCGCGCGGTCGAACTGGGCATCGTTGGCTACGACTATCGAAACAAGTGCGCTACCGCTGAAGCAATGCGCGCAGCGCGCCATGGCTTAACCACGATGGTGCTGGTCAATCGAAAAGAGCATGGTGAAAGACTGGAAGACCTCATGACCCGCGCAGGTCTGCGGGTTCGGTTCATTCAGGGCAAGAACGAGCAAAGGGAGCGCGAAAACGCACTTTCTGCGCTCGGGCGGGGCGAAGTTGACGTTCTGATTGGCACCACTATTCTGGACGTGGGGGTCGACGTGCCCTCGGTGGGGGTTGTCATTCTCGCGGGTGGGGGCAAAGCTGAGGTTGCGCTACGCCAGCGCATTGGGCGTGGCTTGCGCGCCAAAAAGTATGGCCCTAACGTCTCGCTGATCGTCGACTTCGCTGACGAACTGAACAATCACCTTCGCAACCACTACATTACGCGCAAGACCTTGGTCGAGACTACCCCGGGGTTTGGCGAGAACATTGTCGACGATTTCAACTACGCTGCACTGGGTTTTACTTTGCAGCGTGTGGCCGCAAGTGTATAGTGAGCACTTACTTCAACAAAGGACACGCGCCATGCTCCACCGCTCCACGCACCCCACTCCACTGACGCTGCTATCGAATCTGGGCGTCATCGCCCTGATCGGTTTTGCGCTCTACGTTACCAGCAACCCCTTGGTGCTGCTTGCACTGATGGTGTTGCCCGCGCTGCCCTACGTGCCCGACGAGCTCAACGTGAGGGTTGCAGAGATACAGGCAAACGCAATTAGTGCTTTGGACGACGAAGAAAGCGACTACAAAGAAAGTCGAATAGGGTTCGTGCCGAAAGACTAAGGGTTTAATCACTCGCGTGCATGCCCTGCCCGGTCGCAGGGCTTTTTGATTTGGAGCTACATGGAACGAGACGACTTTGAGCTTACAGGGCAAGCGATCGGTGCGAAGATTTTGACCGCCTACCCCGCTACTGCGGCTTTTCAACCGCGTCGGGGTGATTGGCGTTACCTCGTCGCGCATTTTCTTGCTGCCAGCCTGGACGATCGCCAGTTTCTTGCGCTCTGCACAGTGGGAGGCGTGCCAGAAAGCGCTGTCAAGTCGACCTATCGGGAAGGGATAATACTTGGCTGGATGCTGTCAACTGACGCCCGCGCATCGACGATGGCATTGCCATACATCGATCAGCTTGTGGAGCACCTGGTTAAGAGGCCCACGTCCGCGCAGTTCACGGCACTGCAGAAAGCAGTCGACCAGGCACAAGAAAAAGACATGAGGGTTCGCGCACTACTCGACGCTGATCGTAAGACAGATGGCTGGGTGCGCTGCAGTATCGAACTACCCCAAGGGCACCGAATAAACGACTCGCTCGCAGCGCCCTACTACTTTCTTCCCCCTCAAGCAACATTCTCGCCCGGTGACTTCGTTCATTCGAGCGCAATACGCGTGCACGACGACTACGGGCGCGAGCTCAACCTAGAGACTGACGTCGTGCCCCCGATCAACCCTGACGATAAGGTTTTCTGGCACAAGGGGGTCGGTCCTAACTCGGTTGCGTTGCTGGCGGTGGTGAATGCGCCGACCTTCGGGGCTGATACTGGCGAAACTACATCAGAAGACATGCAGCGAAATCCCCTCTTTGGAACTTGGTAATGGCACTGAATTCATACGCATTCGATGGCACCCCGATCCCGCGCAGCACCAGCAAGAAGCTCGCTGCGGGCTTGGAAAAGTTCTTGAGTAGCGGTGCATCTTCAACTGATGATCCACGCTATGGCGATACGCTGCAGGGCAAAACGGGAGTAATGATCGAGCAAGTCGAGCGCGAAGCTGCACAAGCGCGCGAGAAAGTAGCAAGCGCTGAAGCGAACCCTCTTTGGGGAACTTGGTGAGTGGTCCTATCCCGTCGTATGGCGTGCGCTTTAAATCGCCCTTTGACCTGATAGAGTTTTACGAGGGCTCTATCGACGCCCCGGGCGCGGTTATCCACAAGATCGCTGGCGAGAATTGCATTGACGTTCGTCTGCTTCGTGATGAAGCTAAATTCTCTACCTACGCGACATTGTTTCTCTCTGAAAGGAGCACCCCCTTACAAATCGCTCCCAACCCGATACTCAGCTTTTCTTTGCTCGACGAAGACGACTTCGATTCGGTCGCGAACGAGACGATAACTGCCATCGAGGTGCACAATCTGCCCGCAGTTGTTCACGACAGCATTGACGGGTGGGTGCTTAAAATTTTCACCGGGTCGAGCGCACCATCGTCAACACACGTTGCGAAAAAGAAGTCTGTGCGCTTTGAGAGCGAAGCTGACAAGCGCTGGGGAACGTGGTGACCAAGCTCAACTCGTTCTTTCACGGGCGCTTCGATTCAGTGCACATCTACAAGGCTGACGGCATCATCTCCAAGAAAATCGCTGGCTACGCGCTACCCCAAAATGTCAGCGTCAGCACTGGTAATTTGCTATCGGGAGAAGGCATATACGAATGCTCTGTATTTGTTCGTGATGACAAAGCGCTCGAACCCTTAACCGTGTTATTACCTAGCGATGATGATATCTGGGTCGAATTCGCCCTGGTCGAAGTCGCTGCATTTTTGCCCGAAAATGGGGGAACTCTTGAAATCTACGTCACCGAAGCGCAAATTCAAGAGTTCATTCCTCCAGAAAAACGATCATTGCGCGGTATGAACGACACCCCAATAAGCGAGGGTCGCCCGCTGTATGGAACTTGGTGATTGAAAACGCTTTTATTTTGTTTTAATCTATAATCACCAAACCCCATTTTCCAGGCACCTCCCCCATGAAAGTCATTCGGTCTAACGTTGCACTGCTCGAAGAGTCGATTGAGCGACTCGATTCACTCGCTCAAAGCTCAGGAGTCTCGCGCAACAAGTTCTTCGAGTGCGTATCGCTCATGACTGAAGCGCAAGCAAAAGCGATCGTCAAAGCGCATCTGAGCGCGGTCGACGCTGCTTATAAAGAGAAGAACCAGAAAGCGACTGCTGAACGTCGTGCGGGTCGCGAACTGCTTAGCAAGCTCAGTGAAAAAGAAATCAAAGCAATCATGAAGCGCTGAGCGACGCCCGACAGGGCGGCGCGCGGGGCGCGCGACTGAGATATAAGGATAGGCGCATCTTTCTGGGTGCGCTTTTTTCTTGGGCGCTGGGTCTTTGGCCAAATATAAGGATCGAATTGCTCGGGGTCTGGGGATTTTGGCGATGGGTGCTTGGCTAAATATAAGGATCAATTCTGAAGCGCCCCCTATGCCTATACACCTGTGTGAAATATAAGGATGAATTCAAATCGGACAATGATCTATATGGGAATGGGAAAATATAAGGATGAATTCAAAAATCGGAAAAACGGCGTGAGGCCCATCCCGCAGACAGCGCGCCGCATCTAAGGGGTATCACCCTCCGGGCAAACACGTCCGGGGCGGGACCGGGGGCAAGCGCCCGGGGGTCAGCGCCCCGGGCGCGTGTGCTGCCCTATAGTTCCATGCTCAGCTGCCCTATGCTTGCGTCATGAACATCGTTACACCATGATTCCATTTCGAGTGCAAAGTCAGTATTCGGGTTAGTTGCTTTACGTGCTGGCGCTTGCGTAGCGGGCGCAGGTTCAACGATTGCAGCGCGGTGCATGGTAAGAGTAGGGCTTTTGATTTGAAGCGCGGTAGCGCTCGATTTAGCGATTGCAGCGCTGAAATTGAAGTTAAGCTTTTGCATGATGTTTACCTTGTCGTTTTTGGTTTGTGTGTCGGGTTAGGTAGCGGGTTAGCTGCCCGCTACCTGATGCATGCTTAGTTACCTGCCCAGATATCGAACGTTGCATCGCTTGCGCTTTCGATCATGGCAATGAGCGCCCGTGTCGCGGGTGAATCGATAATTTCAGGGGTTTCGCCCTTGCGTGCCATGGTTCCCGTGATACCCAGTGCGGGCAAGATACCGCCCTTGCTGTATGCCACGCTGATTTGCGTCGGGGCAGTTGCGGGGCTCATGTGTTCGCCCCCATTCAAAGCCCTAACCAGTGAAGTAGCGCGTTCAATAGCGGGCAAGTCATACCCGTTGCCCACAGCGGTTGAATGGGCTTTACGGGTAAGCCCTTGAAATATGCCCGCACGGTTTTTGGCATGGCACAGCGTGACTGCAAACGCCAGCAAAGCGCATTTAGCTGAGCCCTTAAGGTATGCAGCATCGCCCGACGTCATGAAACCGAGAAACTGCGACACGCGCAAAACCTTTTTAACGTTTGTGCTGGTTTCAATGTCTTTGGCAAGGGCGTCAAAATCGATGTTAAGGGCTTTTGCAGCGTCGAATTGAGCGCCCGAGAAACCTTCGAGAACTTTGATACCGCGTTCGATATCTTGCTGCATGCCCTCAGCGTTGCGACGCACGTTATAAGCGGTGTTTGCTTTGATCGCTGCGTTAATCAGGGTTTTTTGTGCTTTGATGTTTTGCATGGTGTTTACCTTTGTGTGTAGTGGTTTGTGTGCTGGCTTTGTTTTGAGCCAGTAATGACATTTTAATGCAAACGTTTTTTTCAATGCAAACGTTTTTTTAGTGTTTTAACGAAAAAACTTCAAATCTAGGGGTTTTCACTGATACCGGGGCGCTTTGCTTGCCCGGGCATGCTTGACCCTACGGGGCGCGGTCAGGACGCGCTTTCCCGCCCCGCTGAGCGGTCTAGGATGGGCTCGCCCCGGTGCGGCCCGGTCGGGCGTGGCGGGGTGCTGCGCCTAAACCGATGACCAGGGTTGTCGCCGAACATGCTGACCAGCGAAATGGCCGAATACGTGACCGTTTGGCGAGCCGAACACAAAATGCATTTGGGATCAGGTCGGCGCTAGGCTCATCAACTCGTGGGATAAAAAATAGGCCCGTCAGCGCTTCAGAACTTCAAAGCGCTTCGGGGCCATAAGGAGGCTCACATCATGCCAATGTGATCGGACAGACATCTTCATTCGGGGGGCAGTTTCTCTTCATGCCCCAGGAAGTTGGAGTCTTCAGCACTTACCGCTTGCGCCCTTCGCGTTTTGGGTCAGTAGCGCGGGGCAAGCAGCGAATCGAAGAAACCGAAGTATGTGCGCCCGGGGCAGGATGCGCCCTTTCCCGCCCGTGGCTGCGTTTAAATGGGTCGGTCCATACCCTCATGACCCTGGAGGGTCTAAAACGCGTGGCGGGCGGGGAAAATGCAGGGCCTAGCGAAGTTGGCGAGCGATGCGTTTGTTGTAGGCACGCTCGCGCAGCAACCGCTGCGATCGGATCATCGTCACCTCAGCGTGCTCTTGCATAATTTCGAATCGTTCAATGGTCGTCATGGTGGGCTTCCTTTCACTTTGGAGTGAGTCATAAAAATTGAAGCTTGAGTGTCAGTTGTTACGGTAGGCACGCCAAACCCCTGTCAACCCCCGGGGTGGTGCTAGGTCGGTTTGCCTGAACCTGATCGACCGCAACCTCTTCGCTTTGCTGACCCTTGAAAGACCCTAAGACAAAAGACCCCTCGGGCGCGCGTGCGCGTTATATATATAAAGGAACTTATTTTTAAGAATTAGAAAGTTGTATATATAGAGGGGAAGCCAAAATCGTGCTAAGTCTGAATTTAGAACGCCTACAACTTAGAAAATAATGCTGCGGCACAACGACTTACGTTAATTTTTACTAAGAAAGGAGGCGCGGCAAAGGAGCGCCGCTCTTAACCCTTTAAAAGCACTAAGGATGAAGCCTGCGGGAGTGAAACTGAGTGCGGCTTTTTCTTTTAAAGCACTAAGAGTTGCTTTTCTGGTCCTAAAGGCGGTCCTAAGCTCGCGGGAAAAGAAAAGCCCCTTTTCAGAGGCTTAGTTCTTTTTAATTGGTAAGGAGCTCGTCTGTCACCAACACCAAGTCCATCCAAGGACGCGTTGCGTCAGACTTGACCATGAGTTGGTAGTCGAGTTGTTTACCGTCCTGGTAAAACTGGGTGAAATCGTGGTGGTCATCCGCTTCGATGGTGATGATGCGCCCATTGGGTAATTCCACTCGCAGGTTGTCGCCGGTCTGCATTTTGAGGGTGGTGGTGCCGTTGTTGTGTTCGAAGTAGCGCATGATTGTTCTCCTTACCAGGGTTTGCCATGAACCAGGGCGTGCAAAAGGATCGTCCCGCACGTCATGACTGCGATGCCGATAACGGTGAAGGCAATCAGTTTCAGGTTTTGCATGAGGCCACCCCTTGGTGAAAAGGCATCGGGGCGATAAACCCAATCTGGAACCCCACCCGCTCAGCATGCGTTAACGCAGCCCACTGCTGCGGACTCATCTGGAACGCTTCGCAAATTGCATCGACCAGATCAGCGTCACCCAACAACCGCCCGAACTCCAGGCAGATCAAATCACCCTCCACCAGCTTGCTGGGCCAGTAATCGTGCTTACGATCAAATGCTAGGAGCTCTTCAACCGCTCGGTCATACGCGGGGTTGTTCAAGTCATAGTCTTTGGTGAAGGCGAGAACCCTCTGCGCGATCACCTTTCGTTGTGCTTGCATGATGTTTACCTTGTGTGCTGTCGTTATGAGGTGTCATCATGAGCGCCCAAAAGAGGCACTTTTCCCACTTTCGTTTCTTTACCCCCGGTTTTTCGGATACTTTTCTAAAAAATTTCCCACTTGAAGCGCCTAAATCCGATAGATATTGGGCGATCTTTCCCACTTTGCTAGGCGCGCAAAACCCACTTTTGGGGCTAAAACGGGGTTTTCGGGGTGTAGGCGGGTCAAACCGAGGGGGGTTCGATTGCCTAAAGAGGGAGATAGGCCCGAGCACCAGGACAGGACGCCCAGCCCGTTAGGCAGTCTCTGGCGGTTGATACGCCTACACCTCTATACACGCGCAAAGGGGGCCTAATCGCTTACCAGGGATCTGGCCGAACACGTAGGCTGGGGGTGAGCCGAACATGAAAAAGGCTTATGGGCATTGGGGAAGGCGAGCCTTTCTATATACGGAAAGCTGGCCGAACACGAAAGGAACTGGGCGCTAGGACGGCTTAGGCACGTTGACGTTTAAAGGCTTAGGAAGCGGAAAAATCTCTTATACGTCCGGTTATTGTTGTCATACGTCTGGTCCTATATCCGGTTATGTGGTTGCTTGTATATTCGGTTTATATGGTGTGTTTAAGCATCCTCTGTTTGTGTTGTTGATGAACCTCTCTATGGATTCCTTTCTCTATTCATTAACCGTCTCTTCTTTCTATCTGTTGTAGCTGTCGATATTGTTGTTGCTGGTCTTATCCGCACACTTTCTCTTTTCGTCATACGTTCTTTTTGGATTCGAGCTCGCCTGGTCAGTCTCTGTCTTCTCTTTCCCTCACGTCGAAATAGATTCGTTTTGCTTTGGTTGCTTTGCTTGAATCGCGCTTGCTTGCGCTTTTGGCGATCGACCTATGCCAGGGTATCGGTTTTGCTGAAAATCGCTTGTAGCGCGTTTAATCGGTTCTCTCGATACAATCGCGGGCGAAATTGCGGGGTTGCCTATGCTTGAAAAACCCCTTTAAAATCAATAGCTTACAATACGAGATTAACCCTTGCAAAAAAGACCCTTAAAATCAATGGGTTACGAGGGGTTTTCCTATAGGCTTTGCGGGCATAAAAAAGACCCCACCTGTGAGGGGGTGGGGCCGTGAAGAGTCTGTTTCCAGACTTAGGTAAACACCGATGCAAAGCGGTGTCTGGGTGAGGATAGCACAGCAGCTTTCGCTATAGGCTGATGGTTGCGCAAGGGCCTAGGGTTCCCTTCCGTTGTTCGGTCCCGCATAGTAGCCCGGGCGGGTTTGCAGCCCTTTGTCCCGGCGTTGCTTTCTGCTAAGAGGCAACCATCATGTCTGCCAACGAGAAGGAATCGAACCTTCGCCTTCGACCTCGCGAGTCGTTGCTCTACCAAACGCGCATCGTTGGCAGACATGATGATCCTGGTCTTTCTCTTCGCCAGGGCAGAAGCTGATGGTGTCGCACGCTCTACATCAGGGAGGGCCTACGCCATCACCCGGTATCGGTCCAACCGCCAGCGGTCGGTGCGAAACTCCGTCAGGTTTTCACCTTCACCATCATGAAAAAGAGCGGTCCTCACCCTTGCACGTCTGGCGCACGTCCGGCCTTTCGTAATACTCGCCAGCAGGGTTGATACGGTTTTGAACGGGCCGCGCTCTTTCATGATGGCCCCGGGCATTCCCGGGGAACCTTTACTTAGCAGTATTGTTCCTCTAATTCTTCAGCGAGTTTGGTTGCGCCTTCCAGCAGCGGTTCAAGCGAAACGTGATAATCAGCGATGACGTCGAAGCCGTCGTTGCCGTAAACGAGATAGACGGTAGCGCCGGGGTCTTTGTCATCTTGGTGGACGATCAAGGTGTCCTCGCAGGTGAGTCCGATGGCCGCCATAATGTCAGCGACATTGCGTGAACGCTTGAGCGCGTATGCCTCGCCATCAAAGACCGATATGCTACGACCCGCAGCGATGACGTCTTGGGCGAGTTTTCGAACGATCTTGCGCTCGATTTGTTCGGTAGTCGGTGACATGATTGTTTGCCCGTTGTTTGTTGATATGGCTCTATCATGCGCCCGCAGATGAGGATGCGACATCGCGCAACAGCGCCTTGAATTGCTCTTCAGACAGAGGCTCTCCCGACAGCTCGCCCGGCTCAATGGTTGAATCCATGTAAGACCATCCGTTCCACCAGTCAGCGACATACCATTTCGTTCCATCGCCGGGAACCGACCTGTCTAGCTTCACGAGCTCGCCATGCACGTTGCGGAAGATCATGCCCTCTTCGAGCTCGTATCGGCGCTCATACCAGTCAATTTCCTTGCTCATGTGCTTCCCCCTACGTTGCGCTTCAATGATGGCCCCCGGCTTCTGTTGCCACCTGCCGGGGAAGGCCGTTACCGCTTAAGCAGCGGCACGGATGTAGTCGTCGTTGGCGTCTACAAGTTTTGCTTGGTTTATACGGCTCCGCTTGCCGAGTAGTTCGATTCGCTTCAGTATGTCTGTCGAAACCATGTCAGCCCCATCAGGAATTCCCTCGCCACTTTCGTCGGAGCAACCCGACTACTTGCTTCACTCACCAGTCCGTCGTTATGCGCACTTACGATAGGACTCGTGGGCCGTCTTGCCCCTCTATGGGCAGTCACGGAGGGAATTCCTGGTGGAGCTGGCGGGAGTCGAACCCGCGTCCAGACACCATTCACTGCACGTCTCGCGCCCCCCTCCGGCTAGAGGAAGTCGCACACTACCATCATCGAAGCGGGCCGGGCTTGATACCGGCTTGTGCGTTATTTTGTTTTCGGGGTGGCCTGCCCCTCAAGCTAAAGGCTCGTATGCCTACGACACCACTGCACACAGTCTCGCGTTTCCTTCAACGCCGCCGCTTCGATGATGGTCCTGGTGCTTGACGTTTTCACAAGAGGCGCACCAGGAATACCCCTTGCTATGCTTCGGTTACATGACGGTCTCCGGTTCGTTCATTGTTCACCTTAAAGTTGTGTTGTCAGTATAGGTATTGTGCGCTTTAGGTCTCGGAACGAACGCTCTTTACAACCACGGTGATCTGATTCTTCACGTCAATACCCCTGTTCAAGTGCCCATGCCTCAATGGCGTCGATGGTTTGTTGATCGACCTTGTGCCATTCACCCCGGACGTTTTCCAGCCCGCCCTCTCCCATCAGCAGCTCCAGGCTCCCGGTGTATTCACCATGAACACCCTTCTTGCTGATAAAGCAGGATGGCCCGAACTCTTCGTTGCCCGCCTCGAATTCGACGGTAAAACCGTCAATCACAGTTTTTGCGTCCTTCATTCACTTTCCCCCAGTGGCCCAACTAAGTCGGTGAACGGATCAACAAGATCGTCGAATCGTTCAGCAAAGTGAGGCTCATCGAAAAGCCCGCAGTAGAACGCGGTTTCGATCGCCTCGCGCAGCGCTCGCAGCGCCTGCTTTTGGGCTGGGTCAAGATCGCATTCAAATCCGCCACCATTGGGTTGCGACGATACGCTGACATACGTATCGTTTTCTTGGTCATATTGAAGCTGCATCGTATTTACCTGTTTTGATGTAGTTATGTGCATAGTGCCCGCGACAGTCAGGCGCGTTTTGTGCTAAAACAATACTGTATATTTAAACAGTATCAAGGCCATGCCCAGATGCACTCTACAAACCTCCCACTCGTTCGGCCAACCCCGCATAGCGTGGTCTGCCCCGGTCGAGGTGCCTATCAAGCTGTCGACGCGAGAGCACGATAGGCTCAAGCGCGTCGTGTCATACCTGCATGTTCCCTACCAGGGCGACGGCAACCTAGACGCCAGCCAGAAAATCGCTGCGCTGTATGAGCCTTACGTGCTTGCGTTCAACTCTGACAAAAGCATCGTCTTTGGTGGGTTCGAGGAAATCACCGGCTCACGCTTCTACCAAAGCTGGCTTGTGAAATGGCTCGACTAGCGTAGCGATGATATCCAGGTTCGCCTCGATATCCCGCAGGCAGTCAGCCGCTTGGGCGATTGCGCCAGCGGGCGACTTTGCCCGAAAGTTTCCGACCTCTGTGAGTCGCCCACCGTTCACACGGCACTGCACGATGTAGCTGTTCATACCGCAATCTCCCTTATCCGAGACTCGAACCACTCTGCCCGCCCGTATGGGTCAACGCCAAGGCAAGGGTATAGCATCGCCAGCAGTTCACACATGCCACGTATGTATTCTGCGTTTGAAAAATCGCCCGCGAGAAGGGCGGCGTTCTTGATCGCGATTTCCATGTCAGTCCTCAAAAGAAAGCGTTTCAAGCATGGCGATACACTCTTTGTCAGGCCCGCCATTGGATGCGATGTAAGCGTCATACCTGGCTTGATCCATCCAGTCTGCCTTGTTTATGCCAGCCAAGAAGGACAGATAGCTCGTCATGTGTTTTGCCAGATCAGGCGTCTCAACTTCCCAATGCTTTAGGTCGTAAGTCCCTTTGTAGGTTTGGCCGTTCTCCCACTCGACGACAAAGTCGGTCTTGTCGTAGGCACCATTCTTGGGCGCAGTGCCAGACCAAGTTTGAAGCAATGCATTGGCCTGCTTGAAAGTCGGAACGGTCAAAGGCAGGGCATCGCTCTGGTAGGTATAACCCTCTTTGTAGGTGAAGGTGATGGCCTTGACTTTGATTTTTTCTGTTTGCATTCGTGTTTACCTGTTTTGTTATGTGATGGTTCTATAGTGAGCCCGCAACGTAGGCGTCGACATAGCGCTCGCCATCCCAGACCTGTAAGCGGCGCGGGTCAATTGGCTGCGACGCGCTTCGTTTTGCCTCTTTCAGCGCGTCGTCATGGCTTGATGCGCCGATCATGACCCATCCAAAACTGCCTCGGTAGCGGTAGCTGGTCAGTCCCGGCGATGCCATAGGTCTGTCAGTGTGAGCGGCCACTACCCCTCGCAGTCGTCAATTTGGACATTGTGGAACTTCAGGCCGTTGATCGTGAAACTGCCACTCACAACAAACAGGATGCACTCATCCACAGACGTCTTACCGGGGTCAAGAAACTTTCCCGGATTGCCTATCTCCAGGGTCTCGCCGTTGGATGCCCTATAGAGGCCAGTCGAGTAGGCGCAATTGCGCAGCGCCGCTTCGTTATCCACCGTGAAGTAGCAGCTCAGAACGAGCATCTGACCGATGTTAGTTGACATATCCGATTCCATAAATGAAGTTGCTGCAGAATACAAATTGCGGACGTCACGCAAGCTTCAATGGCGCTTGCATAGAATATGTGCCGTCGGGTCTAAGGTAAATTTCCAGCTTCGGATCGCCACCGTCAACGCTCAAGCACAGTTCTACCGTCGCGTTCCCGGGCTCGCCATGTCGCACGAAATGATATGGCACCCCGAAGGCATCCATGGAATTTAGAATGTCGTTAAGACAGCCCTTAATCTCAACCATCGGCGCTACTTTCATCATGAAACTCCCTTGTCTTGTGTTGATGGTTGTATAGTGCGCCCCAGCGCACGGCGCGCGCAGCAAAGCACTAAGTAGTCCAAATGAAAAGCCCGGGGTTCTCCCGGGCCTACCAGCTGTTCATAGATTCTTGGCGGGATGACGCTTCCGTCTCAGCAATCACCCCGATTCATCGGGGCCAGCGCCTTGGCGCAGCGTCTTGCGCAGTTCGGTCGCGCTGTGCTGTTCCATGCCGCTCGCAGACGGGCGCTGGCAAGGACAGACGAAGTGCGACGACGATCACGAAAAGGATTGGTATCACTCGATTCCTTGGTGCAGAAGCGTGTCGTGAAGTGGTGCGGCCATTAATCTGTCTCCCGCTCAATTAGATATCGGATCAAGTCGCGGTCGTTTTCGATCATGCCTGCGACAGCCTTGTGAACGCTCAGTTCCAGCTGTTGCTGCGCTCGAACCTGTGCCATGGTGCCTAAGTTTGCCCCCGCATATGTGCAAGCTTTCGCATCAACAAGTATGGCTTCCAGGTTGCCGTCTGTGCACCTGGAAATGAAGCCGAACAGAATTCGGCCCAGCGCTTCGCTTGAAAGTTGTTTGCTCATGATGCTTGCAAGTTCTCCACAATAAAGAAACGCTCTTCTTCACCGCGCCTGGGAACATACCCCTGGGTTGAACGCCCCAAAAGTCGCCCAGTCCGACAGCACTTCCAGTTCGTTTGGTCGCGCTCGGGGCTAGGATGCACATTCATCTTGCCGACCGTGGCATAGAATTCGTCCTTGGTAACTTCTCTCATGACTTCTCGCCCTTGACCACGTCCATGACATCGAAGATCAAACCGTTCTTGACTGCGGCAGAACCAGGGTTGTTCTCGCACAAGTTGATGATGTAGGCAACGCCGCCCATGTCGGGAATTCTGGCGTTGTGGCAGAGGGTGTCGTAGATTCCGAGCTCTTTGGCACGCTTGATGATTCTGTCGATACGCTTAACTTTCTGCATGATGTTTACCTTGCTTGTCGTTCTTGATGGCTCCCATTGTGCTCACGGGAAACAGGCGTGCTCAGTCGATACGCTTGCTATTACCTAAGATCGCTGCGTTGATGCACTCGCGCTCGTTAGGCCCACGCACGATGCGTCGACCAGATACGCCGTCAGGAGACCCACGCTCGCTTTCCCAGAAGGTAAGCCACATGCCGTTTCGATCGAAGTCGAATTCGGCGCTTCGGTGCATAATCAGCCACTCCAGGCGCTCAGATTCGGTAACCTCGCGAGTAACCATCATCGCTTCCCTTTTCGGAACATCCACGCTTCAGTCGAAAGCGTCGGGATCACTTCATCGTCGACGTAGGGCTCAAGGACAATCGACTTATCAGTGAAAGTCTTGTATTCGTCGAACAGCACGACCGCGCCTTTGGCAAAGATGATCGAGTGGATTTCATCGCTTTGCATGCCATAGTGTGTGCCCGCCTTATAGACCCGGGATTGTGAGAAGCATCGGCGCACCCCTGCTTTCTCCTTGTTGTAGTGCCCCTGCTTGCCCTCATAATGAATGGCGGAAGCCATATAGGCGTCACCCGCACCACTTTCACCACTTTCATACCAAAGAATCTGATTCACCTCGCCCTGCAAGACCTTACATTTGAAGGCAAAGCGATGCGAGTGGGGTGTGATCAGCGTGTCCTGGTTGCGCGTCATTTCAAAGAGGCGCACGCAGCTGCCATCCGCAGCAGGGTCGCGCACCATCCACGACACCAAGCCAGGAACGATGTAGTTGTAGATGGGCGAATGCAGATCGTCGAGTCGTAAATCAATCATGGGCGCTCCGAAGGGCTTCGAGCATCTGGCGCTTTTCAGCTTCGAGCTTGTTCTGGTCGATGCCAAAGAAGCCCGCGATCAGGTCTTCCTTGGATTTATAGATGGGGAAGAGCGCATCGCCCTCGCCCCATTTGGAAAGGATGACGTTGTCTTCTTCCAGCCATTCCAAGAATTCGCCCACCGTTTGGTTTGCGCCTTTTAGCGCCTGGAGTTTTTCGTGTTCTGGATATTGCACGGTCAATCCCCTTTTGCTTCGAACTCTTTGATAAGCGAATTCATCCAGGCGTGACGTCCCGGTTGAAAGCTGCAATCCGCCTGTCTGACGCTTCGGAAGAAATCGCGATGATGGGAAAGCAGCCAGTCTTCATAAAAGTTGAAGCGGCCAAGCCGACACCCAATGAGTCGACGCAATCTGTGTCCGAGTTCGACCTGCTTCGCCTCCTGCGCCGCAGCTGCGATTGCGAAGCAGATAAATTTTTGAGAATCGCCGCGTTCATGTTGCTTGCGCGTATGAGCCAGTCTTTTCTTGGCACGCCGCAATAGCTCTGATGATTTCATGCGGATATCTCCTGCTCGGGCTTACGCTGCCTCTTAACAGTCAGCGCCGCCACGAACTCGCTCGGGTTTGCGACCATATAGTCGATCAAACCCATAGAGGCCATTTCATCGACATATCGCTCGTCAAACTGTTCGTTCAGGAGCGCGTATAGCTGCCCGGTGATGATCACCTTGTCGTCGTAGGCTTTTGCCTCAGCTTTGGACCTGAAGACGGTGCCGTCGTGGCCCAGATATGCGGTAATTCGTTGTGCCATGGTTTTCTCTGCTACCTTTTGAGCGGTGGTAATGAACCGTGATGGTCTCGAAACTGCATCGGCGTAGCGAATACCGAATCGGTATCGCGTGGAAGCCTGAACTGGTCGAACCGGGGCGACTTTGCTACGTTTGCACGGTAGATGGCAGCACCCGCGCAGTGAGCGCCGTTGATGGTGTGGCATGGCATTTCGTGGTCGCCATGCGCGGTAAATATCCAATCGTCGATAGACGCGCCGCCCAGCCAGCCATTCAGTGCTTTGCGCGACCACGGGCAGTCACTGCAAGGCGTTGTGTGCTGGCACTTTGCCTCGACCGCTTCGTCGCTGGTGATCAGTTGGCGCATGGGGTTCATCCGACGTGGTGTAGAGTCTTGAACATGCGCAGGATGCGCTCGGCTCCCACGGTCTGGATGATCTTGCGAATCGCTGCGACCTCGGCTTCCAGTTTGACCAGCTGTTCTTGAGCTTGGGTTCTGTTCATGAATTTCCTCTACTTGTTGAACCAAACGATGTGCGTGGCCCATTTGGGCCGTTCGCCAAAGCAGTCGTGGCTTCGGTGGTAACCGATTTGCCCATCCTCATAGACGCTGCAGGCCCAATAGCCAGAGCCATCGTCAGGAGTAATTGCGCCGACCTTCACATGGGCATGGAACTCGCCTGGAGTAAATAGCTCGCCATAGTCGGGGAGCGGCCAGAAGTTGCACGGGTTCAGGTTCATGACTCGGATACCTCAGTGGAACTTGACGAAGCCGCCCTTACTGGCGAGCAGGAACGCTTGCTTGAACGAGCGGTATGTGTCATGGAAGTATTCACTTTCTCGCAAACTGGCAGGCCCGTATGTAAGAAAGTCGTTGTGCAGCTTCGCACTGGTGTCGGGGCCGACTAGACCTTCGCAGTCGCTGAAGTTGATCAACTCCCAGAAAGGCCCACCATTCGCTTCCCACGCGCCCCTGTCATGTCTGCCATTGCTCGGCGCTGGATAGCCTGCAATTCTGGCCAGATCGTTGCGCCAAGCGTTGTAGCCGCTATACGAGCCAGCGCGGAAGCGAGTCTTTTCGCAGTCATCGACAACCCTGTATGCGCCTGTCTTGATGCCATCAGATTGATTCGAAGATTCAGGCTTGTGGACGAACAGGAATATGAACCCGCCCTCGTCTTCCATTTCTTCGGAAACCTCTGGAGCAACAAATTCGCCTAACTTCGAGTGCGCAGTGATACTCAGCCCCATGATTCCCTCAGATGCTGATGGTTTCGATACCGTCGTCCGCTTGCGTAGCGGGCGCTGGCGCTTGTTTCTTGGCGTGACGCTTACTCAGGTTCACGTTCAGCGAGAAGCTCATGCCGGGGCGTTCCTCGATCTTCTCGAAGCCCTCGCTGGATGCGATCACAAAACTGCGGCCCGTCGATGACTCGCCAAAGTTTTGGTTCAGATCGATTTCAAGGATGAGCTTGTCACCCTCAACGCGCTTGTTAACGCCTTTCATAGTTGTTCCTTTGGGTCAGATCCCGGTTTGTAGAAGTGCCCACCCGTCGTCCTACGGAACAGATCGACATCGCCAATGACGTGGTAGGTTTCAGCGCACAGAATGTTCGCTTTGCTGCGGCCCGTCACCATCACCGCGTCCATCGCTTCTTTGATCGCTTCGTCGAGCGTTTCGGCGCGCATGCGGCGACAGATACCGTCGCAAAACGAAATAATGAAAGGGCCGGTTTTCATGCAGCCACCTCTTCGCCCCTGCGCAGCAGGTTTTCCAGACCCTCTTTGACCTGCCGCGAAGTCATGCGAAAAATCGCACCATCAGGCAGTCGCGAAGCCATCCAGCCCCGCCTTGCCAGGTCACGGGTCAGTCGATAGCTGTGCGGGCCGTAGGGCACGACGAGACCTGCCTTTGCAGGGCTGTCTTTGAGCTTCCGCTTCCATTCGTGGTGGGCAATAACTCGCTTGCGCCATTCGGCAGACGAGTCGTTCTGTGCGGGGTGCGCCGCGTTCAGAAGTGACATCGGGCAGTCGTAGTAATGCGGGTGCGCGGTCTCGTTCACGCCTTTGTAGCCCCAGCCATGACGCCCGCCCGAGCTCATGAGACACAGCCCGATCAGGCGGGTGCCGTCAGGACGGCTGAAAAGCTGCCAGAGGTGGTTGCCGACTACAGAGTGCTTGATAAGCGTGTAGCCTGGTGAGAGCGAAGTGTTCAGATACGCGACAAGTTGCGCCTTTGTGCGCCATTCGCTGCAGAACGTGGTGCCCATGATGTTTACCTTGTGTCGTTATCGATGGTGTAATGATGCGCGTTCGATGCAGGCGCTACTGGCCCAGCGAACGGCACCACCTTCTCGTTCAAGCGCTGCCACGCGATGCGAGCGTTGCCTATCGCGAGCACAGGCGGTATCACTACCGCTTTGAGCAATCGAATCCCCATGCTGTCCAGAACCTGTTCCATCGCCTCTTGCAGGGTGTTGCCCTGCACCTGCGCGACCCCACGGTCTTGGAATCCGAATAAATACGTGTTCATGACGCCCCTCATTGCAGTAAGTGCTTACTACAAGTATCATCCAAAGAAAGAGGCGCAACTGCGCCCCTTGCCTTGAATTTATAGTGCCGAGCGACTTAGTGCTATTGGCGTTCTGCTCGCTGCTGCTCGTAGTAGGGCCGTGCCCACACAACGTCGATGAACGCGCACACGATCATGGCAACCGCCATGAACCAGCCGCTGCCCGTGATGCCCAGAATTACGCCAAAGACAATCAGAAGAAACCAAATCATGGGTGAGTCAGTCCTGGGGAAAGAAGTCGCGAGGGGTGAAGCTTGCCTTTGGTTCGAGAATGATCGGTGCTGGCTGGCTCTGCGCAGGCACAGAGTATCCATACCCCTGGCCCCGCCCGCTAAATGTCGGGTCGGGCGCAACATAGGGCGCTGGCTTGCGTGCTTCGCGCTCAATCCTCGATAGGATTTTATTGTTCTGCTTGACCATGGCGCATGATGCGCTGTTATCATGGCACACGAAACGCCCGCCTCCGACGTAGCGCGCGCCCCCATCTGCATATACGGGCAGTCCCGCTGCCGCCAACATCGCAGCGGCAATAGCCCTGTTAAGTGCTCTGTTCATTTTCGTGCGCCCCCTACAATAATGGCAAAGATTTGCTTTGCCTGTTCATAGTCTACCTCTGTTTCTATCCTGATCGTGTGGTTCGAATTCACTCGGGCATCCACGAATCTTCCGTCGCTATAGCAGTAGGCGGTGAACTCGTCGTTGTGACGCGTGCGGTGGACAAGCCCTGCATCGGTCAGAATGTCGCGCAGCCCTTCGGCAATGTCAGTTCTGGCCCGCGTGGCATTGTCGGTTTCCTCTACTGCCACTTCCATCGCCTGAAGCCATTCGAGGTAACCGGGCAGCAAACGCCGCTGAATGTCGCGGGCGATATGCTCAGGCTTCTTCTGAGCGGACACCTTGATTTCGCCATTCAAGGTCAGGTGACTTTGCCCGCGCGGCAGAAAGTAGTTATTGAGCGCTTTTGTGTGCGCAAAACTGATGCCGAACTTGCCCTCCAGGCGGTATTGCCCAAAGCGCATCATGATGCCCGCCCACTTGTGCAGGCCGGGAAGCGCGATCACGCGATGCCCCCTTGACTCGGGGCCATAAAACTCGCTGACAGGCTGGGGCTCACCCCCGAGAATTTCCGCCACTTTTACGATTTTATCGTCGTAGTTCATCGCTGTTTACCTAGATTTGCTATGGTGTATGCATTGTGTTCGACCCTTGACGGCACAAATCACGTCATGAAGATCAGCTTCCTTACCATCGTCTTCAAGGCCAATAAGTTCAATAAAAACGTCAAACGCCTGTTCATTGGTAAGTTCAACATCTGTGTAGAAATACATGCCGAAGTCTTCGATCGGAATTCCGGGGTCATCGCCAACAGGGTCGACCCAGCCGTCTTCAGTAATTTCGGCCCAGCGACAATGTGGTCTTATGCTGTTGTGCCCCATAGCCCAAAGAAACTTTTTCACTTGATTACCCCCGCTGCGCGAAGCGCCTTACCCCAATATCGCTGACTACGCGCATCTTTACCCGGGTGTAAGCTGTCACTGATGACGTCGCCCGTCGACGGATCGGCGTAGGGACCATTCGATACCCAGCGCGGCACGCCACTTGGCTCAGACGGGTATACGTAGCCGTCCCACTTAAGCTTGTGGACGAGCTCTTTGAAGGTGATTTCGGCATCCTCGAAAACAAAACCCCGCTCTTCGGCTTCGCCCGCCTCGATGCTCTCTTCGGTGTAAACCTCATAGGTTTGGCTGATGATTATTGGCATTGCGCGGGCCATTACTCGACGATTTCATAACCAAAGACTGCAGGCCACTTGTCAACGGGCGTTGTCGACGATGCAAGGTAGAAGTCACCCGATATGTTTTGAACTTCCAGGCGCATGGTGGCCGCCCATACTTCGTCCTTGACAATGGCGACATCCAGCCCGTAGCCCATCTGCGGCAGACCGAACTGGCCGCAGAGCATTGAGGCGGTGCGCTTGGATACCTTGCGCATGTGGTCCTTGCCATAGCTCCAGTGATTACCAACTGGGGGCAGGCCCGTCTGCTTGATCTTCATAGCCATGGCGTCACCTAGGCGTTCTTTGCACACCAGCGGTATGCACGAATTAGCGGGCCTGATATGGATAGATCCCTCACTGCCGCAGCCAGGATTACTTCTTGGTCAGCACGCGACTGCAAAATGAAGTGCGCAAGTAGCCTGCGCTCATGCGATGTAAGCATTGTGTTTACCTGTTTCGTTGTTGATACCTGTATGGTGCGCGCTCAGGTGCGGCGCTCATAAAGCATCTTCCAGACGCGACCTTGCACAGCCTTAATATCCCGTTGTGCCCGCTCCAGGTCTTCCGTAAGTGCCATCAACTCCAAGTCTGTAGGCTTAACACCGGGCGTGGCAACCTTGCTTCCCACAGCCTCAAGCGAAGTCGCGACATAGACGCTCAGGAAATGCGCGAGCCTATCGAACTCGGCCTCAAGCGCCTTCCAGTCGTCGTCGTTCATGTCTTGCATTTCTTCAAGCGTCAAAGCGGTCTCCTGTGCCAGGAAACCGCCCCTGGCGCGTTAAAATGGTGATGGGTATGCTTGGGTATGGGTAAGCCCGCTATGCGCCCAGATTCGCTTCCTTGAGCGCGCTCAGCGCGTCGCGAAGTTCGCTTGCGCCATACTCAGCACTCTGGCGTGCCTCCGACACTTCCTCGTCAAGCAACTCGACCAGTCCGAGTAGTTCGTCTTTTGTCGCACTTGCACGCATCGCCTTGACCAGGGCCCTGAGCGCGTTCAGATGCTCAGAAAGAAAGTCTTCGCCGATAAAGCAGCCTTTTGCCTCCTTGATCTTGACGTCGACATGCTCCAGCTTTGTGAGCGATTGGCGTCCGTCAAGTAGCGACTCGATGACCCGACTTGGCAGCGTGCCATGGATTCGGAACTGCTCTTCTGGCGTCAGTGAAGTCTGAAACATGTCGCGCCCTTAGCAAGCGTAGAACTCTGGAAGGCCGTAGCCGCGATCTTGCGAAAGCTTGTGTTCAGCCCATGATTGCAGGACGGGCATGGAGAAACTGCCGTCCAGGGCGCGAATTTCGATGACGTCGCGTCCTGCCCAGTCTTTGCTGGGTGGCATTGCGACCGCATCGAGCTCACCACGCACGGTGACAAGGATGCAGCGACGCGCGGGGTCAATTTGTTGTGTTTGCATGATGTTTACCTGTTCTGATGTCGGTATGGTTATGATGCGCCCGTCGGTGAGGCGTTTTGCGCTTCAGAAAGCGTCCGGGTGGAATGCATCGGCAATCTGCTTACACATTTCGATCAACCGATCGGCAGCACGGGCTTCTTCCTTGGACAGTTCTGCCAGATTGCCTTCGATGTTCTCAAGCTCGTCGCCACAGTCGCGCAACGCCGCGAGGGTGTTCTGGAATCGGCAGTAGCTCATGTTCGCCATATCTTTCTCCGTTAATTGGGGAGTTTGTCGAGCCAGCTTTCAAACCGGCCCCAAAGTTCGGGCCTGCGTTCGATGTTGCGGGCAAGCTCAGAGCGGGTGAGCCCGTCCTTCACGAGCTCTAAAAACAGCTCGGCCACACCAGCGACTTTTGCGTGCTCTTCGTAAAACATCTGCATCTGGGTTTTCATGCTTCCTCGCTCCGAGCGCCGATTCGCTCCAGGTGCATGGCCTTGCACTGGTCGCGATGAGCCTGGTAAAACTCCACGAGTGAGGGATAAACCGGGCTGATTGCCTTGAGCTCTCCAGTTTTCTGCCAGTGCTCGGTATCAAACAGAAAGCAGCCTGTTTGGCCCGAGGTCACGTCGAGGCACTGAGTTGTGTAATTCGACACGCAGTATCCTGATTTCATGCGTAGCTCCATGCACTAGGCTGAACCGCTTCGATCGCCGCTTTTTCCAGCGCCTGCAGCGCGACGAATGCGTTCAGCGGGTGGTTTGTGTAGGGCAGAGCCTCAGTAATGCTTCCTGAAAACCCCCTGGCGAACCTCTCATTGATGAAGAAGTGCTTCACGCCCGCCGCTTCAAGAACCCGGATGGCATAGCGGGCGAATCCATTCGATTCGTCGACGTAGCCACCATCGCCGAGCTTCTTGTTGATCTTGCGCATGACTTTTACCGCCTGCTCCATTTCGCGCAGTGTCATCATGTCGCTGTGATTGCCCGACATGCCATGCCTGAACGCGTAGAGCTTTGGAGTCGCTTGGGTTTTGCAAACACTATCGCCGCCACCTTGGCTGGTAATCTCCAGCTTGAGCCGGTCGAAATAGTCAGTCCCGAGATTGAAAACCCGCACATATACATGCGAGTATTCGCCCGACTTCTCGCCCCAAATGTAGGCGTAGACATCTTTGTCTTGATCGAAATTGTCTGGCTTTTGCATGGTTTACCCGTTATGTAATCAATGACTCTATTGTGGGCGTTAGAATGCGGCGCGTGTCGTCATTCGCATTCGTCGCTCTGCGGGTTCGGATGGAGTCGCCCGCCCTGCCAAGCCTTTATCCAAGCTTTGACACGTCGGTAATCCTGCTCGCTGTAGCCCTGTTCCGCCATGACTTCTGCGACACGCGCCAGCCCTTGAACGAGCGGGCCGCGCTTGTTGCGCCACGCCCACCTGCGAAGCTGTCGCGCGTATTTGTAGGCGTCGTTCGCAGTCATGCTCAACTGACGAAGCTCCAGCAAGTCCAGCCTTTGTCGTCGCTCATGACTTCGATTGTTTTGCCGACGTCGCGGTGGGTGAACTGGCAAGTTTTGTGGTTCTTACCGCCCCAGTGAGGCTTTCTGGTGTTGATGTCCTCTGTTGTGACTTCAAACCGCTGCACGTAAATGTCATCGCAGCCGCCCCAAGCGTTGTTGCGCCTTGTAAGTTGCTTTTCAGTCAGTTTTCTCATTTTTCACCCACTATCTTGATGCCCAGTTCCTTCGCAAGGGCAAGCGCTTGGCCCTTTGTGTTGCTCCACGGCTGAACCATATCCACGCAGTATTCGTCCACAATGCGCCACGCATTGACGAACCAGCCTCGCTTCATGTTGAAGCGCTCTTGGCGGTCTTTCTTGATGTATCCGACCTTCATTACTCGCCCCCGTTGTATGCACGATTCATATAGGCATAGAAATACCTGGCCCGGGAGCCGTTCGCGTTCATGGGCTTGCGATACTTCCACTCGTCTGCAGCCGCGATGATGCGCTCGACCATCACAATGCCCAGCGTATGGAAGTCAGCGTTCAGGATGATGCGGTAGCGAGAGGCCAGATCGCTGGCTTGGCCCTTTGTCATGTGTGCCATGGTTCGCCCTTACAGAATTGACTGATATGTCAATTGGACGCCCAGCGCGTCGGACAGGTCTTTGGTAATGGCGTGATGCGCATCAAACCCCAGGCCGTGATAGATCAAGGAATACCCACGCTCCCGGTTCGACAGCTTATGGCGGGTTGCTTTCGCAGCAGGCGCTGTAATCTCGACCAATTGGCGGTTGGCAGCGTCAAACAAAAACACGGCCAGATAGCGCGTGGTTCCTGGCGGACTGACCCACCGTGTCATGACATAGACGCGGCAAAACCCGTCGTATTGGGCGATCAGGTTTTTGATATCCTCTATCGCCCCTTCGCGGGCGCGGTCGGTCTGGCTCATGGGTTTACCTATTGGTTTGCTTTCAATAGGTGTATAGTGCGCGTCGAGCTACGGCGTGTTAGTGAAAAGCCCTAAGAACCTTTACGGTGCATAGTTCGCGGTAGAGCGCGCTATTCAATACGGCGAACAAACTGAAATGCTCCCTTCTGCCGTCAGCATGCTCAATCTCCAGGCGACAAGAGCAATGACCGTCGCACAGGCGCGCCAAGAAACACACCCACGCGACGTAGCCTTCGCTGGGCTGAACGATGGGAATCTCGCTCAGCTTCATTTGGATAGGCGCTCCAACAGCACGCTGTCGGGATTGGGATAGAACGTGTGCGGTTCCCTGCCCTCAACCATATCGAGCACTTTGAACGCCGCGACCGTGTTACCCGCCATTGTTCGGGCAGTTGCTGGGGTTTTGCCGCCCGCGACCAGCGCTTTAACCAAGTTACCATCGTTGCCCGTAGTCAGCTTTCCGTCAGCTTTGAGCACGTCGAGCGCGGTCTGCATCACGTTATTGAGCTTGGCAGTCTTGCCCTGGGCATACTCGATGAGGAACGTCACCCGGTTTTGCACCTTCACGCCCACGCCTTTGATGCGCTTGGCGGTCTCGAATTGCTTGTCAGCCCGGGCTTTACCTTGCAGCTTGAGGTCTGCCTTGCTCAAAAGCATGGCGTCGTCAAACCCATCAGCGAGGGTGTCGCGCAGCCGGTCGACCTTATTCGCGTAATGGCGACGAGGTTTCGCTACCCGCTTCTCGATAGGCTTGGCGGTTTCGTCGCCCGCTTCTTTACCCGGTGCATCCTCGATAACGACTTGCTCAAGGGGGGCAGCGCTGGCCTGGCTCATTAGGTCGGTCAGTTCGTCGCCATCGACGCCCAATGACCGCATCAGTTCGGTGAGGGTCGAATCCTCGATATTCTCGGTGGTGTTCAGTTGCATCGTTTGCCCCTAAAAGTTCAATTTGACTGGAGTTTGCACCCCCGCTGTCGGCGCTACCACGAGCCCGCAATCTCGCTCGCTGCGCTACCCTGCTCTATAACAGGCACATCTGGATCGGGCGGGGTAAGCTGATTGCCAATTTCTTTGATCAGTGCCCCATCGCCCGTGGCCGCGCCATTGGCAAGCAAGAATCGCGAATAGCCAGCGACGCCTTCTTCAATCGTTCTGAAGTGTCGGGTCTCGGTGATGTCCTCAATTTGCTGTGGCTTGATTGGGTTGCCTTCAGGGTCAGTCGCTACATGGTTGAACACCCGAAGAACCACAGGCTTTGCAACCGAGTCTGGCGCTTCTTCCGCTATCTCGACGCTGACTTTGACGCGCAGTTCGACCACAAAGCGATCATTCGCGAACTGCTTCAATGTGCGTTCAGTGTCAGCCATAGCCTCTACCATTTCGCAGGGGATTGCTTTGCCGTTAAAGTAAAGTGTTTTCATATGCCTTATTTGCATCCGGTAATTCACGTCTGAATAGCTGCGTGACAGGATCGTTAAACACAACCTGCTGCCCGCGCAGCATGAAATTATTACGCTTCAAATCAAGGCGATACCCGCTTTTCTCAATGAACTCGGCAAGGTAAAACAGCGCCTCACAAATCGGGGTATAGTCGTCGATCGCCGCCAGCGACCGTAGGATGCGCGCCTCTAATAGCCAGCCTTGCAGGTAGGCGACGTCGGAGCGCGGCTGGCGTGCCGCTATCTCGTTGGCGCAGGCCATCAGCCTACCCACCCAGTCGGATTGCTCTACGCCAATACCCTGCCGAACACAAAAATCCCCTACGCCAGGGGCTTGCCGAATAGAAATTGCTGGGCGCTTGCCAGTAGCTGGCCGAATATCAGTCAGTCGCTCACAGCGCAGCAAGTAGCTATCACCAGAAATCTTGCCGTATGCGTCCAGCAGCACGGGAAAGAAGTCGAACCGCCCGTCGCACAACTCATTGAAGAACCTGTATTGGGCGATGTCGCAGGTGATCTTGTAGACACTGGCTTCGTCGCACTCGAACGTTGCCCCCATCAGCCCCCTGCCCACCATGCGTCGCCCCTTGAGCAAGGGGTGCTGCAATAGCTGGCGGTCGGGGTTGCTCCGAAAGTTGTAGAACGACATTAAAACGTCCCTGTGACGCCAAATGTGTGCAGCGCTTCCTTAATAGTTCCGCACTCAGATGCTTTCAGAGAAAGAAACAAATCCAGCACGTCTTGAGGTAGCTCCTTGTAATATCCAGAGCCCCACAGAATTGAGCCACCAATGCCTTCAGTTGTTGACCAGTATTGGACAACCTTCGTGGCCCCAAGCTTATGAAGTTCTGGTATCGGCCAATAATTACCTCTGAAGAGCTCAGTTTCGTCTTCGTATTCACAGAAGTCGCTTCTGCCCGGACATTCCCTAACCGCTTCTATGCAAGATCGATTGATGTATTTCGCGTCCATCACTGGTTCGCCTCGAAAAGAAAGACCTGGGTTATTCGTCGACCGAGAACATGGTGAAGCGCGGAAACATGAACTCGTATTCTGCGACCGAGCCAAACGTGCCACCGTCCGTGCGCTGTCGCGATTTCATCCTTTCGAACACCTTCTGAATCTGCTCGCGCTCCGCTGCTTCCCGCGTCGTGTTCGGGATCGGACCGCCCTGGGCCCGGCGCTGCTTTGTCATAAGTGCACCGCACTTCACCGTGCTCAGGGACTTAATCTGCTCTGCGCACAAAGACATTGTCGTTGCGCCCAGATACTTGGCATTTGCGGCGTCAACCATAAGCTTCGTGAGCCAGCCAGGGCGTGAAGCATTCTGATAAAGATGTTCGTCAGCGAGGGCGCTGACACGCTCGATTTCGCTAATGCTGATGGTGCTGTATGCATTCATTGCGCGTCCTTAAGTGGCAATAATTAAAACTTTGTGCTCTTCGTCAAGGTGAAAGACCAGACCACTTGACGGGCTCGGGGTAACTTCGTCGGTGGTCAAGGTGCATTTGCCACCAAGCTTCTTCACCAATGCCCAGATGATCTGCGAGTTATCATCCCAGTCCAGTCCCTGGATTGTTATTTCATTCGGCGGAATGCTCACGCTGCGTCGACCTCCCGATGAGTTATTGACTGGAAGTATCCCCACTTTCTGGCGGCGAAGAATGCCTGCATCATCACGTCGACGTCATAGTCTGCCGCGTGGGCAGCGCCGGGGTCGTAGCTCACTTCAGTCGCAAAACAAAGCTCGCCCAGGTTTGGCAGCTTGCCCATGGGTGTCGCCCAGCGACCGTCGACCATCGTGTCGTAGCAATGATGCAGGCAACTTGGTAGCGAAAGACCCTCTCGCTTGAACTCGTGCGCCAAAAATGGCACGTCGAACCCAATACCGTTGTGAGCAACCACTTGATCACAGCGCGAAAGAACCGCATGCAGCTTGGGCGCAATCTCGCTCCATTTTGGCTCCATCGCCAAGTCCTCGAAACTGATCCCGTGAACCGCATGTGCCTTGGGGTCGATTGCGCGCTCAGGGTTGATGCGCTTGACGAACCCGCCCATCTTGGTGCCGTCATCGCTATAAAGAATTGCGGCGACTTCGATTATTCGGTGCCCAGTCGCCCAATCCAGCCCCGTAGTTTCCAGGTCAAGGCCCGCAATGATCGTCATTTCAGATTGCCCTCTTTGTCGTATTTGCTCGATGGCATGCCGCGCATTGCGCCATACTTGTCAATGACGTCAGAAGCTGCTGCGCTGAACTCGTCGCAAATCTTTTCTGCAGGGTCTTCCTTGCAGTGGTCACCAGCGCGGTCCACGAACCTAAGTGCGACTTTGGCAAGCTCAGCGTCGCATGCTGAACGCCGTCGAGTTTCTGCCTCTTGTCGCAGCAGTGCCTTCGTTTCAGACAACAACGGGTCAGCACCGATATAGCACTCGATTGGCGCTTCGGGCCATTCACGACGGCATACTTCGAAGCTGCCCTCGTTCCAAAGACGAAGCCAGACCTCGCCCTCATCGATGTCATGGCGCAGGGCAAACTGGATCGCATGAACTGCTGCATCGGTCATTCTATTTTCTCCAAGAATTTGCGTTCGCCCGCCCTCATTGCTGCTTTCAGCAACCGTATATCGACAGGCATACCCTTGGACGCAAAGAAGCCAACAACACCCCTTGCTTCCCAGAGCGTGACGTGCTTACGCCCCATTTCCAGCGACGAAAGCTCAGCAGGCGTCATACCAAGCTCCCGTGACATTTCCATCAAGGTGGTGCCAGCGATGCAGCGTAACGCCCTGATAAGCAGCCCGATGGGTGCTAGTGGGCTTTTCATCCGCTCCAGGGGCTCTTGCGCCTTCGTGTAGCCCGCGATGAAAAATTGATCAACGCTCATATCAATGTATTCGTTCGACTCGGTGTCGTATCCGCTACTCCACTCTTTGAACGCTTCGTTCGCAAGCTTAGTCAGTTCATGCATTGCTATTCCTTCTCTTTGACCGCAACGGGCAACGGGCTGTATTTCGGTTTCGCTGCCTGCTTTGCCCGGATCACCTCGATCTTCGTCCACACCCTGGCAAGTTCAGCGTCGCCAGCATCGTGCATATTCAACGCATTGGCGAGGCACAGCGCTGCCAGCGTTGTCATAACCCCGCCAACCTCTTGGAAGGGCTCTCCCTTTGGGCGTCCGTAGACGTAATCGACCAGGGCGTGGGCGTCCTGGGCGGTGCAGCCCAGCGCTTGCACGAGCTCAAGAGACTCTTCGAGAAAGCGATGGTTACGCTCTTCACGATCGCCCGCGACAACTGGCCCAAAGCACTCCATGAGCCAGGGCTGAACGCGATTCTGGAAGGGTTCGCCAGTCTCCCAGATTGGCGAGCCCGCAGCCTTGTGCGCACAGCCTTCTGCGCGACAGTGGTCGCCGCGATCCTCGCAAACTTGATCGGATTTCAGCTTTAGCGCCACACAATCATCCTGGGCTCTATACTCATACGCTGAGAAGCGTTCACGCCAAGCCTGCACTTCGCCAGAGGGCTGTGCGGCAACGGGGGCGATGTAGAGTTTTGACCCAGCCGGAACATGCTTGGCGTCGAACACGCAGTGAGTAAACGCGCCCGCAGTGACATTCGGCTCAAATGGCTGCGCCTCTCCCACCGGATCGACGGGTTGTAGGCACGCCTCTTTAAATTGACGGATACCTTCGGCCTGATCGGCGAATGGAACACCGCCCTTGGTTACGACCAATTCAGGCACGGGTTTCACCGGCTCGGCAGTTTTCACAGCATCTTTGAACGCATCGCGGGTCTTGGCCATCCAATCATGCACTTCGTCTAAAGACGTCATTCCTCGACGTTTAGCAAATTCCCATTTCAACGGGTGGCTGGTCAGCGTTCCACGCTCAAGCTCCTCTTTACAAATAGCGAGAAAGTCAGCAGACATCGAATGTGACTTCACCGGCTCGGCGGGTTGTTGAAAAACAGGATCAGTAGAAACTGACACATGCCAATCTACCAATGCCTTTACCGCTTCTTTAGCATTTGGAAAACTATCAGCCGTGGAGTGTATGTTTGTCAGCTCACGGTCTACAGCGTCTTTCCATTCGTTTGGCTCGGCGGGCTGTGGGGTGGTGTAAACCCTCACCGGCGACATAGAAGGTTGCAGCATTGCGCCGTTATGGACTTCCACCTCAATGTCCGGGTATGTGTCGGTTGATGTGATATGTAGGGTTGCGCAAGCCTCCCCGCGCTGCTTAACCAGTTCACGGTATTTCTCAGCATCTTCCTTATCCAAAGCGTTGCGGGATCGAGCAAAATCAAACCCGTGCTTGAATGTTGCACGCTGCTGCCGGGCGTGGGCGATGAGACGTAATACCGTGCTCTTGCGATACGCGGGTTCTTGGTCAATGAATCCGCTATCGTTGGTGGTCTCATACAAGCAGTCATGTTCAGGCAGTTCTATTTGCGCCTCGAACTCGGCGCGGTCTTTGTCTTGTTGGGTCATCAACCTTCCTTTAAATCACGAAGTTGCCCTTGCCAATCACAACCCATGCAGCAGCATTCGGCATCGTCATCATGGGCTTTGCTGGAGTGGCAATAAAAACTGCCCGTGTTCACGTCATACGCAGTTCGCTCGTAGACCAGCAAATTGTCCGATCCGCAGTTAGGACATGTTTTCATGACTCCCCTCGATACGGCGGCGGGTAACTTCCCAGATCTCTACCGGGCCGTCCTGCGAATACACGGCGGCGTAATGCTGGATTTCCTCCCACGCCCGGTCACGCGTGCCTTCTGCCGCTGCCACAATGATTCCGTCTTGGGTAATCTGAAATTCAGCGTCCGCAGACATGGCGGTCTGGCAATCCGCAGACTCATACGTCGCTGCGAAGATTTCAGGCTTGCAGGGGTAGTGCTCGCCCTTAACACCGCGAATGATCCAATCACCGATACTGGCAACCATAAGACCCTCCAGCGTGCCTATCTCGACGTAAGAGCCTTTTACCCATCCGTCTGCTGCGTGTGCATGACCGTTGTGAAGGAACGCCTGCACCTCGTCAGCATTCTCGCCAGTCCACTGAATGGCTTCGATCACTACAGGCTTCTTGCGAAAGCGAACGGGTGCGTTATCCGTTGTCAACGATCTTCTCCTTTACAGTGCCCACAGGGCCAGCCAACTCCAATCCGAGCAGGTCTTCAACGCGGGCGTCGCGCCATCGCATGTAGGTTCGCGAATAAAAGTTGTAAGGGTCGGGCGAGAACTGAGTAGTTTCCTCTTGGACCTGGAGCACGAGGGTGACCCGCTTATGAATGAGGCCGCGCACGTCAGGGCGATATCGCGTTTCGCCAGTGAGCTTGTCAGTCATCGCCTTTATCTCCGTTGTCGCCCCAGAACATGTAACCAATGAGAATTCCCATGAACAGCGCGACCACCACCGACAGATCGCTCATTACTGCACCTCAACCTTCGCGCAATACTTACCCTTCCAGCTGCGGTAAGCTTCCCGAAGTGCGGTCGGCGGCTTCGGGTTCGACTCTTTGTAGTCTCGACGGCGACGTGCAGCCACGGCGATCTTCTCCGAGACACACATGATGATCACTATCAGTGCATACGCGACTGCTAACAACGCAGCCACCCCAAGTGGTGGAATCAGAAATGCCCCGAGAATTGGGTATGGGAAGCCATCCGTCGAAAGCGCCATATAGAGAGAGAATGTAATCCCGCTATACATCGCCAGGAATAACCCAGCCAACAAGAGCACCTTGAACCCGCCCCAGATCAGCGCGCGGGTGAACGCGCAGATATCAGGCTTGGCGATGTATCTCCAATTTCCCCAACTCACAGCGAAGCGAAACGTCTTAGAGTTGCGGTCAATTTTGATGGTCTTCATGGTGTCCCTTGTTGATTATTTGAATTGTGCAGCCCGCATGTCGGCTTGGTAATGAGTGCGCCAGTTTTTGGGCAAGTTCCCTGCTTCGACCAGATAGCGCAGCACCTCGCTATCGTCGTATTCGGTGTAAGGCGTGCCCCACTGGATCAGGTGTGCGTCTTTGTGAATCTTTCGTAGAATGAACGTGTATCGACGCTTTTCATTGATCCACGGCGCGCGCTCCCAGCTTTGAGGCCGGGGTTCTTTGGCGCTGGAGCCCTTGGGCCACTTAAATGGCGTGCCACCGCGATTACCGCCGATCGCGACTTCGTGCCAGCGCTCGCCATCCCAGTAGCGGTTCGTCGTGTATCTGGAGTAGCCACGCCGGGTTACGTAAACGTCGGGCTTCGGTGGCGTTTCGGAATGCCAGTCGTATCGAATGGTGCTCATGGTGTCTCGGGCTGCTTTGATGGGAACGGAAGAACGTCGTCGTGAAGGATCTTTGCTTGGCTGAGGTTGTCGAGCGCCTTGATGACGTGGTCATCACCAAAGCGACCGCATTCATCAGCCAGAATCCCCACAACCTGATAGGCTTCAGCGCAGATTCGCTCCAGTTCAGCGATGCGTTTCAAAGCGCTGCCAGAGACGTAGCCCTTAACCTTTCGGGTTATCTTCATTTCAACGCCCTCACCCGCTCGACAAACTCTTCGGGCTGAACAGGAAATCCCCCTTCGCCCGTGAAGCTCAGTTGGCCCGCTTCGAACAGTTTGTCGAATTCGCGCTTGGCCTTGGCTTTGTTGAAGCCCATTTCTTCAGCGAAGATTTGCACCGCTTTCTGGTAGTCCAGCGCGGTAAGAAGCTGTTTCTCGTAGTTCATAGTCAAGTAGAAAGAGTGGTGTCCAAGCCAGTATAGTGAGCGCTTACTTTAGTTTTGGCGCAAATATTCATAAGCGAGTTTGCGAATTTCCCAATAGTGATCGGGGGCCGCTGGCCCGGTGCTCACGTCGTGGGCAAGATCACCGATGTTGCGCAACACTTCTTGCATCCGCTCATTCTCTTTCTTGAGCTTAGTCACGTAGTTGCCGTAACCATCCAGCACATGGCGGCAGTCAGGGTTATCACAAATGTGGTCGGCGGTCTCCCAAAGCACACCCATCAGATAGACGTCCTTACGGCGCAGATTGCGCTTGCCCAGCTGGTGGGCAAGGTCGCTGGGCGCTGAGATAACTGCCTGGACTTGCATACGCATGGAATACCCACACTTGGGGCAGGAATAGGTCATCGGCAGTATCTCGTCAATCCAGCCCGGTTTCGGGCGGTGCCACGCGGTAAAGGCGCGCAATTTCTTCGAACGCCAGCGCCATCTGCTCGCGACGCGCTTGCGACCTCGGAAGCCAGAACGTAATGGCTGAGCGGTCATCATCCATGGGGGGGTGATGCAGTCGCTCAGACGAATGCAGGATCAGCTGAACCCCGTGGTAATCGATACCTGTGTTCGAGCGCTTCACGGTCGTGAGCACTTCACTGGTTTGCTCTTGGCTGTAAACGTTTATACGCATGGTTTGATCCCTTTCACCACGATTCAGTGACGACTTCACTGCCACACTGAGCGCAGTTAAAGCCCTTCGTTACTTCGGTGCTGCCCGAAATGTCTTTGCCCTGGTAAAGCACCCGCACCTCATGCGGCATGTATTCGTTTACACCGCCACAGTTTCGACACGTAATGCGTTTTGCAAGACTCATATCTTGCGCTACGATTTTCGGCATCTATGCCCCCTTCACGCAAAGAATCTGCTTCAGGACGTGAACCACTTCAACCAGGTCGCGCTGGTTTTCCATCACTACGTCGATGTCTTTGTAGCTACTGGGAATTTCATCCAGAACCGCATCATCTTTTCGGCACTCGACGCCACGCGTTTGCTCTTCGAGGTCAGCGACGCTGAAAAGCTTGCGTGCTTTACTGCGCGACATCTTCCGCCCTGCCCCGTGTGAACATGAGCAATACGAATCCAGATTGCCCTTTCCACGCACGATATAGCTCTTCTGGCCCATCGAACCAGGAATGATGCCCAGATCACCCTCACGAGCTCGAATCGCACCCTTGCGAGTCACCCAAAGGTTCTTGCCGAAGTGGTTTTCGCGTGCCACGTAGTTGTGATGGCAGTTGATCGCTTCCTGGGTAATGGTGAACTCAACGGGAATGTGTCGTCGCAGGGCTGCGATTACCGCTACCATCATTTCAGCCCGATTTTCCAAGGCGTATGCTTGGGCCCACTCAACTGCCTCCATGTAATCGTTGAAGTCGTCGGTGTCTTCAGGAAGGTATGCCAAATCGCCATCAGGCAAGTGAATAAAGAACCGCTCCATCGTGCGCTTAGCCTTTGCGATGTAGTGGTTACCGATCATGTTGCCGATACCACGCGAGCCCGAGTGCAGCATGATCCAGACATCGTCATTCTCGTCAATGCAGAGCTCAACGAAGTGGTTGCCGCTACCCAGAGTGCCAAGCTGCGCGGTAGCTTTCTTCGCAGCTTTGTGGGCGCTTTCGCTGCCCCGCTCGCCGAAAACTTCCTGAACACTTGGAGGGACATCAAGTATCGTGGCTGGCCCCCTGCCCTGCTTGTGCGCGCCACCGGCACCCAGCGGCACGTCGCGCTCAATCTGATGACGAATGCTCACCAGTGAATCGGGCAGATCAGACGCCTTCAGAGACAGGCGCACAGCGTTCATGCCGCAGCCGATGTCAACACCGACAGCGGCGGGGATAATTGCCTTATCAGTGGCAATAACCGAACCAATCGTCGAGCCCTTCCCTGCATGAACATCGGGCATCAACGCAACGCCATTGCCAGCGATGAACGGGAGCCGCGCGAGGTTCTTGGCTTGGTTCAGCGCTTCTTCCTCGATATCGTCGGTCCATACTTTAATGGGGCGAGGCAGGGTCTCGTCGTGAATCACTTTCATCAATTATTTCTCCATGAATTGCGTCATACCACTGTCTATGCTCATCATATTGAGCACACCAAGGCATATGCGGGTGCGACTCAGGGCGACCGTTTAGCGACCACGCATGACCGCCGCAATTGCAAAAGTTCTTAAACGTCCGCAGCTTTAATGCGTCATCCCTGGTCATTACCAAGCGCCCCAGTTTGGATCGGAAGCTGATTCGTGCACACGAATATCAACGAGTATTTCGGCATCGTTATCATCCACGTCAACACGCGCTATTCGCTGAACAAGATAGGGTTTCAACCCCGAGCCCACGAAAAAGCGAAATACGAATCCGCAGAACACCATGTCGATATAGTCAGCATGCTTCCAGTCTGCGTCCGAGGCGATGAACGTTGCGCGCCCTGATTCATCTGCTTGTCGTAGGTAATCAAGCGCTTCGTGGATCAGACCGAAACACGTAATCGATCTTATGTCATCAGGCCAGTCGAAAAGTTGCTTCGCTAGATGCACCCGAAACGTCACTGTGTCGCTCCGTCGCCTCGGTAAACAATCTGGCTGTTCTTGGCGGGAAACTCAATCTCGTCTGCTGTCTTGAGTATGGCTTGCGCCAAGAGGCGCATGTATGGCGCAGGGTGAGAAATGCGGACTTCGCCAAACCACTCTTTAGAAGCAGAGTCTGTGGTGCGAATAATGACGCTACCCGGAAAATCAGGACAAGGCCCTACGTCGATCGACACATCTTCCTTATCGACATAGACCTTTCGAACCACTTCAATTACATAGTCGCTTTTGCTCATGCCTGCCACCACTCGACTTTCTTCATCCGTTTGGTCATTCCGTTCTCCAGCATCAGGTGTGATCCATAGTCATGACACACAAGCTTGCCATTGAGTAACCCGTAGTTCTGACGTTTGAAATCAGTTAAGAACACGGGCATCTTTTCTGGATATTGACGGTCTTGGGCAGGCACTGTGCGCTTCATAATTAGCACCGAGCCACACGGGCTAATCTGCTCGCATGGCGCAAACCAGCGCTCGAACTCGGTGCCCTGAACTCGGTGCCATGTCTCCCATTCGACGACGTTCTGAAAGTTTCCCGCGCTGTCTTCGACCTTGATGACGCTGTTAGGCAGCAAGCGACTGCTGAACGTCGTCCTGCTCATGCCTGAGCCTAGCTCCTGGTCGCACAGAAGACGAAACGCCTCTTTGTGTATAAAGCTGTTCTCACTCACCACAAATCCTCCGAGAACAAACAGTGTTCGGGGCCAGTTTTGACTTTAATCTGGCCCGCAGCTTTGGCAATCTGGCCTCCCTCGTATCGGTCGACAAATCGCCCATAGCTTGTTAGAAAGCCCTGGTCTGCAGCGTTCTCGCTGCTCTCGCCATTGCGCCCGTTATCTTCATGCATCATCCAAATGACATGGTGATGGCGGTTTGGCGCGGGAAGCGCATAGAGTTCGCCGTCTGGGTGCCTGATTGCGGCAGCGACGATCACCTCAGCCATAGAAGAACCCCATCAAGAACATTGCGACAACCCCGCCTCCAATCCACGCAGGAACCACCGCGAAGGGAATGCGGTCTTTCAAAATCGCGAGGTGCATCACCAGAAAACCGCCCGCGACCCAAGTGAGCCACATTATTGGGAAAACAGCGTGCGCCATTTCAGACATACCTCGTTTTGGACAAAAGATACCAGCGACGCCCATCAGCGTCCTTGCCATTGCCGTTCTGGGAATGCAACGCCAAATAAGCGCTTACTTTCCACCCGTCGGTTGCGTGGCCCTGCTCGGTGGCTGCAGCAATAAGCATCGCTTCTGCCGCCTCTTCCCCTCCCTTGCTCCACCTGGGTGGCAGGTCAACTTCGGTGTAAAACTTGAACAACTCTCGCTCCATGGTTTTGCCAACGCGATCAAGACCACGCACCGTGCATTCGATAGCGGGGCGAGCCTGAAGCGCCGAAAGCGCCCGAGAAAACTCCTTATGGCTGATACGCAGTTCCACGAACTCGGTTCTACTACTTCTGTCTTCAATTCTGATGGTTACGCCGTCTTCACCGTCTTCGCACCCACCGATCTTCGGATAACTAATACTTAGGGTTGCATCTATTTCTTTGCTAAAAGACACCGTAGCTCTCCTGTGTTTTCTTTGCTTGAAACTCGCGCTCTTGCTCGATCATTTCGCAAGCTGCGGTATTCATCATTTCATCAACCGTGTCCAGGCTGAACGAGTGGTGTCTACGCTCACCACCCCAGCCCATACCACCGCTAATAAGCGATGCGGCCTTTTCCACCGCGCTCATGCGCTCCGACATGATCAGCTCTTCGAGCTCTGCCAGGGCGTCCATCAGTCTGCTTCTCCGACAATGCAGCCCATTCCGGTCTTGAAACCTAACTCGTTCTCGACCCCGAAGATGATTACGCGGTCACAAACAATTTTCTTTTTAATGGGCTCGCTGTATAGCAACTTGCCGTTATACGAGACGTTCAGGGTGTCATTCAGGCGCAGGTGTATGGGCCCCACCTGCGCGTCCCTGAGTATCTTGAAGCCCCTGCTTTCGAGAAGAGAAACCATGCCTGCACCTCATGAAGCCCGGGCGAACCCGGGTTTGATCGCTACCTTACGTTGACAAAGGGCAGTGCCGACCCAGGGACCATGGTTGCGGGCAATTTTCCGTCCCACTTATCGACCGCGTTCAGGCTGACCAGATTGGTGTTTGCCGCCAATGCTTTCGCCCGCGCTTCGATTGCATACGCTTCAGCGTCGCCCATAACCTTGATTGCCTCCGCTTCTGCATTTGCTTCTTTAAGTCGGGATGTGGCGCGTCCCTCTGCTTGGGCTACCGCAATCTGGGCATTCACCAATTCACTCTGGAGGTTCTGGTTCTTGGTGGCGATTTGGACTTCTGCCAACATGCGCTGCTCGACCGAATCTTCGTATGCTTGAGAAAAAGCGATTTCCTCAATCTGAACTCCCGCTAGTTGAATGGCGGGCACCGACTTAAAATCAGCCTTGAGTGCTTCAAGCACCTGTCGCCCGAAGCTTTCTCGCTCCTTAATCGCGTTCATGGCCGTGAATTTGCCAAAGACGTTTTTAACCACGTCATAGGTCTTCGGTTCGACCACCCGCGCTTGTAAGTTCCCAGCGGTGCCATACTTCGTGTAGACATCGGCAACATGCGCGTCGATCACACTCCACGTAACCGACACGCGCATGGTCGCAGGCTGTTGGTCAGCACTGTAACCTTCGAGATCTGTGAAGGTCAGCTTGGTGTCTCGTGTTGAAATGAACTTGACGTCTTCGATGAATGGCGTCTTGAAGTGCAAGCCCGGGTCGGCTACGTCGGTTACCTTGCCATAGCGTAGCTGCACCGCCCTTTCACCCTGGTCGACGGTGTAGAAGCTCCCGAACGATGCTGCTGCGATGATTAGACCTGCCAGAATGGCGAAGCCTGCGATCAGATGTGCTCTCATTTACGTTTTGTTCCCTTATTACGGTTGTTGAATAGACCAATGACGCGCACCGCACCCACGACAAGTAGCGCCGTGAATACAGCGAGCCCGATGATTTGAAGAATGACTCCCATAACTCACCTTATAGTAAGTGCTTACTCTAATTCGGAGACGAAAAGATCGCTGGTTTTGTCGAGGGCTTCCCCGCAGAACGTCGCCAGCTTGCCAAGCTTTATAGTCTCGTCTTTGTTAAGGAAGTATGCAGACCTATTGATGACCAGCTTTGTCACCAATTTGCCCTCAATAAGCACCAAGCTGGCTTCAATCTGGACTCCCCCTGGCGCGTCACTGACGACTTCAAGTGGGGCTACTTCGGACTGAATGGGCTTTGAAGGTGGCTTCGTGGGTGCGTTCTTGGTGTAACCACCGTTGATACTCCCGAGCGGAAATTCGTGCTTAACCGCTTCTGTCACGAACGCCTCCAGACTGTCCTCGCTGACGTAGACAGCCCCATCGGGCAGCTTCGTAGTGGTCATCTTGGCCCATGCGGGCGTGTTCGTTCGTGTTGACCGTTTGCCGCGTGAGTAGTTGTGTATGAACGCGGTCCAGTAACCCTGGGGTAGGTCGCTATCGAGCGTGGACTTGATCAGCGTGGCGCTTTCAACAACGGTATACCAGCGCTTGCCATCCTTGTCAGTAATCATGATTGGAACTCGGGTTGGGTCAGCATCCAATCAATCCAGCGCAGACGCACTGCCCTGAAGTCGACCTCATACTCATTCGCCCACACTTCATCATGGCGCACATACCCCTGATCCGCTATCCACCTCTCCAGGGTATTGACCCGGGGCCAACCAAGCAGGCCATTAATGAAACCCCTGACGCTATCTTTAGCCGCCCTGGTTTTAACCTGATTGTCCAAAGAAGTTTGCGGATGCCCCAAATACTTGGAGACGACCGCTTCAGCTGCGAGACATATGTAGCGCTCGCGTCCGCTTTCGATTAGCTTTCGCGCGCGAAGCAGAATTTCGCGCTTGGTTAATGGTCGACCACGACTCATTGCGTTACTCCTTTCTCGACTTGCGATGCCATGAAGCTCAAAAGCTCTTTGGCGCTCATTTGGCCTGATTCGAATTCGTCGGGTATCGGGCCAGCGTATTTGATTCGAACGGCAGTGCCACCCCGCGTAATGCCCTTGATCAGCGCGATGCTTTTGCGCGGATGAAGCTCGTAAGTGATGGTGGTGCCGTTAAGCGTAACGACGTCGTAGCTACCGTCACCATTGTCAGTTTCGACCCGAAACGCAATCGACAGCACATTGGTTTCGGGGGAGCCACCCCCGATGACTTGGCCTACCTTGAAGTCTGTCAGCATGACGCCCTCTTACGCTGCGTCAGCAACCGATTCGGGCGTGTCTTCGTCGTTCGCAGCGCCCTTGGGTGGCAGACCTGCTTTCTTCAGTTCTGCAAGAATGTTTGTCGTTACCGGAACGAGCGCGAAGCCACGCACGTCGTCATTCAGATCGCTGATGCCGACGATTTCCTTCAGTTCGGGGATTGCGATGTAGAAGTCGCGAAGCGTTTTAGCGGCATGAAGGTTCGACCGCATTTGGCTGATGAACTCTGGCAGGCTGTCACATATCTCTTTCAGCCGACGTTCCAGCGCTTTAAGACGACGCCCCTCGTTGGCGGTCAGGGTGACAGGAAGGAGTTTGCTGTAACTGCCTGACGGTCCCGAAACCTCAATGTAGTCTCGATACCCGCATGTGAGCTTAATATTCAGTTGTGCGCCCGACCGCTCAAACCGCAAGGTGGGAAACTCAAGCTCTTCAGATTGACGTTCCTTCGCGGTGCGGTAGGTGAAGGTCGCAACGGTGTCGCTCACGAGATACTTCTGTATCGCTTCGTCTTTTCGCGCTTCGAAGTAGGCTGCGTGGTGCTTGGCAACCATTTCTTGCGCAAAAGTCCGGAATTGCGCTTGCAGGTCTTCAATACGCTTCTGGAAAGTGGTTCGGACCACTTTCTCAAGAATGCTGTTGCGCAACTCAGCGGACATCCGCTTCAGGGATTCTTTGACTGCCATGCTTGCTCCTGGTGTGAAGATGGATTACGCGCCGCGACGCAGCTTTGTCACGGTGTCGATCAGTTGGGCGGTGCCCATTTCTTTAAGTCTGACGTGTCGCTCCCGGCCCCCGTCAAACAGCGCAAACGAGTCGTTGACCGTCATCGTTGCAGCTTTGATTTCACGTATGAGGTCGATACGAAGGAGCATCAGGTTCCAACGCGAATCGAATATCGACGTGGCGACATACAGCGAGGTGATCGAGTCCTCTTTGCTGCCCGCAACGTATTCAATGACCTTGCCTGGGAAAGCGTGGTGCCCGAACAGGCAAACATGCCCGCCCTCGTAGCTACGAACCCAGAAGCCCTCCTGGGCAGCGTCAGGCACCTCAACCAGGTAGCGCAACATCGACTCGACGGTCTTTTCGTCGCTCAAGGGCTTGATGTCGCGGTTAGCGCGAATCAACAGATTTTCAACCATTGTAAGTAAGCTCTCACTACAAGTTTAGAGTAAAGAAAAGCCCTTTGAATTCAGGGTTTTGATGATTTCGCGCAACTTTGCGCGCACCGCTTCGAGCGGGTTTACCTCGTCTTTATAGTCAAAGACATGGTTGATTGCGTTCTGGCCAGACCTAAACATGGTGTAGGTAAGCCTGCCGGCATGATTGTTCACCAAGCGAACAAGCGCCCCGCTCGTTTCGTGCCAGAACACGATCTTGGTTTCTGGCGCTCGGCGGTTCTCGTTCATCTGCTCAATGGCAACCAGAAAGTCGCCGTCGACCAGACCGCCTACAGCTGACCATAGGGTGTCAATCCCGCACCCATACTGCGCGGCGGTGATCTTCCCAGAGGTGCGATCGAGCTCCAAGCGCTCAATCGTTTCATAGGTCTTGCGCACGATTTCCTCGTGCAGGGTCGGGGTTTCGCTCATCAGTGATAAATAACGGGTTGCCCCGTGTATTCCTCGGTAAGTTTCATCTTCGCAGCATGCTCAACCGCACGCTTCTCGACAATGCTGCATAGTGACTCCACCCGATCGGCAATGTCGACCTGGAAGCGCGGAATTCGGTAGACCTTGGGCGCGACCTGGGGCATGAGGCATAGCCCCTCAATGACCAGGGCCAGATGGTCGATGAACGGGCGCGACAGCGAAGCCTTGCCCTCTTCTGCGATCAGAGGGATTGCTGGGCTAACCAGCACCACCGTAGAGAAGTGGCGATTCAGCACCTGCATACAGTCGTCGGTATAGTCGTAAAGCGCGCGCTCGTCCTTGGGGGTGAGCATCGCTTGACCAATCTCGACCATGGTGTAGGCCATCAGGTCGATGGGGGTTCTATCTGTAACGAACAGCTGCGCGCCAGCATTGCTGTATAAGCGGTCAAATTCGTCAAGAATTCGACGCTGAACCTCCAGTCGCTTGCCCATGGGCAAGGTTTCGCTTGGGGAAACCCCCATGGCTTTAAAAACCGCAGACGCGGTAGTTTGCACAAAGGGAATGCCCTCGTATTCTGCAAACGCCCGCGCCAGGGTGGATTTGCCTGTGCGATGCGAACCTGACAAGCCAAGACTCATTTTGCAGCCACTTCCTCGCCAGTCCAGCCGTGCTCACGCAGCACCCGAGCAATGTCGGGTTTGCGGTAGCCCTCGGGCTTGAGAATCTTCCCATCTTCGCGACGAATGACCTTGCCGTCGACCACTTTGCTCATGTTCGAGCGGTGAACCTCGTCCCATAGCTCTTGCATGGGAAAGCCACAGCTTTCGCCATACTCGGTAATGACCTTGATCATGTCGATCAAGCCATCAGCAACCTCGACAATGTCGCCCGCTTCGCGCGCAAGACGCGTTTCTTTAAACTCTTCCTTGATCAGTTCCCACTGCATTTCCTCGCTTGGATAGACCAAGGTAGGTGAATCAGGGAACGGCTTGTCGCACGCCTCCATGAATTCGATGTTGTCTTCGAAGGGGTTGTTAGCGTAGTGTTCGCTGCCCATTATTTGTTCCAGTGAATGATTTCAAGCTCTTTTCGATGTTGTATCCACCCTTCCAGATTTCCGTGCAGGTGGGGGTTGCACCATGAACCGTCGGGGTTCTTTCGGTCGGGGGTTGCAACGTGTTCAGCGGGTGATGCGTGCAGCGGGCGCGAGCCCACAAGACGGTCGTAAAGCGCCATGTCCTTGTCGGCGCTAGGCGTCTTTCCGTCGTGGGTCATATATGAGACCCGTGCGTTGCGAGCGGTCGAAATGCCCTTAAGCGTCGCGATGTCATGTTCTAGCTGAACTCGCTCACGGGCGCTTACGTAGGGCAGGTGCCACTGTCCCGGTTTCAGTAACTTAGGCTTGCTGGCGGCCAATGCTTCGCGAAAACTGCGCGCCTCTACCTGGATTTCGGGCTGGGCGTCGGAGTGGTCCCGAAGCTCAAAAAAGTTATCCCAATTGGTGGATGAAACCACCACGCAAATGTTCGAGAACCACTCAGTTGGTCGATTCGCCCATTGCTTGTGCAGACCTAGCTCTGCGAGCTCCTGGCAACCCCGCATCACATACTCAGCCATGTCGTGCCAGATGAAGCGGGCGCGTTCCAGAGCCTCCCCAGTCAAACACTCTTCTGAAGCCTGCATCCCGGGCTGGTTAAGTCCATACCGAATGGGCTCCACAATCGCCTCTTTAGCCCGTCTTATCTGTCGCGCCACTGGGATCGCTCGCGACGAAGATGCATTTCTGCTGAACACCCGATGGGTCATAAAGTCAGCATGCACGAACCGTGGGTGTTCCGTTTCCAGAGTCGTCATACGGTGACCGTATTCTGAGACGCTGTCCTCGATAACTTTCACATACATTACGCAGCCACCTCGTCACGAACCTGCTTGGCGGGCTTGAAGGTGATAACCTTCTTCTCGGCGATTTCAACAGCTTCACCCGTGCGGGGGTTGCGCCCGGTGCGGGCAGCACGGGTCTTTTGCTCGAACTTGCCAAAGCCCTGAAGGTTCACGAGATTGCCCTGAGCGACCTCGACGCGAATGCGGTCGCACAGATCGCCCACCAGCTTCTCGGCAAACGCTCGATTGGTGCCACTTACGCTCGCAAGATACGCTGCAAGCTCCTTCTTGGTAATGACTGCCATTGTTGGTCCTTTCAAGTGTTAAAAAAGCCAGCCAAAGGGCTGGCGTTACGGGATTTATAGTTAGCGACGACTATCGCCCTTCGCACAAGGCATCGTCACCACTGCAGAGCGCCCACCTGATACGTCTTGACCTTGCCTTCGAAGAAATTGGTCTCGTTCTTGTTGACCTTGGCGAACTCTTCGACCCACTCGCACGGGTGTTTCACGCCCGGGTAGATTGGCGACATCCCAATGAGGCCCGCGCAGGTATTCGCGCGCACCTTGATGTAGTCACTGACAATCTGGTCTGTCAGCCCCAGAACCCCGCCCTTGATCGTGTAGCAGCCCCAGGTCGTTTCGAGCTCGACCGCAGCTTTGAATAGCTCGACCGCGTCTCGATAGAACTGCATATCGAAGATTTCGGGGCACTCTTGCTTAAGCCCATGGAACATCGCGGCGAAAAAATGAAGGTGGCAGACTTCGTCCTTTTGGATGAACTTGATCATGTCCGAGCTGCCCAGCATCTTGCCGCGCTTGGCCAGGGTGTAGAAGTCCAGAAAGCCCGAGTAGAAATACACCCCTTCGAGGATGACGTTGGCCACTACTGCCAAAGCAAAGTTTCGGGGGGAATACTCTTCACGCAAGATGCGCGACTGGCGCATGATGTATTCGTTCTTCGCTGCCAGCACCCCGTCGCGCTCGAACGTCATGTAGACAGCCATAGGATCAAGACTCACCGTCTCGATGAGTGTTGCGTAGCTGTTGACGTGGTTCACTTCTTCGAACGCTTGGCGAGCAAGCCCCATCGACACTTCGGGGCTCGTGATCACTGCGCCGATGTTGTTGGAAAGGTTGTTGAACTGAATGCCATCCAGGTTCGACAGGAACGCCAGCGCCTTGTCATACATGTTGCGCTCAGCTTCGGTCAGGTCGTTGTTGTAGCACTGGCGCTCTTTGGACAGATCGACCTCTGCGGGGAACCATGTGTTCGCGCACATCTGATCGTAGTAGTCCTTCGCCCACGCATGCTTCAGGGGTGAAACCATCATCAGGTCAGACCGTGGGCCATCGATGATGCGTCGGGCGTTTACGATGTCTTGATACTTGTTCACCTCGCTACTCTCCCGGTCGGGCTACGGCGCGCACAAGGGCCATGAAGCCAGTTTGGATGTCAGTCTTGGCGATTGCTGCCCAACGGTAGGGCTCGCCATTCAACACTCCACCTGATTGTGCTGCCGTCTCGCGAAGATGGTCGAGCACACGTTCGTGCAGTGCCAGAATCTCCGCTTCCTTCTGCTTGACTTCGTTCATCAGGTCGATTTCAGCCTGAGTCAACTCGCGATACCCATTGATTTGTCGGTGCTGGTTGTCCACTGCGTTACTCCATGAATGCGCTGACGCGCTCGTTTAAGCACTGAACGAGCAGCGCCATAAGAAAGTGCTGACGCGCAAGGCGCATCTGTTCTGGTATAGGAACGCTGTCAAACTCGTCACTCTCGACGAATGCATTCAAGCTGTGCAGCCGGCAGCTGGCTTCGCTAAGCTCAGCAACAACCCTCTGTTGATATGGGGCTAAGTCTTTGTATGACTTCATGTATTCCTCAGTAAGAAACGGGGCGTCATACGCCCCTTTATAGTGAGTGCTTACTTACGTTTCACTGACAAGATTCGCAATCAGGATCGGAGATAGAGCAAAACTTCGCTTCTTCCTGAACAGGCTTTTCAGCCTTTGCAGCAACCTCGTCGACGTCGACCACCTTCCTACGCAAGTAGTAGGTCGTTTTCAGACCACTACGCCATGCATCCAAGTAGATATCCGACAAATCACGCCCGCGCATGTCGTTGCCCACGAAGATGTTCACGCTCTGCGACTGATCGATCCATTTCTGGCGCTTTGCGGCAGTTGCGATTACCCACTTGGCAGCAACTTCGAACGCGTGCTTGACGAGAAAGCCATGCAGCGCGCTGGGCGCGATGACGGTGAAGTCGCCCGACAGGTTCTCTTTCGTGTATTCGAGCTCGTAAGGCGGCTCGATGCTGGGAGTTACGCCCGCGATGTTGGCAATGGTCGCGGTCGGAGCAATCGCCATGACGTTGCTGTTACGCATGCCATTGCGCATCACTTTAGATCGCAGCCGAGCCCAGTCAAGACGTTGGGTATCATCGCGCGCGGTATTGATCGGAAGAATACCAAGCGACCACTTGCTACCCTCGAAAGTCTCGTATGCACCTCGCTCCAGGGCGAGGTCGCAAGACGCTTCAATTGCGTAATATGAAATTCGCTCAAAGAGCGCGTCTTGCAACTCGACGTTCTCAGCACTTTCCCAGTCGATCTTCAGCTTAGCAAGCATGTCGGAAAGACCCATCACGCCCAAACCAATGGGGCGATGCTTCAGGTTCGACGTGCGCGCCCGCTCACTCGGGTAAAAGTTCAGGTCAACCACGTTGTCGAGCATTCGCACTGCAGTGCGAGTTGTCTCGCGAAGCTTTTCGTAGTCGATCATGCCGTGCGCGACATGCCTGGACAGATTGATGGAGCCCAGGTTGCACACCGCGCTTTCTTCATCGCTGGTGTTCAGCGTGATTTCGGTGCACAGGTTTGAATTGTGGACTACGCCGACGTGTGATTGGGGATTGCGACGGTTCGACTCGTCTTTGAAGGTGACCCAGGGGTGCCCCGTTTCCCATAAGCTGGTGATGACCTTGCGCCATACCTCTGCAGCGGGCAGCTGGTTCACATACGCGCCTTTCTGCTCCAATTCCACGTAGCGCGCCTCGAACGCGTCGCCATATAGTTCGTGAAGCTCGGGATAGAGGTTTGGCGAGAAGAATGACCACATGCCGCCCTCTTCGACCCGCTTGAAGAACAGGTCAGGCATCCACCCAGCAGGGAAGATGTCATGGGCGCGCCGACGTTCGTCACCAGAATTCTTCTTGATATCGCAGAAGTCCATGAAGTCAGGGTGCCAGGGCTCAAGGTAAGCTGCGAATGCGCCATTGCGCTTGCCGCCCTGGTTGACGGCTACCGCTGTGTCATTGAAGATTTTCAGGTAAGGAACGACGCCCGCTGACTTACCGTTGGTGCCCTTGATGACGTCGCCCGCGCCACGAACGCGGGTCCAGTCGGTGCCAATACCGCCCGCCCACTTGGAGAAGATCGCGCACTCGGTGATGGTTCCGAAGATCGATGCGTATTCGTTCTGCCCGTGCTCAGCCACCAGGGTGTCGCTCACGGTATTTAGGTAGCACGAGCTCATTTGGCTGTGTGGCGTGCCCGAGTTGAACAACGTAGGGGTCGAGCTCAGAAAATCGAACTTCGAAAGAACGTTGTAGAACTCGATTGCCTGCTCGGTTACTGACGAACAATTGAATGGCGTATCGGGCGTGCGATGCAGGGGGTCACGAAGCGCCAAGCCCATCGCCACACGCATGAGAAAGTGCTGCGGCATTTCGATAATGGGGGCTTTCTTCTGGCCGGGCTTCTGTGCAGCGCGAATAAGGTAACGGTCAGCAACGGTTTGGAGGCCCAGGTAGTCAAACTGGTAGTCCCGGCCAGGAACAATCGCACCATTCAAAGCATCTAGGTCGAAAAATGCGAGCGTGCTGTTCAGCCTGCCTTCTCGAATGCCTTTGGCGATGTAATCGCGCAGGTGGGGGTATTCGACCGCTCCACCCGTGACTTCTTTGTAGACTTTCATCAGCAGCAATCGCGCTGCGACGTAGGTGTAATCGGGTTGCGCCCGGGAAATGAGCGAAGCAGCAGAAATAATCTGTGCGTCGTGGATGTCGCTTGTTTTGATGCCATCGAAGAACTGGGTGCTGATCTTGACTTCAAGCTCGCTTTGCGAGACATCCAGACCCTCGCAGGCAAAGGCGCTTAGGCGCTGAATCTTTGCGATATCCAGCGGCTGCGTGCTGCCATCGCGCTTAGTGACGTGCATTTTGTTCCTTCTTAAACGTGGAGGTGTGTCGGTCGATTGTAAGTAAGCGCTCGCTTACACTTCAAACCAAAAGATTGCTACCAGATGCCAGCGTTGTCTCCGTGCGGGACACACAAGTCATCGTCTTTCTCAGACAGCGGTGACCCTGGATCGTCGCATGCCTCGTCGAAAATCATTGTGGTGAATTCTCCTCCAGTTAAAGCGGCGTCGTGGCGAAACTTGACTCGCCCACCACATTCACAAATCTTTCGAAGAAGTTCTGCCGATCCTTTATCTGTGATTAAGTTCAGAGTGACCTCTATTTCGCCGCCAGCATTTCTGACGGAACATTCAGAACGCATAATAACGGCACTAGCTTCGGCGCTAGACGCAGCTATCAAGCCCGGTAACACAGACTTTCCCATTCTTCTTGCAGTGTAGGTGCTACCAGAAATGGCGTGAAATTCTTTAGGCTTTGTGGAGGAAAGATCCAACCACGACGGAAACGGCTCATGTCGCGGTGACGGCGAATAATAAGTCAATTCATCATCTTCCTTCGCGCTCCCCAGGATACTCTCGATCGAGCCATCAAAGATGCTAGGTTTCTTGATCATAGTTAAGCTGTCACTCTCATTGCGCGATACATGGCGATCGCAGCCTTGAATTGCTCGGTTTGGATTCCTGCGTTAATGACTGCAACCGCGTCCGCAAGGTGTTCGTTCGCCTTGGTGGGCACCATCTTCCCGCCCCGCTTAGTCATCAGCCAGGGCGCTGCCGGAAAGCGAGTCATGGCTTCCTCGATCATTTCTTCTTTGGCAGCGTGGCGTGATCCGCAAAATAGTTGCTTTACGTCTTGGGGAAATACTTGGATGAGCGGGACCGGGCAGTTGGTTAGCACACCCGTAACAAGCCCTGAGTTGAAGTTCGCGCTCGCGTAGCCCTTGGGGTCGCAGAATGGGATTTCACTGATTACGAACGACGCGCCTTCGCATGCTTTCACAAAGCCATTTCGCACAATATTTGCCCTGCGAAGGTCGTCGGAGTCTTTGCGCACCCCTTTCTTGGTTTCGGGCTCAGTCTTGATCAGAATCAAGTCTTCCACGTCGTAACTCTCACTGGCAATATCGACCTGGGCGATGGCAATGCCAAAGTTGGCCGTCGACGGGTCAACACCCACAACTCGAATCTTCAAAACAATCTCCGTTAAGTTACCAACTGCCCCAATTGGGGTTTTCCTTATTTATAGTGAGCGCATCACTCGCTTGTGCCTCGGACTCAGCGCGCTCACGCTCCAGGGAAGCGCCAAGGTGTTCGCGAGATTCAAAGCTGTTAATCGCTTGGAGCAGAACGTCTTTTAGACTGGAATCGAAGATGTCCAGCGCATTGTTCGGCCCAACCCATATAGTCGACCCATCCGAGTAATCGGCAAAGCAAAGCCTCCACCCGACTATCGATGCGTCAAGCTCGGCACTCTGTAGATCGAGAGCTTCTTCCCCAATGTATGAATGAAGGGTAGTTGCGCCATACCTTGTCGTCGCCGAAAGACGACAAGGGCAGGCAAGGCGAAATTTAAACGGTTTGGCGTCGAGAAGCCTGGTTATTTCACCGACCCATTGTTCTGGCGTTAATGCCCCAAGAATTTCGTCACGCAACGAGCGCCCCTTCTGCGTATGAGCCGTCAGCTTCCTTTGTCATTGTGGCTACTGTATCTATCCAGTCGCGCAAATCGTGGTGCGATATGACCAGCACCGTGCCTTTTTCCCGCGCGCGACGCTCCAGCACCACCATCAATCGCTCCAACCCCGCCACGTCCAGGGCTTGGTCGATTTCGTCACCAATGAAGAGGTTGATGGGCTTAACCGCCCGCGAAGCCTGCAAGTCTTGCAGCGCCATCACAGTCGCCAGTCTGGTTCTACGCTTTTCACCGCCAGACAAGAGCCCGAATGTGCCCCCGCCATTGATATGGCTCACCGCGATGTTGAACTTCTCGCGAACCTCGCCCTTAGCAGTCTCGCCCAGCGTCGACCAGACTGCGTTGATCTCGCCGTCAGACATGATCGACAGGTAATCTTGCGTGCGCTCGTTCAGGAAGGGTGTCACCGTGTCAAGAATCTGGGCGCGCACCCCTGCAGGGCTAAAGACCTGCGCGACACATTTCGCCACCTCCAGCTTTGCTTCGAGCGCCCCGGTGGCGACGTCTGCCTTGCTAATGTTTTCCAGCGTCTTCGCAATTCGCTTTTCGAGCATTTCGAGCGCTGTGGTGCCAGGGTTTGCCTCGGTCATGAATGTCTCGGCCTGCGCGACCATACCCTTATATCGCGTCATATGCGAGCCAAGGGTCGCTTTCATGTCACCCGCTTGGCGAAGCAGCGCACTGATGCGCGAATACTCAGCGGACACCTCTGAGACGTCAGGAATCGCCCGCTGCGCCACCGCAACGCCCTCTTCAAGCGCAACCACCTCATTGGCGATCTGGGCGTGCTCCTCGCGTTTTACGCGCACCTGCTCAAGCTGCGCTTTCAATCGTGTGGTCGCGTGTGCCACGTATTCGCCAAGCTCTTCCTCGGTGTGGGGCTTGCCACACTCTGGGCAGGGCTTCTTCATTTCTTCAGGCGCATTCTTAACCTGCTCTTGTGTGCGCTTGGCTTGCTCAGCGTGCTGGCGAAGACTGTTAGTGACGTTCGATAGTCGTATCTGTGCGTTGTGCAGCGCTTTCTGAGCGTCCTGGTATGCTTGCTGCGCGGGCTTTGCGCCCTCCAGGGCCAGCGAGCATTCCTGCAGCTTGTCATTGAGCTCATCGACATTGATGGCTTTATATTGAGCGCCCAGGGTTGTGATTGTTATCTTGAGAGTTTCTGCCTCCCTTAATGCCTCTGCTTTGCGCGTCGCCCTTCCCTTTTCGAATTCGTCGACCTCTGCCTTAATCGACTCAAGCGATCGCTCGTCACTACGCAGGGAGGTCACATTGGCTTCCTTCGACGATTGAACGACGTCCATTTCCCGCTTGACGTCATTCAGTTCATCGCGCGCCAACTCATACGCCTGTTCAAAGCGGTTTATGCCTGCCGCCTCTTCGATGATCGCCTTCAGAGCCTTGTCAGTCATGTTGGGCAGGTCAGGGGTAGCCTCCTGGCCCGCGTAAATTGCCGCCACGAAGACCTCGCGCGAGCACCCAAGAATTTCCTCGATGAGGCCCTGGGTATCTTTGTCTGTCGCCAGGGTGATGTCTGCCCAGCCATCAGCACCAAATTTCTCGACACGCACCGCGTTCTTGTGGACTTTGTGCTTGCGGTAGCGACTCACGCGGTAAAGTTGTCCGCCGTCATCCAGCTCGACAACCACCTCGCAGTTTTTCTTGGCTTTGTTGTTGATGACTGAGTCGCCCGTTTCACCCCGCGCGGTCGCGTTGAACAGACACCAGCTGAGCGCGTCGACGATGCTGGACTTGCCCGCGCCGTTCGGGCCTTCGATAAGCACAAGCCCGCGCTCGCACAGATTCAGGGGCGGACATTTCCCGCCAATCGCGAGAAAGTTCTTTATTATCAGAGTATTAATGTTCATTCGAGCGGGCTTCCCCAGATTGTTTTTGCCACCATAGCCACCTGTCGACATGTCTCAACATCGAACATACCTATGTGACAATCGGATTTTGGAATGTTCAGCTTCTGTGCCAGTAGCTCATATGCCCGGCTGCGGGTGAATGCGCCCGTCTTCCAGAGTGGGTCGAACGCAGCATGCGCCCGCATCTTTGCACTTCGCAGAGCCCCGTTTGCCAGTCGACCCAAGGGCTTATCAGTGCCTTTATGGCAACCGACATACGCATCGCACGGCGCGCACAGATAGAAAAGTTGCTCGAACAAGTCTGGACGATGCGGGTATATCTTGCGCCCCGTCACAAGGCTGCTTGGCCCCCTGCAGTATGAGCACTGAACAATTCTCATAGTTGGACCTTCATCAGCGCAATTGCGCCCGCCAGTGGGCAACAAACATGAAACAGCACGACGAGCATTTCTCTCGTGCTTCCCGGGGGTGCTTCCACCCACAATTGCAAGTCAAAGAAGGCGAATGCAAAAAGCGATAAGAGCGGAAGCGCGATGAACACCAAGGCGAAGCCGTTGATAACTCCCTCTTTAAACGCATTGCTCATAGCGATACCCCCGCGACTGAAAGAATTCGAGCGCACGCATCATTGACAGCCTTCTTGTCACTGAATGCCTGTGCCGCAATGTAGTGTTCTACGCTCTTGAAGATCGATGCTCCACCGCTGACGGATGCGCTGACCCCGCCCTCACGCGTCACCCTCGCTTTTGGCATTGATCGAATCAGAACGCCCTTGGCTCCCCAGGAGATAAGTTCTGCACGAATTGCCTCGATTTCGCTATGGGCAGACTTTTCAGTCTTTACCCTCACGTAGTTGCCGTCGACCATCAGAGGGACGTCCTCTGACTCGAACTCAGCCAGCTGATCGAGGTCGAGAAACTCGGGAAGGTGCGATTTGAAGAACTTGACCGTATCGTCATGCACTAGCAGAAAGCCCGCCTTAGTGCCCACGTCGGACCAGGTGTGATGCGCCAGCGCACCAATCGAATAGACCTCGCCGGGGAATTGTTTGTAGTTGTGGTAATGACCTGACAGAATACGCTTGAAGCCGCGCTCTGCAAGCCAAGCGGGGTCAATTCCGGTGTCAGGCAAGCCCTGGATCACTCCGTTTACCGGAGCGTGAATGATCAGCGTATATTCGCCAACGTTTGGCCCCAGAAGCTCTGCGACACGAACAATTTCAGCGTGTAACGAAGACACCTTGTCATACCAGGGAATCATCGCAACCTTGTCGTCGGTAAAGACTTCGGTCGCATTGACGATTTCGACCGCTTCAGTCTCCAATGCAGTCACCGCACTGGAAAGGCGCTCTGAGTCACGGCGCGCAAGGTCATGGTTGCCCGAGATAATTCGAAACTCGAAACCCCGCTCCGTCAATTCGGTAAGCGTGTCGAGCACCGGGTTGAGCACCAAAGGTGACACCTGGCCGCGAGTGTGGAATACATCGCCACCACAGTAGATGCGGTTTCCCCCCGCCTTGCGAGTTTCTTCCGCGCAGCGCTTGAGCTCGCCAAGCAACCCACGCAGGCGCAGACTCACCCCATCAGGGTCATCCTCACTGAAGCTACTCCAAGCGTGGAAGTGCGGGTCAGAGAACAGGCCAAATGGCTTTTTCATAGTAAGCACTTACTCCAAATCACTTGTAAAAAATATGACCGCCATGGGTCGCTACCACCGTATAGTGACTCGCCCAATAAGGACGCACATTCTGCGCATGGAAGTGCGTCGCACCTCCGACCACGCGGGGCAGCAAACCCCAAAGCGCCAACTGGGCGAGAACCAAAGACCTGCCCCACGCTTCGGGCTCTTTGCGTAGATGTTTCTTATTGACCCATGCGCCCCGCTCTGTTGCCCTTACGCGCGTCACAGTCCATGAGAACTGCTTTCGCTTCAAGACCACCGCGCACACTTGATCAGGGCGGTATTGCGCTCGATTCAAAGTGACATTTGCCACTGCAATTTGGCCGACCAGAGGTTCGCCCCGGCTTTCAAAGAATAGATTGCTTGCCAAACACAGCAGCGCGCTTGTTAAGAACATTGTGGTTCGCCCGTTGTTTTGGTTAGTTATAGTGTCCCGCGACTAAGTCGGAACCCTAAGCATCCACTCCAGGCGCTCTTTCTCAGTCAATCGGTCGATCGTCTGCATAAACATTGGATCGATCAACCATTGGCGCGAACCGCCCTTGCGCTTTGCGCCGCTATGGCCTGTGAAATCCCAGGGGTCTTTTCTGCGGTGGGCGAAGTAGTCGTTGACGCTAATTAGGTAATACATTGCGACGTTCTTAGGGTCGATATTGCGGCTTTCCCGCTTCGACACCGCAACCCCTAGAAACTCAGCGCCCAGCATCTTGAGCCAGCCATCTAACACAGCGTCAAGCGCCCAAGCGCCTTGCATCTTGTGAACTTGTTCATCGGGTAAGCGAGCGGCAAAATAGACTTTCTTGCCGCTCGCATATACCCGAAACTCCCCGTAGAATGCGCCACGATTGGTCATTCTCTTGGACTTGTAAGCACCTGATTTGTGCGTTTTGTAGTCAGCGGAGAGCTTATACATGCCTTACCAGCTTCCCCACGCAGGATGCTGGGACGAGGCGGGCGGGCGAGCTACTGGCGCATGCGCTTTGGCTGGCCCTGTTCCAGACACTTCGCCCAACTCCTTCTGGCGCTTATGTCGGGCCTTCTCGCCAGAGAGAATTGCCCGCTCAGCGTCTTCATGGTTGTCAGCAACCCAGGCGGCGATCAGTTCCTCCACCTTCTCGTCGACCGAAACAACGTTGGCAGCGACGCACCAGACCAGATAGCCCGGGTCTTTCTTTGCAAGCTGCGCGCCAGACAATCGCTCGCTCTTGTATTTCCCGAAAGAAACGATCCCATCGCTCAGTATGCGGTTAAACGGGCGCATGCTCGATAATCTCCAAATATATGACAGTCACCTTAGAATCTTCGCTGCACTTGTGCGGCCCGTAGCGCTTGATCATGCTTTGCGTTATGCGCTGGGCTGCAATGTCGGGGCTAAACTCTGAATGATTGTGGTTTTGACTGCCGTGCTTGATTGCCATATCGCGAAGTGAGCCAGAGTCGACGTCGGTGATTCTTGCCCTTGCTATGACCAGCGACCGAGCGGTATTGACCATTAGCACACGGTCGCCCGCCTTTACACGCTTAGTCCAAGCGACGCCCAGGCGAAATGTGTTGAAATTGCCGGTGAACCCAATCAGTGGCGGCGAGAAATCCAAAGCATACTTTTCCATAGCTCCTCCTAGAGTAAAAAAGAAGTGCGCCCAAACGACGGGCGCACTCTATGCTACGGGGTTGCCAAAGCTTTCAATTCGCTTAACAGACCTTCACTTTCTATGTGCTTTATCAACGGCTTGCGGTGATACCTCTTGCCATCCGTCCATGTCAGGTAAGCGCCGCCCTGCTCGATCCGGCCAAGAGCGATCGCAGAATCCAATAGAGCACCCGTTACGTCGAAGTATGCAACCCCATCCTCTTCGAACATCATGTTCAGCTTGAACTCTTGAAACGGTCGAGTAAGCTTGTTCTTTACCGTCTTGATAGTGATGGTCTGGCCCACGAACTCTTTGCCTCCCTTAACCACCTCCATGATCTTGGAGCGCGTCAGCGACAGCCGGGTCGTTGCGTAGAACTCCATGCTAGAGCCCCCGGGCGTCGTAGTCGGGTCGCCATAGACCACACCGGGCTTCTGGCGAACTTGGTTCAGATACAGCACTGTGAAGTTGTATTGCTCAGCCAGCGCTGCCATCGACTTGAGCGTGGTCGAGGTGATCCGCGCCAGCGCGGTCGTGTCGTTCATGTTCAATTCGTCGAGGTCTTTACCGATAGTGCTTTCGGTATTGCACGAAGCAATAGAGTCCAAAACGAACAGAATGGGTGCGGTGGGCGGGATTGCCTTGCTGTTTCGAATAGCCTGTGCCGCCTTCGCAATGCCAGTATTGGACTTCTCCCAGGTCGTGGGCTGCTTGTAGATCCAGTAAGGAAATTCGTCTGACAACCCCACGTTCTTTGCAAGGCGCAGATCGAACGTTTTTTCGTGATCGTGGAAGCCCGCGACACCGCCCGCTTTCTGAGCTTGTGCCATGATGTGCGTGGCGATTGCAGTTTTTCCCGCTGAGCTTGGGGCAAAGATTTCCATCAGCCTGCCTTGGGGGATTCCCCCCTCAGCTTTACCACTGATGATTTGGTTTAGCAAGGGGATGCCCATATCGATGTAATGGGTAACCCCCTGGTTCTCGTGGTTCTCACCTACCGCGCCAAGCAGGGCCTTGGCGAGGTCTTCGACTGCTGTCATGCTTTATCCTTTTCAGGGGGTTGTTGGTGATTCAATGTCACCGCGTTCTTGGGCGAGTAGGTCATACTCTGCGTGTTGATGACGCACCCACTGAACTGAGGTTGCTCACGAAGCGCGACCAGAATGTCGTGCAGCTTCATGTAGATCATCGTCACCGAAAAGCCAACTACGCCCGCCCCTGTAGTTATAGGATCAAGATCGGTCAGCTTCGCCACGATGACGTATGCCGCCATCATGAACACCACATAGTGATCGTCGAACAGTTTCTTCATTCTTTTCCTTCTAACCGTTTTTCAAGAGGCGCGAACCACTCGTCGAAATCGCGTAATATGCTTTGAAAATTCAGCTTCTCGCACAACGCCCGGAAGTTGTGCTTGTTGAGCTCTGGCTTGAGCACTCTTACGTTGGCAGGAGGCGGTGCCTTGACGTCCTGCAGGCTCATCAGCTTCATGTTGCGCGCAAAGGTCGCCCTGCCCTCCGGTGACGCGAGATTCTTGTGCTTGACATACTTCGGAACAAATATCCCTTCGTCAACCTGCCGAAAGAACTCGTCAACGGAGCCGAACTCAGCGAGAATTTCGGGTGCAGTCTTCTTACCTATCTTGGGCACTCCATCGATGGAATCACTTTCATCGCCTATTAGCGCCTTGCCCTGGATGTAGGACATGCCATCTTTGTAGCCCGTCATTTCGAAGTAATTCAGGGGGGTGAATTTCTTGTCGTTGATGGGGTCGACCCACTGACAGTCCGGCCCAACCAGCTGCGACCAGTCAGTGTCTGACGACACGAGGCGCACCAGCGAACCACCACTTGTGATGCGACGTGTAAAGTAACCCGCTAGGTCATCTGCTTCTTGGCAGGTCGCGTAAACTTGGTGAATGCCCATCCAGGTCAATGCCTTTCGCAGGTATGGAATCTGCGCTTCGCGGGTTCGCTTGCGCTCTGCCGATTCGGGGTCGTCCAGCGCCTTCTTCTCCCTCCCCGATTTGTATTCAGGAAACAGGTCATAGCGCCACTGTGCACGCCCGTCCCATAACACCAGGGGCGACCATCCGGGATTACGAGTTACCAGCGCATGCACCTCTTTGGCAAAACCAAAGATCGCCTGAACCTGGAAGTGCCCAGCGGTGAGTTTATTTGCGCTGTGATGAGCATAGACGCGGTTGCTTGCGTCTACGATGATCGTGTTCGTCATTCAAGTTCCGATAGAAATGGGCGGGCTTTCGCCCGCCCGGTTGCCCAGAGGGCGATTACAGCCCTTCTATTTCCTTCAGCAGTTCGTCCATGCCCGATGCGTCGCTGTCAGCAGCGGTCGTTGCCGCCGCAGGCGCGTCCACCTTCGTTTCGGTCACCGTCTCGGGGATGTCATTGGTGCCGTCAGCACCCATGTCGTCCAGTTCAGCGGCAACCGAAGCCAGGTCAGGCTTGGAGCTTGCGGGGCCAGACAGCAGACCCGCAACTTGCTTGAGATTCGCCAGCGCGCGGCGCTCTTGCTCGACGCTTTCTTGCTTCACGTAGTCGTCGAGGTCGGTCGCTTGCTTCATGATCGCTTCGGGAAGATCAGTCTTGCGACTGGAAGCCTGCAGCGAATACTTGGTCTGCAGACCCTTGCCCGTGCGTTCGATGGTGATCGCGCGGCCCTGCTTGAGCGCCAGAATCTCTTCGGTTCCCCACTCGCCCATGATGCTGAGCAACTGCGAGAACACATTGGGCGAAAGCTCCAGAATGGCAGCTTCGATCTTTTCGCCGCCCAGGTTGACCGCGTTCAGCAGAACACGACCAGCCGCCTTCGCGCCCTCGATGGTCTGCTTCACTTCGTCATTGGGCGAGGTCATGATGCCGTGCTGGATGGCATCACACACTTGGCAGGGTTGACCGAAGGTCTTGTCGGTGCAGACGTAGACCGCCTTCAGCTGGCCCTTCGTGTCTTTGATGAAGTGTTGGCCGAAGTCGTGCCAGAATTCGCCATCGGTATTGCCATCCCAACGGGGCAGAATGCGCCACGTCGAGGTGCCCTCGGGCGGTTTGACCGTGCGGCCACGGTTGTTGGACTGAATGGCTTGCTTCTTTTGGTTGATAAGGTCGAGCAGTTTGGACATAGAGTGTTCTCCGTTCTGTGTCTTTTGGCGTGTTGTGCATCGTCGAAAGTGAGTGCTTACGAAGTATAGTAAGCACTCACTACGATACAGACGCCCGCTAGGCTGCGCGCTGACGCATCGCTTCCATGATTGCCTCTTTCTGCGCCTTCAGTTCGAGCACTCGCACCTGCCCTTCTTTCTCTTTGCGGCGATCGCGCGCCACTTCAAGCAGCATGTCTTTGCGCTGATCCATGGCGCGCTCAGCGATATCGGCCAGTTTCCAGATGCTGTGCGCGTCGATCAGCTTTTGCTGCGCTGCAGCGTAGCGCGGGTCGGAGGTTACTTGGCTTTTCAGCTGGGCTTCGGTAGTCTTCTTGCCCTCGTCGTTCGCCTTGTTGCGGTAGTGCGCGTCCAGCTGTGCCTCAAGAATCTCGACCTGGCTCTTAACCCGGTCATACTGGCGACGCGCATTGACCGTCTGCTCTGCATAGTGCACGTAGAGGGCGGCGTGCTTGATCATGTCGTTGTCCAGGTCTGTCGGGCTGATCGCTACGTCCCGCTTAAGCTCGCTGGCATCGACGTAGGATTTCAGAGCGGTGCCATCCTTCTGCTCGACAGCTTTGCCGGTGTGGATGGTGGGCTCTTCAGCAGTTGCCTTTTCCCGCTCTTGCTGGGCAGCAAGTTTGGCTTTCTCCTGCAGCAGTTCCTCTTCGCGCTCTCGGGCTTTCACCTCTGCAGCAACTTCGAGCGCTTTCGCGTCTTCTGCCGGAGGCACTTCGACTGCCGCAGCCGTGGGCGTTTCCGCAGTGGTGTCGCTGCCCTTTATATGGGCGTCAACGCTGGACAGAAATTCGTCCAGTTCCATGTCAATATCCAGATTCTCGCTCATGCGATTCCTCAGTTGGTTAGTTCTGCGATTTGGGCGCAGGTTTGTTGAAGCAGCTTGATCTTGCTCGCGTCGAAGTAGATGGTGCTCGGATTCATTCCAAAGACGATGCTGGCGTCCAAGGCGGGATCGAAGATTGTCTTGCCCACTAACTCTGTGGGGTTACCCTTGGTCGACGGGGCAAAGTAGCGAATGGCATTACCACCCATGGCGACAATGACGGCGGGCTTGAGAATTTCAATTTCCCGAGCCAGATACTTTGAGCAACCATTGATTTGCTCTGTCGAAAGCACCTTCTGCTCTTTTGGTTTTACTGACTTCACCAGGGAAGTGTAGTAACCGTCGTTAGGACTGAGACCCGCGTCTTTGAGCGCCGCGCGAACCGCGTCACCAACGTCGCCCGACAGCATTTTTCCGTCTTGCGCTTCCTTCCAGTTGGGGGAGTCGAACACCATCATGAAGCGTGGCTTCTTACCCATGCTGGGCGTGGGGTGCTGCCCGCCAGACAACGAGCAACCGTCGCAAACACGCATTTCTCCGATGATTTCTGCAATCTTCAGCTGAGCGATACGGTCGGCATTGAGCCCACGGTCCGCCTTCACTGCGTCAACGGTGTATCCCGGCATGAGTTCCAGGCGGTCTTTCAGTCGGTCAGGGTGCAGCGCAGGCAAGCCGTCGCCAAGCGATGCAAAAGCGCCCACCTTGCGTAGCACCTCTTTGTGGCGCACGTTGATTTTGCCCGCGACGGTGCTCTTGGCGACCTCTTCAAACTGATCGAACGACTCGAAGGGTTTACCCTGGGCAGCGCGCACCTCAAGAATCTTCGCAGCCACGTTTACGCTGATACCCTTGATGGCCTGGAATGGCGCATAGAGTGTGCGTTCACCATCGATTGTGATTGTGTCGGACGACTTATTGATATCCGGTGGCAGCACGTCGATCCCGTGCGTCTTGGCGTCCATCATGATGGGCGCAAGCTTGTCGTCATCGTCGACCACCGACATAGACGCCGCATAGAACTCAGCTGGGTAATAGACCTTGAGCCACATCATCTGATAGGAAATCAAGGTGTATGCGAACGCGTGGGACTTATTAAAGCAATACGCGGCAAAGCCCTCGATGTCGTTCCAAAGTGCCTGCGCATCAAGCTCACTCATGCCACTGGCGACTGCGCCATCGATGAACTGTTGGCCCATCGTTGCCATCTTGTCCTTGTCTTTCTTACCGATCGCTTTACGAAGCCCGTCAGCTTCTGCGCCGGTAAACCCGCAAAGGTCGACCGCGATTCGGGATACCTGCTCTTGGTAGACCGTAACCCCGAATGTTTCGCGCAGCGCGGGTTCGACCAGCGGACTGATGTAGCTGGGCAGTTTCTTGCCTTGCTTAACTGCGATGTATTGATCCATCAGCCCCGCGTCGATTGGACCCGGACGAAACAGTGCTGTCGCGGCGGCGATATCCTCGAACGTCAGAGGCTCTAACACCGCCAAATCTTTCAGCAGCTTGCGCATGCCCGAGCCAGAAAACTGAAACACGCCCACCGTATCGCCTCGACCAAATGCTTCAAGCACCTTACGATCGTCCAGCGGCAGCGCCAGCAGGTTGATCGTCTTATGATGGCGCTCTTTGATATAGCGACGGGCATGCGCAAGCACGTCGAGCGTAGACAGACCCAGAATGTCCATCTTGACGAGGCCGAAGTCTTCAACCACGCTTTTATCCCAGTTCACCACCGGCAGCGCACCCTCTTGACGCTGCATCACCACCGCGCGGGTGTTGATGTCATCGTGCGCGACAATGACGCCCGCTGCGTGCTGCCCCAGGTTACGCATGTTCCCTTCGAGCGTCGTCGCATGGTTCCATATGACGGGATGCTCAGCCTTGAACTTTGCAATATCTGGCACGCTCGCCGCAGACTCTTCGAGCGGAAGCGAAACCCCGTGCTCCTTCTCCATTTGCTTGGAACACGAATATTCGTAGGGCTTCAGACCATGCACACGGGAGACGTCCCGAAGTGACGAAGCGGAGCCCAGGGTCGAATAGTTCGAAATGCCCGCGACTTTGGCGCGACCAAACCTGCCCACGATATACTCGACGACTTCGCCTCGTCGTGAGCTCATGAAGTCCATGTCCACGTCAGGCAGGTCGATACGGTCGGGATTGATGAAGCGTTCGAACAGAAGGCCAAACCGAATCGGGTCTAAGTCTGTAATGCCAAGCAGGTATGACACCAATGAGCCCGCAGCTGAACCGCGACCAGGGCCAACGATGACGTCTTGCGCTTTTGACCAACCGACAATCTCTTGAACAAGCAAGAAGTAGTTCGAGAACCCGAGGCGTCGCAGCACGCCAAGCTCATACGCCAAGCGCTCCTTATACCTCTGCATATCTTCGGGCGCGGGCTTGTGGCCCAGCACTTCACTACCAAAGCGTTTTACCCAGCCTTCTTTGCAGCGCTCTAGCAACGTCTTGAATGCGTCTTCAGCCATATGGGGCAGCGACGCAGGCATCTTCTCGAAGCGATAGAAGCACTGCTCGACAATCTGATCCATGGACGCGAAACTTTGCTTAACTTCATCGCCATTCATTCCGATACGGCGGGCGGTCGAAATCATTCGCGTCGCGAGCTCTTTGGGGTCATCGAAGCACCAATCCCGGGTAGCTGGCACAGGCAGCTGGGGAGAGCCCATGGTGTATGTTCCAGAGCTTGTGATGGCCCTGAGAACATCATGGCTTGCAGCTTGGTCGCTTGATGCATAAAAGCGCGGGTAGCCCGCAATCAGCGGTAGCCCACGACTGCGGGCGCATGCCAGCGCTTTGCGGTTGAGCGTGTCGAACAACATGCTCTGAACCGGCGTAATCTCGATATAGAGCGGGTGTTTCTCCGACAGCGCTTGGACGATTTCGCCTGCCTTGGGGTGATGAAACAGGCAGAATAGGTCACCCGTTGTGACAATCACGTCTTCAAGCGCCAGCACCTGTGAAAGCTCGGTGCGGGCATGGTAGTAAAACTGGTCAGCGCTGTTTGCCTTAGACAGCAAGCCCATCAGCGACCGCAAACCCGTCTCGGTCTTTACGTAAACCTTGATTTGAAAAGAGTGGTTTCGAACCTCAACCGCGCCCTCTTTCTTCTTTTGCTGAGCGGTGGGCGGGCGATAAGTTGCGCTGTCATATACACGAAGCGTGCACCCAAGAACAGGGGTAATGTCGTGCTTCTTGCAAGCAGACGAGAATGCGGGCAAGCCCGATATCGTCATGGTGTCTGTGAGCGCGATCGATTTGAAGCCCAACTCTTTGGCGCGCTCAACCATCGGCACCACCTGCAAGATTGACTCCCCGACAGAGTGATCAGACCGAACAGACAGTGCATGTTGTAACACCTATAACCCCTTATGATTCGTTGTGGTAATACAGCTTTGTAGTATTGCTATCGATGCGAGGATTGAGCGTCATCAAGCCCGCAGCGTCTTCGACGCCTATCCCAAGCTCTTTGAAAACGCGCCAGATCAATGACGCCTGGACCGACGCTGAGCTCGATGCCCAGCCTAGGGCAGATTGGAGCGCTGCCTTCGCTTGTGCCTTGGAAACAGGAACACGGTTGGACAGCAGCAGATACATCGTGCTGGCGGTGCGTTGGCTGTCATTTGGGAATGGGTTCTCGCCATTGGCAAGCGCCTGGGCAATGAAAGTCTCTTTCCTGAACATTGCCCGCATCATCTTGCCCACCGCTGCAGGAACGCTGTCGATCAGCGCTTTCTGTGTGGGCGTCGGTGCCCAGCGCGCGCGGGTCGCCCGCTCGACTTTCACCTCAAGAGGTCTGGGCTGCGCAACGCGTTCGACCGGGTCATTAACCGCGACCATTGTGCTGAAGGTCAGAATGAGCTCTGGATCGCCAATCCTCGATAGGACGGTGCGAGACACCGACACACACGCATTTGCGCTGGCGCATGTGTTGCATTTGGGCGACCGCACGCTAAACACGCTGGGAATGCCAAAGCACCCCGGTTGCCTAAGCATGAATCTTCACCCCCAACACGGTGTCGAACTCCTGCGCGATGCCGCGCATTTGCTCGCGGGAATAGCCTAGGTAACGCCCGATAAGACGAACCGACAGCTTTTCGCTCGGATTGCGACGCTTAGCGCCACCCGCAATGTGCTTGTGAATGGCAGCGAGATATTCTTCGTGCGCGTCCATAACCGCCTGGGTCGGGGCCATGATTTCACGAATGATGCGCCGGGCCTCTGCCGATAGGCACCTAATTCGCTCTGAAATTTCGACGCTACGCACTGCCAACTGCTCGACGCTCAGCGTGGTGTCGGCCAGGTATTGCTCGGGGGAAAACTCGTCTTCGTCGTCCTCCCCAGACATTTCGCTAAAAAGCATCACCCCATGCAGGGCTCGCTCTTCGATGCGCTTGTTGACATAGCGGTTCACGTTGTTAAGCACCGCCCGCCCCATGTAAGCGCTGAATGTGATGCCCAGGCCAGGCTTATAGGTGCGCAGTGCCTCAGCGTAAGAAAGACACGCCTCTTGGAACAAGTCTTCGTATTGAATGTTGGTCTTTGTCGCAAGAACCCGCGTGTGGATGGTCCTGGCGAGCTTGTGGATTAAGCCTTTCTGGGCTTCGAAGCTGGTGTCAAAACCACGCCCCACCCCGGGGCGTGATCCTGATTGTTGAAGTTGAGTGCTCATGAGGGCTCGATGAAGGGTTAGCCAAAAATGCGCGCAGCGACAGCGTCGACAGCTTCCTTATCCACGCGGGACAGTTTGTTGGCAAAGCAGACCGCGAGTCCTGCGCGGTAGCTACCCTTCATGAGACCGATACGCGATGCTGCGATCAGCGTGCGCGGGCTAATCGGGGCGCTGATCTTTGCGCCTTCGAACTGCTCGCGAACCCGGTTAGCGAAATCGACCATCTTCTTGGCGTCCGCCAGGGCGATGCCGCCCTGCTTGACCAGAATCTGCTCTTCGCGATCGGGGGCCATATACTTCATTTCCAGCACCATATGGAAACGGTCGTAGTTGGCGGCGTTCTGGATATTGGTGCCCTGATACAGCCCGGTTTCGTCGCCCGAGCCGTTGGTGTTGCCGGTCGCCACGAAGCGAAAGTTCGGGTGTGGGCGAATGATCCGGTTGGCAGCGTCCGCCTCTTTGATGACCAGGGGCTTTCCCTCAAGCACGGGCTGATACACTGCCAGCACCGATGGCAACGCGAAATCGTATTCGTCTGCCAGATACACCCAGCCGTTTTTCATGGCTACCGCCAAGGGGCCAAGCTCGAAGATTGTTTCGCCAGCGCGAGCGGTCCATTGGCCGACGATATGGGATTCTTCGGTGTTCAAGGTATGCTGAACACGAATCAGCGGTCGCTGGGTGCGGGCCGCGACTTGCTCGACCGCTGCAGTCTTGCCTACGCCCGCGTGGCCCCACGAATAGAGGGGGATGCCAATTTCGAACGCCATCAGCATGTTGCGCAGCGTTTCGTTGTCGAACACGTAGTTCTTGTCGATGTCCGGTATCATTTCTGCGTCGTCGCCTCGATCGAAGACGGTGACAGGAATGGGCTCGCCGCGCTTGTTCAGAGCAGTCTTGTCGTCGCCCAGGTCAAACAGCACATGCATGGGCTGGCGGGTTACACCGCCCACACTGGTCGTCATTTCCGTAACGGTGCTGGCCGCGCCCTCTTCCTTTGTCGCCCCGTCTTTAAGCGCTTGGCGACGTGCAATCTCTTCTTGCGCCTCACTGCTGAGCAATTCAGCGCCCGGGTAGGTGTCTTTGTATTCCTGCAGTGAGACCTCGGGATGCTCCTTCCTCAAGTGCGCCGAAATGACGTGGACCTTGGCACCACAGATTTTGCAATCGATTTGAGACATGTTTGCTCCGTAAAAATAGCGTGAGCGCTCACTTACAATCTTTCTTATAGTAAACGCTTACTTCAAGACGTGGATATTATGCAGCAAAACCGAATTTGGAGATAGTGCTTACTCCAAATATTGGGCTAATTTTTCACAAGCAGCTTTTTGATTTCCCGTATCACTGTCCCGGGGAGGTCACTAACGTTATTTAACGTCACGCACTTCGGATAGTATTTCTTGGGGTCGCTGGTCTGAATGCCGATGCCCAAGACCTCGATTCCACCCTTCTCTGCATCCTTGACGGCACCCTTGAGGTGGGCGTGTAAAAGACCACTGTCATGGGCGCATGCGGGCTTGCCATCAGAAAGAACCATCAGTATCTTTCGTTTCTCGCGGCGCTGCGATAAGCGGGTTGCCGCAATCTGCACGCACTCGCCATCGACGTTATTGCGCAACAGTCCGTGCTGGTAAGAACGGTTGCCCAGATAAGCCAGCCGGTTCTTCACTGTTGGCGTCACACGCTCGGCAAAACCCTTAATAATGGGCATATTCAACGCTTCATACCGCGCATACGTAACGCCCAAGCGTCGGGCTTCCGAATGGGCTTCAGCACTAAAATCCCGCCCCGTGCTGAAGCCCAACACCTCAGTCGAGATTCTTATTCGTTCCAGCACAGAAGCCAGCGCATAAGCGGTTTCCGAAGCAACTCGAATGCGGTTGTTAGACGTCATCGAGCCAGAGCAATCGATCAACAGCGTCACCGCGACATCGTTTGCGGTGTGTTCATGCTTGCGTCGAAACGCTCGCTCATCGTTGAACGAGGTCAGGCGCGCCAGAGCGGTGGCGTTGATGCGCCCTGAGCGATGGCCTGCAGTCCAGATTGACTTGCTCATAGAGGCAATGGCGCGCTCCAGGTCTTTTTGCAGCGGACCCACCATATGGTCAACCCGATCCTGCATGTCTTTGACGCTCGCCTCGTGGAACTCGCCCGCATCAAGCGGCTCGATTTTGTCGTGATCGGTCGTCCACACTAGATACTTCGCATCACGCGCAGCGCGCGCGCTGACATTGCTCAGCACTTCGTCCAGCTTCTTATCAAAGCCTGAAAGCTCTGATGAGTCGGACAGTTTTTTCTTTGGCTTCTCTGACGGTTTTTCATCTTCGCCCGGCTTCTCGTCACCTTCAGAGCCTTCGTCGTCGTCGTCAGTGCTTTCGTCGCTTTCGTCAGAATCGTCGCTTTCGTCGCTTTCGTCAGAATCGTCAGAGTTGTCTTCCCCGTCCGTTGACTCCGCTTCTTCAGATTCCAAGTCTTCAGATTCCAAGTCTTCAGATTCCGGGGCCTCCTTTTCGCGCTCTTTCTCGCCACCCTTGGCAGATTTTTTCTTAGACTTGTTGCCCTTGGCCGTCTTCTTGCTCTCGCTGGGCGAATCGCCATCAGCGTCGCCCTCTTCAGAGTCTTGATCGAGAAGCTTTGCTGCGTGCTTGGCTACCCGTAAAGCATCGGCGCTGGAAGCGATCTTTGGAAGCTCGCGGGTCAAGTATTCGCCTACCTTGGACATCGGCTCTTCTACAATCGACCACTTGTCCTCCATGTAGTCTTTATAGATGGCCTGCCCCGCCAGCGCACGCACAGCAGGGACCATCACCGCCCCCACGACATCTTCGCCGCCTTCTGCAATTTTCTTGTCTGTATAGTTTTGCAGAAAGAAGCGACCGACGCTGGAAAGGTGATTTCCACTACCAGGGAATACCTCAGCCATCCTCCGCTCTACGAAGGTGTCTTCGATCAGGTTGTGTAAACCAGCAACACCCTGCTTACTGGCTTGATCAATAACGCTTACGTCTGAAAAGAGCGCGTGACCGACCTCATGGTCTAAGAACCCTTCGATGGCATCCAAGAATTCTTGCGACGCGTCATCAGGGATATAGGGAATATTGATAAGCTCAATTTCCCCCGACCTTGTGTATTTTGTATATGCTTTACTACCTTGCTGCGTTACCTTTATTTTTTTCCGCGCCAGCATAGCCACTACCGCACTGACTTTTTCACGCACCAAGATAGATTTTTTCATTGTGAACTCAAAGCTTGATTAACGAATAAACGTAGTCTATGAGTTAAGTGTAGGAACATCCCACTTACTAATAATGGCTGCAGAACCTAACGCGTCGAACATTACATAGAAGTCTTCGTTGGCGGCGGTTCGACACGGAACGAAGGCAGTGGAACCCGCATACACGGGTTGCCTGCTGCTGTCTTCGAACGCTTGAACAAACTCTGCCGCTACATCATGGCTAACTGCTTGAATAAACACAAATGACTCCAAAGGTTAAAGGGACTGCTGAAAGTGTAGTAAGACAAAATTAACAATTCTTTGGCAAATATGTTGGACAATTTATAGTTAGCGCTTGCTTTATCAAGTAAGCACTAACTATACTTCTACTACGTCATTCGACATGACTTTTTTATGGGAAGCCACCCATGGCTTCCAGGGGAGCGCTTATGGCAAGTAAGAAAGGGGCTAACGTCCCGACCGCCGCTGACATCCTCAGCGAGGCGATAAAAAACTCGGGCGATAAGCTCAGCAGTGTGGGCCAAGCAATGGGCTTCAAAAGCCACTCTGCCATCTGGCAATATTGCAAGGGCACAACCGGCATACCGATATCAACAGCTATCAAACTTGGGCTCGCAGCCGGTATGACGCATGAGCAAGCCCAGGAATTCTTTCTCATCAACATGCGGGAACGTGACCCAGAATTATATGCAGCTGTAACAACTGTAATAAATTCTGCCATCGCGGCGCGGGGCTGATTATAGTGCCAGTGGAGCCGCACATGAACATAAATCAGCTTCCAGGCAAGTGGCGTTGCACACTTTTACAACAATCTCCGATCTGGGGCAGGCCGGTCGACAGCATTTCCCACCTCGATTTGCGCATTTTTCTGCGCCAACACTGGGGCACGCAGTCGTATAACCACGCTCTTGCCGAGGTGGGAGACCTTATCAGCGTGGTTTGGGACGCTATGCTTGCGGGCGCTATAGAGGGTGCCCCGAAGATCATTTATTTCGAGCCGCCCTCGCCCAGGTTGACCGTCGACGAACTTATCGCATGGCTGAGCAATGCATCGATTGAGCGGCGTAGGGCAATTTTGTTCGCCCTGGAAGCAAAGCGCTCGATTAAAGAAACGGTGGAGCTTTGTCACGATGACCTGCGTTCAATGAAATTAAGCCCGTTGGCAAGTGACATAGTGCGCTCGATGGTTAGGAACCTGCATCTGGACTACGTCTTTTGGGAACGCTCGGCGCTTACGGGCAAGCCAATGCCTCTGATCGGGCTGGCAGATTCAGTCACCGACGTAAGCCAGGGGATCGGGTTTGATGCCCTACGACGCCTTTACGACGATCTTCTGGTTGTGGATCGGCATGCAGACCTTCGTAGCTTCGCCACGCTCGTATATCACTAAAAGTAAGCACTTACTATAAATTGGGATGTCCTGATTGGAGTCCCAATGAGCCCTACCGAAATTGTTCTGAAGCAGTTCCCCAATCGTGTTTCTTTGTCTGTGGCAGAAGCGGGCGCGGCCCTGGGCTACGCTCGCCAAACCACCTACAACCTGAAAGCGAAAGGGAAATTTCCCGTCAGGATCAGCTTCGCGGGCAAGACTCCGATCGTCCATCTGCACGACCTCATCAGCTTCCTAGAGGGCTTTCCCGCTTCGAACGATTCCAACTTCACCCCAGCACCCAAGAAGAAAGGGCGTCCCTCGAAAGCGGACGCCCTTCGCAAAGCAGGGGTGATCTAAGCGACTTTCGTTGCTTCGCTGCGGTTGGCGGCGACTCGCTCCGCCATCTTCTGAGCCAAGAATTTGGCGTTCAAATGAGTGTATCGCCTCAGCTGACGGTAGTCACGGTGCCCAGTAACTGCCGCTGCCTCCACTAAGCTCATACCCAAGTCTTCGAAAAGTCTGCTCGTCGCTTCATGGCGCGCGTCATGCAGACGCAAATCTTTGAATAGTTGTGGGTCGGGGGCGATGCCCTGCTCCAGACACTCTTTCTCATAGATTTCTCGGGCACGCTTTCGCGCACGACCAAATGCCTGGGTAAGCGAGTCAGCTGCCACACCAAAAACCCTTCCTTCCTTGCGATCCCCGATAACTTCGCGTAGCACTTCTGCAACACCGGGCAGGATCGGAATCGTTCGATCATCGCCATTCTTGGTGTCGGGCAAAAACACTGTCGCGTCTCGTAGGTTAACGTGCGGGATTTCCATTTCAGCAGCTTCACCTCGGCGCATCGCGCTATTAACCGCCACATAGAGAAACGCTTTGAGCGCTGGTGAATTGCTTGCCTCGACGATCTTTGTATATTCATAGTCCGCCTCGTTCATTTCACAAACGAAACGCCTGGTTCGCCCCTTTGGGGCGGCGGGGCGTTTAAGACCTTCTATGGGATTCTTGAGGCCCTTGAAGTCGTTGCATTCCGATATGGCGAAGTTATAGAACGACGAAATCATCCCTAACTCGCGAATGACTGTCCCTTTGGACACCGTCAGCAGTCGAGTGTTTCGGTATTCGCGAAAATCGGACAATCCACAATCGAGCAACTCTTTGCGCGCCAAGGGCAATCTCTTCAGCCGCAAGATGAAGTTGAGCTCCTGCTTTGCACCCTTTTTGGACGGCACGGCCTTCTCCTGGCAATAGTCCAAAAGGTCGTAGAGCCGCTTTCCCTTAAGGTGCCGCATGTCGACAAAGGTCTTTTCCTTAATCGCCTTCTCAGTCTGTTCCGCCCATTCTTCTGCTTCGCGGCGGGTGGGGAAGGTTTCTGATAACGACGGGGTGCCCTTAACCCGCACCTTTGCCCTGAACTGGTATGGGCCACGCTCTTCAATGACAGCCATAGCTCAATCTCCGATAAAAAAGTCTTCGCTTTGTTATAGGAGTCGCTGTCCCAAAAGTGTCCCAAATAATGTGCTAACTGGCTCTAAAAGCAAAAATGCACTTAGGGGAATTAACCCTAAGTGCATGATTTTGCGTAACTTCTAAGTGGTGGGTGCTACAGGGGTCGAACCTGTGACCTACGCCTTGTAAGGGCGCCGCTCTACCAACTGAGCTAAGCACCCCGGGGCCATCTGCAGCGGGCAAACACGCAACGTGCCTGCCCGGCGATATTGCCATGCGAACCTGCCAAGGTTTACCCCGTTCAGGTTCGCCTTTTTGGGGCCACTTCGTGCCAAAAAAGCCTAAGGATTATAGCCCGCTGGCCCTAGGCACGCAAACGCTTAGTTGACGGCGTCTTTCAGGGCCTTGCCAGGACGGAACTTGGGCACGCGAGCCTTCTTGATCTTGATGGCTTCGCCGGTGCGCGGGTTGCGGCCGGTGCGGGCGGCGCGCT
>Ga0180219_1000097_pt1 | contig 109084 bp, 99 predicted proteins | sample eDN3rd30CBELigMG_FD_151338 | JGI IMG/M metagenome (GOLD analysis project Ga0180219, IMG submission 151338) | Enriched Miracle-Growth compost microbial communities from Emeryville, California, USA - eDNA 3rd pass 30_C BE-Lig MG (version 2)... ...
CACGATCTCGTCGTCCATGCGCGCCGGCCCGGAGAACTTGGCCGAGGCGTCGACCAAGGGCAGGCCGGCCATGCCGCGCTCGGGCCAGAATTTCGACCATTCCAACCCGACGTCGCTGAACATCTGCTGCGTCGCGCGGTCGAACCAGCGGAAATAGGTAGGATAGAAAACGATCTGTGCCGGATCGCAATCGCCGAACATGATCCGGATAGTCTGTCGAAACCGTTTCATCCTACCCCCTCGCATGTCAGATTTGCACGAACGGTAACAGGAAGAACAAACACAGGGAACGTTCCTCATGATCGAGCTCTATCACGCCCCGCAATCGACCTGCAGCCAGAAGGTCCGAATCTGTCTCGCTGAGAAGGGACTCGATTGGACCGACCGCCGGGTCAATCTCGCCAAGAACGAGAACCTGACGCCGCAATACCTGGCCCTTAATCCAAACGGCGTGGTGCCGACCCTGGTGCATGACGACAAGGTCATCATCGATTCCAGCGTCATCTGCGAATATCTCGACGAAACGTTCCCCGAGCCGCGCCTCGCACCGGACGATCCGCTCGGGCGTGCCAGGATGCGCGCCTGGATGCGGTATCTGGAGGAGGTGCCAACCTCGGCCGTGCGCGTGCCGTCGTTCAACATGGCGCTGCTTCCGCGTTTCAGCGGCCGCGGCGAAGACGATTTCAGGGAGAATGAAGCCGCCATCCGGCCGATCCGCAAACATTTCTACGAACGCATGGGAACCAAAGGCTTCAGCGAATCCGATTTCCGCAATTCGCTCGAACAAATCGCCAAGACCTGCGCACGCGTCCACGACGCATTGGCCCACGGTCCATGGCTGCTCGGAGAGCTCTATTCCATCGCTGATATCGTACTGACGCCATCGCTCGACCGCATGGCCGATCTGGGATTCGCACATTTGTGGGAAAAGGATTATCCGCGCGTCACCGATTGGCTGGCACGCATCCGCGCGCGCCCGGCGGTGCGGACGGCCTTCTTTACGGGGAGCCGGATGTCGGAAAGCTACCAGCTTGCGGCGCCGACGGTCGCGACGCTCTAGCCGGCGTGGCGCCCCCCTGGCAGTTCTGCACGTCCGCGACCACCCCTGCCGGTCCGCCCCCTATCGGCCACGGAGCTAAGAGCAACAATTTCAACCTGCCCTTGCCACCATGGGGTCTCACTCCCCATAATTTCATCGAAGACATCATGGGAGAACTCGTCATGGCACAGGATTTCGAAGACCACAGCTGGAAAGACGTGATCCCGCCCGAGGACTTCGCCACCTACACCACGTTCCGGCGCGAGTCGCGAGTCGGTGAACGGCCGGCCCTGCTGATGATCGATTTCTATAATCAGGTCTATCGCGGAGGCGCCAAGCCGCCGCATGAACTCGCCGCCGAATTTCCGATGACCTGCGGCGTTTATGCCTGGAACGCGCTCGAACCAACCAAGAAACTGCTGGCGGCCGCACGCGCGGCCGGTATCCCGGTCATCTACACGACCTCGGCGCGCGGCACGTCCGGCCTCAAGGCCACCGCACGCGACATGCGAGCGGCCCAAAAGCGCGCCGATGATTATGCGATCTTCCCTGAGGTAGCGCCGACCGATGATGAAGTCGTCATTGTCAAGGAACGCGCCAGCGGCTTCTTCGGCACGACCATGGCCGCCCATCTCGTCCGTTTCGGCTGCAACAGCATCATCGTGGCTGGGGAAAGCACCAGCGGCTGCGTACGCGCCACCGTCGTCGACGGCTTCTCGCACGGCTATCACACGACCGTTGTTGAAGATTGCGTCTATGACCGCGCGCTGCTCACGCACAAGGTGAACCTGTTCGACATGCATCACAAATATGCCGATGTGATGAGCTCTGCCGACGTCATTGCCCACCTCGCCAAGCTGGGACGCAAAGCCGCCGCCGAATGACGGGCACCCTATTGGGTTCCCTGACAGGTTCTTTTACTGCGCTGTTTATCGCCGTCGCCATCTTCGTCGGGGGCCATATCGTCCTGTCGAGCCGGCCGATCCGCGATCCGTTGGTCGCAAAGATCGGCGAACGCCCGTTCCTCGCGCTCTATTCGGTGTGCGCCACCCCGCCCTTCGTCTGGATGATCGTGGCTTATCACACGGCGCCAACCGACTATCTATGGATCGCGCCGATCGCGGTGAAACATCTTTCCCTCAGCCTCATGATTCTCGTTTCGATCCTGGTGGTGGCGTCGGTCTCACGCAACAATCCCTCCGTCGCCGGTGCGCCGGCGCCGCGGCTGGAAGACGGGCCCAAAGGCATCTTCCGCATCACCCGTCATCCCTTCATGTGGGGCGTGGCGCTGTGGGCGATCACGCATCTTCTGGCGAACGGCGATGTCGCATCGGTCACCCTGTTCGGCGGGCTCGCGATCCTCGCCATCGTCGGCACTTTACACAGCGACAGCCGCAAGCGGCGCCAGCATGGGGCGGCCTGGGATGCCTATGCGCGCCAATCTTCGCACCTGCCGTTTCTCGCCATCGCCCAGGGCCGCACCCGCCTTGTCTGGTCGGAGATCGGCTGGCGCCCCGCCATCTTGGGCGTCGGGCTGTATCTCGTGCTGCTGGTCCTGCACGAACCCGTGATCGGGGTCGCACCGATGTCGCTGGTCTCGGGGATTTTCGGCTAGATGATGCGGCCTAGCTATCTCCTCCACCATCTCATCAACCGCAGCTTCCTACGTCCGCTTCGCCATCGCGATTTCGCGACGACCGAACTGATCGGCTGGTTTTCCGTCGCCGGCGTGTGGTTCCAGCGCGTCGGGCTCGGCTGGCTGACCTGGGACCTGACCCATTCGGGGGCCTGGCTCGGCGCCATCGGCATGGCGGAGGCCGCGCCGTCGATCCTGCTGGCACCGTTGGCCGGTGCCTACGCCGACCGCTTCGACCGCCTGATCATGGGCCGGATCATCCAGGTCACCATCATGACCGTGACCGCGCTATTGGCCGCCGTCACCATCCTCGGACTGATCGATATCTATCTCCTGTTCATCCTCACGCTGGTCATCGGCACGGTAAGCTCGTTCTGGGCGCCGGTGCGCCATTCCATCGTCGCCAACGTGGTTCCGCGCGAGGATTTGCCGCAGGCCGTGGCACTTCATTCCATGCTGTTCAACCTGGCCCGTTTCGTCGGCCCCGCCCTGGCCGGGCCGATCATCGCCTATTGGGGCGTGGGCTGGGCATTTGCGACGACCTCGATCGGTTATCTTGGGTACCTGATCGTATTGTTCACCATCCGGCTGACCAATCCGGACGAAAAGAGCTCGCGCGACAACAGCATCATGCGCGACATGCGTGACGGCTTCGCCTATGCCGCGACCCACCCCGCGCTCAAATACCTGTTCCTGGCGGTGATCGTGACCGCTGTTTTTCTGCGCGCCTATGCCGAGCTTCTGGCGGGTATCGCCGAGGCAGTCTTCAACCAGGGCGCGGAGGGTTTCGGCTATCTCGTGTCAGCGACCGGCGGCGGTGCCATCCTGGGGGCCCTGTGGATCGGCATGATGTCGCGTCCGCTTGCCGTGCTGCGCGGGTTCTTCATTACCCTCGGCATGGGCGTCATCTTTCTGACATTATTCGCCGCCACCACGACCTTCTGGCTGGCGCTGGTCTATTCGGTGGCCCTGGGTTTCTGCATGACCGCCATCAACATCAGCACTCAGATCCTGATCCAATCGACGGTGAAGGGCACCATGCGCGGCCGGGTCATGAGCTTCTACAGCATGATCTCGCGTGCAGGCCCCGCTACGGGCGCGATTCTGGTGGGCTGGGCTTCGGCTTACGTGGGATTCGAATGGCCCATTATCGGCACGGTCGTTGTCACGGCAATCGTGGGGGCCTATGTCTATGGCCGCCGCCGCCAGATCGCGGCCGGGCTGGACCGGGACGTACCCAAACCGACCGTGACCGTACCGGCCGCCGAGACGTCTCCGGCCAATGCCGCCGCGCTAGAAAAACGGCTGGCGGAATGATAAGTACCGCGCCCATGAGCGACCTCACCCATACCCGTAATTTCGCGATTATCGCCCATATCGACCACGGCAAATCGACCCTCGCCGACCGCCTGATCCAGAAGTGCGGCGGTTTGGCCGCCCGTGAGATGAAGGACCAGGTGCTCGATTCCATGGATATCGAGCGCGAGCGCGGAATCACGATCAAAGCGCAGACCGTACGCCTGTCCTACAAGGCGCAGAACGGCGAGACTTATACGATCAACCTGATCGACACGCCGGGCCACGTCGACTTCTCCTACGAGGTCAGCCGTTCGCTCGCCGCCTGCGAAGGGGCGCTCTTGGTGGTCGATGCCTCGCAGGGCGTCGAGGCACAGACCCTGGCCAACGCCTATCTCGCCATCGATGCCGGCCTTGAGATCGTTCCGGTGCTCAACAAGATCGACCTGCCCGCCGCCGAACCTGACCGCGTGCGTCAGCAGATCGAGGATGTGGTGGGCATCGATGCGTCCGATGCGGTCATGATCTCGGCCAAGACCGGGCTGGGCATCGAAGACGTGCTGGAAGCCCTCGTCCATCGCCTGCCCGCACCTGTCGGCGACGCCAACGCGCCGCTCAAGGCTTTGCTGGTCGATTCCTGGTACGACCCATACCTCGGCGTCATGATCCTGGTGCGCATGAAGGACGGCAAATTGTCGCGCGGCATGAAGGTGCGCCTGATGTCGAACGGCGCCGTGCATCAGATCGACCAGGTCGGCGTCTTCACACCCAAGGCGAAGCAGGTCGACGAACTGGGCCCCGGCGATGTCGGCTACTTCACCGCTTCGATCAAGACCGTGGCGGAAACCCAGGTCGGCGATACCGTGACCGACGAGCGCCGCCCCGCCGAAACGCCGCTTGCTGGGTTCAAGCCGTCGGTGCCTGTGGTCTTCTCCAGCCTGTTCCCCATCGACGCCAATGATTTCGAGGACCTGCGCGACAGCCTTGCCAAGCTGCGCCTCAACGATGCCTCGTTCGTCTACGAACCGGAAACCTCGGCCGCGCTGGGCTTCGGCTTCCGCTGCGGTTTCCTCGGCCTATTGCATCTGGAGATCATCCAGGAGCGGCTGGAACGCGAATTCAATCTCGACCTGATCACGACGGCGCCCAGCGTCGTCTACAAGATCCACATGACCAACGGTACGGTGAGGGATCTGCATAATCCCGCCGACATGCCCGAGCCCACCAAGATCGACAAGATCGAGGAGCCGTGGATCAAGGCGACCATCCTGGTGCCCGATCAGCATCTGGGCGGCGTCCTCGCGCTATGCACCGAGCGGCGTGGCGAGCAGCTCGATCTCACCTATGTCGGCAATCGCGCCATGGTGGTCTATCGCCTGCCGCTAAACGAAGTGGTGTTCGATTTCTACGACCGACTGAAATCGACCTCGCGGGGCTATGCGAGCTTCGACTACCAGATCGACGGCTATCGCGAATCCGACCTCGTGAAGGTATCGATCCTGGTCAACAACGAGCCGGTTGACGCACTTGCCTTCATTGCGCACCGCAGTCAGGCGGAATCGCGCGGCCGCTCGATCTGCTCGCGCCTTAAGGACCTGATCCCCCGCCAGTTGTTCAAGATCGCGGTGCAGGCCTCCATCGGAGGCAAGGTGATCGCACGCGAGACCATCTCGGCGCTGCGCAAGGACGTAACGGCGAAGTGTTACGGCGGCGACGCCACGCGCAAACGCAAGCTTCTGGAAAAGCAGAAGGAAGGCAAAAAGCGCATGCGCCAGTTCGGCCAGGTGGAGATTCCACAATCGGCCTTCCTGGCCGCGCTCAAAATGGGCGATTGAGCCTGCCGCCGAAACTATCGCTTCCGCCCGATCCGCTGCCCCAGCCCTCGCCTTGTGTCTGGCCACCGGGGCCGCCGCCCGCTCCACCCGACGGGATATGGCGCGCCGGCGGCACCACGTCCGCCTGCTCGACATAGAGGGGATCCAGCGTCGGGTCGGCGTCATCCTCCACCCCTTGCTCCATCCCTAGGGTCCCGTGATGCGCAGGATCGTATTCCTCCAGGTCACGGTATTTGGATGGGATGCCGGTATCCTGCTCGTCGGCCTCGTGAGCCGCCGCCACGATCTCGTCGTAGCTCGCCTGCGGAAAAGAATCGGGCCCCGAATCATTGGCATCGGGCGCCGGATGGAAGTACCAGACGAGCAGGCCGCCGGGCACGCTCAGCAGGAGCCAGCCCGGCAGGATCAACAGGGGCAGGATCAAATAATCCCACACCGCCGGATGCAGAAACTCGTCGACCGCGTCACGGAACGCATCGAACAAATCCGGAGCCATCACGTCCAGCATGTCACGCGCCGGCATGCTGCCCCAATTGTGGGTTATCGCCTGGGCCACAGTTTCCAGCGAGGCAGAGAGGAAGGCCGCCGTCAGGAGGCCCCAGCCAAATAACCGCAATGGACGCATGGCGTTACCTTAGCAGGGTTCGCCTCTTAACCCCAAATTGTCTATGATCTTAACGCGATGAGACGGTTTTCCGATCCAACCCTGCCACGCGGTAGCAACTACATCCTCAGAGCCCCCATCGCCATCGTGCTTGGCATCGGCGTTCTCATTTCCGTCGCCATCGCCCAGGCCGTCCAGATGATCGAGGTGCGCCGCGCCGGATCCGATTTCCAACTGGCGGCGGAACAGACCATCAGTGCCATCCAGGACCGGGTCGACAGCCAGATCGAACTGATCCGCTCGATCGTTTCCTTCTTGAACAGCAGCCAGGACGTCGATCGCAGCGATTTCCAATCCTTCGTTGCCGATTCGCTCCTGCGTCATCCGTCCATCCGCATCGTCGGATGGGTGCCGCGCGTGGCGGCAGCCGACCGCGCGCGCTTCGAGGATGCTGCACACCGGGAAGGCTTTGCCGACTATCAGATCAACGAACGCAGCATCGATGGGCACGCCATCACCGCTGCGATACGGCCGGAATATTTCCCGAACTTCTATATTGAGCCTCCGCCCACGCTCGAGACCAGCTATGGATTCGACCAGGGTTCGGAACCGATCCGCCGATCCGCGCTCGAACGCGCACGCGACAGCGGCGAATTGGTCTTCAGCGCGCGCACGGAACTGCCTCTGACCAAGGGAAGCCGAACGGCGATTATCGCCTACGCGCCGGTCTATCAGGGCGGTGCCAAACCGACTACGGCGGAGCAGCGCCGGGCGAGTCTGATGGGGTTCGCGTACGGCGTGGTATGGCCGGCGCGCATCATCGAGGAGATGATGGAAGAGCGCCTGCGGAACATAACTCCGCGCGCTGGATTCGGCATGCAGATCGACGTGTTCGATACGACCGACCCTGTCGTCGGACGCTTCCTGTTTTCCTACCGCAGCAGCGGCGGCGAAACGGATGAGGCCGAACCCCAGAAAATCGAGACCCGTTCCAACGACGTCATCAGCACCGCATCCTTCGGCGGACGCGACTGGACCTTCGTCGCCCATCCAGGGGGTGGCATACTCGCAGGCAAGATTTCAGGCCAGGCCGGCTTGGCGTTCGGGGCATCCATGATCCTCAGCCTGCTGCTGGCGGCCTATCTGCACACGGTCGGCAACCGCGCCCGCGCGATCGAGGCGGAAGTCAGTCTGCGCACCAACGAACTCCGCCACACCAACGAATTGTTGCGCGATAGCGAAGATCGCATCCGCGTGATCACGAACTCGTTGCCTGCGCTCATCGCCTATGTCGACCGCAACCTGATCTACCGCTTCACCAATCAGCGTTATCGCGGAATCGGCGTCGATCCTGATTCGCTGATCGGAAAATCGGTTGCCGACGTGCGGCGCGGGCAACCGTTCGAGACACTGAAACCCTATTTCGAGCGGGCCGCGAAAGGGGAAGCCATCAGTTTCGAGATCGCCACAGATATCGGCAACGGCAAGACCCGCTACAGCGTGATCGACTGCTCTCCCGACATCGTGGATGGAAGCCCACGCGGTTTCTACATGCTGGGACGCGACATCACCGCGCAGCGCAACGCGGAAAACAGCATCCAGCGCGCCAATGACCTTCTGCGCAGCAGCGAGGAGCGGCTGCGCGTCATCACCAATTCGCTGCCGGCCCTGATCGCGCATGTCGACCATGACATGCGCATCCAGTACATGAACGAACGCTTCGCCGTCCTAAGCGTCGATGTCGATTACGTGATCGGAAAACCGCTGGCGGACGTGATCGGGCACGAGAAATTCCAGCATCTGCGCAAGGCGTGCGAACGCGCGCTGCTGGGCGAGGCCTCACAGGTGGAAGTGACCGTCGAAACCATGCACGGCCGTGAGATCACGATTCTCGCCGATTTCACACCGGACATACGCTACAACGGCGAGGTTCGTGGTTTCTATTTCGTGGCGCTCAACGTCACCGCACAGCGCGCGCTCGAGATCGAATTGGACCGCTTCTTCCGCCAATCCGTGAGCTTCATGTGGGTAGCGACCTTCGACGGGTTCCTACGCCGCTTCAACGACACCTGGATCGAGGTGCTCGGCTACACCCACGACGAGCTCGTCTCGACGCCCTATATCCAGTTCTTCCACCCCGACGACCGGGCGAGGGCGGAAGCGGCGCTCGAACGCCTGCAGACGGAACGCGACCTCATCAATCTTGAGATCCGCATGTTGGCCAAAGACGGCACTGAGCGCTTCATCCTATGGAACGCCGCCGCCGACGGCCAGGAGCGCCAGGTCTACGCGACCGGACATGACATTACCGAGCTCAAGGCGATTGATCGAATGAAGGACGAATTCGTCTCCACGGTCAGCCATGAGCTGCGCACGCCGCTCACATCGATCAAGGGGGCACTCGGGCTCATGCGCACCAAGATGTTCGGCGCGCCACCGCCACACATGAGCACGATTCTGGAGATCGCCGATAAGAACTGCGACCGGCTGGTGCTTCTGATCAACGACATTCTTGATATCGAGAAGATCGAAGCGGGCAAGATGGATTTCAACTTCGATTCCGTCGACATCGCAGCGACAGTGCGCAATGCGGCCGTCGCCAACCAGACCTACGCCGACCAGTTCGGCGTCACGCTCGCCATCGAGTCCAGCCTTGATCATGCCCGGATCCGCGCCGACGAAGGCCGCATCATGCAGGTTCTGGCAAACCTCTTGTCGAATGCGGCCAAGTTCTCACCGGACGGCGGTAAGGTCGGGATCCGTGTAGAGCGTCGCGGCCGCATGGTCCGCGTTTCGGTTGAAGACCACGGCCCCGGCATCCCGGAGGATTTCCGCCCGCGTATTTTCGAGAAATTCTCGCAACTCGACTCGTCGGACCGGCGCAAGGTAAGCGGCACCGGACTCGGCCTCAACATCGCGCGCACCATCGTCGAGCGGCACGGCGGACGGATCGACTTCGACACCACCTTGGGACAGGGAGCGACTTTCTATTTCGATATCCCTGAACTGCTCGCGGAACAATCCAGCGCGGATGCATCCAGCCCACGCAAGCTGTATGTGGAAGATGATGCGGACTTGGTTTAGCTCGTCGCGCGTCGGCTCGGCAACGGGAGCCGTTGACGCCTTGGTAACGCGACATAATCTAGGCTCACCGAACGCGGACAATATGGACGTCAGGACCGCACATGGTTGATCGCCCCCTTCAGCGTATCCTTCATGTCGAGGATGACGCCGATATCCGAACCATCGCCAAATTGACGCTCGAGGCGATCGGTGGATTCCAGGTCGAGTCCTGCGAATCCGGACCCGAGGCAATAAAACGCATCGGTACCTTCAAACCCGATCTACTGCTGCTCGACGTCATGATGCCGGGCATGGACGGGCCGATGACACTCGCCGAGCTGCGCAAAATCCCCGAAGGAGTCGACACGCCGGCCATCTTCATGACCGCCAAGGCGCAGGCGCACGAGATCGCCAAGTTCCGCGAACTTGGCGCCATCGACGTGGTGACCAAACCGTTCGATCCGCAGACGCTGTGCGATCACCTCAAGGGCATCTGGCGCAATCTCGCGGAGATGAAATGACCTGCTCACAATCCTGATCGCCGGCGACGACCAGGACGCCATCCGGCCCCGGTTGGCGCTTCCCTCTTTCCCCACCCATTTTGGGGCCAAAGCCGGTTGCGGGAGACCGCGCTGCACGCTAGGTTGCCGCCCGCGCCGGCCCCCATGGGCCCCAGCGGAGGGATGGCCGAGTGGCTGAAGGCGCACGCTTGGAAAGCGTGTATACGTTAACCCGTATCGTGGGTTCGAATCCCACTCCCTCCGCCAGTTCTTATTTGAAACCAATTCTCTCATACGGGTTATGGGCTATGAACCCGCAAGCCCGGTGTTTTGGCTCCGCTCTTGACCTGAACCGGATTGCATCTGGGCTGCAGCGCTTCACCCCATCGATTTCGTCTTGGTAAACAGGCGCGACTAGCCTGGTGTTCTTGATCACCAGCACGTTGTGCTGCTTGCTGAAGCGCAAAACCGGGAAATTCAAACACATCGCAACCAGTTTTAAGAGGAGGAGAGCATCCCACTTTCGAGTAACTTACCGATGGCCGCACGTTGCGTCTGGCTAAGCAAGAATTGGACTAAGCAGGTCCGACCGTGCCTGGTTTCTTTTCTTGGATTCTATTATGGCTGAACAGCTTGTTCGAATTTGCTTTTCGGTTAAAATTGATAACTGATACTAAAGCACAAGAAACAGGGCCGATTTCCACCTTATTTAAGGGAAGATATCCAAAGGCGGACGCAACTGCGAAGCCGCCAAAACGCCGATCGTTGGCCGAAAGACCGAGTGAAGTTTGATTTCCTTCGAGATCTATAATGAATGCGATTCCGCAGGTTAGTTCGCCGTCCATCATCAGTCCGCGGAAATACCAGTTAAAGGAACAGTTCGAGGCGAGCCTTGACGAGCTGGAACGCTGGCGCAAGGTCAATGCCGCATATCACGAAGACGACCAGAAATTCATGCGATTCTTGATACCGCCTGGCAAGCGCGTGCTGGAATTGGGGTGCGGGACCGGAGATCTGCTCGCGGCGCTTGAGCCATCCTACGGCGTGGGTATCGACTTCGGCGCCAGGACCGTGGCGCGCGCGCGCGAACGTCATCAGGACCTCAATTTCGTGCTTGGTGATGTTGAGGATCCTACAACCTTAAGCATGATCGAAGGCCCGTTCGACTACATCATCATCGCCGACACGATCGGCATGTTCGAGGATATCGACGGCACATTGGATCTGGTGCGTCGGCTTTGCACACCATCAACGCGGATCGTTATCTCTTATTACTCGCATCTGTGGGAGCCTATCCTGAAGCTCGCGGAGGCCATCGGCCTGCGACGGAAGCAACCGAAAATCAACTATGTTGCGACTGCGGACTTCTTAAATCTGATGGACCTCGCGGACTTCGAGGTCATCAGTCATGAACAACGCCAGCTCTTACCAAGGCGATGGCTCGGGCTCGGGCCGTTTGTCAACAAGTTCATTGCGCCGTTGCCCGGCATCAGAAAGCTGTGCTTACGCACTTATCTGGTTGGGCGCCCGGTGCGGCAATTTCCCGAACGGGAATTCTCTCTAAGCATCATCATTCCCTGCCGCAATGAACGCGGCAACATAGAAAACGCGATTCGGCGCATGCCACCCTTCGGCCGCACGCTGGAAATTGTCTTTGTCGAGGGAAATTCCAGTGATGGCACCTATGAGGAGTGTCTGCGCGTCCGCGACGCCTACAAAGACCAATGGGATATCAAGGTGCTGAAGCAGGACGGCAAGGGCAAGGGCGACGCCGTGCGCAAGGGCTTTGCTGCGGCAGGTGGGGACGTCCTAATGATCCTAGACGCTGACCTAACTATGCCGCCGGAAGCGCTGCCGAAATATCATGCGGTGATCGAGAGTGGAAAGGCGGAATTCGTCAACGGGACCCGACTTGTCTATCCCATGGAAAACGAAGCGATGCGGCCGCTCAATTTCATCGCCAATCGGTTGTTTGCATATTTATTTAGCTACCTTGTTAATACTCGGCTGACGGACACGCTGTGCGGCACCAAAGTGCTGCTTCGCAAGGACTACGAGGCGCTGGCGAAAGAGCGTGGTTATTTCGGTAATTTCGATCCGTTCGGCGATTTCGATCTGATCTTCGGAGCGGCCAAGCAGAACTTGAAGATCATCGAGATCCCCATCCACTACAAGGCACGCACCTTCGGCGAGACGCAGATTTCCCGTTTTCGCGACGGCTGGCTGTTGTTGAAGATGGTGTGGTTCGCCTATCGCAAGCTAAAAGCGATCTGAGTGCTATGAGATCTGAGTACTGCGAGATCTCAGCGCTATGAAGAACGTTATTACGGGCTTAAACCAGCGGCAGATTCTTCATCGCAGTGTGTGGCAACGAAAGCCAGCGCTCCGATTGCTTTATCGCGATTTCCATCAGCAATTGCTTGAAAATTGTGTTGATGGTCCGGTGCTCGACATCGGCGGCGGAACAGCTCATGTCAAGGAAATCCGGCCTAATATCATTTCCACTGACATTCTTGCTTTTCCCGGAATTGATGTTGTCGCCGATGCTCATGAATTGCCGTTCTCAGATGGATCTTTGGCAAATATCGTCATGCTTGATGTGTTGCATCATCTAGAACGCCCGATACAGTTCTTGCGTGAAGCGTCGCGTGTGCTGAGACCCGGCGGGCGTCTTTCAATGCTCGAACCGGCGATGACTCCTGGTGCATATCAGTTTTATAGTCGTTTCCACGAAGAGCCGGTGGATATGACGGCCGATCCATTCACGGCCGGAAGCATCAACCCCGATCGCGATCCATTCGACGCCAACCAGGCGATTCCAACCTTGCTCTTCTCCACAGCAAAGTCGCGAAGACGCTTTGAGGAGACTATCCCGTCGCTTCGCGTGCAAAGCGTTGATTGGCAGAGTCTGATCGCTTATCCGCTGAGTGGTGGGTTTCAGGAATGGTCCCTCCTGCCGGCGGCGTGGGTAGACACCATCCTAGCAATTGAAAAGCGAGCACCAGCGCTTATCCGAAAGTGCCTGGCATTCCGAATGAAGATCGTTTTGGAGAGACTTTGGTGACGCAGAGTCAAGCATCGCTGTCCTTTCGCACCTTGCCAAGATTGTAAGCCTGCTACGGCTTGGTTTCACACCTAGACTATTTGAGCCATCCAATGCCTCTTGCCTTCGACGCTGCTCTGCCCGGTTTTCGTTGCATTAAACGAGGGGCATTTATTCTGACGCGAGCACCCTATCTCGCTCTGGCGGGGTTATGTTGTCTCGGCCTCGCCTCTGCCGCTGTGCTCGTCGGCAGCAGCCTCTACGCGATGGAAGCCGGGTGGGCATTGCCGACAACGGCGGCGATTCGCTGGTTTCCAGCAGCCGAGTGGGCCGCGAAGCAAGAACTCTATCTCGGCCATCTACTCCTCATGCTGGCGGGGTTAGGGACGTTAGCAACCTGGTTTTCAGCTCTTGGCGGCCAGCACAATCAGTCTCTCGAATCCGAACGAAAGATGACGACCTTGCTGCGGTGGTCCGGTCTTCCCATCGTTGCCTGTGCCTTTGTATTCGGTATGTCGGCAATGTGGGCAGGAATAGTCAGACCGGGAGACCTCCATGGTGCGAACATCGCTGGTCTTGTACCCTACAATGACGCACATGGTCATATCCTCGGCGCCTTCGCGGAAATGAAGGACGGAACATGGCCATGGTTCGTGCAGCGCCGTCCGATTGCCGCGGCAGTCCGATCGGTACTTCTCTTTGTGAGCGATTATTCGCTGACCATCATGCTACTGGTTCAGGTTTGCTTGGTCGCTGCAGCCGCATGTCTGGCGGCATACGCAGTGGTGATCTGGCGAGGTGTTTGGGCGGGCATCGCCTTTTTGGCGCTGACCTATATCTATGCCCGTTCTTTTGCGCCGACGACCCTCACTGAGCCGCTTGGCTTGATCTGGTCACTGCTCTCCATCCCTTTCTTCATCGACGCGTTCCGCTCCGGTTCAGCCAAACCAGCACTCGTTGGTTTTGCGATGGCGAGCATCGCGCTCATGATTCGAATGGGGAGCATGTTCTTTATCCCGGCTCTAATGCTGTGGCTGGTCTGGCGATTCGGTCGCAATCGAGCGGCCAAGATAAGGATCGGCGCGCTTGCGGTCGTTGTTTTGTTTTCCGTACTTGCGCTGAATTCTCTACTTGAGAGAACTTACGGCACCAGTGCCGGTGAAACCGGTAGCAATTTTTCTTATGTGCTCTGCGGGCTTTCGATTGGCACTACATGGGATGGCTGTTCGGCAAGGCTTGCTGCTCGAGGAACGCCCCTTCCTCCACGCGCTGACGAAAGTACTGCCGCCAGGGAGTTATATCTTTTCGCTTGGCAAAATATCCGCGCTAGACCCGAGATTTTCTTCGGGCGGCTACTCGATGGGGCCAGGACATTCATCACCGACTTCCCTACCGTAATGTGGAACGGTTATGGAGCATCGATTTCCGAACCGGCGTGGCTGTTCCGACGGATATTGACGGCTATTTCTCTGATCGGCCTGTTGTGCCTTGCTGTACGAAAAGCCAATGCGATCGAAATTGGTTTCTGGGCACTTTTCTGGGCGAGTATCGTCGCCTCATCAGCTTTCGTCTACCACGATGACGGCGCTCGGACTCTCGCGGCAAGTCAGCCGCTAATGGCATTGTTTTTCGCAACAGGAATGAGCAACCCGGTAGTGTTCGCGAAACAATCAGAAGCACCCCCTCAGTTGTTCCGAAGTGGTTTGTTCAGTCTGGTTACAGCATCATTTCTTTTCCTAACCATTCCCTGGGTGACACATCGCTTCCCGCCAGTGGATGCAATACGCCGGAACGTCCCCGCAACCACCCAAGATGAAATCTTTGTCCTTGGTAGCGATCAGATGTCCGGCTTTCTCGTGGTCGCTGACGGGAAACCGCTCCGTCCAGATATTCCTTCCATTCATCTTGGGGAGTTCATGGCGATTGCAAAACAGTCGGGAATTTATCAGAACCTGCCTCCACTGGCCGCTCCTTTCGGCTTTGTGTTTGCCCCGAAATTAAAATATACAGTATCCTCCAGTATATTCATCGTGCCCACAAATTTCATGGAACATCCGGAAGTAGCCGTCTGGCGTTTGAAACTCGCGAGAGGGAGCAATTCATCTGGATGGCCGCCCGTCGTTGCCGAAGCTGAGCCTTGGTCGCCATGACGGCACAAGTAGAGGCTTTGCTAAGTCGATGAAGACCGCTCACAAGATTGCCGCTGCGCGCGTTATCTATAACACCGTTCATATCGCACGGACGCTTATCGGTCGAAACGACCAAGAAATTGTCGTTCGGGATGGCCTAAGGTATGATTTAGATCTGTCGCAGGGTATCGATTTTGCAATTTACCTCGGCGGAATATTCGAGCGGAGCACCGCGCTCGCTTTAAACAGGCTGGTTCAGCCGTCGTCGCTCGTGCTTGATATTGGGGCAAACATCGGAGCGCACACGCTTCGTTTGGCGAAGCTTGTGGGGCCACACGGTCGCGTGCTCGCGTTCGAACCGACAGAATTTGCTTTCGGCAAGCTCAGCCGCAATCTATCCCTGAACCCGGCGCTCGCGCCACGTGTAGAGGCTTTTCATTGCTTTCTGACCGAAAGCGACGAGGTTAGAGTCCCGAGCAAGATCTATTCGAGTTGGCCGCTCGTTGATGAAGCTGGCTTGCATGGCCTGCACCTTGGCCGCGAAATGAAGACTGAATCCGCGCGAGCGCGAAGCCTTGATAGTGTTCTCGACAGCTACAGTGATTGGAAAGTACAGCTCGTGAAGCTCGACGTGGACGGTTTTGAATGTGACGTGCTCCGGGGTGCGACCACCATGCTTCGTGAGGTGCGACCTATCTTCGTGATGGAATTGGCACCCTATGTTCTTGAAGAACGGGGTGCCACTCTGGACGATCTGTTGTCGTTCTTCATTCCTAACGGGTATGCCTTTTTTAACGAGCGAAACGGGAAACAGCTTCCATCTACGGCTAATGAGCTGCAAAAATTAGTTGCCGAAGGCGAGAGCATCAATGTTATTGCGCGGGCTCCGCAAAGATAAAATGTGAAGCATTGCTGCTGAACCGGTTGCCTCTGACTTGCTCCTTCGGCCCCTTCGGCCCCTCAGGGGGCAGGATCCTCGATGCTTCGCTGCCACCACTCACTTTCCAGCTTAACGCGGTCGCTCCGAAGGCCGCGATGACGGACGCGAGCGTGGCATGGTTCTTCGGTCTGCTTGCAAGACCGAGGTAGGTCGAGCCGCAACGCCGAAAGCGCCCACCTTGAGCATAAACCGACAGGAATGCCGGGAATAATCTATGTCCGGTTTCTAAGTATAGAACGCAGGGACGCAGCGGCGTTGGCATGGCCTGCCCACCGCGCGGATTCCCAGACTTGGGCGGCACCATCCATCACGGTGGGAAATATCCTTGACTGGATTGGTAACAGACATAACCATTCCTGGAACGGCCGGTGAACGGCCCAATTACACAGGCAAAGATTATTGCCGAAGATAATAATCATAGGGAGAAAGTCATGGCCGACCGATTTGGAATGGCGTTCGGAGCGGCGAGAACCCGCACCGCGTTCCTTGTTTTCGTACTGACCGTCCTCGCGGCGCTAGGGGCGTCCACAGCTGCGTCCGCTCAATCGGCGGTCGCCGATTTCTACAAGGACAAGAACGTCGAGATCTATGTCGGTTACGGGCCGGGTGGCGGCTACGATCTGTCGGCGCGCGCGCTGTCGCGCTACATAGGGAAATACATCCCGGGCAATCCCAAGATCATCGTGCGCAATATGCCGGGTGCGGGCAGTATAGTCGCGGCCAACCACGTCAATAACGTGGCCCCGAAGGACGGCACCGTGATCGGCGTTTATGCCGACTTCCTGCCCATCGTGAAACTCCTGAACCTGGAAGGCATTCAGTTCGATCCGACCCAACTCGGCTGGCTGGGCGCGATCACCCAGCGTGAGACGCCGACCTTGGGCGTGCGCGCCGACGCGCCCGCCACCACCTTGGAAGGCATCAAGAAGACCGAGATCACCGTGGGCTCCGATGGAACCGGCGCCACCAGCGCCTACGCCTTCATGCTCAACGATCTGGTGGGAACGAAACTCAAGGTGCTGACCGGCTACACCGGCACCTCGCAGATCGACCTCGCGCTCGAACGCGGCGAGGTCCATGGGCGCGCTACCATTGATTGGCAACGCACGCGCACCAAAACCGATTGGTTGAAGCGCGGCCTGATCAAGCCGGTGGTCTCATTTGCGTTGGCGCCGGGCGACGATCCGGACCTCAAGGACGTGCCGCTGATCATCAATCTCGCCAAGACCGAAGCGGACAAGCAGGTGATGGAACTGGTGCTGGGCACGAACCGTTTCTTCCGTGCCTTCTCGACCGCGCCGGGTGTGCCGCCCGAACGGTTGGCCGCGTTGCGCGAGGCCTTCGCCAAGACCATGAAGGATCCGGACTTCGCGCAGGAGTTCACCAAGGCCACCACCAGCGAGGTGAATTTCTCCGAACCGCAGAAGATCCAGGACTTCATGGCACGGGTCTCTAAATTCCCGCCCGAGGTGATCAAGCGCGCGGCGAAATACGCCTCGCCCTGAACGACCGGCCTGGAAACCGGTCTGAAAGCCGGTTCGAGATGGTGAACGAGCAGAACGAACGACGATGAATAAGGACGGTCTGTAAGGAGAATTGCGATGCTGTCCGTCGAGATGAACGAACGTCTGACGCGGGTCGGACCCGGAACACCGTGCGGCGAATTGATGCGCCGCTATTGGGTCCCGATCGCGCCCTACGCGCAGCTTGTGGAAAATCCGGTCAAGGCGGTGCGCATCCTGGGCGAGGATTTGGTGCTTTATAAAAACACCAGGGGCGAGCTCGGCCTGATCGGCCGGCGCTGCATGCATCGTCTGGTTGATCTGCAATACGGCATTCCCGACGAGTGCGGCCTGCGCTGCCCCTATCATGGCTGGCTGTATGATGCGAACGGCGAGTGCGTCGAACGCCCGATGGAGGCCAACCCGCGCGCCAAGTTCCCGCGCAAATTGCCCGCCTATCCGGTCCGCGAGATGGGCGGCCTTGTCTTCGCCTATATGGGCCCGCTGCCGGCACCCGCTTTGCCGCGCTGGGACCATTTCGTGTGGCCCAATGCCATCCGCCAGATCGCGGTCAACGTGCTCAACTGCAACTGGCTGCAATGCCAGGAGAATACCGGCGATCCGACGCACAGCGTCTACACGCACGGCTATTTCTTCAAATACATCCTCGAGCGCGAAGGCGGCGCCGAGCGCATGGAAAGCCAGACCCATACGCTGCACACCCGCACCAAGTGGGGCGTCGGCATCAAGGATGTGACGGCCAATACAACCCAATACGGCTTCGAGAAGTTCATCCATTTCTCCAAGGAGCTGGGTGCGGAAAAGGACCTGGTGCGGCGCCATTCCACCGTGGTCTTCCCGTTCTATACCTCGACCGGCGCACCGGGCAGTCCGCGCAGCGATTATCAGGCGCGCGTGCCGATCGACGACGAACACACGCTGCACATCACGTATCAGGTTTATGCCGCACCACCGGGTGTGAAGGCACCCGAGCAGAACGTCGTTCCCTGGTATGAGCCACCGCTGTTCGACGAGAAAGGCAAACCGATCCTCGACTATGTGCTGGCACAGGATGCGCTGGTATGGTGGTCGCAAGGCGCCATCGTCGACCGATCCAAGGAATCGCTCGGACGCACCGACGTGCCGATCATCCTGCTGCGCAAGCAGTTGGACGAGAACATCAAGGCGGTCGAAGAAGGGCGGGATCCGTTGAATGTGTTCCGCACCGGCGAGACCACCGAGGTTCTGTTCGGCGCGGGCAAGGAGCCCAAGGACTGGACTGGCGATCCGGCCACCTATCAGGCACCCATCGTCGGGCAGGATTATCGGCGCATGTACCACAAAGGCTTCGCCATCGACGATGCCGACCGCTACGGCCCGATGCTGGAACAGATCAAGGATCTGCACCGCGCCATCGAGGAAGCCTCGCTCAAGGCCGAGCCGCAGGAAAAGGAAGGCGAACTGACGTCGGTCTGATCTTGAGAATCCAGCCGGACAACTTGTCTAGACGTCATACGGCCGTCACATCCTGGCGTTAGAAGTGGGGGGTTTCCGAAAGGAGTCCCCCCTTGCCCGCCTATACGCTGTCCAACGTCCGCGTCCTGTCCACTGATGGGTTGATCCCCGATACCACGCTGTCCATCGACGGCGACCTGATCGACAAGATCGGCGGCCGCGCCGGACAACGCGATTGGGATTGCGGCGGGCTTTTGGCGGCGCCGGGCATCATCGATCTGCATGGCGATGCGTTTGAACGCCAGCTCATGCCCCGGCCCGGTGTACATTTCGACACCAAGTTGGCCCTGCTGGACAGTGATCGCCAGCTCATCGCCAACGGCATCACCACGGCCTATCACTCGCTCACCTATTCGTGGGAGCCGGGCCTGCGCAGCTGTGAGGCCGGGCGCACTTTCATGGTAGCGCTGGAGGCCATGCGCGCCACGCTGGCCTGTGATACCCGTCTGCACCTGCGCTGGGAAACGTTCAACCTCGATTCGGAGGACGAGGTGGCCGACTGGATCGCCGCCGGACGGATCGCGCTACTCGCCTTCAACGACCACACGCCAGGCATCGCGCGCGAGGCCGAACGGCCGGAAAAGATCACGAAATATGCAGAGCGCTCCGGCCTCAGCGCTACCGATTTCGCTGCCCTGGCCGCACGCGTTTATGCGCGCAAGGACGAAGTGCCGGGCACGATCGGCCGCCTCGCCGCGGCGGCGCTGTCTGCCAACGTGCCGATGGCATCACACGACGACGAATCACCTGAGGATCGCAATCGCTACGCCCGCATGGGGTGCCGCATCTCCGAATTCCCCAAGACCGAGGAAACCGCGCAGACCGCGCGCGATGCCGGCCATGACATCGTCATGGGTGCTCCCAACGTGGTCCGCGGCGGCAGCCATTTATCGGCGGCGTCGGCAGCGCATCTGGTTTCCAAAGATCTCTGCACCGTCCTGACGTCCGATTATTATTATCCGGCACTCCATCAGGCGGCGTTCCGCTTGGTGCGCGACGGTATCTGCGATCTTACGGCCGCCTGGAAGCTGATCTCACAAAATCCGGCGCATGCCGCGCTGCTTGACGATCGCGGCACGCTGGCTCCGGGCAAGCGCGCCGATATCGTACTGATCGACGATAGTGACATGAAGCTGCCACGCATCGTGGCGACGATCTGCGCCGGCAAGCCGAAGGTGTTCGGCGATCTGCGCCTGCCCGAACCGGTATCACTGCGCGCGGCGTCCTAACTCGGCTGCCGCCGCGCGACCCCGTCGCCTCAGATAAACAGCCTTCGGATTCTGGACGACAGTACGTCGACCAAGGATACCGTCACGATCAACATGATCAGGACCGCCGCGGTCTTGGAGAACTGGAAGCCGCGGATGACCTCCCACAGCACGACACCGATACCACCGGCACCGACCATGCCGACGACGGCCGCCGCCCGCACGTTCGATTCAAAGCGGTAGAGCGCGTAGGACGTCCACAGGGGCATGACCTGTGGGATGACGCCATAGCAGATTTCCTCGATCTGGGTCGCGCCCGTGGCGCGAATGCCTTCGACCGGCTGCGGATCGATCGCCTCGACCGCCTCGGAGAACAGCTTGGCCAGAATGCCGGTAGTGTGAACGAACAGCGCAAGGACGCCCGCGAACGGCCCGAGCCCGACGGCGACCACGAACAACATGGCGAAGACCATTTCGTTGATCGCCCGAAAGGCGTCCATGAGCCGGCGCACCGGCTGGTGGATCCACCACGGCGTGATATTGGAGGCCGCGAGGAGCCCGAACGGCACGGCCGCGATCACCGAAAGCAACGTGCCCCAAATCGCGATGTGCACGGTGATGACGATTTCGTCCAGGTAATAACGCCATTCGTGGAAGTCGGGCGGAAAGAAGTCCGCACTGAATTCCACCATGTTGCCGGCATCATTGATCAACGCCATGGGGCGGATCTCGGCGCCATACCACGACCAGGCGAGGATCGCGAGCACGAGGGCATACATGAACAGTTTGAACGTCGACTTCTTGAGATCGCGCGGCGGATTCTCGATATCGGCGAGCGTGATCGCCTGGGTTCCGGGGTGAGCGGCGGTTCGCATCGTCGTCCTGCCTGTCTGCTTTTATGGGTGATGGTGAACAAAAAACGGGCGGAGGCATTCCCCCGCCCGTCTTGATGACTGCTAGGAAGCGGAGGCCTGCTTCTTGAGATCGGCGAGCTTCGCGTCGATTTCCTTGAGCTCCTTCGTCTTCTCTTCGGCCGACAACTTTTCATCGTTCTCGATCTTGGTGCGGTCGCGGAACAGCGACAGTTCGCGGAACGGGATCAGCTGCTTGTTGCTCGATTCCTTGAAGGGCGCCCATTGCAAGCCCTTGAGGACTGCCAATTCCTGCTTCTGGACTTCGTCGCTCTTGCCCGGCTGCTTGGTGCCGTAGGTGAGCAGGAAGGTCTTCACCTTCTGCTTGACCGGAACCGGCAGATCGGCACGCCAGACCAGCGGATCGCTGGCGATCAGCGGCGAACGCCACACTTCCCTCACGAGCGCCGCCTTGTCGGGCGCGGTGAGCTTCATGCGATCGAGGTTTTCGGTGTTGTTGGTCGCGATGTCGACCTGCTTGTTGGCGACAGCCAGCGCATTGGTCTCGTGGTTCGCCGTCACCATGCGTTTGAAGTGTGTCTTCGGGTCGATCTTGTTCTGCGCGAAGACGTAGTAGCTCGGCACCAGAAAGCCCGAGGTCGAGTTCGGATCGCCATTGCCGAACGTATATTTGCCCGGCGCCTTGATGATGTCCTCGAGCGATTTGATCGGGCTGTCCTTGTGGACGAGCAGCAGCGAGTAATAGCCCTGCGCCCCGTCATGCGCGACCGACTGCACGAACACTTCGCCACCCGCACGATCCACCGCCTGGATGGCAGCCGCGTTGCCGAACCAGGCAACCTGCACCTTATTGAAGCGCATGCCTTCGACCACACCCGCATAGTCCGGCGCGAAGAAGGCGTTCACCTTCATGCCGGTCTGCTTTTCCATGGCTTGGAGGAAGGGCGTCCAGACCGGCTTCAGGTTCGACTGCGATTCAGTCGAGATGATGCCGAAATTGAGCTCCTTCATTTCCTGCGCGCTGGCGGGCATCGCGAAGGCGGCAGCGGCGGCGATCAAGCCGGCAGCCAAGAATGTACGTCGCTTCATCATGGGATAATCCCCCTTTCCTTTCTTGAAATCCGATTACAAAACCTGATGGAAGTCCTAGGCGCCCGCCTCGCGCTGCAATTGCGCGAGCTTCGCGTCGATTTCCTTGATCTGCTTCACCTTGTCCTCGGCCAACATATTTTCATCGGCCTCGATCTTCAGCTTGTCGCGGAACAGACCGATCTGACGCAGCGGGATCAATTGCTTGTTGGACGATTCGCGGAACGAGCCGGTCTGGATGTTGGCGAGCAGCTTGCGTTCGTGCTCCAGCGTCTCCTTCGACTTGCCCGACTTTTCGATGCCGTAGTTGAGGAAGAACGCCTTCACCTTGTCCTTCACGGGCTGCGCGAGGTCGGTGCGCCACAACAACGGATCGAGCGGGATCAGCGGCGATGTCCAAATGATGCGGATCTGCTTTTCCTTGCCCGGACTGGTCTGGGCGATGCGCTCGACCGCTTCGGAACTGACCGTGGCCAGATCAACCTGGCCGTTGGCGACCGCGAGCACATTGGCTTCGTGGTTGGCCGACACCACACGGGTGAAATGCTTGCGTATGTCGATGTTGTTCTGCGCCCAGGCGTAATAGCTGGGGACCAGGAAACCCGAGGTGGAATTCGGATCGCCATTGGAGAAGGAATATTTGCCCGGCGTCTTCTTCAGATCATCGAACGACTTAATCGGACTGTCGTTCTTCACGATGATATGGCTGTAATAGCCATCGGCGCCTTCGGGCGCGATGTTCTGCGCGAAAACCTCGACCCCGCCACGATCGACCGCGATGATGGCAGAGGCATTGCCCATCCAGGCCACCTGCACCTTGCCGAAACGCATTGCTTCGATCACGCCGGCGTAATCGGGCGCGAAGAAAGCCTTCATCTTGATGCCGATGGCCTTCTGCATATCGGCGAGGATCGGGTCCCAGCGCGGCCTCAGGTTCTGCGAAGCTTCGGTAGAGATGATGCCGATGTTCATCTCGCTCAGCGTCTGCTGGGCGGAGGTGGGGAGCGCGAATGCGCTCATGCCAAGTGCGAACGCGGCAAGCATAAAGCGACGCGAACGTGAAAAATCCATGGACCGTCTTCCCATACGTTGTGAAGTGATCGTCAGACGCGCGCGGCGAACGCCGGCTTCATCGCCGTCATCGGGCGGCGTACGTCTTTGTCTTCCGCGATCGCGGGTTCGGAGTCACCGAAATCCAGATCGGAGTCGCTGCCGTAGATCATACGCAAACGCTCGGTGGTCAGGTTCGATGTCGGTCCGTCGTAAACGACACGACCATGATCGAGCGCGACCACGCGACGGCAATACTTGAGCGCAAAACCGACCTGATGCAGCGAAACGACGACCGTGGTCCCGTCCTCGCGATTGATCAGCGACAGGATCTCCATGACGCGGCGCGCCGATTCGGGATCGAGCGAGGCGATCGGCTCATCCGCGCAGATGACACTGGCACGCTGCACCAGCGCGCGTGCGATGGCCGCGCGCTGCTGCTGGCCGCCCGAGAGCGTGGAGGCGCGCTGAAACGCACGTTCGGCGATGCCGACACGGGCGAGCGCGCGGAAAGCGTCACGCTTTTCCTCGATCGTGAAAATGCGCGGGATGCTGCGCCACAGCGGCATTACGGCAAGCTTGCCCGCGAGCACATTGGTCATCACGCTCAGCCGGCCGACCAGGTTGAACTGCTGGAAGACGAAACCGATATGGCGACGGACTTTGCGGATCTTGCGTTCGATACGCCCGGCGGATTGCACATGAAAGCCGCAACAGGTGATCGATCCGGAGTCGCGATTGCCGGCAACCAGCCCTGCAATGTGACGCATCAGAGTCGACTTGCCCGAACCCGAAGCACCGATCAACGCGATCATTTCACCCTGTTCGATTGTCAGGCAAACGTTGTCGAGCGCAGGCGCTGCTGAGCCGAAAGTCTTGCTCAAACGGTCGATCGCGATGGCAGATGTCATCAGGCGCCGTTCCTTTCAGGAGTTACGATGGGTGGGTAATCTCCCGCGACGGTAGGAATCGGGCATGACAATGGGATGAAGCTTTTATGAAGCTCCCTCGAAGATCGGAGAAATCTGTGGATAGTCCGCGAGAGGGAAAAGTTAGCGGTCGGCGACGACGAGCTGGACCCGATCGGACGCGAAGCAGCCGATCGCATATTCAATCGGCCGACCATTGCTGTCGGCGTTGATGCCCTCGGTCACCAGCAGCGGCTGATTGGGCGCGAGGCGCAAGAGGCGCGATTCCTCAGACGTCGGCAGGCGCGCGGTGACCCGCGTGGAAATCCGTCGGTAATCGGAGATGCCGATCTGCTTCAGCGCCTTGGTCACGGATTTGTGCTTGGCGTAAAGATCGATCATGCCGGGAACCAGTCCGGCCGGGAAACAATGCTGGCTGAGACTGATGGGCCGCCCGTCGGCGCGCCCGAGTGTCGCGATCCGGATGATGCGCCGGCCGGGACGGACCTTGAGCTGGCGCGCGATATCCTCGTTCGCCGTCTCCTCCACAGCCTCGAGCACCTCGCTCTCCGGCGCGCGGCCCTGGCGCAACAGGTTCTCGCTGAAACGGGTCCGGGGCCCCAGCGGATAATCGATGGCGTCGCGTACAACGAAGCTGCCACGGCCCTGTTCCACCAGCAGCACGCCGCGCTGCGAGAGCGCCGCAAGCGCACGACGCACCGTGTGGCGGTTCACGTCGAATCGTACGGCGAGTTCCATCTCGCTCGGCAGTTGCGAATCGGGCGGGTAAATCCCGTGGGAGATATCCGCCAGCAGCGCTTCTTCGATCTGGCGCCAGAACGGCCGGCCACCGTCGCGCATCGGCACGAGGCGGAACTTGTCGCGTGCTGTCAAAAAAGTATCACCCAAATCAGCTTTACTCCCCACTGATCAATCCTAGTATGTCCCATACTTGTATAGACGTCTAGATGAGATAGGCGCATGCCTGATGGTTTGATCAATCCTTCACATTCGGCCCGGCAGAATTGGATGGCGCTCCTTGCGCGTGCAACGCGTGAGGAACTGGAAGCCGCGTTTGCCGACCTCTCGCCGCGGCCGGGCTATACGGTGCTGCGCGCACCCGAAATCGGGCTCGCCATGGTGCGCGGACGCGCCGGTGGTACGGGCAATGCCTTCAACCTCGGCGAAATGACCATGACGCGCTGCGCCGTGCGGCTCGATACGGCACCGCATCCGGTGGGCCTGTCTTACATCGTCGGACGCGACGTCCGGCACGCCGAGCTCGCCGCCCTGTTCGATGCGATTCTGCAATCGCCCGACCGGCCCGAAAGCATCGCTGACAGCCTGCTTGGGGACATCCGTCGCCGCATCGCCGACGAACGGCGCGCACGCGCCACTGAATCCGCCGCGACCCGCGTCGATTTCTTCACTTTGGTACGGGAGCAAGGCGGTGAATAAACCTGTGATCGGATTCGAAAACGTCGGCGCAGGTTTCGCCGAGCCCGTCGCCGACGCACAAGCGATGTTCCGCTGCATCCTGGATGCCACCGCGCATCCTGGCCGCACGATCGAGATCCCCGGCCTGCTCGCAAACAATACCGGCCAAGATACCAAACTGTCGGGTGCGGCCACCGCCGTCGCACTCACCCTGCTGGATTTCGAAACGCCGGTCTGGCTCGACGCAGCGCTGGCGCCGGCCGGCAATTTCCTGCGCTTTCATTGCGGTGTGCCGCTGGTGACATCACCCGCCGACAGCCGCTTCGCCTTCGCGGACGACATCAGAGGCCTGCCCGAGTTGACCCAGTTCGACCTCGGCACGCCTGATTTCCCCGAACGCTCGACCACACTGGTGATCGAGGTGCCTGAGCTTTCCGAAGAACCGGGCTTGCGCCTGCGTGGCCCCGGCATCCAAACCAGCGTGCCACTGCGTATCGATGCGATCTCTGACATCTTCTGGAAGAAGCGCGCCGATCTGGCCTCGCTGTTCCCGCTGGGGCTAGACCTCATATTCACGTGCGGACGGCGCCTCTGCGTCCTGCCGCGCACCACGAACGTGGAGATCTGATATGGCTTACGTTGCAGTCAAAGGCGGCGAAAAGGCCATCGACGCGGCTCACCGCCTGCTTGCCAAGGAACGGCGTGGCGATACGTCTGTACCTGAGATCACGCTCGAACAGATCTCGCAGCAGCTTGCATTGTCGGTCGACCGCGTGATGACCGAAGGATCGATCTACGATCGCGACCTTGCCGCGCTCGCCATCAAGCAGGCGCGCGGTGACCTAGTGGAGGCCATCTTCCTGCTACGCGCCTACCGCGCCACGCTGCCGCGCCTTGCCGAATCGGAACCGATCGAGACGACGCATATGCGCGCACGCCGCCGCATCTCGGCAATCTTCAAAGATGTGCCGGGTGGCCAGATGCTGGGCGGCACCTTCGATTACACACACCGGCTGCTCGACTTTTCACTCGCCGCCTCGGGTGCTGCGGCGCCGGACGCGGCGCCGGATACAGGTGTAAGCGGCGACGAAACTCTTCCGCGCATCCTCGGCATCATGGGCAACGAGGGCCTGATCCAACCCGAACGGCTGGACACCGACGCGGCCCCACCGGACCTTACGCGCGAGCCGCTCGAATTCCCGGCCTCGCGCGCCACACGCCTGCAGAACCTGGCGCGTGGCGACGAAGGCTTCCTGCTGGCGCTCGGCTACTCGACGCAGCGCGGCTACGGCCGCAACCATCCCTTCGCCGGTGAGATCCGCATCGGTGAGGTCGAGGTTGTGATCGAACCGTCCGAACTCGGCTTTCCCATCTCCATCGGCGACATCACCGTCACCGAGTGCGAAACGGTCAATCAGTTCACCGGATCGAAGAGCGAGCCCGCGCAATTCACCCGCGGCTACGGCCTCACCTTCGGCGAGGCTGAACGCAAAGCCATGGCCATGGCGCTGGTCGATCGTGCGCTGCGCGCACCCGATCTCGGCGAGGATGTCTCGGCACCGGCGCAGGACGAGGAATTCGTCCTTTATCATTCCGACAATGTGGAAGCCTCCGGCTTCGTGCAGCACCTGAAGCTACCGCACTATGTCGACTTCCAATCCGAACTGAACATCGTGCGCAAGATTCGCGCCGACATGCAGACCGACCAAACCGCCGAACGCGAGGAGGTCTTGGCATGATCGACGGTTACAATTTCGCCTACCTCGACGAACAGACCAAGCGGATGATCCGCCGCGCCATCCTGAAGGCAGTGGCGATCCCCGGATACCAGGTGCCGTTCGGCAGCCGCGAGATGCCGCTGCCCTATGGCTGGGGCACCGGCGGCATCCAGGTGACGGCGAGCATCATCGGATCCGACGACGTACTGAAGGTGATCGACCAGGGCGCCGACGATACCACAAACGCCGTTTCGATCCGCCGCTTCTTCGCACGCACCGCGAATGTGGCGACGACGACGCGCACCGCGGAGGCCACCATCATCCAGACGCGCCACCGCATCCCCGAGACGCAACTGAACGCGGGCCAGATCATCGTGTTCCAGGTGCCGATCCCTGAACCGCTGCGCTGGCTGGAGCCGCGCGAATCAGAAACGCGCCAGATGCATGCTTATGCCGACTACGCGGTCATGCATGTGAAGCTGTATGAAGACATCGCACGCTACGGCCACATCGCGACGAGCTATGACTATCCCGTGATCGTCAACGGACGCTATCTCATGCGCCCGTCGCCGATCCCGAAATTCGACAATCCCAAGATGGACATGAATCCGGCACTGATGCTGTTCGGCGCGGGGCGCGAGAAGCGCATCTACGCCGTGCCGCCCTACACCTCGGTCAAGAGCCTCGATTTCGAAGATCATCCCTTCGCCATCGAGAAGTGGGACACGAGCTGCGCGCTGTGCGGCGCAACCGATTCCTTCCTAGACGAGGTGATCATCGACGATCATGGCGGCAAGATGTTCGTCTGCTCCGATTCGGACCACTGTGCCACGAGATGCGATCAAGATGAGCACAACACACAGGAGACAGCGCCGTGAACGCCATCTCCAAACTTGCCGCCCACGACGCGCCGCTGCTGACCGTGCGCGGCCTTGCCAAATATTTCGGTAACCGCGCGGCCTGCCGCAACGTTTCGTTCGACCTGTGGCCGGGCGAAGTGCTCGCCATCGTCGGCGAATCGGGTGCCGGTAAAACGACGCTGCTGCGTAGCCTGTGCGGCGACAAGGCACCCGACGAAGGCAAAGTCTTGTTCACGCGGCGCGACGGATCGATCTGCGACGTTTACGGCATCCCGGAGCCCGAACGACGCATCCTGACACGCACCGATTGGGGTATCATCCACCAGAACCCGCGCGACGGACTGCGCTACGGCGTCAGCGCCGGTGCCAATGTGGGCGAACGGCTGATGGCGGTGGGGGCGCGCAATTACGCCGAGATCCGCAAGAGCGCAGCGAGCTGGCTCGACCGCCTCGAGATCGACGTTGCACGCATGGACGAGCTTCCCTTCACCTTTTCGGGCGGCATGCAGCAACGCCTGCAGATCGCGCGCAATCTGGTGACCCAGCCACGCCTTGTCTTCATGGACGAGCCGACCGGCGGGCTCGATGTTTCGGTCCAGGCCAAGCTGCTCGATCTGTTGCGTTCGCTAGTGAGCGAACTGGGTCTCGCCGCCATCCTCGTCACGCACGATTTGGCGGTGGCGCGCCTGCTTGCCGACCGCCTCATGGTCATGCGCGGCGGCGAAGCGGTCGAGCTCGGCCTTACCGACCAGGTGCTCGACGATCCCCAGCACCCCTATACACAGCTCCTCGTATCTTCCGTCCTGCAGATTTGAGCGCGATCATGACCAACACCGCCACACCGACCGTCGCCATCGACGTCCGCAATCTGGAAAAAAGCTTTCATCTGCATACCCAGGGAGATGTGGCGTTGACCGTCCTGCGCGGGCTCGACTTCCGCGTCATGGCCGGCGAATGCGTCGTGCTCAGCGGACCATCGGGCGCAGGCAAATCGACTCTGCTGCGTTGCCTCTACGGCAACTACCTCGCCCAGGACGGCCAGATCTTCGTGCGCCATGACGGCGTCATGGTCGACATCGCCTCTGCCCATCATCGCACCATCCTCGATGTGCGCCGCCGCACGCTCGGCTACGTCAGCCAGTTCCTGCGCGTCGTGCCACGCGTGCCGACGCTGGACGTGGTCGCCGACCCGCTGATCCATTCCGGCGTTGCACTCGACGAGGCACGCGCCAAGGCAGCCGATTTGCTTTCCCGCCTCGCGGTGCCGGAGCGGTTGTGGAACGTCGCGCCGCAGACCTTCTCCGGCGGCGAGCAGCAGCGCGTCAACATCGCGCGCGGCTTCGCGCTTGAATATCCGATCCTGTTGCTCGACGAGCCGACTTCCGCGCTCGATCCCGAGAACCGCCAGCGCGTCGCCGGTCTGATCGAGGATGCCAAGAAACGTGGCGCCGCCGTGGTCGGCATATTCCATGACCATGATTTCGGATCGATGGTCGGCACCCGCTGGTTCAATGTCCAACCCGTAACGAAGGCCGCTGCATGAGCGAGCAGATCTACACGAACGCACACATCGTCACTGCCGATAAGGATTTCATCGGAACCTTGGTGGTGCGCGACGGCACGCTCGCCGCCATCGATGACGAGAACGTCTCAATTCCCTCTGCCGAGGATTTCGAGGGCGATTTCCTCCTGCCCGGCTTCGTCGAACTGCATACCGACAATCTGGAAAAACATTTCAATCCGCGTCCCGGCGTGAAATGGCCGCATTCGGCCGCCGTAGTGGCACACGATGCGCAGGTGGTCGCCGCCGGCATCACGACGGTTTACGATGCGCTGTCGCTGGGCGACATCTTCGAAGGCAGCCATCGCGTCAAGAACCTGAACGAGATGGTGGACGGCATCCGCGAAGCGCGCGAGGTCGGCGCGCTCAAAGCCGATCATTTCCTGCACCTGCGTTGTGAGCTGAGCTTCGCCTCGGTCCTGGAACTTTACGAGAGCATGATGGATCAGCCCGACGTGCGGCTCGTCTCCATCATGGATCACACACCGGGCCAGCGGCAGTTTGTCGATGTCGAGAAGTATCGCTTCTATTATATGAAGAAGTACGGCATGTCCGACGCCGAGTTCCAGGAATTCCTGACCGCGCGCCGCGCCGATCAGCAGAAATACAGCGAGCCGCACCGTGTCGCCATTCTTGAGCGCGCGCATGCACGCGGCCATATCCTGGCGAGCCATGACGACGCGACCGCCGACCATGTGGAACAATCGGCCGCTGCCAATATGGTGATCGCCGAATTCCCGACCACCGTGGAAGCCGCGCGCGCCTCGCACGAACGCGGCCTCGCCGTCCTGATGGGTGGGCCGAACGTGGTGCTCGGCGGATCGCATTCAGGCAATGTCGCCGCACGCGAACTTGCCGAACAAGGCGTGCTCGACATCATTTCATCCGACTACGTGCCGTCGTCGCTGGTACAGGCGCCGTTCGCACTGGTGGGCGAAGAGACCGGCCTCGACATTCCCCAGGCGATCAACCTGGTGTCGCGCAATCCGGCACGCGCCGCCGGGCTCGACGATCGCGGCGAGATCGCAGAAGGCCTGCGCGCCGATTTCCTGCGCGTACGCAAGACCAAGTGCCTAGCCGTCGTGCGGGCGGCGTGGCGCGCCGGCGAACGGATCGTCTGAGACGAAAGCGAAAAAACGATGAAGACCAACGAAACCGTCGAGAAACTTCTGGCACTCTATGAGGATCTCGGACGCGCGCAGTACGGCAACGAAGCCATCTCACAGACCGAACATGCGCTGCAATGCGCCGCACTCGCCGAAGCGGAGGACGCGGACGATGCATTGATCGCCGCCGCCTTGCTGCATGACGTCGGCCATCTGATCGCCAAGCCTGCCATGCACGATAGCGACGACATGCACGAACGGATCGGCTGGGGCTTTCTCAAGGCCAATTTCGGTCCGGGCGTATCCGAACCGGTGCGGCTGCATGTCGAAGCCAAACGATACCTCTGTGCCGTCGATGCCGCCTATTTCGGCATCCTGTCGCCGGCCTCGGTCCATAGTCTTGAATTGCAAGGCGGACGCCATAGCCCAGCCGAGGCACTGGATTTCGAGAAGGTGGAATTCCACAAGGATGCGGTCAGCCTGCGCCGCTGGGACGACCGCGCCAAGAACCCGCTGGCGAAGACGCGCCCCTTCGCCGATTACGCCGGCATGCTGGGCGAACTGTGCCGCTAGATCCCGCCCCCCTCGTTTACGTGATGGGCCCGTCCGGTGCGGGCAAGGATTCCGTTCTTGGGTATGCACGCGCTAACCTGGATCGCCGCGACAAGATCGTCTTCGCGCACCGCTATATCACCCGCGCGCCCGAACTTTCCGGTGAGAACCATGTCGCCCTCACCAAGCCCGAATTCGAAATGCGCAAGGCCGGTGGACTGTTCCTGTTCGACTGGCAGGCGCACGAGACGTTCTACGGCATCGGCATCGAAGCGCGCTCCTGGTGCGATGTCGGGATGACCGTGGTCATGAACGGCTCGCGCCGTCATTTCACCGCACTTGATCCGAGACCGAAAGCCATCGTCCCAATCGTCATCACAGCACCTGTCGAGATCCTGGCGAAGCGGCTCGCCAAACGCGCGCGTGAGACGGAAGACCAGATCCTCGAACGCCTGCAGCGTGAGGCGGAGCTGCCGGACGACCCTGCCACCATCGTGATCGACAATTCCAGCGCGCTTGAGATCGCAGGACGGCGCTTCATCGCCGTGCTGCGCAGCCTGGCGCGCGCCAAGGTCGACGCCTAGAACCTATCCCTAAGCCGTGAAGGGAAACCGCGCGACGATGCGGAACGGCGTTTTGCGATCGTCCTGCATGAAAATCGCGAGGTCGCGCACCGCAAACGGCGTCACACAGAACGGCGCCGTCAGATCGGCAAGGATGCGGCGCACCGTTTCACGTTCCTCTTTCTGGAGAGACCCGGTGAGCGTGAGGTGGAAGCGGAATTCTTCCATCACATAGGGGTAACCCCATTGGAGTAGGAGCTCGTCCTGGCGCGGAGACAGGCCGCCGGCACGACGGCGCGCCAACTCCTCGGGCGGCGGCAGCGCGCGGAAACGGTCGAAGCCTCGCACACAGTCGGCGGCAAGCCGGTTGAGTTCCTCAGACACACTACACGGTACCAGCGCGATGAACCGGCCGATTTCCTTCAATACCAGCTTATCCGTCTCGAACGGCGCACGCACGACGGCAAACGCCCGCGCGGCCGCGAACAGGTCGTCCTCCGTTACGCCGTCGGCCAATGGAAACGGCGCCTTCAAGGTACCGTGGAAGCCATAATGGCGCGGCTCTTCGGTGATTTCGTGCTGCCGCCCATGTGGCATGTCGGCGATCTCGCGCCGCGCGCAAACCGTATCGGCTTCGGGATCACGCCCCAGCCAGGATCGCGCGAAACGAGCAAGAGGATCATTCCGTTCGGGGGCATAATAAATGGCGTAACGGCGCATGGCGGCCATTCATAACATTCGAATATGAAAATCCGAATATTTGTGTCCGTTTTTTGCCCTGTTCCGGTGGCCGGTACGGCGTATTTTTGTCCCATCTTGGTCACGGCCGGGAAACGGGCGCGCTTCCTAGTATCGCAGGCATCATTCTACGCTCACCCACGGTCGAACTTTGTCCGACGATCTCAAGAGACGCAGCATCAGGGGGTTCGCCTGGGCCGCCAGTGAAAGCTTCGGCGTCGCCGTCCTCTCGCTCACCAGCTTCGTCATTCTGGCCCGCCTGCTCGATCCGCAGGATTTCGGCATCGTTGCCCTGGCGACGGTGTTTATCTTCTTTTGCAATCTGGTCACCGCACACGGCCTTGCCGATGCGCTGGTCCAGCGCCAGAACGTGGAACCCGCCCATCTGGACACCGCGTTCTGGGCGACCCTGGGATTGTCGCTCGCCCTCATGGCGGGATGCATGCTTGCGGCCGGCCCCGCGGCACAGGCCTTCGCCGAGCCCCGCCTCGCCGAGGTATTGCAATGGCTGTCGCTGTCGTTGCCGCTGGGCGCGGCATGCACCGTGCAGATGGCGCTGTTCCGGCGCGAGATGCGCTTCGGATCGGTCGCGCGGCGCACCCTAGTAGGGCGCACGCTGGGCGCCATCGTCGGCGTCACCATGGCCTATTACGGATTCGGCCTCTGGAGCCTGGTCGCTCAGCAGATGGTCGGACAATTCGCCATGACCTGCGCATTCCTCACCGCGCAATGGCGGCCGCGTCTGCGGTTTTCATTGCGCGCCTTACGCGATCTGTGGGGGTTCGGCTTCCACGTCTCGACCACGCAGATCATTTCGGGTGCGGGCGAGCAGATCCTGACGCTCACCATCGGCGCGGTATTCGGCACCACCGCGCTCGGTTATTTCACCATCGCCTGGCGCGCCATTCAGCTCGTCAAATCCCTCATCTCCGGCGCGGTCTACCATGTCGGGCTCAGCGCGTTCTCCAAGTTGCAGGACAATCGCGCCGCCCTTACCGATGCGTTCCTCAAGGCCACCCGCATCAGCAGCCTTGCCGGATTCCCGATTGCCGTGGGCACCGTCCTGATCGCCGATCCGCTGGTCCATGTCGCGTTCGATGCCAAGTGGCTGGCGAGCGTGCCGTTGCTGGCGCTGCTCGGCCTGGAACTGATGCCTGCTTTCTACGGCATGTTCCTGACTGCGCTCTATCGCGCCACCAACCGGCCGGCCTGGAACCTGAGCATGGCCTGCATCTACGCGGTGACCGGGTTCGCGGGTGTGTATCTGGCGGCACCCTTCGGGATCGAGATCGCGGTCGCGGTTTGGCTAGCGCGCTCGTTCCTGCTCATGCCAATCCATGTGATCCTGGTTTCGCGCATCCTGGGCGTGACGGTGTGGCGCGTCGCCAGCCCGGCAGCCACACCGCTCATCGCCGCTGCGATCATGGCGGGCGGCGTCAGCCTGCTGCAGATGACGTTGCCGCCCGGCCTTACGCCCATCTTGGTGCTGGCGATCGTCGTGCCGGTCGCCACACTTATCTATCTCGCCGCCGTGTGGCTGGTTAATCCGTCGCTCGCCCGCATGACGCTGCGCGCGGCGTCCGTGATTGCACCCTCTCGCGGTGCATCGCCGGTCAACTCAGAAGACAGTTCAGAAGGATCCCTTCCCATGAAACCTCTCAAGATGAAGCGGCGCGGCGCCCTGCTGACCATCGCAGCAGCCTGCATTCCAGGTGTCGTTTCTGGGACCTGGTTGCTGCGGCGCGGCGGCGCACCCAAGACCATGGCCGAAGCGATGTTCAGCGACATGGGTGCCGCCCGGCGTATCGGCACGCGCTACCTCGCCCAATATACGGACGAATGCGATGCGCACACGTTAGCCGGCCGCCTGCCCGCCGGATGCGCAATTGCGCCCGCCACCCCCAGGCACCTCGCCGCGGCCCGCCAGATCATCGACGAACAGCGTGCGCGCGATTTCGCCGCCGGCGACACCGTGATCATCGACGGCTGGATCCTGGCGCGCACCGAAGCGCGGCTCTGTGCGCTCGCGACCCTTACGGCCTGATCGGAGACGATTATGTTCCAGAATTTCCGCGATCATCCGGACAACGCGGTCATCGAAACCGATCTATGCATCATCGGCGGCGGCGCCGCCGGTATTACCATCGCGCGCGAATGCATCGGCACGGGCATCAATGTGCTGATCGTGGAAAGCGGCGATCTCGATCCCGAAGGCGAGACACTCGCGCTTTACGAAGGCGTCAGCGTAGGCGAACCCCATCCGCCGCTTGAGACGACCGAGCTGCGTTTCTTCGGCGGCACGACCAACCATTGGGACGGCCATTGCCGACCACTCGATCCGATCGATTTCGAGGCGCGGTCCTGGGTGCCGCATAGCGGCTGGCCGATCACGCGTAAAGACCTGGACCCATACTACGCGCGCGCAGTGCCGATCTGCGAGGTCAGCCCCAACGATTTCACCGCGGAAAGCTGGAAGAAAGCTTTCCCCGCCCTGATCGATTGGAACTCCGACAAGGTCGTCAACCGGCCGTGGCACTTGAGCCCGCCGACGCGCTTTGGCGAACGTTACCGCGAGGAATTGCGCCAGGCGGAGAACGTGCATGTGCTGTTTAACGCCAATGTGACCAACATCCAGGTCAATGATGCCGTCAGCGCCGTCACCGAACTCGCGATCAAGACGATCGAGGGCAAGACCGGCACCGTAAAGCCGCGCCGCATCGTGCTCGCCTGCGGCGGGATCGAGAATCCGCGCCTGATGCTGGCGTCCAATAATGTTGCGACCGCCGGACTGGGCAATGCCAACGACCTGGTCGGCCGTTTTTTCATGGAGCATCCGCATGCCATTGTCGCCTATGCGGTGCCCACGGGGGCCATCGATCAGTTCGAGCCCTATTTCGGCGGCACGGTCGGCACGATCCCGAGCGGCACTGCAACGGTGCGCGTCAAACCCGGGCTCAGCGAGACGATCCAGCGCGCCGAGCACCTGCCCAATGCCTGTCTCGACATGGGTTACGGCTTCGACCGCAGCACCGGCTATATGGCGGCGCGCGACGTCGGCAAGGCGCTGGGCGGTGGACATCTGCCTGGCAATCTGGGCGACTCCATCCTGACCATCCTCGGCGATCTCGATGGGCTGGCGGTCGGCGCCTATCACTATTTGCGCAAGGATCGCATGTTGTGGTTCGGCGCCAACACCGAACAGATCCCCAATCCGCAAAGCCGCGTGACCCTCGATCGTTCACGCAACTCGCTGGACCAGCAGCGCCCGCGGCTCAATTGGCAGCTCACCGCGTTGGACAAGGACGCGACCCGGCGCACCTGCCGCATCGTTGGCGAGGAACTTGCCCGCCTCGGCATCGCGCGCATGCATATCGACGATTGGATGCTGGACGCCGACAGCCACTGGGACGAGTTGCTCGTGCGTTACCACCATATGGGCACGACACGCATGGGCGACGACCCGAAAACCAGCGTCGTCGACCGCAATTGCCGGGTTCACGGGATCGCCAACTTATATGTTGCGGGCAGTTCCGTCTTCCCGACCGCGGGTTATGCCAACCCGACGCTGACCATTGTCGCGCTGGCGCTGCGCCTTGCCGACCAATTGAAGGTTGTGAACGGCTGAACAGCCGGAACAAGCAAAGGGCCCGCCTTCGGCCGGGAAGCGGGCCCGGATGGTTTCACATCTTTAAATTTCAGGACCGGACGAGGTCGTCCTTCTTTCAGGACCGGACGAGGTCGTCCTTCTTCTTGCCGGCTTTGACAAGAGCGCCCGACAACAACGGCCAGCTCTTGTCCTGCGTGGAGATACGCGTGATCGTACCCGGCCACTTGATGCCGAACGCCGGGTCGTCGTAGCGCACGCCACGGCCTGCTCCCGGCGCATAAGCCGCCGACACGAGGTAGTTCACTTCGCTGTCGGGTTTCAGCGTGATGAAACCGTGCCCGAACCCTTCCGGCACATACAGCATCTCCAGCTTCGCCGGCGACAATTCCACACCCGTCCAGTCGAGATAACTGGGCGAATCGGGCCGCAGGTCGATGATCACGTCATAGATCGCGCCGCGTACGCAGCGCACCAGCTTCACCTCGGCGTGCGGCGGTTCCTGGTAATGCATCCCGCGCAGTGTGCCGGCTTCCGGATTGACCGACACATTGCCCTGAACGAAATCGGTCGCAAGCCCCTGCTTGGCGAATTCGTCGCGGCACCAGGCGCGGGCGAATTGCCCGCGATCGTCGGTATGCGGCGTCAATTCAATGAGGTAGGCGCCGACAAGCGGTAGGTCATGAAAAATCAAAGCTGTTCCACCGCAGGCTGGGGTCGAGCTGATTGGATTTGGCGAGGCGCTGAAGTTCCTTCACCCGCGTATAGGGGAACGCGTTGAACATCTCCGGTGTCATGGCGATATGTTCGAACATGGCGCGAAGCTGGCGTGCACCGCGATAGACATCCCAATCACACTTGAAGCCCGGCAATACCTTGCCGATCTTCTCAAACGAGACGCGGTAGCTGCGCGTGTCGCCGTCGTTCTTGCCGTAGGTGACCTCGCATTCCGGGAACACCTGCGCCACCGCATCGGCAATCTCGTGGATGCGGTAATTGTTGGCATCCGCGCCGACATTGAAAATCTCGCCACGCACCTGCTCAGCCGGCTGATCGAGCGTCATCAGGATTGCCGTACTGATATCCTGGATATGCACGATCGGCCGCCACGGCATACCGTCGCTGGTCATGGCGATGCGCTTGGTCGTCCAGGCGAGCCCTGCCAGGTTGTTCAGCACAATGTCAAAGCGCATGCGCGGCGAAACGCCGAACGCGGTCGCGTTGCGCAGGAAGGTCGGTGCGAAGGTCGCATCTGCCAGGGGCAGTACGTCGCGCTCCACCATGATCTTGCATTTGGCATAGGCCGTCTGCGGATTGAGCTCCGACGTCTCGATACGCGCCTCGTCGCCGGCTGCGCCATAGACGCTGCACGACGACATGTGAATGAAGCGCGGCACACCCGCCGCTTTCGCGTTGCGCGCAAGCTGCACCGAGCCCTGGTGATTGATCTGGTAGGTTTTTTCCGGATCGTGTTCGCCCAGCGGATCGTTCGACAGTTCCGCGAGGTGGATGACGGCGTCGAAACCCGCGAGATCCTCGGGCGTCAGCGTGCGTGAATCGCGACTCATCATCTTCGGACGGTCGTGGCCGTCGTTGAACAGCCAGCCCGCGCGGTAGAATCCGGTATCAAGGCCGGTCACGTTGTGTCCGCGCGCCATGAGGCGCGCCGTCAGCACGCTGCCGATATAGCCTTCCGCGCCGGTGACGAGAACCTTCTTCGCCAGGGCCTCGTTCGTCGCGTCCTTGCCGGGTGCGGGCGCGTCAGCGGACCGATCCAGCGTTACCACACCTTCCATGGGGCTCCTCCATCCGTCCACATTTTCTCGAGCAAATTCTTGTCGCGCAGCGTGTCCATGTTCTGCCAGAAACCGCTATGCCGGTATGCGGCGAGGCGGCCTTCTTCAGCGATGGCTTCCAACGGCTCGCGCTCCCACGACGTTTCGTCACCGTCGATGTAATCGATCGCTTCCGGCTCGATCACGAAGAAGCCGCCGTTGATATAGCCGCCATCCTCGTTCGCCTTTTCGCGGAAGCCGAGCACGCGATCCTGATCGGACACCAGGTTGAGCACGCCGAAGCGGCCGGGCTGGCGCACCGCGGCGACCGTGACCAACGCATTGTTCTTGCGATGGAACTCGATCTCCTCGGTGATATCGATGTTGGACACGCCGTCGCCGTAGGTAAGGCAGAAGGAATCGCCGTTCAGGTAGGAGCGGACACGCTTGAGGCGGCCGCCGGTCATCGTCGCTTCGCCGGTATCGACCAGCGTCACCTTCCACGGCTCGATCCCGTTACGGTGAACCTGCATCGAGCCGCCGTGCAGATCGAACGTGATGTCGGAGCGCGCAAGGACGTAATCGCGGAAGAACTGCTTGATCATCGCGCCCTTGTAGCCGCAGCAGATCACGAAATCGTTCAGGCCATGCGCCGAGTAGATCTTCATGATGTGCCACAAGATCGGGATGCCGCCGATCTCGACCAAAGGCTTGGGGCGGATGGAGCTTTCTTCGCTGATGCGGGTACCGTAACCACCCGCGAGGATAACGACCTTCATGATGCTTTCACCGTAGGGCGCAGGGGTTTGGACGAAACGCTGTCCATGAGCTCCGACGACGTCTTCGCCGCGACGTCGGGAATGTCGGCCTCGTCGCGCTGAGCAAGCAGGCGCTGGTAGAGATCGATGTGACGCGACGCGACGTCGGCCATGTCGAAGCAGTTGACCACCTTGTCGCGCGCGCGCCGCGACAAGTCGCCGTGATCGGGATGTTCGAGGCACCATTCGATGCCGGCGGCCAGATCCTCGGACGACAGATCCTTGGCAAGATAGCCGTTGACCTTGTGATCCAGAATGTCGAGTTGGCCGGTATTGGCGAAGGCGACCACCGGAGCGCCGCATGCCATCGCTTCGATCGCGGTTTTGCCGAAATTTTCCTGCACCGACGGCACGACCATGACGTCAGCCGTGGAATAGAGCAGTGCGAGGCTGACATCATCGTGCAGCCGCCCGACGCAATGGGCCGGCAACCCTATATCCGTCTCATCCATGTTGCCGCCGAAGATCACGGCGACCGCCTTGTCGGCCCAGCCGCGCGCGGCCAATCGCTTCAGCGCTTCGCTCAGATAGGCGAAGCCCTTACGCGGATCCTTGGTCCCGTGGAGCGCGCCGAACAGGATGACCTTCTTGTCCGGCGGGATACGCCAGATGGATCGTGCCACTCCCTTGTCCGCAGGACGGAAGCTCTCGACATTGATGCCGTTGGGGATGACCGAAACCTCATTGCCGAAGGTCAGCGGAGAGCGGCGTGCGTAATCCGCCATCCAGTTGCACATGGCGATGTAGGTGATGTTGACGTTTTGCCAGGCCTGATACTTGCGCCGCCACAGCCAGCGCGACAGATCAAGTGAGGTATTGGATTCAAGTTGCGGACACGCACCGCATTTATCCAAGAACTTTTCGCAACCGTTGGAATAGTGGCACCCGCCGGTGAGCGGCCACATGTCACGCAATGTCCACACCAGTGGATATTGAAGATCCGCGAGCCGGTTGAGGATCTTGATCGGGGCAGCGCCGCGTCCCGCCCAATGGAATTGGACGACATCCGGTTTCATGCGTTCGATGAGGGCACTCACATCGAACGGCAGCCAACCCACCGTCCACCAGCCGCCTTCGCGCCGCCACTTGTGCAACCGCAACGGCAGACGATCGAGCCGGTCGCGCAGTCCGCTATGCCAGACGCCACCCGAACCCGTCGTCGAAAAGACGTAAGGATCGTCAGAATATTTACGCTGAACCAGCATCAATGAATCGACGCCCGCCGAACGCAGAGCGACGTGAAGATTGTGTGCGCCTCTCGCCGCACCACCGTCTATATCCGTCGGTAACACGTGAACCACGCGCATGGAACAAGGCCTCATCGCAGTCGTCGTCCTAGTCGTAAAGATGCTTGTGCCACTCGCTGTTCCGTGGTGTTCGGACACGCGCCTATCGTCTCGTCTTTGCCGCTCCGAACCAGTGATCAGATTGTGGCAGGGACGCTAATCGTGACCACGTTGTGGCATTGCTTTTGTCCCGCGAAAGTCGCGAGAAAAAACTCGCTTCATCACGTACGGTTGCGATCTTGAATCACGTATGTACGTACATTCACGTATCTCGATCCATGTACGTATATTCACGTACGATCACGATCTCGAAAATGCGAGGAAGCCTTTTATGAGCCAGCCTGTGGTGAGCATCGTCACACCGGTCTACAACGGTGAAAGCTTCCTTGGCGCATGCATCGAAAGCGCACTTGCGCAGACGTATGCCGACTTCGAATACGTCATCCTCGATAACGCGAGCACCGACGACACCAACGTCATCGCCGCGGCATATGCACGCAAGGATCCGCGCATTCGGCTGCATCGCAACGAGCGCACATTGCCGGTCATCGAGAACTGGAATCGCTCGCTCGAACTGATGTCGCCGGACAGCCGCTATTGCCGCATCCTGCACGCCGACGACACCATGTATGCGGACTGCCTGGAGAAAAGCGTCGCACTCGCGGAGCGTTACCCGTCGGTCGGCGTGATCGGTTCGCTGCGGCTACGCGGCAAGGTCATTCAGTGCGAAGGATTGCCCCGCAACCGTGAGTTCTTCTCGGGCAAGGACATCGTGCGTCAGTTCCTGCGCGAAGAGGTCTATGCCCTCGCGCCGACCAGCAACATGATCCGCTCGGACCTGGTTCGTGCGCGCAAGCCGTTCTATCCGACCCAATACCTGCATGCCGATCTCGCTGCCTATTTCGATATCCTGAAGGACTGCGACTTCGGTTTCATCCACGACGTCATCGCGTTCTCGCGCGAGCATGAAAACTCGATCACCACGACGGTTGCCGAGCGCAATCAGACGATCCTCAAGGAATGGCTGCTCATGCTGCAGCACTACGGCCCGAATTTCTTTGAGCCGAACGAGTTGGCCGAGATCGAACGCGCATTCCTGCGCCGCTATTATCGCACGCTGATCCGTGGCGCGGTCACGCATCCAAGCCGCGCGGCTTATCTCAAATATCATCTGGATGGCCTGCAGCAGGCCAATCGTTCACCGAGCCCGATCGATCTGCTGCGCGCAGCGGGGACCGAATTCACGCGGTCCATCCTGCATCCCGCCAAGCTGGTGCGTCACCTGTCAGGACGACGCCCCGCAGCCTGACGTGGCGGCGCAACCGTCGTCAGATCGCGACGGCCAGCCCTGATTTCTGATCGTTCCGTACGGCGCCCGCGAAGAACATCTCATCCTGTTCGCGGCGCAACGTATCGATCAGGCGCCCTTGCGGGACCTCCACATCGGCATAGGTCAATACCGCGTCCTTGGCGATATCGCGTCTGAGACGACAACCGGGCGCGATGCCGATCGGCAGCAATCCATCGCGGCGCACCACATCCGCGTTTTCGCACAAGCCGTAGCTCATGTAATGGCCGAGATCGTCGAGCACGGCACCCGCCTTCAGATCGATCTTGGCCGCAGCGACCACCTCCACCTTCGGCGCGCCCGCCGGCGCGATCGCCGCGTCATTCAACAGCGCCGCACGCCCGATCGTCATGGGCACCTCGAAATGGCACAGATGATAAGGCGTGTAGAAACAATAGAGCGGACCGGAACCGAGCTTGTAGAGATCGAGATAATGTTTCTGCGTCGGATGTTCGATGGTGCCGAGCACGAAGACGCCGGGGCCCGGCTCTGCCTGGACGACGTAATCGACGATGCCTGGCCCGTCGATGAATTCCTCGTGCGGGAACGCACTCATCGCGTCGCGGATCGGCGTGCCGGCCGGGACGGTCGGGCCGTACATGCCGCGCTTGGCAACGCCGAAGCCGGTCGCGTTGGCGACGATTGCCTGCTCGAAGGAAATCTTCGTGCCGTCGGCGAACGACGTCACCATATGGGGCTGCTGTTTCCATTTGCGGGCGAATTCCGCCTGCGTCGTCGGATTGCGGTAAGGATCGTGCAGCCCCTTGATGTTGCCGCACAACACCGGGCGTACGCCCAGCCCGCGCACGAAGCGATAGAGATTCATCTGCACGCCCGGCTGGTCGCCGTCGACATTGGTGTAGATGACGCCTGCCGCATCGGCCTTGGTCTTGAGCAATGGGCCGACCGTGCCGTCGAGTTCGGCATTCATCAGGACCACGTGCTTGCCGTGTTCGATGGCCGAGAGCACTGCTTCGGCCGCGTAATGGATGGAGCCGGTCACCTCGAGGATGACTTCGATATCCGGCGATTCCGTGAGCAGACGCCAATCCTCGGTGATCGCGGGCTGGTCTGCGGCGATGGCGGCCGAGAGCGCCGATGGGCTTTCGACGATGTACGGTTCGCCATTCCCTGCCTCGGCATAGGCGCGGCGCGCGTTTTCGAGCGTACGGTTGGCGATGGCAACGAGGCGGATGCCGGGAACGGCGGTCGCGATCTGCAGCGCCACGCCGCGGCCCATGAAACCCGCACCGATCATGCCAAGGCGAATGGGTTTTCCAGCAGCCGCCCGTTCGGCCAATGCCCGGTCAACAATGATCATATGGATCGTCCTGATGGCGCGCAGACGGCGCGCGAAGTTGGAAACGCGCGAACTCTAGCGCCGGTCCGAACGGGGCAGCCCGTAACCAAACCGTGACAATCGTGCGCCATCCCCGGCCCTTCAGACGATCAATTTCTCGATCCGGATCGGCAGATCGCGGATACGGAGCCCGGTTGCATGATAAACAGCGTTGGCAACCGCCGCATTCGTACCGACATTGCCGAGTTCGCCTAGCCCCTTGATGCCCGCCGGATTGACCGCGGAATCTTCCTCCGGAACGAGGATCACATCCACATCGCCGACATCGGCGTTGACCGCGATGAGGTAGTCCGCGATGTCGCGATTGACGATGCGCGCGGCACGCGGATCGATCTCGGTCGCCTCATGCAGCGCGGATCCGATGCCCCAGATGAGCCCGCCCATGAGCTGGCTGCGTGCAGTGCGCGGATTCATGATCCGACCGGCCGCGAAGGCGCCGACAATGCGCGGCACGCGAATCTCGCGCGTATAGGTGTTGATCCGCACCTCGACGAATTCGGCACCGAACGCAAAGGACAGCCTGTCACCGCCGCTACCGCTCTTGAAGGCGTTCTGTCCGCGATAGAGTTTCTGGATGCCGTCCGGCGGCACCCCCTCGGGCGCCCATTCGGCATATTCCTCGATGACGCCGAAACCGCCTCGCCCCAGCACATCGGTAAGCCGAACGGAGGCGCCGTCGGGCGCCACCACGGCACCGCCCTTGAGATCCAGATCGTCTGCATTGCGCCCGGCAAAAGGCCCGGCGCTATCCCCAGCACGATCCGATAACGCAGCCTGGAAGATACGGCGGCGGATGGCATCGCAGCCCTTCAGTATAGTGGAGCAGATGCTGGCCGTGCTGATCGAGCCACCGGAAACCGGCGCGGGTGGCAACGCGCTGTCACCCATCTCGACCTCGATGGCGGATATTTCGAGACCCAGCCGTTCGGCGGCCATCTGCGCCGCCACGGTGCGGATTCCTGTCCCGATCTCCTGCGAGCTGGTCTGAACCACGACACGGGCATCGGGAAACAATCGGATACGCGCAGCGGCAGGCGCGGAATTGGTCGGATAAACCGCGCTCGCACAACCCCATCCGATCAGCCAATCGCCGTCGCGCATCGAGCCGGGTTCCGGCGCGCGCCGCGCCCAACTGAAAGCCTCGGCCGCCCGATCGAAACATTCCATGAGAGAGCGACTGGTGTAACGCCCGCCCTTGATGGGATCGACCTGTGTGTCGTTGCGCCGGCGCAGTTCAACCGGGTCCATGTTAAGCGCGACAGCCAGTTCATCGATCGCACTTTCCAGCGCGAACATATACGGCACTTCCGGTGGCGAACGCATATAGCCCGGCGTGCTGCGGTCGGCCTTGACCAGGCTGACCTTGGTGCGGACCGCACCATAGCCGTACAGGCTGGCAGTGGTTTCGGTGCCGCCGACCACGTAGGCATCGGGACGCGAGGTGAGCTCCCAGCCTTCGTGGCTGAACGCGGCGATCTTGCCATCGGTATCGGCACCCATACGGATGCGATGGCGTGTCTCGGCACGATAGGTCGCGGTTGTGAAGCCCTGCATGCGGCTGACAACACAACGCACCGGCCGGTTCAGCCGGCGCGCGGCGATGGCAACGATCGCCGTACGCGGCGACATGGGGCCTTTAGAGCCGAACGCGCCGCCGACAAATGGGCTGACGACGCGAACGTTGGCCGGATCGATATGCAATTGTGTCGCGATGGCATGCTTGAATCCGTTGACGTTCTGACTCGGTTCATAAACCGTCAGCCGATCACCGTTCCACGCACACGTGGTGGAGAACAACTCGATCGGATTGTGATGCTGTGTTGGCGTCGAGTAGCGTGCGTCCAGCTTGACTGCAGCGGTTGCGTACGCCGCGTTGAAATCGCCGGATTGCGGATCTTCCTGGAACAGCGCACTGACACCGGCGGCATCCATGGTTTCCACCCCGGCCGAATCAAATGATGCGCTCGGTTTTTCCTCGACATATTCGATGCGGATCTTGGACGCAGCTTCGCTCGCCGCCTCGAAACTGTCGGCGACGACCAGGGCAACAATCTGGCCGTCATGCCAGATCTTGCGTTCGTGCAGCGGGCCGATAGAGGACTGGTTCACGTTGCCGAACGTAGGCTTTTCCACACCCTCCAGATCGCCGTAACTGATGATGTCCAAGACGCCGGGCACGGCGCGCGCATCGTCAAAGCGGATGTCGCGCACGCTTCCGCGTGCAATCGCGCTGGTTGCGAGCACGCCATAAGCAAGATTGCCGAGCGGAATGTCGGCGGCGTAACGCGCCTCGCCGGTCACCTTGGCGCGGCCGTCGATGCGCGCAACAGGCTGACCCATATTGGCCTGGGGCTGCGGCACCGCGACGTTGAGATCGCCATTAAGATTATCAGGCATCTCAGATTTCCATCCGTTTGGTTTCAAGAAGTGCCCGCATCAGCGTACGTTTGCCGAGTGAGATCTTGAAATCGTTGGCGCCGTAGCTGCGCGCGTCGGTAAAGGCGGCCTCGGCGGCGGCAAGTGCGCGATCCTCATCGAGCCGTTGTCCCACGAGGGCATCCTCCGCAGCACTCGCACGCCACGGCACCGTCGCCACGCCCCCCAGCGCGATGCGCGCCTGGCGGACGATCTCGCCGTCGAGATCGAGCACGATCGCAGCAGCAGCCACGGCGAATTCGTAGGATTCGCGATCGCGGACCTTCAGATAGTGCGACCGTCGAGCCCATGGCCGCGCCGGTACATCGATGAACGCGATCAGTTCACCGGGCTCCAGCCGGGTTTCGAGCTCCGGCGACGCTTCGGGCGCGCGGTGCAATGTCGCGAACGGAAAACGTCGCGCACCTTTCGGGCCGAGCGTTTCGACCGACGCTTCCAGCGCGATCAAGGCCTGCGCGAAATCACCGGGATAGGTCGCAATGCAGTGCTCACTCGTACCCAGAACGGCGTGCTGCCGATTCATTCCGTTGATCGCGGCACAGCCGGATCCCGGATTGCGCTTGTTGCACGGCCAACTGGTCTCTCGGAAATAGGCGCAACGCGTGCGCTGCAGCACGTTGCCGCCGAGGCTCGCCATGGCCCGGATCTGCTGGCTTGCGGCAAGACGCAACGTTTCGGCGATCACGGGGTAATCCCGCACCACCGCCGGATGATCCTGCGCCTCGGCCATGCGTACCAGCGCACCGAAGCGCAAGCCTTCGGCGGTTTCGACGACCTGATCGTAGGGTTCACCGGACATGCGATTGATATCGACCAGTGCTTCCGGCTGCAGGACATTGAGCTTCATCAGATCGGTCATCGTCGTGCCGCCGGCGATGAATTGAGCCGATGCCTGCTGCGGTGCGCGCGTCATTACGCTGGATCGGGCGAGGTCGACGGCCTGTCGGCCGGTCTCGGCGCGATGATAGGCGAAAGGATGCATATCAGGCTCCTTCCATATTATTCTTGGCCTGACGGATCGCGGCGACAATATTGGGATAGGCCGCGCAACGGCATAGGTTTCCGCTCATATATTCGCGAATCTGTGCATCGGTCTCGGCGTGGCCCTCGTGTACGCAGGCGATGGCGGACAGGATCTGACCGGGCGTGCAATAACCGCATTGGAAAGCATCGTGATCAATAAAGGCCTGCTGCATGGGGTGTAGCTTGCCGTCCGGTCCGGCGAGTCCCTCGATGGTCGTGATCTCGCGGCCCTCCGCCATGAGTGCGAAGGTCATGCAGGCGAGATGGCGCTGCCCATCGATCAGAACAGTGCAGGCGCCGCATTGGCCGTGATCGCAGCCCTTTTTTGTGCCCGCGAGGCCGATATGGTCGCGCACCGCATCGAGCAGCGTGGTACGGCCATCGAGACCCAGGCGATAGGTTTGCCGGTTCACGCGCAATGTCACGTTGGCGAGATTGTCGCCCCGCTGCACCGGCATCGTTTCGGTCGCATGTGCGGGCGAGCCCGCGAGCCAATCTGCCGCGATCGGTACCGCAGCCGCACCGGTTGTAGAAGCGAGGAAATTTCTGCGCGTCATGTTGTCGGATTCCATGGGCCGTCGCCGCTCCTCTTGGCGTTGGGCACGTCGTCGATGTGGCGATTTTCAGAAACAACCGCGGGGGCGCGCCATTAGCTCCGGACAGCCTGTGACCAGGACGTGACCAGCATCCCGCCCGACGGGGAACTTTCCGCTATACGGGCCGTTTCCGTCACGGCGGCTTGATCACAAGGCCGCCCAAGCGCGGCGCCCTAAACTATGTATCCAAAAAGGGCGACCAGAGAGGAGACCGATATGGCATCGCGACCAAGCTGGCGGGGTCAGCTCAGGCTGGCGCTCGTCTCCTGCCCGATCCGCCTGACCCCTGTCATCACCTGGAAGGACAAGATCCGGTTCCACAAGCTCAACCGCGAGACGGGCAACCGCCTGCGCCAGCAGATGATCGACGAGGAAACGGAAGAGCCCGTATCGAACGATGACACAGTCATGGGCTACGAATTCGAGAAGGGCAATTACGTCACCGTCGAGAAAGACGAGATCGACGAGCTGAAGATCGAAAGCTCCGAGATCATCAAGATCGAGAAGGTCGTGCCGACCACGGAAGTCGATTGGCTGTACTGGGACACGCCCTACATGGTCGAGCCCGACGGCAAGACCGGGCTCGATATCTTCGCCACCATCCGCGAGGCGCTGGACGGCAAGGACGTAGTCGGCATCGGGCGCATGGTGATGACGCGCCGCGAGCGATCCGTGCTCATCCAGCCACGCGGCAAGGGCATGATGATCGTGATGCTGCGCGACCCCGACGAGGTGAAGAAACCCGAGGAGATCTTCGACGACATCAAGGATGTGAAAGTCGACAAGGATGCGTTGTCCATGGCCGAGACTTTGCTCGAGCGAATGGAAGGTGATTTCGATCTGTCCATGTTCGAGGACCGTTACCAGGACGCCCTGCGCGACCTGGTCGAATCCAAGATGAAGGGCAAGAAATACGTCGCCCCAGACGAACCGGAACGTCCATCCAATGTGGTGAACCTGTTCGACGCCCTGAAGGCAAGCCTCGACAAGGGCGGCAAATCGTCATCCAAATCTGCACGACGGCGCACACAGCCGGCCCGCTCGCATCCGCACCGCACCACCAAAGGGGCCAAGAAAACGGCGCGAAAGACGACAGCACCACGCGCGCGCAAGCGGGCCTAGGATTGAGCCATGGCGCGCGCCGCACATCAGGCCGGCAGAAAGAAAACGGCGGCGAAGAAAAAAGCACCCAGGACCGTCGCACGGCAAAAATCATCGAACGTGCGCGGCAAGCTTGCCGTCTATAACCGCAAGCGCGATTTCACCAAGACGCCAGAACCCGGACCGGAGCGCAAATCGAGCCCCGCTGGCAACAGCTATCTGATCCAGAAGCACGATGCGCGCCGGCTGCATTACGATTTTCGTCTCGAGCTCGACGGTGTGCTGCTGAGCTGGGCAATCCCCAAAGGACCCAGCCTCGATCCTGCCGATAAGCGCCTTGCGGTGCGTACCGAGGATCATCCGCTGGAATACGGCAAGTTCGAAGGCGTGATCCCTGAAGGTGAATATGGCGGCGGCACGGTAATGCTGTGGGATCGCGGCACCTGGTCGTGGACCAAGGATCCGCACAAATGGCTGAAGCGCGGCCAGCTTGAGTTCGAGCTTCATGGCGAACGCCTGAAGGGCAATTGGGTGCTGACGCGCATGAAGCCCCGGCCGGGTGAGAAGGAGGGCAAAGAAAACTGGCTGCTGATCAAGCGGCGTGACGATGTGGCCCGCGACGGCGACGGCGAAATCCTGGTCGATCATGAACTGACCAGCGTAGCGAGCGAGCGCTCCATGAACGAGATCGCCGCCGAGAAGAACCGTGTCTGGTCGTCAAAGGACGGCGGCGAACAGAAAACGCCGAAACAGAAACGTTCAAAAGAAACACATGCGAAGCCGGTCAAAATCACCGGCGGCACGAAGGCCAGGCTGCCGGATTTCATCGCCCCCCAGCTCGCCACCCTGGTCGCCCAGGCGCCAGACGGCGAGCGCTGGCTGCACGAGATCAAATTCGACGGCTATCGCACCGAAGCCCGCATCGAGGACGGCGAGGTCCAGATGCTGACGCGCACGGGGCTCGACTGGACGAAGAAGTTCGCCCCCATCGCCGCTGCTGTGGCGGACCTGCCGGTCACGTCCGCACTGATCGACGGCGAAATCGTCGTCAGCAACAAAGGGGGCGTGACGAATTTCGGCGACCTTCAGAAAGCCTTGTCCGAAGGTGAGGTCGATCGGCTTAGCTATTACGTCTTCGATCTACTACACCTGGACGGCAAGGATCTGCGCAAGCTTGCACTGATCGAACGCAAGGAGATCCTGCGCAAGCTGCTGCCCGAAGGCGACGGCGGCCTATTGCACTATTCGGATCATTTCACCGATCGCGGTCCGGACTTCTACCGCCATGCCTGCCGGCTCGATCTCGAAGGCATCGTGTCGAAGCGCACCGATGCATCCTATACGTCAGGACGCGGCAAAAGCTGGCTCAAAACCAAATGCACCAAGCGCCAGGAATTCGTGATCGGCGGCTGGGTCGCCTCGACCAAGGCGGGCCGCGATCTGCGCTCCCTTCTGGTCGGGTATTACGATGGCCCCACGTTCCGTTACGCCGGCAAGATCGGCACCGGGTTCAATGCGCGCAACACGGCGCAGTTATTGGCTCTGTTCAAGAAGAACGCAACCGATGAGTCCTCGTTCGAATCGCTTCCGAAGGGGATCGCGCGCGGCGTACACTGGGTAAAGCCCAAGATCGTTATCGAAGCGGAATTCGCAACCTGGACGCATGATCGCGTCATCCGCCATTCGTCGCTGGAAGGCATACGCGAGGACAAGGAGGCCAAGGACGTCGTGCTGGAAATGCCGATCGACGCACCATCCGATCCCAACGCCGTGGCAGCCGAGCCCCAGGGTAACCGCCAGACCAAATCCTCGGCCAAATCCTCGGCCAAACCCCAATCCAGATTTCGGTCCAGATCCCAGTCCAAATCCAAGGGGAACGCGGCGCAGTATGGCGGCATCACGCTCACCCATCCCGACCGGGTCTTGTGGGCGGATACCGGCACCACCAAGCGTCAGCTCGCCGACTATTACGCGATCGTCGCGCCCTTGATGCTGCCGCACATCGTCAATCGGCCGCTGAGCCTCGTGCGCTGCCCGGACGGCGCGGATGCCAAATGCTTCTTCCAGCGCCATATGGGCCAGGGCCTGCCGGATGCGGTCGAGGGCGTAAAGGTGCGCGGCGACAAGAATCCCTACCTTGCTATCCGCGACGAGACCGGTCTGTTCGCGCTGATCCAATTCTCCACCCTGGAAATCCATCCCTGGGGCGCCTCGGCCGACGATCCTAACCGCCCCGACCGCATCATCATGGATTTCGATCCGGGCGAGGCGGTGGAGTGGAACAGCGTCAAGGCCGCGGCCCTCGAATGCCACCAACGCCTGACCGATATGGGGCTGACGAGCTTCCTCAAGACCACCGGCGGCAAGGGACTGCACGTCGTCGTTCCGATCGGGCGTCATCACGACTGGAGCGAGGTCAAAGACTTCGCCCAGGCGCTGGCCACGACCATGGCCGCCGACAATCGCATCTACATCACGCGTGCGACCAAGAGCGCCAGGCACGGGCGCATCTTCATCGACTATCTGCGCAACGACCGCACGGCCACGGCCATCGCACCCTATTCGACGCGTGCGCGCGCCGGCGCCCCCATCGCCATGCCGCTCGATTGGAGCGAGATCCGATCGCTGCCGGCCGGCAACCACTACACGCTCCGGACCATAGAAAAGCGCCTGAACTCAAAACACACCGATCCATGGGCCGATATGGCGCGCGTCAAACAACGCCTGACCGCCAAAGCCAAAAAGGCGGTCGGACTCGCCTGATCCCTGCATTGGCCTGTAGCGCGGCCCGCTTGAGTCAGCGGTCACCATCTTTCCAGTTGCCATGACGTGCGGGAGTGCCACACTGGATGGCCAGAGCTGGAGCCCGCCCGGAGAAAGTTGGTGCTGCATCCACTTCGCGCGTTCTTTCTTGCGGTCCTTTTCTTCGCCGCCTTTTCCTTCGTATGGGCAGGGCCCGTTTCTGCCGACGATCTTGATCTCGTCGGCGAATATACCGTTTACGGCCACGAGATGGCGGACGGCCACTATACGGGCAAGGCGGCTGTCGCAAAGAACGGCGAGACATATGCCGTCGTCTGGGTCTTCGGCAACGACATCCATCGCGGAACCGGTATCCTCAACGGAAACACCTTTTCGGTCGTGTTTTTCGTGCGCGCCTCACCGATTCCCGGCCTCGCCGTCTATCACATCGAACAGGACGGCACGCTCAATGGCCAGTTCACGGTGCTGGGCGGCAAAAAGGTGGGTGCCGAGATGTGGAAGCGCGTCGAACACGAAGACGCGCGCTAATTTCCTTCAGCGGTTCCGGGCGCGGCAGCCGGGTTCCACTGGCCGCGCCGCATGCGCGAGATCTTCACCGAACTGAAAAGCCCAGCCTTGCGGAACGGTTCGTTCTCCGAAAAGGCTTCGGCCGCTGCACGATCCGGCACGTTGACGATCAGCACGCTGCCGGTGCGCGTCGCGCCATCGTCACCGAGCAATGCGCCGCCCAGCACGAGGATGTCCTCATGCCTGTCGAGATAGGCGAAATGTTCGTCGCGCGCCGCCGCGCGGATGGCGGCACCATCGGGATGGTCTTCCTGATAGATGATGTAAAGCATGCTCGCTCTCCGCGTGGATTTCAGCGCAGCAGGAACTGGGCTTCGACCTCGATCGCCGCATTGTAAGGCATCATGGCGACGCCGATGGCGGTGCGCGCATGCGCGCCGCCATCTCCGAAAAGCTGGGCCATCAGGTCCGAGGCGCCATTGACCGATTGCGAGATGTCGAAAAAGCTTTCGGTCACGTTGACGTAGCCGCGCAGGAACACGACCTCCGAGATGCGGTCGAGATCGCCGTCGAGGGCGGCCTTGGCCTGCGCCAGCACATTGAGTGCCGAAAGCCGCGCGGCATCCTGCGCCTCCGCCAGGTTGAACTCGCGGCCGACCTTGCCGATGTAACGCAGCTCCCCGTTCCACGACGGCAGCTGACCGGAGACGAACAGGAAACCGCCTGCCTGTTTCGCCATCAGGATGCGCGCCGCGCGCGGCGGTGGCGGAGCTGGCAGCTCGATGCCGAGTTCGGTAAGACGCGCATCGATCTTGCTCACGAAGCTCAACCCTTACCCGGATGCACCGCACCACAAGATCTGCAGGTGCGCAGATCCTCGCTCGCATAGAAACGTTCGAACAGCGGCGGCAGGTCGCGCACGATGGATTTGAGCTGCACCTCGACACGATAGAGCAACGTCGAACACGACGGGCAGTACCATTCGAACCCGTCGACGGTGCCTTCGGGACGGCGGCGCTCGATGACCAGACACAGGCTTCCCTCTTCAGGGCGCTGCGGCGAATGGCGCATATGCGGCGGCAGCAGGAACATCGCGCCTTCTTTCAGTTCGACGCGCGAGCGTGTGCCGTTCTCGATCACGTCCAGCCAGGCGTTACCTTTGAACTGCCAGAAGAATTCCTCATAGGGGTCGTCGTGGAAATCGGTGCGCCGGTTGGGCCCGCCCACGATAGTCACGATGAAATCGGTATCTTCCCAGATCTGCTGATTGCCGACCGGCGGCTTCAGCAGGTGGCGGTGCTCATCGAGCCATTTGGGGAAATCGATCGGCAGCATCATGGAACGATTATTTCCCATCCCCCTGACCGGCACAATATGGGTCCACAACCTGAGCGGCACATTATCGGCGCCGCAATTCATGAAGTCGGTTGATGAAGCCGGACAATTGCGCCTAAGCTTTGCTCAGCGTGGCTATGTAGGGGAAGCGTAGCAATGAAAAACGCGTTCATGTCTGGGATACTTTCGGCATCCATCGTCACCATGGTTTCGATCCCATCGGCACATGCCGCCGATGCGGTCGCCGATTTCTACAAGAACAAAACCATCACCATCACGGTGGGCTACGGCGTTGGCGGCGGCTACGATTCCATGGCGCGCTTTTACGCCCGCCACATGGGCGACCACATCCCCGGCAATCCGCTGATCGTGGTGCAGAACATGCCCGGCGCGCCGCGTTCGACCAATCACCTTTATAATGTCGCACCGAGGGACGGCACAGCACTCGGCGTCTTTGCCTCGTCCACCGCGCTCGACCCGCTGTTCGGCAGCCAGGACGCCAAGTTCGACGCCGAGAAGTTCGAATGGATCGGCAGCCAGGACGCCAAGTTCGACGCCGAGAAGTTCGAATGGATCGGCAGCCTGGATCGTGACGTGAATGCCTGCGCGACCTGGAAGGGCGCCGGCCAGAACATCAAATCCCTGCCCGACCTGATCGCCGCCAAGAAGACCGTCGTGTTCGGTGCGTCCACGTCCGCCGCCACCAGCAGCACGCATGCCGTCTTCCTCAAGAAGATGTTCAAGGCGAACATCAAGGTCATCACCGGCTACGAAGGCACCAATGCGGTGAAGCTCGCCATGGAGCGCGGCGAAATGGACGCGGCCTGCGGCCTGCAGGCGAGTTCGGTGAAAACATCCTACATGGCCGAGGTCAAAAGCGGCGATATGCAGTTCTTCGTCCAGTTCGGCGCGAAACCGGTGCCGCTGTTCGGCGATGCGACCATGATGTATTCGATGATCAAGACTGACGAGGATCGCCGGATCGCCGATCTGATCTTCGGTCAGACCGAAATCGCGCGCCCCATCGCGGCACCCCCGGGCACACCGAAGGATCGCGTGGCGGCTTTGCGCAAGGCGATGCTGGAGACCGCGAAGGATCCCGCCTTCGTGGCCGAGGCGAAGAAGATAGGTCTCGAAATCAATCCGATCCCCGGCGAAGAGGTCGCGAAGATGTTCGCCGCTTACATGAAGACACCGCCGGCACTTGCGAAAAAGGCGGCCGAATACATCCAGCCGGATTGATGCCGCCCGTATCCGTCGAGACTGATCCGACACGCGCGCTGGCCGCTTTCGCGGCCGCGTTGCGCTATGACGACATCCCAGCGGGCATCGTCGCGCTCACCAAACGCATGATCCTGGATGCGCTGGGGACCGCGATCGCAGCCAGTACGCTGGGCCCCGGCTGCGCCGAAAGCATGAAGGTCATGCGTGCACTCGGCGGGCCGGCCGAAAGCACCATTCTCGGTCTCGGCGCCAGGGTCGCCGCCCCCAACGCGGCCTTCGCCAACGGTGCGCTGGTCCATGCGCTCAATTATGATCCGGCGGGATCGGAAACCGGGCATCTCGGCGTCGTCTGCCTCGTCGCACCGCTCGCCATGGCGGAAGCAATTGGCGGCGTGTCCGGCAGCACGTTCCTCACGGCCTCCATCGTCGCCTGCGAGGTGAAAGCGCGGATCACCGCCGCGCTGGTGCGCGCAGGTGTGCAGCCCAGCAACAAATTCATGGCCGGGCAATTGCTGAGTTATCTGCCCTGCGCCGCGGGTGCGGCGAAAATCCTCGGTCTCGATGCGGAAACGACGCGCAGCGCGTTCGGCCTCGCGCTCATGCAATCGGCGGGATCGCGCCAACCCGTGCTGAGCGGCGATCCGCCCGCCAAGGCGATCTATGGCGCGTTCCCCAACCAGGCGGGCGTGCTTGCAGCGCGCCTCGCCCAAGCCGGCCTCGGTGCCGATATGGACGCCTTCAATCCGCCGGCCGGATTGTTCACCATGATCTATGACGACAAGGGCGACCGTTCGGTCATCACCAACGGCGTGGGCACGGACTATCTGTTGACCGATGTCGAATTCAAGATCTGGCCTGCCAGCGGTCATGTCACGCCGTTCGTCGAAGCCGCAGGCGATATTGCGGCGCAGGACATCGACGCGGATGAGATCACATCGATCGAGGTCGTCGCGCATCCCTCGGTGAAACCATGGTGCGAGCCGCTGGAAAACCGCCGCCGGCCCGACAATGCGGCCGCTGCCGGCAACAGCGTCCCGTTCTGTGTCGCCAAGACATTGGCGCATGGCGCGCTCGGCCTGGCCGATTTCACGACCGCCGGGCTGAACGATGCGCGCGCGCGCGCGATCGCCGACAAGCTCACCTATCGCCTGGACGATGCCATGCGGGGCGGCGCAGTGATCGTCGAGACGCGAGGCAAGAGCCGCATCGAGAAACATATTCCGATTGCGCTCGGCCATCCCTCACGGCCGATCCCCGACGAACGCATGCGCGACAAGTTCCGCGATTGCTGCAAACATGCCGCCACACCCATCGACGCGCGGAATGTGGAGCGGCTTATGGATATGATCGATCACCTTGAAGAGCTGGACGATATGGGCCGTCTGACGGCTCTCGCCTCAGGCCGCGACGCCTGATGCCGTCCATCGTTGAAACCCAATACGGCCCCGTGGCCGGGCATGACGGCAAGATCCGCATCTTCAAGGGCATTCCCTATGCCGCACCGCCCGTGGGCAATCTGCGCTGGCGTCCGCCGCGGGCGCCGCAGAGCTGGCGCGAAGTACGGTCCGCCTATGACTTCGGATTCGATTGCCCGCAGGTGCCGCTGCCGGAAGAGCCATCGGCCGGTCCGGGCAAGAATGAGGATTGCCTGACCGTCAATGTGTGGACGCCGGCGCGCGAGCCCAACGAAGCGCTGCCCGTGATGGTCTATATCCATGGCGGTGGGTTCATGGCAGGCAGCGGTGCCGATATTCGCTGCGATGGTGCGGCGCTCGCGCACAAAGGCGTGGTCGTCGTCACGTTCAATTACCGGCTCGGCATCTTCGGCTATCTCGCCCATCCGGCACTGAACGCGGAATCGGGCACGGGCTCGTCCGGCAATTATGGATTGATGGATCAGATCGCAGCTCTTCAATGGGTGCGCGACAACATCGCCGCATTCGGCGGCGATCCCAATCGCGTCACCGTGTTCGGTGTCTCGGCGGGCTCGGCCTCCATCGTGCAATTGATGACGTGCGTGCAGGCGCGCGGCCTATTCCACGGCGTGATCCTGGAAAGCGCCGGCGCCTATCGCCCGCTCTGTCCGCTCGATGAAGCCGAGGCACAAGGTGCGCTGCTGGGCGACGATATGGCAAAGCTGCGCGCCGCATCGGCGGACGTCATCTTCGCGCGCACCAAGGAAATCGTGCCGCAGGTGCGCGCGCTGACCAAGCCGCGCGCGTTGCGCCCGATCCTCGACGGACATCTGATCCGCGAGAACGACCGCGACGCCTTTCGCGCGGGACGCATCGCCAACGTACCGACCATCGTCGGATCGAACAGCGACGAAGGCACCATCTTCGTCACCACATGGCCGGTCGAAACAGTCGCGAAATACCGCACCTTGCTGGAACAGAACTTTGGCCGCCACACCGACGAGGCCTTGGCGCTGTATCCCGCGCCCAGCGACGCCGAGGCACGCGCCGCGACGGCCGCCTTGTTCGCCGACACGCAGTTCAATTTCGGAACACGCGGCATCGCACACGATATGATCCGCGTGCAGCCCAAGACGTTCCGTTACCTATTCACCCGGCGCGGCCGGTTCACGCAGCGCCCGCCCGATCATGGGCTCGAGGTCGCTTATGTCTTCGGCAATCTCGATGCCTGGCCCGACAAGATGCCGATGCCCTACGATGAAAGCGACCGCGCACTGTCGGACATCATGATGAGCGCCTGGGTGAATTTCGCGGCCAACGGCGACCCGAACGGCCCAAACAATAAATCCGGTGTGCCGCAGTGGGGCCCTTACGATCCTGTACGCGACACTTACCTCGAATTCGGCGCCGAGGTGCAGCCTGGCAGCGCCTGGCGCACGAAATATCTGGATTTTCTGGAGCGATATTTCGACACTCCATGATGGAGGCGCCGATGAACGAAATAACATTGCCGGCACGGCCGGTTCCGATCGCATATGAAGCCGATGTCGTGGTTGTCGGCGCCGGGCCCGGCGGGTTCGCCGCAGCACTACAGGCCGCGCGCATGGGCGCGCGTACGATCGTTGTCGAGCGCTTCGACATGCCGGGCGGTGTGCATACCTCCGGCCTGCAAGGCGCGGCGGCACCCGGCGTCGGCGGCATCCATACCGAACTGATGGATCGCTTCGCGCGCGACGGCTACATCTATACTGCGACCGATGCCGACCTGCCCGGCTGGGCCGGCAATCCGCTCTCGCACTACGAACGCAACATGAAGCCGGGCTCGGCCTTCTCGCGGTCCAGCTTCAACCCCGAAGGATCGGGCAGCGTCATGGCCACGATGCTGGAAGAAGCGGGCGTGCTGGCGCTTTACGGCACCTCCTTCGTCGATTGCGTCGTCAAACAAGGCAGCGGCAACGACACCATCACCGCCATCGTGGTCGAGAACGCATCGGGCCGCCAGGCGATCGCGGGCAAGATCTTCATCGAGGGATCGGGCACGGCGCAGCTGGCGGCGAGCGCGGGCGTGCCCTTCGTGCGCGGCGGTGGCGGCCAGCCCGAAGGCGCCGACTGGGACGGCGTCAAACGGCCGATACCGGGCGGGCTCTTGTGGATCATGAGCGGCATCGATTTCGCCAAGACGCTGGCACATCAAGAATCCGCCAAGGATCCGACGCTGACCAAACTGATCGCGGAAGCCCACGCGGCGGGCGATATCCCGGATGGCCTTTATCGCCCGAAGATGAAAGGCAAAGGCGTCTACGGCGAAGCCTATATCGGCCATCCCACCATCGACATGAGCCCGATGCAGAAGCCGGGTTCCTTCATCCTGTGGCAGAATGTGCCCTACGAATGGGCGCTGCACATGGACGACCGTGCCGAGGATGATGCGCGCGCCAAACGTGCTTTGCGCGGCTATATCGATGCCGAAGCCAAATTCCTGAAAAAATACGTCCCCGGGTTCGAGAACGCGACGCTCACCAATATCGGGCGTTTCGTCGGTATTCGTGACGGACGCCATCCGGTCGGCGAACACGTCTTCTGTCTCGACGACGTCCTGTCAGGCGCACGTTTTCCCGATCCTGTCACCCGGCCGATGACCAAGCCGTTCTTCTGGGACGGCTATCGCAAACACGAATTCGAAGTACCGTTCCGCTGCTTCCTGCCCAAGCAGATCGACAACCTGATCCTGACCGGTGCGTCGCTCTCTTTCACCTATGAGACGATCTTCATGGTGATGCGCAATTTCCCCTGGTGCACTCAGACCGGCGAGATCGCAGGCTTCGCCGCGGCGCGCTGCATCGACAAGAAGATCAAGCCGAAAGAGCTCGGCTGGACTGAGCCATATTTCTGAGGCACACCTCATCGCCATGAACGCACCCCAACCGCCCTTCCGCGTACCCACGATCATCAAGCGCAACATGACCTTGTTCGCGCTGTCGCAATGCTTCACAGGCGCGGGCATGTCTTTCGCGTTCGGGTTGGGTCCGCTCATGGTCATCGCGCTCACCGGATCGTCCGCACTGGCGGGCTTGTCGGTCGGCCTGATCGGGCTGTCGCGCTTTTTCGTGTCCTACCCCGTCGGCAAGATCACCGACACGTTCGGCCGCAAGCCGGGCATCCTGCTCGGCCTGACTCTCGCGCTCATCGGCGCGCTGATCACCGGTTCGTCCATGTCGTTCCAGAGCTTCACCGTGCTCGTCTTCGGCATGCTGTTCTTCGGCATGGGCATGAACGGCGCGCAGCAATTGCGCGTCGCCGCGACCGACATGTTCCCGCCCAACCGGCGCGCGCAGGCGCTGGGATACCTCGCGCTGGGTTCGCTGGTCGGCCTAGTGGTGAGCCCCGCCGTGATCAGCGCGGCCGAAACCTCTTCCACAAGCCTCGGCCAGGACCCGCTCGGCCTGCCGTGGCTGATGCTGCCGATCCTGATCGTGCCGGGCATGATCATCATCTCCTTCGTGCGGCCCGACCCGAAAGAGATCGGCATGAATCTCCATCAGTATTATCCGGGCTACGTCGCACCGCAGCGTGCGGTACCGGCCGATGCGCCGAAATTCAAGGCGAGCAGCCTGTGGCGCGATCCGCAGATGCGGCTTGCGATCCTGGCGAACTGCGCCGGACAGGGGAACATGTCCATCGTCATGGTGCTCACCTCGCTGGTGCTGCACCATCACGGACATTCGCTGACCGCCATCGCGCTCGCCCATTCGTTCCATTCGGCCGGCATGTTCGCCTTCACCATCCCGCTCGGCAAATTGTGTGACCGTGTGGGCCGCGAACAGGTGATGCTGCCGGGTATCGCGACCTCGCTGGTCGGTGCTGCGCTGGTTGCCTTCACGGGGGACTGGTGGTCGGTGACGCTCGGCACGTTCCTGGTCGGGCTCGGCTGGGCCGCCTCCAACGTCGCGGCGACAGCCATGATCGCCGACCGCTACGCGACCCACGAACGCGGCCGTGCCATCGGGGTGAACGAAAGCTTCGCCGGCGGCACGGCGGTCGCCATGGCACTGGTCACCGGCCCGCTGGTCGAATATTCGGGCCTGCCCGCCACCGGCTTGGTCGCGGTGCTGATCGCCCTGCCGCCGCTCACCCTGTGGCTGACCCGCCGGCTTCGGGCGCGCACCGCCGAGCCGCAGACTCCTTAGCTCCCGGCCTTAATTATTGAGTTGGGCGGCCTGCCTTCGTAGGATGACGCCCACTGGTTTCCAGGGTCATACGACCTCCGGCGACTTCCAGGCGATTTCAGAGACAGGACACATCCATGCCCGATTCCCAGGCCCCCGCCGCCAAACAATATGTCATCCCGCAGCCTGAACAGGCCGCCATCGCGGTCGAGGGCAGCGACAAGCTGTTCCCTGTGCGGCGCATCTGGTGCGTCGGGCGTAACTACGCCGATCACGCCCGCGAGATGGGTCACGATCCGGACCGCGAACCGCCGTTCTTCTTCCAGAAGCCGTCGGACGCGGTGATGCCGAACCATTCGGCGATCCCCTATCCGCCGATGACCAAGGACCTCCAGCACGAAATCGAACTGGTCGTATGCATCGGCAAGGGCGGCAAGAACATCCCGAAGGACAAGGCGCTCGACCATGTCTACGGCTATTGCGTCGGCCTCGACATGACGCGCCGCGATCTGCAGACCGACGCGAAGAAGCTGGGCCGTCCGTGGGAGCCCGGCAAGAGCTTCGACCAATCCGCCCCTGTCTCGGCCGTTGTGCCCGCATCCAAGTGCGGCCATCCGTTCAAGGGCGAAATCTGGGTGAAGGTGAACGGCGCCGTGAAGCAGAAGGGCGATCTCAACCAGCATATCTGGCAGATCGATGAAACCATCGCCTTCCTGTCGGATTACGTCGCGATCGAGCCGGGCGACATCATCATGATGGGCACGCCGGCGGGCGTCGGCCCGGTGGTCGCGGGCGATCGCGTGGACGGCCATGTTGCCGGTGTCGGCGACATCAGCGTCACCTACGTCAAAGCCTGACCGCAACGGCGATCCGTATAAAAGATCGCGGCTGCGATCTTCGTGAAAACAAAGGGCCGGCATCTGCCGGCCCTTTTCATTTGCCCCCTTCGTTTATGCGGGCCGCGCGTTCAATCGCCGTCGAGTGCGAGACGCAGTTTCTCGGCGAGATCGCTGCGACGATACGGCTTGTTCAACAGATGGACCTTGGTGCCGAAGCGCCCGTCGTCGTGTACGACGCTTTCCGTGTAACCGGAGGTGAACAGAACCTTGAGACCGGGGCGCAACTCACGCGCCTGCAGGGCGAGATCCAATCCCGACATGCCACCCGGCATGACGATGTCGGTAAACAGCAGATCGAACATTTCGTCCCCTTTGAGGATCTCGAGCGCCTCGGCCGCATCGATGACGGCGCACACCTGATAGCCGAAGCGCGTGAGCTGGCTGTGCACATAGCCGCGGACCAGTTCGTCATCTTCGACGACAAGGATCCGCTCCGCTCCGTTCTGAGGCGCCTTTTCCTTTTCCGAGTCCGTCATCTTACGTCCTATTCACAGATCGAGGCGGGAATGTCGGCCGGCAGTGTAATATGCCACCGGATATGACGTTCGTGATTGTGTGAGCAATCCGGCTCAACGAGCCAGACGGAGCCGCCGAACGCAAGACCGCAATACGCAGTCCCGCCACGTGCGAAGTCAGATGCAAAGTTTGGCGCGAACGCGATCGGCGGCACAGATGTCGCCTGCGTATGAGATTTCGCGCGCAAGTCCATGTTGAACCCCAAGACGGCGAGCCCAAGCCTCAAGCGCGATCACCGATGTTGTGTCGCGGCATGCCGCGATACCCAGCTGATACTTATAGAATAGGCTACCGTTTCAAACTGTCAAAGGACAGTCTCACTCGTTTGCCGGATCATTCCAGCATCGGAATAAAGATGTTGTCGCCACCGCCGGTACAACGCGCGAGACGAATGACGATCTCTGCCAAGTACGTTCACTCAGTTCGCGGACTCATCCTTGCCGTCTGCGGGGGCCTGCTCCACAGCCTGAACGATTCTCCCCATGACGTCGGCGAGCCGGAATATCTCGTCTTGCGACAAGCTTAGGATCGCACGCGCAAGATCGTTGATCGGATCGCGCTCCAGGAGACGCCGCCCTTTGGCTGTCAGCTGGATCACGCGCCGCCGGCTATCGGCACCGGCTTTCTTGATCACCAATCCCTTGGTTTCCAGCGCGCTCACGGTCTGCGATGCGCTGCTCGGCGTCGTCCTATTGAATTTGGCGAAGGCGCCGACCGTACGTGCGCTTTCATTGGCCTGCGCGAGATAACGCAACGCGGTCCAATGGACCGGATTCATGCCGTGCGCGAAGGCGCGCGCCGCCGTCGAACGCGAGAGCTGTTCGATCAGTTCCGCAATCGCTTGTGCGGACCGGCGGCGTCTATCCTGGAGAGTACGATCCATGATCGAGATGAAGCCGGTGCGTTCCCGCCCATTGCCGAAAGTGGACAATCCTCCTCATGATATTTCCGCAGATATGTAAGACTCGTTACTATCATATAGGTAATTTCCACGAGGAGAACGACATCGCTCACCTCATTAATCTCGAAAGCACATATATTCCAAAGTATTATGCGATACTCGGTTAAGTTGCCGGCCATTCAACTTAATTTAAGACTCTAAATTATAAACCCTCGTGCCGTGATTGGAGCGTCGGGAAAGGGAAAACAATGGCGCGCATCCTGGTGGTGGACGATGAGGGCATGTTGCGCGGAGTTCTGCGCAAGATGCTGGAGCGATCGGGGCATGAGGTCTTCGAAGCCGCCGACGGCGTGCTCGGCGCCAGCGCCTATCGCACCCTGCGCACCGATGTTGTGATCACCGATATCGTGATGCCGAACAAGGACGGCATCCAATTGATCATCGAACTCAAAAAGGAATTTCCCGACGTGCGGCTCGTCGCCATGTCAGGCGGTGCGCGCACCTCGGAGCGCGACTTCCTCGAAGTCGCCAAGCAGTACGGCGTACGTCAGGTGCTTCACAAACCGTTCTCGCGCGCCGAGCTTGAAACCGCGATCCGCGCGGCGCAGCTCGATTCCGGTCTTGGCACTACCGAAGCGGCCTGATTTCTTCAGCTGATTCCTTCATCAGATCAGACGTGAGAATCCGCCGTCGAGAACGATCGAGGCGCCCTGGATGTGGCGCGCCGTGTCGGAGGTAAGGAACGCCACCAGTTCCGCCACGTCGTCCGGCGCGCAGAGGCGTTCGATGCCGAAGCGTTTGGCATAAGCCTGGAACAGCGCCTCATCGTCCAATCCGCGATATTCAGGACGCGCGCGCAAGTTCTCGCGTTGGCGATGTCCCGAGGTCGGGCCGGGCAGTACCGAATTCACGGCAACGCCGTCGCGCAATCCGATCTCGGCCGTCGTCTTGGTGAAGTTCAAGAGCGCACCGGCGATGGCGCTGGGCAAGGCACCGCGCGCCGACGGCTGCACCGCGAACAGACCCGTCACGGTGACGAGATGTCCCTTTGCCGCGACAAGATGTGGCCACGCCGCCGTGACCGCGCGCACGGTGCCGAAGAACATGGCGGCGAACCCGTCCGTCCAATCGTCGGGCTTCAGCGACAGGAAGTCGCCATGTTTGAAGGCGCCTGCTGCGGCGATCATCATGTCGAGCCGTCCGAATTCCGAAATGACGTCGGAGATCAGTTTCGTCTCCGCGCCGACATCGCGCAGATCGCACGCGCAAGACAGCACGCGCACGCCATGCGCGGCGCGGATCGGTGCGGCCGCCTCATTCAGCACAGGCATCGAACGCCCGGCGAGCACAATATCCGCACCGTCGGCAGCAAGCCGCATCGCAACCGCACGACCGATATCGCCGCTGCCGCCAAGGATGAGGGCGACACGCCGTGCCGCGGATTTCTTCTCATCGGAATTTTGCGTCGCAGATTTTTGTGTCACTTGTTTTGCCGTCAATTGCGCCATGGCGTTGCCGAGATCGAAGTGGCACCGTACAAGGAAGACATCATGGATACCATCGCCACAAGCGTCAGATCGGGCGCGCACGATATTCCGATCGCCGGAAGCTGCGATCCGCGCTTCACGCGCGTGCTCGATGCCTTCATCGCCAATTTCGCCGCCGGCGAAGAGATCGGCGCCGCGGTTGCCGTAACACAGAACGGCAAACCGGTCGTCGATCTGTGGGGCGGCTTCACCGACGAGAGCCGCACGACGCCGTGGCAGCGCGATACCATCGTCGCGATGATGTCAGTCTCCAAAGCGATTGCCGGCATGTGCACGCATGTCCTGGTCGACCAGGGCAAGCTCGACCTCGATGCCCCGATCGCACGCGTCTGGCCCGAATTCGCTGCGGCCGGCAAACGGGATCTGCCGCTCAAATACGTACTCGATCACCGCGCGGGCCTGCCCTATCTCGCCCAACGCCTGCCGCACGGCACGGCCTATGACGGGCGCGCGATGGCCGCTGCGCTCGCGGCCCAGGCGCCCATGATCGCACCCGGCACCGATCCGCAATACCATGTGCTGACGCAAGGCTATCTGCTGGGCGAGATCGTGCGCCGCGCCGCGGGCGAAAGCCTGGGTTCGTTCTTCCGCCACCAGTTTGGCGATCCGCTCGGCCTCGATTATTGGATCGGACTGCCGAAGGAGAAGTTCGCCGATTGCGCCCGTTTCACCATGGCGCCCGAGGTGAGCCTGGCAAAGGCCTTCAAGACGCCCGACGCACCCGAAGGACGCTTCTGGGCGGAGCTTGCCGCCGACGAAGACCTGAATTCCGCTGAGTGGCGCAGCGCCGAAATCCCATCAGCCAACGGTCACGGTCACGCGCGGGCGATCGCGCGTTTGTTCGGCGCGCTCGCCTGCGGCGGTGCGATCGACGATGTGCGCGTAATGAGCGAGAGAGCCATCGCCCGGATGACCACGGAACAGCACTACCTAAAGGAGATACTCGTCGGCCGACACTATCATCAGGCGTCCGGCGTGATCCTCAATTCGCCGCCCTGGTCCTATATGGGGCCGAGCCCGCGCGCTTACGGACATCAAGGTGCCGGCGGAGCGCATGGCTTCGCCGATCCCGATGCCGCGATCGGCTGGTCCTACGCCATGAACAAATTCCACCAGGACGGCGGCGGACCGCTGCGCAAACGCCTCATCGACGCCACTTACGCCAGATTATAATCCATTATTATCAATAGGTTATGCAAATTATGGGCACAATCTGCCGCGTCTGCGAATCGCGCCGTATCGCACCGCATAAGAATGTGTTAAGATAGCTTGCCGAAAACGTTGAATTTGGGAGCTTTGCCGCCCAATCATGATCGGCGAAGCGTCACAGATTAACGATTGAGAGTTAGACGAGCAGGATTGATGGGCAGTAAGGGACGAGGCTACCGCGAGCCGCGCCGCCGCGGATTTGACGACGACGACATGTTTACATCGCACCAGCCGCGCGGCGATTCGCGTGGTGGTGGCGGCGGAAACAGGGGAGGTTTCGACCGGCCATTCGGTGGCGGCGGGCCTTCACCCGCACCGCGCATGATGGGAGCCTCCGACGGGCCGACCATCGATGCGACTGTGAAATGGTTCAATGCTGAGAAGGGCTTCGGCTTTGTCGAGCTGGCTGACGGCTCGGGCGACGCTTTCCTTCATATCGGGGCGCTTCAGGCCGCCGGCCGCGACGCGGTCGAACCGGGCACGACCATGAAGGCTCAGATCGGCCAAGGTCAAAAGGGCCGCCAGGTGATTGCCGTCGTGGAGATCACCGGCATGACCGCCGTACCGGCACGCCCCCCGCGCCCGCGCATGGAGCGTCCTGCCATGAACCGCAGCCGCACCGATCCCTCGACAGCGCAGGAGATCACCGGCACCGTGAAGTGGTTCAATCCGGAGAAGGGCTTCGGCTTCGTCGTGGCGGAAGACGGCGGCAAGGATGTGTTCGTGCACATCTCCGTCCTCGAACGCGCCGGCATCCGTGAATTGGCCGACGGCACCCGTGTCCAGATGACCGTCGAACAGGGTCAGAAGGGCCGCGAGGCGACCTCGATCACCCCGCTGTCGTAAGACTGGCCTAAGACACACGAAACGGCGCGCAGGCCAATGCGCGCCGTTTTCATTTGCGGAGACCGAAAAGGTTAGCGGCGACCTTTGACCCGCTCGATCGATTTGATCGGACCGCGCGGCTGTCCCGAGAGTTGCGCAATCTTGCGGTCCTGCTCCTCGATGACGCGCTGGATATCGGCATCGTCGTCGAAGCCGCTCAATTCGCTCGCCGCAATCTTGCGGTTCGAGCGCTGCGACCCATCCTCATAGACGACATTGACGAGAATGAAGTCGTCGGAATTGTTGTTCGACTGCTTTTTCTTGGCCATCTTCTTTTCCCATTCCATGCGACATCTCGCGTTCTCTTAAAGGGCGATTGTGAAGTCCACGCGGCCTCGCGTGCGATTCGTTATGTGACCTTGCGTACGATCCGTTATGCGACCTCGCGTGCCTTATCGAATCTCACGCCGGGCCAATCCTTGGCGACGTAATCCAGTTCCCACATGTTGCGCGCGAGGAATACCGGCGCACCGTCGCGATCCTCGGCCATCGCACCACGGTTACGTTCGATGAACTGCTTGAGCACGCCCGGATCATCCGCACCGATCCAACGCGCCGTTTCATAGGGCGCCTGTTCGAAGCCGGCGGCGATCTTGTATTCGGTCACCATGCGCGAGGCGAGCACGTCGAGCTGCAATTGGCCGACCACGCCGACGATCCATTGCGACCCGAGTAGCGGACGGAAAACCTGGCTCACGCCTTCCTCGGCGAGATCCTCGAGCGCCTTGCGCAACTGCTTGGCACGCAGCGGATCGTCGAGGCGCACGCGGCGCAGGATTTCAGGAGCAAAGTTCGGGATGCCGGTGAAGCGCAAGCTCTCACCCTCGGTCAGCGTGTCACCAACGCGCAGCACGCCGTGATTGGGGATGCCGATGATGTCGCCGGCCAATGCCTCTTCGACGAGTTCGCGTTCGCGCGCGAAGAACAGGATCGGATTCTGCACGGCGATCGTCTTTTCCGAACGCGGCTGCTTCAGCTTCATGCCGCGATGGAAGCGGCCCGAGCAAAGACGCACGAAGGCGACGCGGTCGCGATGGTTCGGATCCATATTGGCCTGCACCTTGAACACGAATCCGGTGACGTGTTCCTCATCCGGAGCGACGCTGCGCGGCTCGGCCGGTTGCGTACGCGGGCTGGGCGCCATGTTGGTCAGCGCCTCGATCAATTCGTTGACGCCGTAGCCCTTGAGACCACTGCCGAAGAACACCGGCGTCATGTGGCCCGCGCGATAGGATTCGACATCGAGTTCCGGATAGCCATTGAGCGCGAGCTCCGCCGCCTCGCGCGCCGGATTGAGGATATAGTCCGGCACACGCTCGACAACCGGGCTTGAGTCCAGCTCCACATCATCGATCACCCGATCGAACGCACCGCTGCGTCCGCCATCGGTGGTGAGGAAGCGGCGGCCGCGCAGATCGTAGACGCCGTGGAAATCGACACCCATGCCGACCGGCCAGGTAACGGGGCTGACGTCGAGTGCCAGCGTGCTTTCGATCTCGTCCAGCAATTCGAACGCGTCGCGGCCTTCCTGGTCGACCTTGTTGATGAAGGTGATGATCGGGATGTCGCGCAGACGGCAGACCTCGAACAGCTTGCGCGTCTGGCTTTCGATGCCCTTCGCCGCGTCGATCACCATGATCGCGGAATCGACCGCGGTCAGCGTGCGGTAGGTATCCTCGCTGAAATCCTGGTGGCCCGGTGTATCGAGCAGGTTGAAGGTGATCCCGTCCTTCTCAAAGGTCATCACCGAGCTGGAGATCGAGATACCGCGGTTGCGTTCGATCTCCATCCAGTCCGACTGGGTGCGGCGGCGATCGCCGCGCGCCCTCACATGCCCCGCCAGATGAATGGCGCCGGCGAACAGCAAAAGGCGTTCGGTCAGCGTGGTCTTGCCCGCGTCGGGATGCGAAATGATGGCGAAGGTGCGCCGCGAAGCGGGCGTAGCAATACCGTCAACCATTGCCGGGGAAAAACCACCTTTGCTTGAATTATCGCCGTTGCGACCGCTAAACTCGCGGAACCGGCGACGTGTGATCCACGTTACCTCGCGGATGCCTATATAGTCCGGGCGAGGCGGTTTTTAACCGTGGTAAGGCCCGAATGCCAGCAACAAATCCACCAATAAGCAGAGGTGTCGGAATGAGCGGCTTTTCGATGTATTTCCGCCGAATGACCCGTGTCTCGGGACTTTTCGCGATTCTGGCCTTGGCCGCCGCGGGCGGTCTATCGACAACACCAAACGCCCAGGCAGCCGATATCGGCTGCACCAAGATCTGCGTGCAGATCATCCAGGCCGTCGGCGACGATATCAAGGAACAGATCCCGCTCGAATGCATCCAGGAAACGGGTGCCTGCACCGGCACGGGCTATTTCACGGCCGCCGACCGGCGCATCCCGGTGACCGTTGAAGGCGGGCTCACAGGCAGCACCCTGACGCTGAAGGTCGCCAGCGGCCAAACAGCCTTCGCGCCCACCGGCCAGGACGCGATCGTGATGCCGCTTGACCCTGGCGTGCCCCATCAGGCGAAGCAATTCGTCGTCGATCAGAGGAGCGGAGACTCGCCCTTCGCCGAAGCTGGAACCTCCCTCACCGTGACCGTCATCGCTGAGCGCCTGATCTGACGCACGCAATGTAACGCAACTGCAATCTTTGAGCTTCGGAAACACCATGGCTTCGCCTACCGAATCCCGATCCCGCCATCGACATCGCCGCCCACAAAAATTCTGTGGCTGGCGAGAGCGAAGCGGTCGCCGTGTTCGCGGGCGGATGCTTCTGGTGTACCGAAGCGGTCTATCGCGACCTCGAAGGTGTCTCCAAGGTGACGTCGGGCTATGCCGGCGGTACCGCCGAAACCGCCGACTATGAAGCAGTCTGCACGGGACGTACCGACCACGCCGAAGCCATCGAGATCCGTTACGACCCGAACAAGACCACCTACGGCGAGCTGATGAAGATCTTCTTCTCCATCGCGCACGATCCGACGCAGCTCAACCGCCAGGGCAACGATGTCGGGCGGCAATACCGATCAGCCATCTTCTATGCCGACGAGGAACAGAAGAACGCCGCCGCCGCCTATATTGCGCAATTGGACAAGGCGAAGGTCTTCGACGACAAGATCGTCACCACGCTGGAACCGCTGGTGAAATTCTTCCCCGGCGAAGCCTATCATCAGGATTACGCGCGCCGTAATCCGTTCCAGCCCTACATCGCCTACATGGCCGCGCCCAAGGTGGAAAAAATGCGCCGCTATTACGGCGCCAAACTAAAAAAAGCCTGACAAGAAAACTGACCCAAAAAGCCTGGCGAAAAAGCCTGCGAAGAGCGAAGCGGCGAGCCTTCCGCGCCGATCGTTTTCCCTTGTCGTCTTTCCGGCCGTTTTTCTGGTGGATTTGGCCCAACCAAGCCCCGGCCTGAATAGTCTTGGCCGCGTTCCGGCCATTGCTTACCTTACGCCTCAAATTACATCGTGGAGCATGGATCGTGGCAGTTTATCTTTCGCGCGCAGATGTCGAACGCTTCGTCAGCATGGCTGACGCCATGGACGTTCTGGAGAAGGCCTTCGGCCGCTGGGGCCGGGACATGTCGTTCAACCTGGAGCGCCGCCGCATCCCGCGCCTGGCCGGCAAGGAGTTGAACATCCTGGCCGGCATGGCGCCGGGCGGCGACATGATGGGCGTGCGCGCATCGGGCACGAAGTTCAACAACGTCATGATGCTGTTCTCGGAAAAGGAAGGCGGCCTCGCCTGCGTCATGGAATGCGGCCCGATCAGCGAATACCGCACGGGCGCTGCCTCGGGTGTGGCGACCAAACATCTCGCGCGCGAGGATTCCAAGGTGCTGGGCGTGATCGGCGCGGGCCGCACCGCGTTCCCGCAGATCGAAGCGGTATGCGTGGCGCGCAAGATCGAGCTCATCAAGGTCTTCGTACGCACGGAAGAAAGCCGCATCGCGTTCGCCAAGGAGCTTCAGGACAAGCTCGGCATCAAGACCGAAGCCGCCCCCACGGGCGAAGCCTGCATGGCGGATGCCGACATCGCCATCACGTCCACCAGTGCCAAGGATCCGGTCTTCTTCGGCAAGTGGATCAAGCCCGGCCTGCACATCAATGCCATCGGCGCCAACAACCTGAAGCGGCGCGAGATCGACGACGAAACCGTATTGCGCGCCGATATCGTCGCCATCGACCACCGCGCGCAGGGTCAGATCGAAGCGGGCGCCATCGTGCCCCTGGTCGCGGTCGGCAAGATGAAGTGGGACAAGGTCAGCGAGTTGGGCGAAATCGTGCAGAAGAAACGCCCTTCACGCACCAGTGACGATCAAGTGACGCTGTTCCATTCGCTGGGCCTCGGCTTCGAGGATGTCACCTATGGTGAGGTGGTGTATCATCGCGCCAAGGCTGCTGGGCTCGGTAAACAATTGCGCGACTGAGGCCCCCAAGGATGATGTGACGCATGGTCCAGGTTATCTTCACGCCGAATCTGCAACGCCACGTAAGCTGCCCATCAGCCGTGGCGGATGCACGGAGCGTGCGTGAGGCGCTGGATCATGTCTTCGCCGTCAATCCGCAATTGCGCACCTACGTGGTCGATGAACACGGCCGGCTGCGCAAGCACATCAACGTGTACATCAACGACCGTACGGTGACGGATCGCATCACGCTCAAGGATGCGGTCGCACCGAGCGACGAGATCTTCATCTTCCAAGCCTTGTCCGGAGGTTGATCATGTCGAACGTCCTGCATGTCGCAACGCGCAAAGGCCTGATCACGTTCCGCCGCAATGGCGCGGATTGGGCGGCGAGTGCGCCCGCCTTCATCGGCCAGCCGGTGAGTGCGGTGCTGACCGATGCGCGCGACGGTGCGCTTTATGCGGCGCTGCGTCTCGGCCATTTCGGCGTGAAACTGCATCGTTCCGACGATCACGGCAAAAGCTGGAGCGAGATCGCCGCCCCAGCATTCCCTGCTGTCGAGAATCCCGACGAGAAGACCCCTGCCATCGATATGATCTGGACCCTGGCGCCCAGCGGCAAAGACGAGCTGGGTGTCCTATGGGCAGGAACAATTCCCGGCGGGCTTTTCAAGAGCCCCGACCGCGGCGCCACCTGGACGCTCAACGACAGCCTATGGAACAAGCCCGAGCGCGCCGAATGGGCCGGCGGCGGTTACGATCAGCCGGGCATTCATTCGGTGCTGGTCGATCCGCGCGACAGCAAATCGATCACAGTCGGCGTCTCCACCGGTGGTGTGTGGCGCAGTTCGGACGCAGGCCGGTCGTGGCGGCTAACTGGTCAGGGCCTGCGCGCCGAATATATGCCGCCCGCCCAAGCGTTCGATCTTGCCTGGCAGGATGTGCATCGCCTGTCAGCCTGCGCCGCCGCACCCGATATCGTGTGGTGCCAACATCACAACGGCATGTTCCGGTCCACCGATGGCGGCGAGACCTTTTCGGAAATCAAGGAAGTCAAACCTTCGGTCTTCGGCTTCGCGGTCGGCGCGCATCCCAGCGATCCGGACACCGCGTGGTTCGTACCCGCCATCAAGGACGAGCTGCGCATCCCGGTCGATGGCAAGCTGGTCGTCACCAAGACGACCGATGGCGGCAAAAGTTTCGCCGCGCACGCCGACGGCCTGCCGGGCCTCAGCTACGATCTCATCTACCGCCATAGCCTGGATGTGAGCGAGGACGGCGCGCGACTTGCCATCGGATCAACCACCGGCAACCTGTGGGTCAGCGACGATGCCGGCCGTCGCTGGTCCCACATCCATGGCCACCTGTCGCCGATCGCGGCCGTCGCCTTCGGCTGACCACCATCCGACCACAAGCAAGCGCGCGTTCCGCGTCGTCGTAAGCAAGCGCGCGTTCCGCGCGACCGTTACGACAGCGCCGCCTTCACCCGCTCAGGCGAGAACGGCACGCGGCGGATACGCACCCCCGTCGCATCGAACACAGCGTTCGCGACCGCGGCCGCCACCGCACGGGTCGAAGGCTCGCCCGCGCCGGACGGTGCGATCTCCGGCCGGTTGATCAGCACGCATTCGATGCTTTCCGGTGTCTCGGTGATATCGAGGATCGGATAGCTTGCCCAATCGACGCTGGTGACATTGTTCGCATCGAAGGTCACTTCCTCCCACAACGTGCGCGATACGCCCTGAACGATGTTGCCTTCGATCGTGTGCTTGAGACCGTCCGGATTGATGATCTGGCCGCAATCGTGCGCGACCGTGAACTTGCGCGCCCAGATCTTGCCGGTGGTCCGGTCCACATCGACCTCGGCCACGATGGCGACAACCGTGCCGCTGCGCTGCGAATAGGCGATGCCGCGCCCCGATACCGTACCGCCCGACGGATTGGCCTTGTTGGGCGCGGGCCGGGATTTCCATCCCGCTTTTTCGGCAGCGGCCTTTACCGCGGCAATATCGCGCGGCGCCGTCAGGTATTTGAGCCGGAACTCCACCGGATCGGCCCCGACTTCTGCGGCCAGTTCGTCTATGAAGGATTCGGAGGCAAAATGGATCTGCGGGCCGACCGGGTCGCGCAGATGCGCGCTGCGCAACGGCGATGCACGATCGAGCAGCGGTGCCACCGTTTCCCATCCGACCAGCTTGTTGGGGAAACCGTAGGATTCGCCGGGCGTGCCGAACCCATCGACATAGGCGAGCGGTAAGCCACGCAGCTGTCCAGCCAAGGTTGCCGCCGGTTTCGATCCGTTGGTATCGACATCGACGCGGCTGAATCCCTTGGAGACGAATTCATACGCGATGACGTTTCCGTCGGCGTCCAGCCCGGCACGCGCGCGATGGATGGAGGCCGGACCTTTCGGGTCCCACCCCGTGCCTTGATCGCGCATATATTGCACGCGCACGGGCTTGCCCACCGCCTGGGCCAGCACAGCGGCATCCATCACCGCGTCGTCGGCATCGTTGCGGCCATACGATCCCGGTCCCGGCACCCAGATGGCACGCACCTTGTCCACCGGCAGCCCGATAGTCGCGGCGAGGCCGGCGGCGACGAAATGCGGCTTCTGCGATCCGGTCCATACCGTGGCCTGGCCGTCCGTGATCTGTACCAGCGCGCAGGCCGGGCCCATGCAGGCGTGCGACTGGAACGGCCATTCGTATTCCGCCTCGATCACGCGTGCGGCGGATTTGAACGCAGCGGCCACATCGCCAACAGGCTTGTTGTCCTGGCGCTTGTGGACGTCCGCTTTGCGGATGTGATCGTGAAGCTGCGTATAGTCGAAGAAGGGTGGTGTCGGGCTCGACCATTCGATCTTCAATTGCTGCGCCGCCTTGATCGCATCCCATTCGCGATCCGCGACGACGCCGATGAAGTCCTTGTCGTGCACGACGCGGGCCCCCTTGATGCCCTTGATCGAACTCTCGTCCACTTTCACAGGAACCGCACCCGCCACCTCGGGGCGGATCATGCGGCCGTGCACCATGCCGGGAACGCGAATGTCGGTGTTGAAGTTCGACTGCGCGTAGACCTTGGGTGCGATGTCTTCGCGTGGGATCGGCTTGCCGACGACCTTGTGCTGGGAGGGATCCTTGGGTTGGGCCTTACCCGGCGCATAGAGCGCATTGCCCATCTGTTTGTTCCATTCGAGCGGCACGTTGAAGAACTTGCCGCCGATCAACTCCCTGTAGGTGATCTTCTTCGCCGCGTCGCTTTTGACCGAGACGACGCCATCCGCGACGGTCAATTGATCGACGGGGGTAGCGAGCTGTTGCGCGGCCATATCCACCAGCACGCGGCGTGCTTCGGCCGCGGCAACGCGCATCTGCCTGCCACCCATCTGCACGCCGGTAGAGCCGGACGCACCGCCCTGGTTCACGCTGGTCGCGGTGTCGCCCATGATCACCTTGACGTTCTGAAACGCGACATCGAGCTCTTCGGCCACGATCTGGCCGATGGCGACGAACAGGCCTTGGCCCATGTCCATCTTGCCGAAGAAGGCGGAGACAGTGCCATCCGCATTGACCGCAATGTAAGAGGAGAGCTGATCGGGCGTCAGTGGCGGGCGCCCGCTTTGCGCCAAGGCCTGGTTGATGCCGAGCAGCAGATCGAGCGACACCGGCATGCCGATGGAGACGACCAGCGCACCGCCGGCCTGGAGGCCGGATTTAAGGAATTTGCGACGCGAAAAGGATTTATCGAACTTTGTCATGACCGCATCCTCCCTCAAGCCATTTCCGCCGCGCGCTTCACCGCGCGCAGGATGCTCATATGGGTACCGCAGCGACATTTGAGGCCGGACAGCGCCTCGCGGATTTCCTGATCGGTCGGTTTCTTGTTGTCGCGCAGGAAGGCGGCGGCCGTCATGATCCAGCCGTTGATGCAGTAGCCGCATTGCGGCACCTGCTCGTCGACATAGGCCTTCTGGATGGGATGCGGCTTCTCCGGCGTGCCGAGGCCGGCAAGCGTCACCACCTTCGCCTCGCCGACATCGGAGACCGCCGTCACGCAGGAGCGCACCGCCTCGCCGTCGAGATGCACCGTACAGGCACCGCATTGCGCAAGCCCGCAACCGAAATGAGGATTGTTGAGACCGAGGTCGTCGCGCAGCGCATACAGCAACGGCATATCCGGATCGGCATCGACCGTGTGATCCTTGCCGTTCACGTTCAAGGTATATTTGGTCATCGTGGCCTCTCCCGTCTTAGGGTGTTGTTTGTGAGAGGATAGACCCGCCATCGCACCGGGGGCAGCCCATAAATTCTGCACCCGAAAGCCTCGGCACGGCGGCAACTTAGATCGCTTCCAAATTGCTGCCCCCAAGATGTCTCGCGGCGGCACATTTTAGGCCGCAAACTGTCACACCCGGCCCGCGTGCATGGTCCCTAAACTCGCAGGTTATGATCGCACGTGGCCTCGCGCGCCTCGTTCTGCTGGCGTGCTTCATGCTGTTCGGCTGTTCGACAACGCCCGGCTTCGACGAGGTGAACGCGATCCATTACGTGCCTACGTCCGCGCAAAGCGTCGCGATCCTGGCGACGCTCAAGCACGAGATGCCCGACTCGGACATCCTGGCGCGTCACCTGGCGATTGAAGAAGCGGTTGCGGGCAATCCGCTGAGTTCCGGCAACAAGGTGACGCTGCTGCAGGACGGTGCGCAGACCTTCGCCGCCTTCTTCAAGGCGATCGACGGCGCCAAGGATCACATCAACCTCGAATTCTTCATCTTCGAGGATATCGAATTCGACGGCCGCCAGATCATCGACCTGCTGGTCGCTAAACAGAAGGCCGGCGTGCAGGTGAACCTGATCTACGATGCCATCGGATCGGACCAGACGCCGGACGATGTTTTCCGCCGGCTGTACGATGCGGGCGCGCGCGTCGTTGAATTCAATCCGATCATTCCGTTCAAGAATCGGCCCGAGCTCTACAATCCCAACCGGCGCGATCATCGCAAGATCCTGATCGTCGACGGCCGTATCGGCTTTACCGGCGGCATCAATATCAGCCGCGTCTATTCAAGCGACGGCAGCAGCAGTAGCAGCAGCATTGGCAGCAGCGGCAGCACCCGTGACGAGCTTAAACCGACCGGCGAGCCGCCCGAGAAATGGCGTGACACGCAGGCCATGATCGAAGGCCCCGCCGTCGCCCAATTGCAGGAACTGTTCCTGAAAACCTGGCAGGACGCGACCGGCGAGGCGTTGAACGACCGGGCCTATCGCACGAAGATCACGCCCGCGAAAGTATCCGGCGGCGGCGAGGTCGTGCGCATCATCGGCAGCCATCCCGACGACAAATATCCCGCCTTCTACATCACGCTCCTGTCGGCCATCCGCAATGCCGAAGAAAGGGTCTGGATCGCCAATTCCTATTTCGCGCCGACCGATAGCCAGATCGAAGAATTGTCGGCCGCAGCTCGGCGCGGCGTCGACGTGCAATTGCTGCTGCAGGGCAAGACCGATTCGCCCATCGTGCGCGACATCGCGCATTCGACCTATGCGGAATTGCTCGAGGCCGGGGTGAAGATCTACGAGATGGAGGATTCGATCTTGCACGCCAAGACCGCGACCATCGACGGCGTGTGGTCGGCTGTCGGCTCGTCGAACCTCGATAATCGCTCGGCACTGTTCAACACCGAGGTCGATGCCGTGATCCTGGGGCGCGAACCGGCAAAGAAGATGGAGGCGCGCTTCACCGTCGACCGCGATCAATCGAAAGAGATCACCGCTGCCGAGTGGGACCAGCGTTCAATCTTCACAAAACTGCGTGAGCGCTTTTCACGCATCCTGGCCTATTGGATGTGACCGGCACGCCGGCCGCACGGGCTGATCTTGAGGCCGATTTGGCTTGAACCCTCCCGCCGTTTCAGGCGTGAATAGCGCAACCGGGAGGTACCCAATATGAAACTCTGCTACTTCAATGACTTTACCCTGGGCGTGGTCAAAGGCGACAGCGTCGTCGACGTGTCGGCCGTAGTCAAAGACATCCCGCACATCGATCCGGGCAGCCTGATGAACGGGCTGATCGCGCGCTTCGAGTCCTACAAAAAGAAACTCGAAGATGCGGCAGCCTCGGGCAAGGCGGTGCCGCTTTCCAGCGTGAAGCTGCGCGCACCCCTACCGCGCCCCGGCAACATCGATTGCATGGCGGTCAATTACATGGAGGACGGCACGCGCAGCGAACCTGCGCCGATCAACGCCTTCCACAAATCGCCCAATGCCGTCATCGGGCCTGAGGACACGATGGTCCTGCCCGACGTGCCCGCAACCATTTTCGAAGGCGAGGCTGAGATCGCACTCGTCATCGGCAAGCGCGCGAGCAACGCGAAGGAAGCGGACGCCATGGATTACGTCTTCGGCTACGTGAACTTCATCGACGGTTCGGCACGCGGGCTTCCGCCGCTGCAGAATTCGTTCTACCAGATGAAGTCGCGCGAGACCTTCGCGCCCATCGGGCCTTGGATCGTCACCAAGGACGAAATCCCCAACCCGCAGAAGCTGCAGATCAAGCTGTGGAACAACGGCGTGCTGAAGCAGAACTTCAACACCGACGACATGGCGCACAAGATTCCGAAATGCATCGCCTGGGTCAGTTCCATCCACACGCTGGAGCCGGGCGACATCCTGGCCACCGGCACGAACCATCGCGGCCTCAATTCCTTCATGGACGGCGACGTCATCGAGTTGGAATGCGAAGGCGGGCTCGGCAAGCTGCGCATCAAGGTGCGGGACGATCTGAAGCGCACCTGGAGCCGCGACACGCGCCTCGAACATGCGACCAAAGGCGGCGAAGGCGTCGTCACGCCGCAGCTCACCGGCAAATACGCGACGGTGAAGAACTAGACTTCTTTCAAGAAAATTTCCTCATCCCGAGCCAGTCGAAGGATGAGGTGACGGCAGGCCCCTCATGCCCAGCGCGCAGTGCGCGCCGGTGCTCATGCGCGCAGCCGACCGCGCGACGAGTTCAGCATGAGAGGGTTTTCTAGTTGGTTATATCCGTTCGAGGACCGCGTTAGGCTCACGCCGGCTGAGCCGCATGAACTTGCGCGCACCATGCCGCTCGAGGAAGGCATCGACCGCTTTGCGGCAGCCGCCGTAATCATTGTAATCGTCGAGCACGACGCGCGCTCCCGGCACCAGGCGATGCTGGATCGACAGCAGGCAATAGAGCACGGGTTCGTACCAGTCGCAGTCGATATGGGCGAAGGCGACCGGCGTGATATCGGACGGATCGAGGGTTTCCTCGAACAAGCCCTGATGCAGCACGACGCGCTTGCCGTCGACCTCCTGGCCGTACTGGGCCATGGATGCGCAGACCCGGTCGTAGAGATTATCGAGATAGCCGTAATACTGATCGCCGCCCAGACCCTGGCTGCGGCCGGACCTGATCTCCTGATAGCGTTCGTGCGAACGCTTGTCGTCCTTCGGGCCCGGCGGTGGAATCATGCCGAACACGTCATAGCCGTGGAACGCATAGTCCTGCGGCGTACTGGCCGCGATCAGGATCGCCGAGCCGCCCAGCGCCACGCCGAATTCGAGATAATCGCCATGGATGTGCCGGTCATTAAGCTGGCGCATGGTCTGCTCGAGCACGCGGAGTTTATGCGGGCTGAGATAGGTAAGATTGCGCCGGCGCACCGTGCGCGCGAGCGACGACAGGAAGATCGCATCAAATCGACGGTCGAGATCGAGCAGCATAATACACCCATTGTTTTCGGCGGATTTCAGCGCCTCCCATGGGCCCTATCCCTACCGAAAACGAGGTGACCTACGTGTGACCTTTTTGTGGACTCGCGGAGTCTGACAGCCGCGCACAAATCGCGTTCGTTCGTCGATCTACGAGACTTCAACGCCCACGCAATTCGCTCTCATGCCAGCCGCGCAGGATGCGTCGTGCGACCAAGCCGAGCACGACGTGGATGAGCACACCGGTGAGCGACAGAAGCAGAAGCGCTGCGAACAGACGCGGGATCTGCAACCGGTAGCCAGCCTCCAGGATGCGGAAGGCGAGTCCGCTGTCGGCGCCGCCGCTGCCCGCGACGAATTCCGCAACCACCGCACCGATGAGGGCGAGCCCGCCGCTGATGCGCACGCCCGCCAAGAAATAGGGCATCGCAGTCGGCAAGCGCAGATGGATCAGACGCTGCCAGCGGTTCGCGCGGTAGAGCTTGAACAAGTCATCAAGACCGGGGTCGGTGCTGTTGAGCCCGAGCGTCGTATTCGCCACCACCGGAAAAAAGGCGACGATCCAGGCGCAGATCAGAAGCGACAGGAACACATCGTTCGCCCAGATGATGATGAGCGGCGCGATAGAGACGACGGGCGTTACCTGCAGGATGACGAGATAAGGATAGAAACTGCGTTCCACCAGCCGCGACTGCGACAACAGCACTGCGAGCCCGAGGCCGAGCCCGGTGGCGGCGGCGAGTGCCGCCAATGTCGTGCGCAGCGTGACCCACAGCGACGACAGCAAGCTCGGCCCGTCGGTCCACAAGGTCTCAGCCACCAGGAGAGGGCTCGGCAGGATATAGGGTGCGATCTCGTTCGCGCGCACGACCCATTCCCATGCGCCAAGGAACAGGATGGCGACCGCGACCGGCGCGGCGATATCGACCAGGCGCTCCTTGACGAAGGCGGGCATCATGTCGCCCTCAAGGTGAAAACCAATCCGTCGATGTGTGAATCGCCATCCTTGCGCAACACGGCAGACCGTTCGCGCACGACGGTAAATCCTGCTTGTGCCGCCAACGTCCGGATGTAATCGGGATTGTGCGCAAAACGGCCCGTCGGCAAGCCGAGCACATCGGCCTTATCGGTCGTCTCGATGGAGAACGTGTACCAACCACCCGGAACGAGAGCGGACCGTACCGCCGCGAACAATTTCGACAATCCGCCGACATAGACCAGCACGTCCCCCGCGACCGCCACGTCGAAAGAAGCCGCATGCGCGTCCAGGTACGGGACAAGATCGCTTTCCAGTGCCTCGTCGTAAATTCCGCGCGCCTTGGTCTGCGCAACCATGCGCGGTGAGATGTCGAGGCCGACCAGAAACGCCGCCTGGGGCTTCAACGCGACGCCGCACAAGCCGGTGCCGCAGCCAAGATCGACGATGCGAACCGGCCGGGTGACATCGAACGCACCCGCCGCCGTCAATTCATCCGCAACGATCTGGGGTGTCTGATATCCCAGTCCCTCGACCAGGAGACGGTCGAACGTATCGGCATGCGCATCGAATATGTCACGCGCATAAACGAGCTTTGCCGCTTCATCCTCCGTCCCGGCGACGATCGCATGATAATGTCGGAAGTCGTCCCGATCCGGCGCCGCGATCAAAGCGGCGGCGAAAGCCTCGCCGGCTTCGGCGTTGCGCCATTGCCCGAAAAGCGCGTGACCCAACGCACCATGCGCATCGGCGGATCGAGGCGCCAGGTCGATCGCCTGCCGGGCGGCGGCCTCCGCATCGGCGAAGCGCTTCATCGCGAAGAGCTGCATCGACAAGAATACATATGCATGGGCATCGTTCGGCCGCAGCCGCAGGGTCGCCTCGGCTGCCTGGCAGGCGAGCGGAAGCAGATGATGCTTGGCTGCGGTGAGCGCCATCTCGAACACCATGTCCGCATCCTTGTCCGCCTCGGCATGCGCCAGCAAATGCGGCAAAGCCTCCGGGATCCGGCCGAGCTTCCACAAGGTAGCGCCCAGGTTCGCATGGGCGACGGCGATATCGGGCTTCACAGACAGCGCCGTGCGCCAGCCCGCCATGGCCCCTTCGAGATCACCGAGCTCGGCAAGCGCACTCGCGCGGTTGAGATGCGCGTCGGCGAACCGGGGGCGGAGCGCTAGGGCACGGTCGAACCGTTCAACGGCGGAACGGTGATCACCGCGCTGCAAATCGACGAAGCCGAGCAGATACCAGGCATCGGCATGATTGGGGTCGGCCTTCAGGACCGCCCTGTAAAGATCGCCCGCCGCGTTGAGATCACCGGCTTCGTGACGGTTGAGCGCCTGCTGGAAAAGCTGCGCCGTCATGCCGCCATCGCGCCGGCAAGATGCTGGCTGACCGTGCGGCACGTTGTGGCGAATTCCGCGCTGGTGCGCAATTCTGGCGTGCGCGGCCCATCGAACATGACAGGCAGGTCGGCGGCGATCCGTCCGGGCTTTGCCGCCATCACAACGATGCGACTGGAGAGAAAGGCGGATTCGAACACGCTGTGCGTGACGAACAACACGGTGAGGTCGCGCTCGCTCCACAGCCGTAACAGATCATCGTTGAGCTTGAAGCGCGTGATCTCGTCGAGTGCGGCGAACGGTTCGTCGAGCAACAGCAGTTTCGGCCGCGTCACCAGCGCGCGCGCGATGGAGACACGCATGCGCATACCGCCCGAGGCTTCACGCGGCAACAGATGCCCCTGGCCCGCGAGCCCGACCAGGGCGAGCGTTTCCTCGATGCGCGGGCGCGCTTCGGCACGCTTCATGCCGGCAAGCTTCAGCGGCAGATAGACATTGTCGAATACGTTCGCCCAGGGCAGCAGGGTCGCATCCTGGAACACAAAGCCGATGTCCGCAGGGCCGGGTACGCCGGAATCCCAGGCAATCGTGCCTTCGCTGGGTTCACTGAGTCCGGAGATGAGGCGCAGCAGCGTCGATTTGCCGCAGCCTGACGGGCCGACGATGCTCAGGAATTCGCCGGGTTCAATCGCGAGATCGATGCCATCGAGCGCGCGCATGCCGTTCGCAAAAACCTTGCCGACAGTCTGGAGACGAAGAAGCGCCACGCGATCTCCAGGGCTACTTCTTCTCGTTCCGATTCTTTATGTCCATGCCGACCTTCTTGTTCACGAAGTCCAGCGTGTAGGCCTTCTTCACATCGAGGTCCTTGGGGTACAGCCCCTGCTCGGCCATGATCGCGTGGAATTCCTTCCAGCGCGCATCGTTCATGGCGCCGATGCCATTGGTCACAGCATCACCCGAATCGAGGATGCCGTACTCCTTCATCTTGCCGATGCCGTAAGCGATCAGCTCGTCGGTCATCTCAGGATTGTCCTTTTTGATGAGCGCGTTCGCGGGCGCCGGATCGCCGTAGAGGTAGCTGTACCAGCCTTCGATCGAAGCATCGACAAAGCGCTGCACCAGCGACGGGTTCTCCTTGACGAGCTTCACCGAGGTCTGGATCAGCGCGGCGTATGACATGTAACCCGCATCCGCCAGCAGCATAACCACGGGTTTCACGCCCTGCTGCTGGATCACGAACGGTTCGCTGCCGAGATAACCCTGCTGAATCGCAGAGACATTGGCGAGGAACGGCGCGGAGTTGAAGGCATAGGGGCGGATCTGATCGTCGCTGTAGCCGAACCTGGATTTGAGGAACAGCCACCAGCCGACGCGCGTGTCCGAACCGATCATGATCGGCTTACCCTTCAACTGCGTGAAGGAATCGTTGCCCTGGCCAGGGTGGGCGATCAGCACGGCCGGATCCTTCTGATACAGCGAGGCGACCGCGATCATCGGGATCTTCTCCTTCACGTAATTGAGCGCGATGAAGGAGTTGGACGAGAGGTTGAAATCGATGCGGCCGGCAGCGAGGAGCTGCGCGTGGTTCACCTGCGGCCCACCCGGGCGCAGCGTGACGTCGAGCCCGTGCTTGGCATAAAGGCCGGTCGCGACCGCTTGATAGAAACCGCCATGTTCGGCCTGCGCCTTCCAATCGGTGCCGAAGGTCACCTTGTCGGCGGCGGAGGCGGGGATCGCGGCAAGGCCGACAAACGCAGCTATACAAGCACTGAGAAATTTCATTGACGGCCCCCTTGTTTCGACAGGCTCGACATGAGGGCCTCATCCTGAGCCTGTCGAAGGATGAGGTTGTCCCCGAACCTATCAGAACAAATGCGCCATGCGCTCTTTCTTGGCTTTCAGGTATCCCCGGTTGTGCCGGTTGGGCGTGACGATCAGCGAGACCTGCTCGTCGATGGTGATGCCCTTGGCCTGCAGCGCCTCCACCTTCGCCGGGTTGTTGGTCAGCAGTTTGATGTTCTGCTGGCCGAGATCGGCGAGGATGCGCGCCGCCAGATCGTAGTCACGCGCATCGATGGGCGCGCCGATGGAAACATTGGCGTCCACTGTGTCCATGCCCTGGTCCTGCAGCGCATAGGCGCGGATCTTGTTGACGAGGCCGATGCCGCGCCCTTCCTGGTACGGCAGGTAGACGAGGATGCCATGATCGGAGGCGACGATGCGGTCGAGCGCAGCCTGAAGCTGGCCGTAACAGTCGCAGCGCAGCGAATGGAAGATGTCGCCGGTCACGCAACCCGAATGGATGCGGACCATGGGAACTGCCTGGCCGCCGCCATGGATCAGGACGAGCGCCTGCGAGGCGGGGTCGCTGCCCTGATAGGCGCGCGCGCGCAGCATCAATTCCTGTCCGTGGAATTCGATCGGCAGAATGGTACCGACCGACCAGGCGAAGCCGAGATCGACCGACTCCAACCCTTCTGTACCCATGTTCAACTCCAGATCACCCGACTGGTGAGCGTCTCAACAAATTCGAGGCGCACCGTAGCCCTGCCCCCCCACACCTGCAAGTATACGGCCTGCAAACGTGGGCCTGTAGGCGAAGAGCCCGCAAGAGTCGGCCCTAAAGCAGCCGCATTTGCGTCATATCCATGTACGGCAGGGTTGATATAGCCCGCTCAGGTTTTGTCGGCAAAGCCCGACCCCCAACCAGAAACATTCCTGCAACTATCTTGCTCCCTCTTTTGACGCTAGAAAGCCCTTCCGCGACGCCATATATCCAAAAAACAGGCTCGCGAACGACCCGGATTCCCAAATGATCCCCACTATCCCCGGCGCCAACATCTTCGCGGCCATCCGCGGTTCGTCCACCTTCCTGCCGCTGCGCAATCGCTTCTTCGCCATATTGTGGACGGCGACGCTGGTCTCCAATTTCGGGAGCCTGATCCAGTCAGTCGGCGCGCAATGGCTGATGACTTCGATCGCGCCCAGCGCCGACATGGTCGCCCTGGTGCAGACGGCGATCACCCTGCCCATCCTGGTCTTTTCGCTGCCGTCGGGCGCAGTCGCCGACATCTGGGAGCGGCGCACCGTGCTGCTGATCTCCCAGCTTCTCATGTTCACGGCGTCCGCAGCACTCGCCGTGCTCGCCTTCGTCGGCACGATCCAACCGTGGACGCTGCTCGCCTTCACCTTTGCATTGGGCGTCGGTGCGGCGCTCAACGGGCCGTCGTGGCAGGCCTCGGTTGGCGATCTGGTGCCGAGAAACGACGTGCCCGCCGCCGTCGCGCTCAATTCGCTGGGCTTCAATATGGCCCGCGCACTCGGCCCGGCGCTGGGCGGCCTCATCGTTGCGGCGGCCGGGCCGGAAGCCGCCTTCACGCTCAACGCGCTCTCCTATATCGCGCTGATCACCGTGCTGTTCCGCTGGCGGCCCAAACGCGCACCGCGCCATCTGCCACCGGAAGACATGATCCCTGCCATGGGCGCAGGTCTGCGCTACGCCATGCTGTCGCCCGCGATCCGGGCCGTGTTGGCGCGCGCGCTGACCTTCGGCATCTGCGGCAGCGCCATCTGGGCGCTGCTTCCCCTGGTCGCGCGCAACATCGTGGGCGGCGGCCCGGTCACCTTCGGCATCCTGCTGGGCGGGCTCGGCGCGGGCGCGATCCTGGGCGCCTTCGTCGCAACGCCCATCCGCGCCAAGCTCGGCACCGAGCGGCAGGTAATCGCCGGTACCATCATATTCGGCCTGTGCGCCGCGGCGACCAGCTTCGCGGCCAATCTGGCCCTGGTCGTCCTGGCGCTGGTCGCGGCCGGCATGGCCTGGGTGCTGACCCTGTCCACCTTCAACGTCACCGTGCAGATGGCGAGCCCGCGCTGGGTGATGGGGCGCACCATCGCGGTCTACCAGATGATGATCTTCGGCGGCATGGCGCTCGGAAGCTGGGCCTGGGGCCTCATCGCGCATGCGACGGGCGTCAGCGTCGCCATCCTCGCCGCCAGCATCGCGATCCTCGCCACGATCGCGTTCTCCTTCCGTCTGCGCCTGCCCGAGCCGCAGAACCTCGACCTCACACCGTCCGGCGCCTGGCCCGAACCCGAAGTGACGCTCCAGATCGAGCCCAACACCGGGCCGATCTTCATCACCGTCGAATACCGCATCGCCGCAGAGAACGTGCCCGCCTTCCGTGCCGTGATGCGCGAGATGCGCCGTGCGCGCCGCAGGGATGGCGCACGCTACTGGTCGCTGATCCAGGATATCGGCGAGCCGGAAATCTGGACCGAACGCTACGAAGCCGCCAATTGGATCGACCATCTGCGCCAAAGCGCGCGCGCCACGGTGGCCGACCAGAGCATCGAGGCCCGGGCGAAGGCCCTGCACGTGGGATCGCAGCCGCCCAAGATCCGCCATTTCATCGAATGGCCGGTGGTCGGCGCGCCCGACCGCCGCCGATCGGACCGTACGCGCTACGCGGCAAAGTATCGGTGAGCTTTTCCGCCCTCCGGAAAGCGCGCCCTTCCCACAGGCCCCGGTCTTTCCTAGGATGGGGTTAACGCCCCGCAAAACGCCAAGTCTAAAAACGTTAAAAAATGGGGCCAATCCTTAAAAATTCCCGGGAGGGCCGAGCCCCACATGGACGAAATGCGTTTTGAACAGCCGACCTCCGTCAACGCCGCCGTCAAACTGCTGACGGGCGCCCAGGGCGTGGCAAAGGTACTGAACGGCGGAACGGACCTTTTGGTGCAGATGCGTGCCGACGTGGTCGCCCCCAACCTGATCGTCGACATCAAGAAGATCGCCGAGATGAAGGTGATCAGGAAGGAAAAAGGCGGCTTTCGCATCGGCGCCTCGGTCAGCGGGGCTGAACTCGGCGAACATCCCGAGCTTCCCAAGGTCTGGCCGGGGGTGGTGGAAGCGACCGAATTGATCGGATCAACCCAGGTGCAGGGGCGCGCCACCATGGTCGGCAACCTGTGCAACGCCTCGCCGGGGGCCGACAGCGTGCCCGCCATGATCGCGGCCGGCGCGCTTGCGGCCATCGCCGGGCCCAACGGCAAGCGCGAGGTTCCGGTGGAACAGATCCCGGTATCGCCGGGGCGCACTTCGCTCGCCAAGGGGGAATTCGTTACCTCCATCTTCCTGCCCAAACGGGCGAAGAAATCCGGCGATGCCTATTTGCGCTTCATCCCGCGCACGGAAATGGATATCGCCGTGGTCGGCTGCGGCATTTCGCTGAGCCTCGACAAATCGGGCACGGTGACCGCCGCGCGTGTCGCACTCGGCGCCGTCGCACCCACTGCTTTGCTGGTGGAGGATGCTGCCAACGCCATCATCGGCACCAAGTTAGATGATTCCGCGCTGGATGCGCTGGCCGCCGCTGCGTCGGCTGCCTGCCGCCCGATCGACGACAAGCGCGGCACCAAGGAATTCCGCATCAAGATCGCGGGCGTGCTCGCCCGCCGCGTCGCGCTGATCGCCCGCGATCGCGCGCTTCAGAATTGAGGAAGTAGAGATGGCACGTCATCACGTCTCCACCAACGTCAACGGCGACAACGTCGAGTTCCTGTGCGACACCGAACAATCGCTGCTCGATTGCCTGCGCAACGAGCTGCACATGACCGGCACCAAGGAAGGCTGCGGCACCGGCGATTGCGGCGCCTGCTCGGTCATGCTCGACGGCCGGCTGGTCTGTTCCTGCCTCGTGCTTGGCGTCGAGGTCGAGGGCAAGGAGATCCAGACCATCGAGGGCATGGCCCAGGGCGATGAACTGCACCCGCTGCAGAGGAACTTCCTCGACCATGCGGCACTGCAATGCGGCATCTGTACGCCCGGCTTCCTGATCGCGGCGCGTGCGCTGCTCGAACGAAATCCCGACCCGACGGAGACGGAAGTCCGCTTCTGGCTCGCGGGCAACCTCTGCCGCTGTACCGGCTACGACAAGATCGTGCGCGCCGTCATGGATACGGCCGCAGAACTTCGTGCGAACGCCTAAAGGAGACCGCACATGCCCGATGATGTGAAGAGCGCCGAGATCAAGGAATTCAAATATGTCGGCAAGCGCAATGTCCGCCCCGACGGCGTCGACAAGGTAACGGGGCGCGCCAAATACGGCGCCGATCTCATCCTGCCCGGCATGCTGTACGGCCGCGTGCTGCGCAGCCCGCACGCCCACGCGCGCATCAAGTCCATCGATATCTCGGACGCGCTCAAGCTTGCGGGCGTGAAGGCCATCGTCACGCGCGACGATTTCAAGGACCTGCCGAAGGCGCAGCCGCCGTTCGGCCCCATGATCCACGACGCGGCGGATACGACACGCAACATCATCGCGCGCGAGAAGGCTCTTTATGATGGGCACGCGGTGGCCGCGGTCGCAGCCACCAGCGAGACGATCGCCAAAAAGGCGCTCAAGCTCATCAAGGTCGATTACGAAGTGCTGCCGCATGTCATCGACCCGGTCGAGGCGATGAAAGACGATGCACCGATCCTGCACGAGGATCAGTTCACCGTCGGCGTCGAGCCGAAGCCGACGAAACCGTCCAACGTCTTCCGCGTCATGAAGGCGGAGAAAGGCGATCTCGACAAAGGCTTCGCCGAAGCGGACATCGTCATCGAGCGCGATTTCAAGACCGCCGCCGTCCACCAGGGCTATATCGAGCCGCATGCCTGCGTCGCCAACGCGTCGGAAGACGGCACGGCGGAACTGTGGTGCACGACCCAGGGCCAGTTCAATTTCCGCGCCGTCTGCGCGGCGGTGCTGGGCATGCCGGTCGGCAAGCTGAAGGTCGTTTCCTCCGAGATCGGCGGCGGCTTCGGCGGCAAGCTGCCGGTCTATGGCGAACCGCTCGCCATCCGGCTGTCGCAGAAGGCGCATCGCCCGGTGAAGATGGTGATGACCCGCGACGAGGTGTTCCGCGCCACCGGCCCGACGTCGGGCTCGCACGTCCATATCAAGATAGGTGCTACGAAGGACGGCCGCATCACGGCGGCCGAGGCCGTGCTGAAATATCAGGCCGGCGCCTTCAAGGGTGCAGGCCTGGCGGCGGCCATCGGCTGCATGTATTCGCAATACGATCTCGAGAACATCCGCATCGTCGGCTACGACATCTGCGTCAACCGGCCGAAAGTGGCGGCCTATCGCGCGCCTGGCGTTCCCATGGCCGCCTTCGGCGCGGAAGGCGTGATCAACGAGATCGCGACCAAGCTCGGCATCGATCCAGTCGACCTCCGGCTCAAGAATGCGGCCAAGCAGGGCAGCGTCAACGTCAGCGGCATCAAATACGGCCCGATCGGCTTCATCGAGATGCTGGAACGCGTGAAGGCGCACCCGCATTACAACGCAGCCCTGGGCAAGAACCAGGGCCGTGGCTTCGCCGCCGGTTATTGGATGCATGCGGGCGGCATGAGCTGCGCGACCCTCAATGTGCAGGACGACGGTACGGTCAACCTGCTCGAAGGCAATCCCGACATCGGCGGATCGCGCGCCTCCATGGCGGCGATGGTCGCCGAGGAGTTGGGCATCCCCTATGAGAAGGTCCGCCCGATGATCGCCGACACGTCGTCGCTCGGCTTTACGCTGTTCACCGCTGGCAGCCGCGTGACCTATGCCACGGGCATGGCCGTCATCGAAGCGACGCGCAATGCGATCAAGGTGTGCTGCGATCGTGCCGCCGCCATCTGGGGTGTCACGGCCGAACAGGTGAAATGGGAAGAAGGCCACGCCAAACCGGCTTCCGCCAATGTCGGCGATTTCGCCCCGATCTCACTCGCGGAGCTTGCCAAGAAGGCACCGATGATGGGCGGCCCCATCGCCGGACACGCCGAGATCAACGCGACCGGACAAGGCCCCGCCATCGGCGCACACCTGGTCGATGTCGAGACCGATCCCGAAACCGGCTTCGTGAAGCTGCTCCGCTACACCGTGTTCCAAGATGTCGGCCGCGCCATTTCGCCTGACTACGTCGAGGGCCAGATGCAGGGCGGCGCAGTGCAGGGCCTCGGCTGGGCGCTCAACGAGGAATACATCTACAACGACAAGGGCCAGCTCCAGAACGCAGGCTTCCTCGATTACCGCATGCCGGTCGCCTCCGACGTGCCGATGATCGACACGGTCATGATCGAGGAGCCGAATCCCAACCATCCCTATGGCGTGCGCGGCGTCGGCGAGACGCCGATCGTCCCGCCGCAGGCCGCCGTCATCAACGCGGTGGAGAATTCGGTGGGCGTGCGCCTGAGCGAACTGCCCATGTCACCGCCGAAGCTTCTGAAGGCAATCGAGACCGCGCGCGCCCTAGCCGCGGAATAAGGGGCAAACTTGGCGCACGTCGTGTTCATGGGCGAGGCGCGTCGCTTCACCGGCGACGTCGCCGAGCTCGATCTCGAAGCCGGCAACGTGATGCAGCTCTTCCGCAAACTGGGAGAGCGCTTCCCGGAGCTGAAACCCATCCTGGAGGACGGCTTCGCCGTCGCCATCGATGGCGAGATGTACGAGGATTCGCTGCTTCAGCCGATCAAGCCGGGGGCGGAAGTCATCCTGATCCCCAAGATCGCGGGTGGATAATACCGCCCCTGTTCTTTCATCATTCCGGCCGAGCACCGCGCCAGAATCGAGCCGGAATGTCAGACAATCTCCGGATTCCGGATTGCCGCCGGAGATCGGCCCCCAGAATGGCGAGCGTATATCTCTAATCCGCCGCATTCAGCGGGCGTGCCACATCCTCCAGCGCGCGGCGCTCCGCCGCCACGCCCCAGACCGCCTGGATGATCGCCGCTGCGATCATCAGCCCCGCACCGAACGCGTAGCCGATGAAGACGTTCTCGCGCGATCCCGTTTCGATCAGCGCGCCGAACAGGATGGGTGCGGCGATGCCGCCGAGCCCAGTGCCGAAGGCATAGAACAACGCGATGGCGATCGCGCGCATCTCCAGCGGGAAGGTTTCACTGACCGTGAGATAGGCCGAACTCGCCGCCGCGGAGGCGAAGAAAAACACGCAAGACCAGGCGAGCGTCTGGGTCGTGCCGGTCAACAGCTCGCGGCGGAACAATTCGCCGAACAGCAACAGCAGCAGGCCGGAGATCATATAGGTGAAAACGATCATCGGCTTGCGTCCGATCGTGTCGAACAAGCGGCCGAGCAGCAGCGGACCCAGCACGTTACCCGCCGCGAACGGCAGCAGGTACCAGCCGACATGGTGCGACGGCACGCCGTAGAAATCGCGCAACACCAGCGCATAGGTGAAGAAGATGGCGTTGTAGAAAAATGCCTGCGCGGTCATCAGGCTTATGCCCACCAGCGTCCGGGTGCGATGCAGATGGACCAGCGCGCGTGCCACATCGACGAGGCCGGGGCGGCGATTGTACAAGCGGATGCAGGCGAGCGGGCCGGAATCCGTTTGCGCGCCAGGATTCATCCAGCGTTCTTCGATGACGGCGACGATTTCGTTCGCCTCGCCCACGCGGCCATGCATCATCAGCCAGCGCGGGCTTTCCGGCAGCCACGCGCGCATGAACAGAACGATCAGACCGAGCACGCCACCGACGATGAAGCAGAGCCGCCAGCCAAGATCGGGACCGACCAAACTCGTGTCGAGCAGCAGGATCGAACCCGCAGCGCCCAATGCCGCGCCCGCCCAGAAACTGCCGTTGATGGCGAGATCGGTGTGGCCGCGATAGCGTGCGGGGATGAATTCCTGGATCGCGGAATTGATCGCGGCATATTCGCCGCCGATCCCCGCCCCGGTGAAAAAGCGAAACAGCGCGAAGGACCACACGTTCCACGCAAAGCCAGTGGCGACGGTGGCGACGATATAGACCGCGAGGGTGATGAAGAACAGTTTGCGCCGCCCCAGCCGATCGGTGAGCCAGCCGAAGAACAGAGCGCCCAGCACCGCGCCGGTGATATAGGCACCGCCGACGAGCCCGATGTCGGAGCTGGAGAAGTTCAGCCGCGGGCTATCACGCAGCGCACCCGCCACCGCGCCCGCGAGCGTCACCTCCAGCCCGTCCAGGATCCAGGTGATGCCGAGAGCGACGACCACGAGGGTATGGAAGCGGCTCCACGGCAGGCGGTCGAGCCGTGCGGGCACGTCGCATTCTATGATCTCCGGGACGGCCATCTCCGGGGTGCTGTGGGCGGGCGGAACAGTCACAACTCTAGGAACCTTTATTGGCATCCTGAGTTCCCGGGCTTTTCGGAGGCTTTCCCCTTCCGTAGCCCCGCCGGTCGATGTTAAACCTGTGACCCGTCAACGGGGACAAGAATCAGGGCCGGGAACGCTCCTTGGACTTTCTGCTGAAAATCAGCCGCGCCATCGACGCTGTCAATTGGGTTGCCGGCATCATCGCGACACTCGCCGTGTTCATCGCCTGCGCGGTCAGCGCGGGAAACGCGGTCTTCCGTTACGGATTCTCCCTCAGTTCCAACGCGTGGCTCGAGATCCAATGGTACATGTTCGGTGTCACGGTGCTGCTGGGGGCCGCCTATACGCTCGCCAGGAACGAACATGTGCGCATCGACCTCATCTATGGGCGCGTCTCGATGCGGACCCAGCTCTGGATCGACATCGTCGGCATGCTCCTGTTCCTGCTGCCGGCCTGCATCATCATCGGCTGGGTTTCGTGGCCGCTGTTCGCCAATTCCTATGCCATCGGCGAAATCTCGAGCAATGCGGGCGGCCTGATCCGCTGGCCGGTGAAGCTGCTTCTGCCGGTGGGCTTTGCTCTGCTCGGCCTGCAAGGCATCTCCGAGATCATCAAGCGCATCGGCGCGCTGCGCGGCCATCCCGAACTGGTCGCGCGCTACGAAAAGCCGCTGCAGTGACGGATTCACGGTAGGCCAAGAACTGGGATGGTCCGATGAGTCTAAGCCTGCTCGCGCCCGTGATGTTCGGGGCCATGGTCGTCTTCCTGATCATCGGCTTCCCGGTCGCCTTCTCGCTCGCCGCCGTCGGGCTCATCTTCGGCTTCATTGGCATCGAGCTCGATGCGTTCCAGCCGGTCTTCCTGCAAGCGCTCGGCGCGCGCGTCTACGGTATCATCTCGAACGACCTGCTGCTCGCCATCCCGTTCTTCACCTTCATGGGTGCGGTGCTGGAACGCGGCGGTCTGGCCGAGGATCTGCTGGACGGCATGGGCCAATTGTTCGGACCCGTGCGCGGCGGCCTGGCCTACGCCGTCATCCTGGTCGGCGCGGTCCTGGGCGCGATCACCGGCACGGTGGCCGCCAGCGTGATCGCCATGGGCCTGATCTCCATGCCCATCATGCAACGCTACGGCTACGACATGAAACTGACGACCGGCGTCATCGCGGCGTCGGGCACCATCACGCAGCTCATCCCGCCGTCGCTCGTGCTCATCGTGCTGGCGGATCAGTTGGGCCGCAGCGTCGGCGACATGTATGCCGGCGCCATCGGACCCAGCATCATGCAGGTCGTGCTGTTCTGCGCCTTCATCCTTGTGGTCAGCATCGTGAAGCCGCACTGGGTTCCGGCCCTGCCGGCCGAAGCGCGCACGCTCAGCGTCAAGCAATTGGTGATCAAGGTCGTGGCCGGCATGATCCCGTCGCTGCTGCTGATCTTCCTGGTACTGGGCACCATCTTCATGGGCCTTGCCACGCCGACCGAAGCGGGCGCCATGGGCGCGATCGGCGCGATCCTTCTGTCGGTCGCGCATCGCCGCATGAATTGGATTGTATTGTGGCAGAGCATGGCCTCGACCATGCGGCTCACCGCCATGGTGGTCTTCATCCTCATCGGGGCCACCGTCTTCACGCTGGTCTTCCGCGGCCTCGACGGCGATCTGTGGATCGAAAGCATGCTGACCGCGCTGCCCGGCGGCGCTACGGGCTTTCTGATCTTTGTCTGCGTTTTCGTCTTTTTCCTCGCCTTCTTCCTCGATTTCTTCGAGATCGCCTTCATCGTCATCCCGCTGCTCGCCCCGGTCGCGAGCAAGCTCGGTATCGATCTCGTGTGGTTCGGCGTCCTCCTGTGCGTGGTGATGCAGACGTCCTTCATGCATCCGCCGTTCGGCTTCGCACTGTTCTATTTGCGCGGCGTCGCACCCGCGAGCGTGAAAAGCTCGGACATCTATTGGGGGGCGTTCCCGTGGGTCGGGCTGCAACTGCTCATGGCCGCGATCATCGTCTTCTGGCCGGAGCTTGTGACCTTCGCCATCGACAAAGCCCCGACGATCGATCCCGACAGCATCACCATCGAGGTGCCGATGATCGAGGATCAGCCGCCGGCATGGGATGGAGATCTTCCCCCTAACAACTAATCGCATCCCCCGGCCCACGCGCGCTTGCGCGCGGCAGACCGCGCGACGGGGCGATCCATACTCATACCGACCCGATCTCACGATGGATGCCCCGGACAAGCCGGGACATGCCTGTCCTGATTACTTCTTTCCAGCCCCTTTGGCACCCGGCGCCATGCGTGCGCGGTTGCGTACCTGGAAGTTATCGAAGGTATTCTCGCCAACGCTGAACCATTGCAACTGATCGTCGCGGAACTTGCGCCACGACTCATAAACCTTCGCGAAGCGCGGATTGTCCTTCGCCGTTTCGTCGTACAGTTCGTTGGTGACGGCGAGTGCGGCCGTCATGACGTCATTGGGAAACGCCTTGAGCTTCGCCCCGCCTGCAATCAGGCGACGCAAAGCGGCTGGATTGTCGACGTCGTAGCGCGACTGCATGTGATTGTGCGCGTCCGCGCAGGCGGTCTCGAGGATGGTTTTGTATTCGGTCGAAAGCCCGGTCCAATGATCGAGGTTGATGAACACGGAGAGCTGCGCCGAGCCTTCCCAGAAGGCGGGGAAATAGTAATACGGCGCCACTTTGTTGAGGCCGAGCTTCTCGTCGTCATACGGGCCGACCCATTCGGCAGCATCGATGGTGCCCTTCTCCAGTGAGGGATAGACCTCGTTCGCGGCGATCTGCTGCGGCACGACGCCGAGCTTCTCCAATACATTGCCCGCGAAGCCCGCGATGCGGAACTTGAGGCCCTTCAGATCCTCCAGCGACTTGATCTCGTTGCGGAACCAGCCGCCCATCTGCGTGCCGGTATTGCCGCAAGGAAAGACCTGCAGATTGTATTCCTTGAAGAAGTCAGCCATCAGCTCGCGCCCGCCGCCGGTATAGAGCCACGCGGTCTGCTGGCGCGCATTGAGCCCGAACGGCACCGCCGTATCGAACGCGAAGGTCGGATCCTTGCCGATGAAGTAGTAGCTGGCCGTGTGCGCCATCTCGACCGTACCGGATTGCACCGCGTCGGCCACACCGAAGGGTGGCACGATTTCGCCCGCCGCCGAGACGCGGATCTGGAACTTGCCGCCGGTGGCATCGTGCACGCGCTTGGCGACATGTTCGGCGGTGCCGAACAGCGTATCCAGGCTTTTCGGGAAGCTGGACGCGAGACGCCAGCGCAGCTCAGCGCTTTGCGCGATGGCAGGGGCCGCGAGCGTGCTGGCCGCGGCACCTACGCCGGCGACACCGGCCCCTTTGAGGAATTTACGACGGTCGAGTTTGGACGTGTCCATAAGATGCCCCCAAATTCCAAGATGTCCCTGGCCCTGAATCGGCTGATCGGAAAATCAATCGTTGGCTTCGAGCCGCTTCATCCATACCGAGATGACGGCTGGACGGCCGTTCTTCACCTCGGCCTGACCGCGCTTGAACGCGTTCATCAGATCGGCCGGATCGTGCACCGTCTCACCATAGCCGCCGGCAGCTTCGGCCTCTTTCGCGAAATCGATGGGCGGATCGAAATAGCCGCCCTCGTAGCCGCTTTTCGCAGCAAAACCGTCACGCCCATAAGCGTTGCCAACGCGCGTGGTGCCGGTGGAATAGGACCGGTTGGTGTAGACGATGGTGAGGAACGGCGCCTCGTGATGGGCCGCCGCCCAGATGGCGGGCGCAGGCGTGCCGAACTGATAGAAGCCGTCGCCGGTCACCGCGATGACGTCCTTTTCCGGTGCCGCGAGCTTTGCGCCGAACGCCGCACCCGGTGCGAAACCACCGCTCGATCCCGGATTGCCGATATAGGTGCCGGGCACGCTGAGCGGCAAATAATCGCGCAAGCGCGGACCAGGCAGCGTGTCATCCACGATGATGGTGTTGTCGGTGACCAGCTTGCCCACCTGGTAGGACGTGAAGAAAGGATCGATGGGCGATTTCGCCGCCGCATCGGTGGCAAGCTTGTCGGTCGCGGCATAACGCGCAGCCGAGGCTTTGGCGAGCACGTCTTTGCGCGCCGCGATGCGCGCCTTGTCTCCATCCTTCAACAGACCCTTGGCCGCGAGCACGAGCGCCTTGAGTGCCAGCGTCGGATCGGCGGTGACCCGCAGATCGGCGGTGAATTCATAGGTCGGGATGCGCATCATCACCGGATCGTGGCCGACATACCCGATGAAGGCTTCGGCGTTGGGCGCGTTGCGGTTGGGCACCCACGGCACCTCGCTTTCCAGCACCAGGACCACGTCGGCCTCGGGCAGCGCGGTCTGCGCCTGGTACAACGGGTGGCGGAACGGGAAATTCATCCAGCCGCGCTGCACCGAATCGATCACCATGATGCCCAGCAATTCGGCGAGCTCGATCAGCGGCGCCACGCTGTTGGGATCGCGGCCCGAATTGGCGATCACGATGGCCGGCCGCTCGGCGCGCACCAGGCGCTCAGCCAGCTCCTGCGTCGCACCCGCATCGGGCGCGATGGCGCGCGGGATGCCCAGCTGATCGACGCTCGGGAACCTAGCGCCCTCGATGGGCAGCATCACCAGTTCCTTGGGGAACGAGAGATAGACCGGGCCGGCCGGTGCGCTTTTGGCGACCTGGATCGCCCGGCTCATGATCATGCCGGCATTGTCCTGCCAGGCGAGCTTGTGGTCCCACTTGGTGTAATTGCGCACGATGCCGTTCTGGTCGATGGTCTCCTGCATCCACAGATGGCCGCCTTCGTCGCGTCCGCCCTTCAATTCACCGGCATACGAGGTCGGCGGGTAACCCGCCGTCATGATGACCGGCAGGCCGCTGCGCCATGCGGTGTGGATGGCGCCGCCGTAATGCAGCGTGCCGCAATCGACATGCGCGGCGGTGACCGCCGGACGCCCGGTGACGGCGGCGAAGCCGAGCGCCGCATTCAGGCTGATATGTTCGAGCGGCACGGTGACCAGGCGCAGCGGCTTGTTATGGCCGTTGGCGATCTGCTTGGCGGTGGCTTCCTGGAAAAAGCCGATCTCGGAGCCCGAGGTGAAGAACAAATGATCGACCCCGCCCGCCGACAAAGCCGCGATGATGGCATCGCCGACATCGTCGGCCGGTGCCTCGACCCAATTGCTTGCCAATTCCTTTTTCTGGCCGCCAGTGCCGTCCGCCATGAGACCCTCCCAATTTACGCGGGCGCCAGTGTGTTCGATGCGGCCCACAGGTGCAATAAGGCAGCGCAATATGCGCCGCCCGATTACGCTTATTTGGTACGCTTATTCGGGCATGTTTATTTAGGGCGCGGATCGGTGAGCCCCGCATCGGGCTCGGCGCGACCGGCCCGCATCAGGTGGACCTGTTGGACAAGTGCACATGCCGCATTGCGCGCCTCCTCCTGGACCGCGTGGTCGGCATCCAGGGCGTCATGGCTGGTCGCATAGGGTTCGAAATAGCCGATATAGCGGTCGACCGCGGACATGTGCCCGGCCGGGACCAGTTCCATGCCCTTCAACCAATTCTCCAACGCATGGCGGACGCTCTGCGCCCCCTCGGCATCGGCATGGACGACGAGCGCGAAGGCTCGGCCTTTGAGGTGACGAGGATAATCCCAGCCGGCGAGCTCGATCTGCTTGGCCTTGGCCGGATCCTTGCCGTGCGTGCTGGTCGGATCGGGATTGCCGCCGTCGGCGCAGACGAGCCGGTCCATCATCAGCTTCAGGGGGCTCGGCACCTGGTTCCAATGCACCGGCGTCACGATCATGATGCCGTGCGCCGCGACCCAGCGCGGATAGATCTCGTTCATCCAATCGCCCGCCTGACCCAGCGAATGGTTGGGGTAGCACGAACACGGCCAATGACAGAGCGGCATGGCGGTGGAGACACATCCCTTGTAGGGATAGATCACGCGCCCGTATTCGGAGGCGAGCACACTGAGATCGAGTAGATCGACGACGGTATCGGCTTTTGCGAAAACCTCCTGCGCCAGTTTGGTCAGGCGGAAGGTCTTCGACATTTCGCCGGGGCAGGTCTGGTCCGATCGCGGCGACGCGCAGATCAGCAGGATGCGCGGGCGCGCCGCGGGGTTCTCGTGCTGGCGCCCGGCCGCCGCGATGGCATCGCGTGCGGCGATCCAATCCAGCGAAAGCTCGTATTCCTGATCGGCGTAACCGGGGCCTGCCTTCTGCGTGCGCGGCGACTTGCGCGACTTGTCATAGCCGTCCCAGGCGAGATCGACGATGCGCGCGATCTCCGCCTTCGCGTCCTCGAACACCGGATCGTAAAAGCGCGCCTGCACCCGGCGTGCGAACTCGTCTTTAGTGAGCTTGGTATCGCCCTGCCCTTTGCGGACAAGGACATCTCTGCCGTCTTCGCTCATTGCGGTTCCTCACATTGTCGTCAACTAACAAGCGCGCAACGCAGGCGTCGGTTGCGTACCGATGTCAGATTTCCGTCACAAACCGAGCGGAACCGCCACGCGCCGGGCACGGTTCAGGAATGAGCCAATCCTTCAGACCCAAGGAGAACATCATGGCGAACCAGAAGAATGAAGGCGAAGGCAACAAGACAGCGGCCCGCCATTACAACGAGGATCAGCACGACTTCGTGAAGAGCGGCAAGGTCCCCGGAGCCGCGCGCGAGGCCAAGGACGCGGTCAAGGGTGCGGAAGGCGAAGAGCTGCGCCGCGCCGAGGAAGAAGGCCGCTCGAAATCCAAGGGCGAGAACGCCGGCGACTATACCAAGAAGAAAAGCAGCTAGCGGCAGCGCGATCCAAACAAAAGGCCCGGTCCTGGATCACCCAGGGCCGGGCCGTTGTTTCGGCGAAGAACTAAGTTGGCGAAGAGCCTGGGGGCTTACTTCTTTTTCTTCGGCTTGCTCCAGAGCTGCTTGGACGCGCGCTTGGCGCCTTCGGCCATCGCCTCGAACTTCGCCCAGCAGATTTCCGGATGACCGACGCGCGGACCAATGCCGCAGTCGGTGCCGGCCAGCACGTTCTCACGCCCGACCAGCTTGGCGTAACGCACGAGGCGCTGCGCGACGAGATCGGGATGTTCGATGAAGTCCGTGCAATGGCCGATCACGCCTGGAACCAGGGTCGAATATTTCGGCAGCTTCACGCTCTCGAACACTTGCCATTCATGTTCGTGCACGGGGTTGGCCGCCTCGATCGAATAGCTCGACGCCTTCACGCGGAAGATGATGTCGATGATGTCCTTGAGCGGGATATCGTCGCTGTGCGGACCATGGAACGAACCCCAGCAGACGTGCAGGCGGATCTGTTCGCGCGGGATGTTGCGCAGCGCATGGTTCAGCGCATCGACGCGGATGGTCGCGTACTTGCGGTACTGCGCGACCGTCAGTTTCGGCAGGCATGCCCAGCCGTCCGGCAGGTCGGGATCGTCGATCTGCAGGATGAAGCCGGCCTTGGCGATGGCTTCGTATTCCTCGCGCATCGCCTCGGCGATCGCGTAGACGAATTCCTCTTCGCTCTTGTAGTAGTCGTTGCGCATCCAGTGTTCGATGGTGCCCGGGGTGTTCGCGGGCAGGAACGCCTCCTTCGGCTTGCGGCCCTTGAGCGAAGCCTTGAAGGTGTCGACGTCGGCCTTGATGAAGTCCTGGCCAATGTAGCGCAGCGGCTCGACGCAGATCGGGATTTCGGGGCCACGCGACAAGCGGCGGTTCTTGAAGTACGGGCCGAAGCGCGGCTCATCGCGCGCGATCATATTGAGCGGCGCGAACTTCTTGCCGGGGTTCAGGCGCAGCTCGAACCCGGCCAGGCGCTCGCGGCCATAATTGGTGAAGTTGACCTTGTTGAACTCGCCGTCGTTGACGCTGTCGAGGCCGCTATCCATCTGCTTCTTCACGACGTCCCTGATGGATCGGTTCAGGACCTTGTCGAGCTTCTTCTTATCGACCCTCTTGCCGTCCGTGCGCGCCGCGATCAGAGGCTTCAAATCATCCGGACGCGGAAGTGCTCCGGCATGCGTGGTCAGAATCCGGTTTTCACTGAACTGGGTGGTGTAGGCCATGTGACTCTCCCCGTGAGACGCAAGCGCCGACAACACGTCCGCGCGCAGGACGCAACTGTCGGGCTGGTCGCGCGTAATGTCAACGACCCGAAAATGTCATAAGCTAAGTTATGGGAGGGTTCATCTTAATGGTCATCCTGATGATCATTAAGATAGGATGCGTCGTCCCACCCCGAACCAGCCCTGCCCACTCATGCTACGGATTGTATGACCTACGAACAAATTGCCGTCTTCGTCATCCTGGCCGCAATGCTCGCCCTCTTCGCATGGGACCGGCTGCGTTACGACATGGTCGCGGTCATCGCGCTGCTGGCCGCGGTCGCGGCGGGTGTCGTTTCACCCCAGGACGCATTCAAGGGATTCAGCGACGACATCGTCATCATCGTCGGCTCGGCCCTGGTGGTGAGCGCCGCCATCGGCCGTTCGGGCATCACCGAGAACCTGATCCGGCCGCTCATTCCCCATATGCGTACGACCGAGATCCAGATCATCGTGCTGGCGAGCGCGGTGGCCGTGCTGTCGGCCTTCATGAAGAACATCGGTGCGCTCGCCATCTTCGTGCCCATCGCCTTCCAGATCGCCAGGCGCACCAACACCCCGGTCTCGCGCCTGCTGATGCCCATGTCGTTCGCCGCCCTGTTGGGCGGCATGATGACCCTCATTGGTACCTCGCCCAACATCGTGGCTGCGCGCATGCGCGCCGACCTGACGGGCGGACCGTTCGGCATGTTCGATTATTTCCCGGTCGCCGCCGTGCTGACCGTGCTCGGCATCGCGTTCCTCGCCTTCGGCTGGCGGCTGCTGCCGCGCCATGACGGGGCGGGGCGCGACCGCGACCGCCTGTTCGTGATCGACACCTACCAATCTGAAGCGCTCCTGCCGGAAAGTTCGCCCTTCGTCGGCAAGACCGTGCGCGAACTGGAAGATGCGGGCGAAGGCCAGGTATCGGTTGCCGCCATCATCCGCGAGAAGACCCACCGCTATACTCCGGCGGGACATTGGCTGCTGTTTGCAGGCGACGTTCTGCTCCTGCAGGGCGACGCCCATGCGCTGGACGAAACGGTGACCGCCACCGGGCTCGAACTGCAGCACAACAAGGGCCTGTCGAAGCAGCCGGGCGAAGACGAAGGCACGGTGATGGAGGCGGTGATCACGCCATCCTCGGTGCTGGTCGGCAACACGGCCGAGGAACTTCGCCTGCGCGACCGCTATAACCTCAACGTGCTGGCGGTCAGCCGCCATGGACGAACCAGCACCGATCCGATCCGTCGCATGCGGTTCGAACCGGGCGATCTGTTAGTGCTGCGCGGGCGCGCCGACGACATGATCGACCGCATGACGACGCTCGACCTTCTTCCGCTCGCCGAACGCAACCTGCGCCTCGGCCGCCCGCGCCGGCGCTATCTTGCGCCGGCCGTCCTGGTTGTCGCCATGATCCTGGCGGCCACCGAAACATTGACCGTGCCGCTCGCCTTCTTCGGCGCGGCCGCGATTATCATGCTGTTCGGCGGGCTACGCCTCAAGGAGGCCTATGACTCGGTCGAATGGCCGATCCTGGTGCTGCTCGGCGCGCTGATCCCCATCAGCGAGGCGCTGCGCACCACGGGCGGTTCGGACCTGATCGCGGGCTGGCTCGCAGCCGCGGCCAATCACCTGCCGCCCATCGGCGCGCTCGCGATGATGCTGATGACGGCCATGGCGGTGACACCCTTCCTCAACAACGCGGCGACCGTGCTGCTGATGGCGCCCGTCGGCGCGGCGATGGCGGGACGGCTGGGGCTCAACACCGATCCCTTCCTGATGGCGGTTGCGGTCGGGGCGGCGTGTGACTTCCTCACGCCCATCGGGCATCAATGCAATACGCTGGTGATGGGACCGGGCGGTTATCGCTTCAGCGATTACTGGCGGCTCGGCCTGCCGCTCTCCATCCTGGTCGTCGTGCTGGGCACGATCCTGATCAGCATATTCTGGCCGTTGGGATAGACGGAACTCAAACCGGAATCATCGGTTCTATGACAACAAGTATGGAACCGACATGGTTGACGAATCCACCGGCCACATTTTCGCCATCATTGGCCTCGGCAAGATCGGCGGCAATCTCGCGCATCAGGCTTTGGCGAAAGGACTTCGCGTCGCAGGCTACACATTGGGCGGACCGCCCGCCGATCTGATCGATCAAGGCCTGATCGGTTTGGACAAGCTCGACGCTCTGCGCACCGCCCTGCCCCCGCCGCGTCGTGTTTTCCTCTACATCCCCGCCGGACCGGCCGTTGACGAAACCCTTGATGCGCTGAGCGCGATCCTGGAACCCGGCGACATCATCGTCGACGGCGGGAATTCCTATTGGGGCGATTCCATCCGTCGCCACCATCGCGCCGCCGAAGCGGGATTCAATTTCGTCGACATGGGAACGAGCGGCGGGCTGGACGGCGCCCACGACGGCGCATGTTTCATGGTCGGCGGCGATGCGGATGCCTTCAGCGCAATCGAACCGATCCTGCGGGCCCTTTCGGTCGAACACGGCTACGTCCATGCCGGGCCCGCGGGCGCCGGCCATTACGCCAAGCTGGTCCACAACGGAATCGAGTTCGGCATGCTGCAAGCGATCGCCGAAGGCGTGAGCCTGCTCGATGCCCATCACACGCCCTTGCCGGTCGGCGACATCCTGCGCTGCTGGACGCACGGATCGGTCATCCGCTCATGGCTGATCGAGCTGATGGCGGAAGGGTATGCGAAAACCGACGGGCTCGCGAATACCCCGCCGTGGATCGAGGATACCGGCGAAGTTAACTGGCTCGTCCAGGACGCCATGGACATGGAAGTCCCCATCCCGGTGATCTCACAATCGGTGATGCAACTGTTCGCATCGCGCGACGACCGGCGCGTCTGGGCGCGCGCCATCGCGGCGATGAGACACGGTTTCGGCGGACATCCATTCGGCCACGACGAAGCGATCCGGCGCGGGCGCACGACAAGCCGCGTCGGCATGTTGTGGCGAGACCCCCAGCGGTCGCGCTGACATCGCCATGCTCGCCCTCACGACAACACCGGGAACGGCCAACTCCGCGCGGCTCGAAGAGGTCGCACCACCACAGATCAATGGCGGACTCCTGGTCCGCACGCTCGCGATCGGAATCTGCGGCACGGACGCGGAGATCATCGCCGGGCATTATGGTACGCCGCCGCAGGGCAGCGACCGGCTTATCATGGGACACGAATCCATCGGCATCATCGAGGAAGCACCCGATGGATCGGGTTTCTCGAAGGGCGATCTCGTCGCAGGCATCGTACGCCGACCCGATCCGGTGCCGTGCTCGGCCTGCCGCGCCGGGGAATGGGACATGTGCCACAACGGTCTCTACACCGAACGCGGGATCAAGGGGCTGCACGGTTACGGATCGCAATGGTTCAGCCTCGAGCCCGCCTTCGCCGTGAAGGTGGATCCCTCGCTTGGCGTGCTCGGTGTCCTGCTGGAACCGATGAGCGTCGTCGCCAAGGCGTGGGATCATATCGCGAAGATCGGACATCGCGCGGCGTGGACGCCGCGCCACGTCCTGGTGACCGGCGCCGGTCCGGTCGGACTCCTTGCCGCCCTCATGGGCGTGCAGCAAGGTTACGACGTCCATGTCTTCGATCGTGCCGAGTGGGGCCTGAAGCCGGACCTCGTGCGCGATCTCGGCGCGAGTTATCACATCGGCGATCTGCACAAGCTCAATATCACGCCCGACATCGTGCTGGAATGTACCGGGGCATCCTCCGTCGTCCTCGATGTGATCAACATGACCGCGCCGGGCAGCATCGTCTGTCTGGCAGGGGTCTCGTCGGGCAGCCGCGTGGTCGAGCTCGACCTCGGGCTCGTCAGCCGGGCCATGGTGCTCGAGAACGATGTGATCTTCGGCTCCGTCAACGCCAACCGCCGCCATTTCGAACTGGCCGCCGACGCCTTGCGCACAGCGGACAAGGGATGGCTTTCGCGCCTGATCAACCGGCGCGTCCCGCTCGCCAAGTGGTCCGATGCGCTCAATCGCACGGATGGCGACGTAAAGGTCATCCTGGAATTCGAGGATCGCATCTGATGTCACGTATCGAGGATTACGCATTGATCGGCGATTGCGAAACGGCGGCACTCGTCTCGCTTGAGGGATCGATCGACTGGTTGTGCTGGCCCAGGTTCGATTCCAACGCCTGCTTCGCCGCCCTATTGGGAGAACCCAAGAACGGACGATGGAAGATCGCACCCAAAGGGGGTCAGGTGAAATCGACGCGCCGGTATCTTCCCGACACGTTGGTTCTCGAGACCGAATTCACCACGCAGGACGGCACGGTGCAGGTGATCGACTTCATGCCGCTGCACGCGGGGCAATCCGACATCCATCGCCATATCGTCGGCAAACGCGGCCGGGTCGCGATGCGGTCCGAACTTATCCTCCGGTTCGATTACGGATCGGTCGTGCCGTGGGTCACCCGCCAACAGGACGGCACGACCGTCGCGATCGCCGGACCCGACAGGGTGACATTGCGATCCTCGGTCCCGACAGTGGGCGAAGATCTGACGACGGTCGCCGAGTTCACAATCGGTGAAAATGAGACAGTGAACTTCTCGCTGGTCTATTCACTGTCGCATATGGCGCCGCCGCACATCGTCGATACCGAGACGGCGCTTCGCAACACCCTGGAATTCTGGCAGGACTGGAGCCGGACCTGCGACAGCGCGGGCCCCTACAGCGAAGCCGTCGTGCGCTCCTTCATCACGTTGAAGGCACTGACCTATAGACCGACAGGCGGCATCGTCGCCGCGCCCACGACATCGTTGCCTGAAAAGATCGGCGGCGTGCGCAATTGGGATTACCGGTTCTGCTGGCTGCGCGATGCGACGCTCACCCTGCTGTCGTTCATGAACGCGGGTTATTACGACGAAGCGCGCGCCTGGCGCGATTGGCTCATGCGCGCGGCGGCGGGAAGCCCGTCCCAGGTCCACATCATGTACGGGCTTGGCGGCGAACGGCGCCTCGCGGAATCGGAGATCGACTGGTTACGCGGTTACGAAGGATCGCGCCCGGTCCGGATCGGCAATGCCGCATCAACGCAATGCCAGTTGGACGTGTTCGGCGAGGTCATGGACGTCCTGCACCAGGCACGGCGCGGCAATATCCAGTACAGTGCCGAGAACTGGGAATTCCAACGCGCGCTTCTGGATCATCTGGAAACGATCTGGCGCGAACCCGACGAAGGGATCTGGGAAACGCGCGGGCCGAGCCAGCATTTCACCTTTTCCAAGGTGATGGCCTGGGTCGCCTTCGATCGCGGCATCAAGGGCATCGAAGAATTCAACCTTCCCGGCCCGTGCGAGCATTGGCGACGGATACGAGGCGAGATCCATGACGACATCTGCGCCAAGGCGTTCAGCGCGGATCTAGGTTCATTCACGCAGGCTTATGGATCGGACCTTCTCGACGCCAGCGCGCTTCTGATCCCGACGGTCGGCTTCCTGCCAGCCGATGATCCCAGGATCCAGGGGACGATAGCAGCGGTGGAGAAATACCTGCTGCACGACGGATTCGTCCTGCGTTACAACACGCACGAAATGGACGACGGCCTGCAACCCGGCGAAGGTGCGTTCCTCGCCTGCAGCTTCTGGCTTGCGGATGCCTACGCCCTGTTGGGACGTAAACGCGACGCACAACAATTGTTCGAGCGCCTGCTGACGCTGCGCAACGATGTCGGACTTCTGGCCGAGGAATACGATCCGGCGCTGGGCCGCATGTCGGGCAATTTCCCGCAGGCGTTTTCCCATATCGCTCTCGTGGATACGGCGCACAACCTGACGCGTGCCGAGAAACCGTCCGAGCAGCGTTCCGACCGGCAAAGTGCTTCGTCCGACAATAAGAACTAGATCTAGACCGCCATGTGCCGGTCGGTGGGCCGCCAGGCGTTCAGCCGCTTGTCGATATAGGTCAGCGCCGAATTGACGATCAGTACGAGCGCGATAGCGACGACGATGCCGGTGAACGCGCCGGTGACATCCATCTGCTGGCGCGAATGTTCGATGTAATAGCCGATGCCTTTATTGCCGACCAGGAACTCGCCAATGATGGCGGCGCTGACGGCGCGCGGCAGGGCGATCTTGAGGCCGGAGAAGAAGAACGGCAGCAGCGCGTACCAGATCACCTCGCGGTTGATGCGCGCCTCGCTCGCCCCGGCGATGCGGGCCATGTTGATCAGCCGGCCGTCGACGCCGCGGATGCCTGCGAAGATGGCGATGAAGACCGGATAGAACACGAGCAGCCCGATCAGCCACAGTTTGGGCGCGTCCTGGATGCCGAACCATAGGATGAACAGCGGGATGAGTGCGTATTTGGGAACGCCGACGCTCGCCATGATATAGGGTTCGATAGCGTCGGTGAGACGCGGCATGCGGCGCAGCACGAACGGCAGCAACACGCCGAAGAAACAGCCGAGGACGAAGCCGACGAAGGAGATGCGCAGCGTCTCGTAGGTATGCATCCACAATTCGCCCGACAGCGTGATCGCGATCAGGCGGTCCCATACCTTGAACGGGTCGGCGAAAAACAATTCGCCGGCCGTCTGGGAACCGATCTTCCAGATCCAGATGAGCCCAACGGCAAGTGCGATCTGACCGACGCGGATGATGATCCTGCGGTTGCGCGCCGCGCTTTCGTCGAACGTGAGGGCGGTATCGGCCATGACGCGTCTCCTATCGCACTTACTGCACTACTGCACCTGGGCGCGGATGCGCTGGTAGAGATCGACAAATTCCGGATGGGTCATGATGCCGCGGATGTCGCGCGGTCGCGGGATGGTGATCCGGTGCTCGCCCGCGACCTGCGACGGCTGGCGCGTCAGCACGATCGCGCGGTCGCCCAGCGCGATGGCTTCGGCGATGTCGTGGGTGACGAACACGATGGTCTTGCGGCCCAGGTTCCACAGGCGCAGCAGATCGTCCTGCAATTGCAAACGCGTCTGTGCGTCCAACGCGCCGAACGGTTCGTCCATCAGGATCACCGGCGGATCGTAGACCAGCGTGCGGATCAGCGAAGTGCGCTTGCGCATGCCGCCCGACAATTCGTGCGGATAGTGGTTCTCCCATCCGGCGAGGCCGACCGCGCGGATCAGGTTCTGCGCGCGTGCCTTGGTCTCGTCATTGAGCTTGCCCTGGACCTGCAGCGGAAACAGTACGTTGTCGATGCAGGTACGCCACGGCAGCAGATTGTCTTCCTGCGTCACGTAGCCGATCTTGCAATCGAGGCCGGGCTTCAGCGCCTTCAGATCGTTGACCGGCGCGATCTGCGACTGGAAGCGGATCTCGCCGTCGCTCGCGCAATCGATCTGCGCGATCATGTTGAGCAGCGTCGTCTTGCCGCCGCCCGACGGGCCGATGATGGTGAGGAATTCGCCCTCGTTCACGCTGAAGCTGAGATTCTGGATGATCCAGGGAGAAGGTTCGCGCCCGGCGCGCGAGGCGAACCGCTTGGCGAGACCACGGACTTCGAGAAGAGCTGACATGCGACTCATCTACTCCTTTTGCGCCGTAACATCGGAGGGCGGCCGCCAGCGCAGCAGCCGTCGTTCGACCACGTTCACGACCAGATTGCTGAGAAACACGACGACGCAGACCGCGACGAGTGCGACGAACACGCCGGTCGTATCGAAATTCATGGACCGGAGCTGGATCAGATAACCGAGCCCGCGGTTTGCGGAGATGATTTCCGCCACCACCGCGCCGCCGATCGAATAGGGCATGGCGATGCGAAAGCCGGTGAAGATATGCGGCACCGCGCCCGGAAAGATGATGTAGCGCGCCACTTTGGCTTCCGACGCACCCATCACCTGCGCCATCTGCACGAGCTTGGTATCGAGTGCCCGGATGCCGCTGAGCGTGGAGAAATAGACGATGAAGAAGACGGTGAAGGCGACCAGCGCGATCTTGGATTCGAGACCGATGCCGAACCACAGGATGAACAAAGGCGCCAGCGCCAGCTTGGGCGAGCCGTAGCCGCCGACCATGAAGGGATCGAGGATCGCGGTGACGATGGGCAGGCGGCGCAGCAGGAACGGCAGGACCGCGGCCGGGATGCCACCGATCGCGAAACCGGCAAGCGCCTCGGCCAAGGTATAAGATGAATGGCGGATGATCTCGCCGTTCAACAGGCCGTTATAGAGCCGAACCGCGACGCCCCAGGGCGTGCCGATCCAATAGGTGCCGAGCAGCAAGCTGAGGCCGTGCCAACCCGCGATCAGGATCAGCAGCACGAGGATCTGGTCGCGCCGGCTGTACAGCCAACCGAGGAGCGCGTTGCCCTCTAGGACCCCGACACCGGGGCCACCGGTCGAATTCAGTGTCGCCATGACATCTCCCATGACCCGCATCTGACGTGCGGTTCTGCACATTGTCGCCGCTGTTTTGACACCCCACCCTTGTTTTATCTGGGCGGGTGCTGCCTGTTGCGGCTTTTCACCTGTTGGCGCATTCTAACCAAGAACAGGCCCGAAAAACAGACACCCAAAAACAAGTTGGCGAACAGGTTGGTGAAAACAGACTAGGGAGGCTCATATGTTCCATCGAATGCTGCGTCGCGCGGGCATTGCTTGTGCTCTTTTCGCCGGGCTTCTGCCGACCGCATCATGTGCCGCCGACATCGACGTCCTGCTGGCGCTGCCGACGAACACGCTCACCTTCGCATCCGCCTTCGTCGCCGAGGACGCGGGGATGTTCAAGAAACACGGCCTCAAGGTCGAGCAACGCTTCCTGGCCGGCGTCGCCTCCAACAACGCGGTCATAAATGGAAGCGCCGACTTCCTGTTGGGTTCCATCGCGACCATGCTGAACGGCGTCTCGATGGGCCAGCCCATGCTGATGCTCGCCAACATGGTCGATCGTCCCATGGTCGAGATCGTGATCCGCAAGGACATCGCCGATGCCGCGGGCGTGACCGCCCAATCGCCGCTCGCGGAACGGCTCAAGCTGCTCAAGGGCAAAACCATCGCGGTGCAGGGCATCGGCTCCATGACCCATTCGCTGCCGCGCCTCGCCGCGCGCCGCGCCGGGTTCGATCCCGAAACCGACGTACGCGTCACACCCATGAACCCGTCGACCATGCTGACGGCGCTCACCTCCAAACAGATCGACGGCTATTCCACGTCGCTGCCCTACACCACCGAAGCGCAGGTCAAGGGTGAGGGCATCATCCTGATCAGCGGGCCTGGCGGCGACATGGATGAATACCAACCGCTCGGCTACACCACGCTCGGCGCGCGGCCCGACAAATGCACCAAGGAACGCGAGAAGTGCGCGCGCATGGTCGCCGCCTTCGCCGATACCGCCCGCTTCATGAAGGAGAAGCCCGACGAGACCTACGCGCTGATCCAGAAGCGCTTCCCCAAGATGGACCCGAAGGTGCTCGCGGAAGCCTGGAAGACGGCGTCGGTCGCGCACACCGCAGACGTCGCGGTGAAGGAAAACACCCTCGACAATTCGCAAAGATGGACGCTGGACGCCGGCCTGCTCGATCCCAAGAACGAGGTGAAGAGCTACAAGGGTCTGTGGACCGACGAATTCGTCAAAGCGAACGGACAATAGGGGAAAAGGTAGCGAGGCATAAACCGGGCGCCAAAGCCCAGCCCATGACCACCAATAGCGACGACAAATAACGACAACAAAAAGACGATTACAAAACACGATCACAGGGAGACCAACATGCTGAAGACTTGGACAAAAATCTCGCTTGCCGCGGGACACATATCGCTCGCCGCGGGGCTGGCCGCGTTCGCGGCCGCGCCGCAGGCGAAAGCCGCCGATATCAACGTGATCATGGCGCTGCCGAGCCCGACGCTCACCTTCGCAGCCCCCTTCATCGCGCAGGATGCAGGCTATTACGCGAAGGAAGGGTTGAAGGTCGAAGACCGCAACCTGACCGGCGTGGCCTCGACCAATGCGGTGATCGCGGGCAGCGCGGATTTCACCGTGGGCACGGGTGCGACCTTCGTGCGCGCCGTTGCACAAGGCCAGAAGCTGATCGCCATCGGCAGTCTGGTCAACAAGCCGCTGGTCGAGCTGGTACTGCGCAAGGACATTGCCGAGGCCGCCGGCATCACCGACAAGACCCCGGTCGATGAACGGCTCAAGGTGCTGAAGGGCAAGACCATCGCGGTGCAGGGTATCGGTTCGATCATCCATGCCATGCAGCGTCTGACCGCGCGCCGCGTCGGCCTCGATCCCGACAACGACGTGCGCGTGGCGCCGATGAATCCGCCGCAGATGCTGCCGGCGCTGGTCAGCAAGCAGATCGACGGCTTCGCGACCTCGCTGCCCTACACCACCGAAGCGGTCTACAAGGGCAACGCGATCATGCTCGCCTCGGGCCCGGCGGCGGACCTGCCGGAATACGTTCCGATGGATTACGTCGTGCTGCAGACCCGCCCCGAAGTGTGCGAGAAGGAGGCGGCGAAGTGCGAAAAGATGGCGCGCGCACTGAAGGGTGCGACGCAGTTCATCGTCGACAAGCCCGACGAGGCGCTGGAGATCCTGAAGAAGCGCTTTTCACAAATGGATCCCGGCCTGTTGAAGGCGGCCTGGGCGGTCGTGTCCAAGGCGCATAACCGCAGCGGCATCGTGACGCTGAAGGGTTTGGAGAATTCGCAGAAATTCAGCCTTGATGCCGGCCTTCTCGAGCCCAAGGACGTGCTCAAGGATTTCAGCGGGCTTTACACCGACAAGTTCATGAAATGAGAAATCGGTACGTGATCTGAAAACAAATCGCCCCCGTACGACGGATCGTGCGGGGCTTTTCGTTAGTAATGAATATCGGGGGAGTATCCATATGGCCGCAGTACGCAAGGCGAAAGTGAAGCCCAAGAAAAAGACAGCCGCGAAGAAATCGGCGCGACCCGTCGTGAAGGCAAAAGCGAAAGC
>Ga0180219_1000098_pt1 | contig 108514 bp, 92 predicted proteins | sample eDN3rd30CBELigMG_FD_151338 | JGI IMG/M metagenome (GOLD analysis project Ga0180219, IMG submission 151338) | Enriched Miracle-Growth compost microbial communities from Emeryville, California, USA - eDNA 3rd pass 30_C BE-Lig MG (version 2)... ...
TTCGCCGCGATCGGCACCGCCCTCGAGGTCGAGACCCCCGACGGCCCCGTCGCCGCCGCCGTCGTCCGAACCCCGTTCTACGACCCCCACCGCCTCAGAACCCACCCCCTCGAAGAACGCGCCTGAAAACGCGCGCGACGCGCGCCGAACAACCAGGATCGATCGGGCGTCCCGCGACGCCAAGGAGAAGAGAAATGGCCTCACGCATTGCGATTATCGGCGCCGGGCCGAGCGGCCTGGCCGTTCTCCGCGCCTTCGAGTCCGCCCGCCAGAAGGGCGCGGACGTCCCCGAGATGGTCTGCTACGAAAAGCAGTCGAACTGGGGTGGGCTGTGGAACTACACATGGCGCACCGGGCTCGACGAATTCGGCGAGCCGGTGCATGGCTCCATGTACCGCTATCTCTGGTCGAACGGCCCGAAGGAGTGTCTGGAGTTCGCCGACTACTCCTTCGAGGAGCATTTCGGCCGGCCGATCCCGTCCTACCCGCCGCGCGCCGTGCTGCACGACTACATCGCCGGCCGCGTCGAGAAGTCCGGCGTGCGCAAATACGTCAAGTTCAACCACGCGGTGCGCGACGTTCAATACGACGCGGCGTCGGACAAGTTCACCGTCACGGTCGCGGATCTCGCGGCGGACACGCGCGTCACCGACGTCTTCGACTATGTGTTCGTGTGCAACGGCCACTTCTCGACGCCGAACGTTCCGCAGTTCGACGGCATCGACAAGTTCCTCGGCCGCGTGCTGCACGCCCATGATTTCCGCTGCGCCGACGAGTTCGCCGGCAAGCACGTCCTGATGATCGGCTCGAGCTACTCGGCCGAGGACATCGGCACCCAGTGCCATAAGTACGGCGCGCGCAAGATCACCTTCAGCTATCGCACCAAGCCGATGGGCTTCGACTGGCCGGAGGGCTTCGAGGAGCGGCCGCTGCTCACCCGCGTCCAGGGCTCGACCTGCTACTTCAAGGACGGCTCCTCGGTCGACGACGTCGACGCCATCATCTTCTGCACCGGCTACCTCAACCACTATCCGTTCCTGCCGGACGAGCTGAGGCTCCGGACCAAGACCCGGCTTTATCCGCCGAACCTCTACAAGGGCATCTTCTGGCTGCCGAACCCGAAGCTGATGTATATCGGCGCGCAGGATCAGTACTACACGTTCAACATGTTCGACGCGCAGGCCTGGTACGCCCGCGACGTCGTGCTTGGCCGGGTCGCGCTGCCGGCGCGGGCCGAGCAGGAAGCCGACGCCGCCAAATGGCTCGAGCGCGAAGAGGCGCTGGAGAACCCCTATCAGGCGATCGACTTCCAGACCGAGTATGTGCGCGACCTACTGAGCGCGACCGATTACCCGCGCCTGGACGTCGATCGCGTCGCCGAACTGTTCAAGGAGTGGGAGCACCACAAGGAAGCCGGCATTCTGACCTATCGGGATCGCTCCTATCCCTCGACCATCACCGGCAACATGGCGCCGGTCCACCATACGGTGTGGATGAAGGCGATGGACGACTCGCTCGAAGCGTTCCTCGAGCAGCCCGCCCGGCAGGCCGCGGAATAATCCTGTCGGCGCGTCCGTCGTCCCGGGCGGGCGGGCGCGCCGATGAAATCGTGGTTCCGGCGCCTCGCCGGGACGCATGATCGGAAGCCTCGGGGCAACGCGAACGCCGCGTCGGGCGGATGGTCCGTCCGACGCGCCCAATCAGGAGACCGCCATGGACGCCTATTCAGGCACGACGTCGCCGCTCCGCGTCGACCGCTTCGCGGCGCAGGGAACGCAGCCCTTCGTGTTCGACCTCGCCGTCGGCGATCGCGTCCGGATCCTCGATCCGGAGGGCGGGCAGCCAGGGCTCCTGTGGATCCTCGGCGAGGTGGAGGCCGAGGGACTCGCGCCCGCCGCCGACCTCGACGACAGGGCGCCGCGCGAGGCGCTGGCGCGCCGTGGCGCGGATCTGTCGCGCATGGCGGGCTTCCGCCTGTTCTCGGCCGACGGCGAGCCGGGCGCCTCGGCGCGTTTCGAAGCCGCCTCGGACGCGGTCTGCGTGCTCCTTGCGGAGGGCTCGCCGATGGCCCCCGACCAGCAGACGCCCCCGACCGAACTGCTGATCGAGATCGAGACCGCAGCGCCCGCAAAGGGCGTCGCGCCGCGGCCGCTCGCCGAGCCGAAGCTCGACCTCAGGATCAAGACTGCGACCGCCTCCGCCTATCGGGTCGCGGCGGGCGACTACATCCAGATCATCGACGTCGACGGCCGGCAGTGCTCCGACTTCCTGGCGTTCGACGCCGCCGCGCTCGAGCGGGGCGAGGAGTTCGGGCTCGACCCGACCGTCACCCGCACGCTGATGGGGACGGCGAATCCGGAGCCCGGCCTGCACTCCAAATATTTCGACGCGCGGATGACGCCGCTGGTCGAGATCGTGCGTGACACGGTCGGCCGGCACGACGCCTTCCTGCTCGCCTGCACGGCCAAGTATTATGAGGACATGGGCTATCCGGGGCACGACAACTGCACCGAGAACTTCAACCGCACGCTGAAGCCCCATGGGGTCGCGCCGCGCGCCGGCTGGCCGGCGATCAACTTCTTCTACAACACCTTCGTCGGCCCGGATGATTCCATCGGCATGGACGAGCCCTGGTCGCGGCCCGGCGACTACGTGCTGCTCAGGGCGCTGACCGATCTCGTCTGCGCCTCATCCGCCTGCACGGACGACATCGATCCCGCCAATGGCTGGTCGCCGACGGACATCCATGTCCGGGTCTACGACAAGTCCGAAAATTTCTCCAAAGGGATAGCGCACCGAATGACGCCAGACGCCGCGCCCCGGCTGACCCGGGAGACCGGGTTCCATCCCCGCACCTCCGCGCTGACCCGCAAATTCTCCGAATACCGGGGGTTCTGGCTCGCGGACTGCTACTCGGACAACGGCCCGATCGAGGAATACTGGGCCTGCCGCGAGCGGGTCGCGATCATGGACCTGTCGCCCTTGCGCAAGTTCGAGGTCATCGGGCCGGACGCCGAGGCGCTGATGCAGCTGGCCGTCACCCGGAACATGAAGAAGCTCGCCATCAACCAGGTGGTCTATACCGCCATGTGTTACGACCATGGCGGCATGATCGACGACGGCACGGTGTTCCGCATCGGGCAGAACAATTTCCGCTGGATCTGCGGCGACGATTATTGCGGCGTGCATCTGCGCGAACTGGCGAAGAAGCACGGCTTCAAGGTCTGGGTGAAGACCGCGACCGACCAGCTCTGCAATGTCGGCGTCCAGGGGCCCCGCGCGCGCGACGTGCTCGCGAGCCTCGTGGTGACGCCGCCGGCCGAGCCCACGGTGAGCGAGCTGAAGTGGTTCCGCTTTACGGTCGGGCGGCTCAGCAGCATTCCAGTCGTGGTGTCGCGCACCGGCTATACGGGCGAGCTCGGCTACGAGGTGTTCTGCCATCCCGACCGCGCGCCGGAGCTTTGGGACGCCATCATGCAGGCCGGCGAGCCGTACGGCATCCGGCCGCTCGGCCTTCAGGCGCTCGACATGCTGCGGATCGAGGCGGGCCTCGCCTTCGCGGGCTACGAGTTCTGCGACCAGACCGATCCGTTCGAGGCCGGCATCGGCTTCGCGGTCCCGAAGGAGAAGACCGATCCTTATGTCGGCTCGGAGGCGCTGAAGCGGCGCCGCGAGACGCCGTCGAAGAAGCTGGTCGGGCTCGACGTCGCGGGCAATGAGACGATCGGGCATGGCGACTGCGTCCATGTCGGCCGCGCGCAGATCGGCGTGGTCACGAGCGGGATGCGCTCCCCGATCCTCGGCAAGACCATCGCGCTGGCCCGGCTCGACGTCACCTATGCGGAGCTCGGGACGGAGGTCGAGATCGGCAAGCTCGACGGCCAGCAGAAGCGCATCAAGGCGACTGTCGTCGCCTTCCCGCATTACGACCCGACCAAGTCGCGCGTCCGCACCGAGGCCGAGCCCCCGGCCGTGGCCACAGCTTCGGCCTCAGACCCCGCGACGGTCGCCTCCGAAGACCCGCGAGGCTCGCAGATCAGAGCCTAGCCGCCGGCGTCATTCTCTCCCGGCCGCGCCGGCGCCTGCGACGAACGCAGGCTTCGGCGCGGCTATTCGGGCTCGGCCCGAGCGGCGGCTCTCGATCGGGCCAACCAAGACGCTCGTGACCACGGAGCCCGAGAGCCGGCCCTCTGGCAGACGAGTCCGCCGTCGAGCCGGTGCGCGGAACCAGCGAAACGCAGAACAGGCGTGCGCCGCCGTCGGCCACGCAGATCGGCCCGTGGACGCTTCGACCCTCGAACAGCAGGCTGTCGCCGGGGCCCACGAAGTGGTTTTGGCCGCTGTGTCGGAAGGCCAGGTAGCCCTCCACGACGAAGACGAATTCGGCGCCGGCGTGAGTCTCGGCGGCGGGTGCGGCCGCCTGTGCCGGAAGCGCCACGATGTTCGCGACGCATTCGACCTCGGCCGAGACGAACGAGCCGAGGCAGGCGACGCCTGAGCCTGTCCGCCGAAGACTCTCCTGGACTTCGCCGTGGCCGGTGAACACGACCTCACCTCTTGCCTCGCCCCCGACGATCCGGCTTGGCGCGACGTGAAGCGCGCTTGCTAGGCGCCGAAGGGTCCCAAGCGTGAGGGCGTGCGCGCCATGCTCGATCTTCCAGATCGAACTTGGCGAGACGCCGGAGCGCTTGGCGAGTTCGACGCCGGTCAGCCCGGCCTGCTCTCGCAGGCGGACGACGTTTCGGCCGATGCGTACCCTTAGATCCCGGATGTCGGCCAATTTGGATCGCTCCGGTCGGCACAGTCGCGGCGCAAGGTTGCGGCGCCCGCTTCGGACGCCCAGGCGATCAGCCCCTGGAGATCGGCTGGCGCCGCGCTGGCGGCCGCGCCGTCGAAGTCTCCTCGCAAAAGCGCAGCTCGCAGGCCGTGCGCGCCGGACGGCCAACATGAGCCGGATGCCGCACAGCGAGGAGGCAGCCATCTGCGTTCATCATGCGACCGCGGCCCTGAAGATCGCCGGCCTCAGGCGGCGCTGGACTGATCTTCCGCGGCGACGAACGGGTCGGCATGGCAATCCGACGGCGCCACGCCATTGTCGCGGGCGTATTTCTGGCAGGCCGAGACCAGCCCCGGCGATCCGCAGGTGTAGATCTTGTGGCCGGCGAGGCTCGAAAACCGCTCGCCCAGCATCTTGAACACGTCGTTGGACCGCTGGTCGGGGTTCTCGGCCGTGCGGGTCACGACGGGGCGGAACGTAAAATTCGGGTGCTTCGCCGCCAAGGCCGTCAAGGCGTCCACCATGTAGAGGTCAGCCTCGTTCCTGACGGAGAAGTAGAGGCTGATCTCGCGACCCGGCAGATCCGAAAGCGCGTCCAGAAGGATCGACTTCGCCGGCGCGAGGCCTGTGCCGCCGACCACCATCGTGATCGGTCCGGGATGGTCCTTCCTCAGATAGGCGGTTCCGAGCGGGCCGTGCAGCATGAAGCGGTCGCCCGGCTCGGTCTTGTCGAAGAGCTGACGGCTGACGCGCCCGCCCTGCCGCGCGCGCACGTGGAACTCGAGATCCGGAGCGCCCGGCCGGTTTGCGAATGAATAGTCGCGCGGCGGCATCCCGGGCAGCGTCAGGCTGGCGAACTGCCCGGCCGAGAAGCTGACCGGCATGCCCGAGGTCGCGCGGGCGGTGATCACGGCGATGTCCGGGGTGACGCGTTCGACCTTGCGCACCACGCATTCGGCGTCGCTTGGCGTGAACAGAAGATCGTCGTCCTCGAGATACTCGATCTCGCAGGGGCCTTTCGGAGCGGCCCGGCACGCCAGGATGATCCCTTCCGCCTTCTCCTCTTCGGAAAGCGCAGACGAGTCATAGGGCTTTATGTGTTCAGCCGCGCCCTTGAGCACCTTGGTCTTGCAGGAGGAGCAGTTTCCCTGCCGGCAAGCATAGGGATATTCGAGACCGGCCTTGAGCGCGGCGTCGAGGATGGTTTGCCCGGGCTCGACCTGAATGGAGGTCAGGAACTGCGGGATGTTTACGCGATGGGACATTGAGCGCCTTGTCGAGAGGACGATGCGGCCGGAGCGGACGCCCGCTCCGGCCGCACGGATCAGCCGAGATCAGCGGCGGTCGGCCGTCATGGCGCGGTAGTACATCGACTGGAAGTGGTGGATCCCGTGCTCGCTGTTCGAGGTCAGGTCCTTGTCGATGACAAGGCGGCCCTGCGTGTAGACCTGCGAGTGCAGACCCCGCTGGACGCTCTCGACCAGGCCGATGTCCTCCGGCTGGAGGATGTCCTTGACGTAGGCCATCGCGGCGACCTCTTCCTCGTTGGGGGTCGTCTCGTCGAGGAAGTAGTCCCAGTGCTCATAGGTGAGCTCCGGTCCGGCGGGCATGATGTGCATGAAGGACAGGTTGCGGCGGCCGGGGAAGACGTTGAACGTCACGTTCGGCCAGAGGTACCAGGCGGCGTACATCAGCTGGTTGCCGGCCTTGTTGGCGTCGAACTTGTAGGCCGAGTTGTCTTCGCGCGCCGGCGCGATGTGGCTCGAGCAGATGCCGAAGTTCTTGGTCCGGTAGATGCCGTGGTCGAACAGCTCGACCAGCGCCGGATGCGCCGGCGGGCAGTGGTAGCATTCCTGGAAGTTCTCGACGACGTTCTTCCAGTTCGCCTTGATCTCGAAGGTCTGACGGCCGGCGAACTTCAGCGTCTCTGGCGTATCGACGTATTTCCGGACGTCCTCCTCGAAGCCCCCTGACTGCTCGGCGAGCGAGACGGCGTTCATGTCGAGGTTTATCCAGACGAAGCCGAGGAAAATCTCGACCTTGACCGGCTTGAGGCAGAACTCCTCGGAGTTGAAGCCTTCGACCGTGTCGAGGATGCTGTTGGTCTTGAGCTTTCCGTCGAGCTCGTAGCTCCAGGCATGATAGGGGCACACGATCATCTTCGTGCGGCCCTCGCCGGAAAGCAGCTGGTGCGCGCGGTGGGAGCAGACGTTGTGGAACGCGCGGATCTGGCCGTCGCGGCCTCGGACCACCGCGATGTTCTGATCGCCGACCTTGACCGTCCGATATGAGCCCGGAGCGTCGAACTGGCTCATGTGGCAGACGAAGTTCCAGGACTTGTAGAACACCGCGGCCTTCTCAATCTCGAACACGTCGGGATTGAAATACAGCTCGGCCGGAAGGGTGTAAGAATGCGCTGGATCGTCGGGCCTAAATTTGTCAAGACCGAACAGCGCGTGGTCGTTCTGCTGAAGCATAAGAGCCTCCGTCCCTTGCTGATGCGCTCTCTGAATTTGTTATATGTGAGAGCTATTCTAAGGGTAATTTCATTACAGTGCCGGCCGGGTCGCAATAGTGCCCATTGGCACCACTGCGACCCGCGGGTGATCTGGTCGATCGCCTGACCGCGCCGAAGAAAACGCGGCCAGGCGACGGGTCCTTGCCCGGTCAGCGGCTCATTTCAGCTTGTTCAGCGATGTGTCGAACGCGATCTTCGCGACCACGGCGCTCCCGCACCAGCTTCTGACGCCCGTGTTTCCGAAACACTCGTTCCGGGTGAGGTTGGTGTCGCTGTAGCGGACATCGAGGGTCATGGCCTTGTAGGTCAGGCCACCACCCAGGTTCCAGGTCCAGAAGTCCTTGGGATTGAAATTGAAGTCGTTCTTGCCGAGCCACTGCTTGCCGAGCTCGCCGGACACGTAAAAGGCGACGTCAGGAATCGAGCTGATCGGCAAATTGATCTTCGGGGCGAGCGACAAATAAAGGTCGTCGCCGCCGGTGTTGGCGTAGTCCGGGCTCCACCAGATGTTGCCGGTGATGGAGCCGAGATCCCCGATCGCGACGCTGGGAAGAGCCTTGAGCTCCCAGTAATCGGTCTGGCGCTGACCCGGGAAGGCCTTCGACTCGCCCGGATACCAATAGTACAGATAGCCGGCGTCGAGCGAGAACGCGCCCCAAGTGTGACGGATGCCGGCGTAGAAGTCGACCTCGGAGGACGGGTCGGTGAGCCCGAAGCGGTTCGGAAAGCTGACGCTCGAGGACCAGACGCCGGCGTAGATCCAGTCGAAGGCCTGAAGCTCGACATAACCCTGCACCGCAGGGTTCTTGGCGCTGTTGGACACGCCGCGGAACCGGTAATCGCTGACGCCCGCAATGCCGAACGCCACGTCGATCATCAACGGTTCGGCGGGGGCGGGGAGCGCGCTCAGATCGGCCGCCACGCCGGCATTGGCGCTTGCGGACAAAGCCACGGCGGCTGCTACGGCCTTAAAGGTCGTTTTCATTTTCATCGAAGTCCCCCGAAGATCGCCGCACGTCCGGCGGCGCAAAAAAAGGCTGGGCGCAGAGCGCCCAGCCGGTTCGTCAAGCGAGAACGAAGATCCAGTTCGCCAGCAGGACCACCGCGAGACCTCCGCCGAGCGCGAGGTACGGCAGCACTCCGGCCCGCTTCGGTCCGGTGACGTCGACGTCCGTGTGAGGGAACCGCCCGCCGTCCTGGACATAATGGCGGTAGAGGAAGACCGGGATGATCAGCAGGGCGGTGCCGAGCCCGGCCCAGAGCGCCATCGGATGCCAGATCTTCGCGCCCGCGCCCATGAAGAGCGCATTGACGAAGGAGAGGACGGTGCCGGCAGCCAGGATCGGCGTCGGCGCGCGGTAGGGCCGCGGACGATCCGGAGAATCGATCCGGTGGATCCAGCCCGCGTTCAGGTTGAGGAAGTTGAACGTGATGTAGCAGACGTTAGAGACCGCCAGCAGGAAGAAGAAGCTGGTGGCGTCCGACACCGCGACGGCGAGCACGAAGAGATTGAAGATGAAGTCCGTCCACATGGCGTTCGTCGGCGCGCCATGGTGGTTGAGCTTGCCGAGATAGCGGGGCAGCCAGCCGTCCACCGACCCCTGGTAGAGGGTTCGCGAGGAGCCGGCCATCGACGTCATGATCGACAGCAGGATCGCCATGACCATCATGAGGATCAGCAGATAGAGGATCACCGGCCCGCCGCCGACCATGACGGCGAGCGCGCGTCCGACGCCTGAGCCGTCAACGATCGACGGGTCGGTGACGCCCTCCACGCCAAGCACGCCCTGGAACGTGAACGGCACCACGATGAAGAGGAACATGCACAGCAGGCCGGAATAGATGATCGCTTTCGCGGTGTCGGTCGCCGGGTTTCTGAATTCGCGCGTGTAGCAGACGGCGGTCTCGAAGCCGTAGGTCGACCAGCCGGCGATGAACATGCCGGCGAGCACGACGGTCCAGTCCGTCAGCGCCCAACCTCCGCTCGCCGTCGTGAGAGGAAGGAAGTTGTTGACGTCCACCTTGCCCTGGAAGAGCGGAACGAGACCGACGATCGCCAGCGGAATGATGACCAGAAGGCCGAGATATTTCTGGACGCTCGCCGTGCCGCTGATCCCGCGATGCTGGATCGAGAACACGATCGCCATCATCACCGCGCCGATCCAGAAGGCGGCGTTCAGCGAGAAACTGACCGGCCCGATCTGGCCGGAGAACAGGGTCCAGTTCCGGATCGAGGGCGTGAGCGCGGCGATCGCCTGAGCCGTCTGCTGATCGGCCGGCACGTTGGCGAGCGTTGTGGCGTTGGCCGAGATCCAGGCCAGGACCTCTGGCGAGGTCGCCGACGGAATCGCCGCGAAGGCGTTCAGAACGTAAGCGGCCGCGATCGAGGAGCCCAGCGACAGGACGGAGGTCCAGGCCACCCAGTTGCACCAGACCGAAAGCGGCGCGATAAGCTTGCCGTACCGCAGCCATGCGGAGGCGCCATAGATCGAGGCTCCGCCCGACTTGTTCGGGTAGAGTCCGGCGATCTCGGCGTAGGTGAAGGACTGGATGAAGCCCATCACCATCGAAATCGCCCATATCAGGGCGGCCAGTTTTCCGACCGTTCCGGCCAGGCCGCCGATCGAGAACAGCACGAAGGCGGGGGCGCCGCTCGCCACCCAGAACGCGCCCTTCCACGATATGGCTCGGCGCATGATCGCGCCGTTTTCTTCATCTGCGGCCGCGACGTCGCTGATGGCTACCATCTACATCCCCGTCTTCTGTCGACTGGCTCCAGCACGCGCGACGCCGAACGCCGTCACGGACGGTCGCCGCTGATGCTTGGCCGTTGAGCGTTGAGTGTCAGATCTAGCGTGATACAGACGCCGAGAGGCGTATGTATCTGTTGCGTCGCGACGGATCGCAGCGCAGTAGAAGGCAATAATCAGCGGGAAGGGCGGCTCGAGATCGCCCTTCGCGGCCGAACATATTGATGGTAACGAAACGTTGTTGCCTCACAATAGTGCCAGATGGCACTATCTGGCCGGCGGCGCGGGGCGGTCGCGGCGTGCGCGCGGCGCATGGACGACTTAGCTCAAGATGCGCGGCTCTTCTCGGCCAACTGAGCCTTCAGCTCGGAGGCGCAGGTCATCATCATCGCGATCAGCTCCCGCTCCGAGGTGACCCCGAATTTCCGATACATGCGGAGCCGGTAGTTTTTGATCGAGCCCTTGGCGATCCCGAGTTTCTGCGCGATCGCGCCAGTGCTGGCGCCGTCGAGCAGCAGGGCGACGATGTCCCGTTCGCGGGGCGTCAACTGCTCGAAGATGGTCAAGGCCGCGTCATGACCATGGTCGTCGTCCCGCAGCGCAAGCTGCACCAGCAGCCCGCCCGGCCCGATCGGGTTCATCTCATCGAGCGGAACGACGTTGAACCGCAGTGAAGCAGCGTCCGTGGCCTCCGAGATCGCCGCGCAACCGGAGAGGTGTCTCAGCGCTCGCACCTGCTGATGGCGGTCTTCCGCCGCCCGCCATCGAGCCGTCGAAAACACCAGCTTGCCGCGACGGTCGAACACCGCAGCGGCGCAGTCCTCAAACGAGCCGAATCCTGCCGCCGCGCTCGTCATCGCGGCGAAAAGCGCCTTCAGATGCGCGGCGTGGAAGTCGAGCAGCATCGGAAAGACATGGCGCAGGCGCGCGATGTCGCGCTCGGTGTAGCGCCCCTCCCGGCGCTCGAGGAACAGCGAAACGCAAGAGAGATCGGGCGACGGAAGATAGATCGCGACCTCGTCGGCGAACTCCATCCGCTTCATGAAATCCAGCGTGTAGAAGTCGCGGTCGACCGCCAGCGGCAGCGCCGCGGCCATGGTCTCGATCCGCGGCTGCGCATTGGCGCGCCACGAGCAAAAATACGGGTCGCTCGAGATCGGCCGCATCTGCAGATAATAGTCGACGATCGAGGAGCTGATGTCCTTCGTGTAGAGGACGTCAGGCTCGTCGCTGGCCGGGTACCGAACGATCCAGCTCGTCTCGTGCGGAAGCATCACGCCCACGAGCTCGAGCAGGGTTCGGTGAAAGTCGGGCTCGCCGATCTGCCGAGCGACCGCGCCGAGAGGACCGACCAATGCCTCCGCTTTGGTCACTCGACGCAACTCGATAGGCACATCCGCCACGCTCCAGGGCCGTCACGTCACGGGGAGCGACGCTGGCAAGGTTCTTAGAACGAGTCAAAGCATCTTTTGGGCCAGGTGGAGCCAGACCCGGATACCGGGCTTTCGAAGGGCGGGGCTCACGCGTTGAGCGAGCGTGGGCCGCTGACGAAGGGACTTCCCCGAAGGTAGAACCGCAGCGGACGGTCTGCCTCGCGCGAGATGCCGATCCTGACGCTTTCGCCGATCTCGCCAACGGGTTCGTCGCCGCGCGCCAGCCACAGCGGGCCGTCGCGGCAAAGATCGATCCCGTCGAGCGAGCGGTCGACCCGCAATGCGGCGGCCAGCCGCCCCGGTCCGCGCGCCAGATCGCGCAGGACGCTCGTCCCCCGGTTGAGCCGCATGATCGGGACGCCGCCGCGCGGCTCGATCGCCCTGATGAGGACCCCGGCGCCGACCCCGGGCGCCTCGCTCGAGACGTTCAGCATCCAGGAGCGACCATAGATGAAATACACATAGGCGTGGCCGCGGTCGAGAAACAGCGAGCGGTTGCGCTCGGTCATGCCGCTATAGGCGTGGCCGGCCGCGTCGCCGACCCCATAGGCTTCGGTCTCGACGATGCGGCCGCTGACGACCCCCTCGGGCAGCGCGCGCGCCACGAGCTTGCCGATCAGGAAGCGGGCGAGCGCGGCGGTCTCGACCGGCAGCTCGGAGCGGGCGAGCGGCGCGAGGGTCTCCGGGCGGCCGGATTCGGGAGATGCGCTCGACTCGTCCGTCGCGCGAGGGGCCTCGCCCGAACGCGTCGCCAAAGCGCTGGGTCTCTCAGGCGACCTCGCCATCCCGGATTTCCATCATGCTGACGGCGCTGGGCGGCCGCCGGCCGTGATAACTCAGGACCTATCCGATGATCCAGGGTCCGCCGGCGGGCGGCGGCGTCAGGCTCAGACGCTGCGCTCGGATAAGCCGCCCTCTGGCGATTTTTTTTGGCCCGCCGCGTCCGGGCAGGGCGCGCCACGTCGCCGGCCTCCGGGAACATCCGGTCGCCGACGTGGCGTTCCGCCATCAGCCGCATCTCGACGGCCATTCAGCTGAGCATGAAGCGCGCCCTGTTCTGCTCGGAACCCGGCGGTGTTCCTGACGACAGAAGCGGCCGGCCGAGCCAGGACCTTCGAGCCGATCGCCGGCGCGCCGCCGATCTTGCTCAGCGCCGACCGTGAGCACAGCGAGGGGGTCTATTGCTTGTTGTCTCTTCGCGTGTTGAAGGCGGCGCCGGTCAAATGACGTTCCGTCTCGGATCCGTCGTGGCGCAGAATTTCTCCGATCGCTTCACGCAGTGTGCGCGCGACCTCCAGATCTTCATCGGCGCCGTCGTCGGCCTCCGCCGCGGCCTCAAACTCGTCTGCTAATGCGCGAAGGCGATCGACCAGATTCTTCCGGTCCATCATCGTCATGTATTCCGTGGCCAAAATAAACGACAGAAAACATACGTGACATGATCAATGATTGCAAGAAACAACTCGTTGACGCCCGTGACTAACCTGGGTTAATAGACAGGTTACACTTTGTAAGAAATTCAACTCACGAAGAAGTGGGCGTCACTGCCGTCGCCCGCGATGACTTAGATCATCTGATTATACGCGCCGACGGCGTCGTTGCGGCGGATCACGCCGTCGACGGCGACGAACATCTCGCGCATGCGCGCCTCCGACACCGGACTCTCGACCACAACCACCAGTTCGGGCTTGTTCGAGGAGGCGCGCACCAGCCCCCAAGTGCCGTCGGCCGTGATGATCCGCACGCCGTTCACCGTCATGATGTCCTGTATGCGATCACCCGCAACAGGCTCGCTGTTTGTCATCATGCGCCGGAACGCGGCGAGAGCGTCGCCCACCACGGCGTATTTCTCCTCATCTGCGCAGCGCGCCGACATGGTGGGCGTCCCCCAGGTCTTCGGCAGAGAGCGGCGCAGGTCAGCCAAGGATCGGCCGCGGCTGCGATCAAGCATGTCGCAGATGGCGAAGGCCGAGAGCAGGCCGTCGTCATAGCCGCGCCCGAGCGGCGGGTTGAAGAAATAGTGGCCGGATTTTTCAAACCCGGCCAGCGCGTTGCTATCCCTGACGCGCCGCTTCATGTGGGAATGCCCGGTCTTCCAATACTCGATGCGGGCGCCGTTGGCCTGGAGAACGGGATCAGTCGCATAGAGGCTCGTCGACTTCACGTCGGCGATGAACAGGGCCCCGGGGTGCGCCGCCGAAAGGTCACGGGCGAGCAGAACGCCCATCTTGTCGGCGAAGATCTCGACCCCTTCATTGTCCACGACGCCACAGCGGTCGCCGTCGCCATCGAAGCCGAAGCCTATGTCTGCGCCTGACTCCAGCACGGCGCTCCGCATGGCGTGAAGCATCGCCATGTCTTCGGGATTCGGATTGTAGTTCGGAAAGCTGTGGTCGAGGTCGCAATCGAGCCGAACGACCTCACAGCCGAGCGCTTCGAGCGCGTCCGGCGCGAAGGCGCCGGCGGAGCCGTTCCCGCACGCGACGACGACCTTCAGGCGGTTCTTGAGCTTTGGCCGATCCAACAGACGGCCGAGATACCGCTCGGGGAAATTCTCGATGAAGCTGTAGGCGCCGCCGTTCGGCGTATCGAAGGCGCCGGTGAGCACGATCTCCCTCAGACGCCCCATCTGCTCCGGCCCGAGCGTCACTGGTCGCTCCACGCCGATCTTGACGCCGGTCCAGCCGTTCTCGTTGTGTGAGGCCGTCACCATGGCGACGCAGGGCGCGTCGAGCTCGAACTGAGCGAAATAGGCCATGGGCGTGATCGCCAGGCCGATGTCGAGCACTCTCATGCCGGCGGCCATCAGCCCAGTGACGAGAGCGAGCTTGAGCGAGGCCGAATAGCTGCGGAAGTCGTGCCCGGTCACGATCTCCGGTCGAACGCCGAGCTCCCGAACATAGGTTCCGATCCCCATGCCGAGCGCCTGCATTCCCATGAGGTTGAGCTCATCTCCGAATAGCCATCGCGCGTCATACTCGCGAAAGCCGGTGGGCTTGATGAGCGGCAGGCGTTCATAGGCTTCGCTGTTGGGCAGGAGACGCGCGACGGGCGTTGGGAGCATCGGATCGTTCTTCCGCCATCCGTGAAGTCTTTGTTGCGCCGAGGCTCGGCGTCTCGCCAACTCTGCCGCCGCCAGGCCGTCAGGCGCTCGCCCTCAAGCGCCCGTCGCCGCGTTCTCCCGGGCCCGGAATGGCGCGGCTGGCTCGAACGCTTCTCGATTATAGACATCGCTGCTGCGAACGATGTCGTCCTCGCCGAGATAGCAGCCGATCTGCACCTCGATGACGTCGAGCGGCTCCGTTCCGGGGTTCTCGAGCCGGTGCCATTCGGTGGCGGCGATGTAGGCGGACTCGCCTTCCCTCAGATAGCGGGGTTCTGTGCCGACGGTGATCCGCGCCGTGCCGCGCACCACCACCCAATGTTCGGATCGATGGTGGTGCATCTGGAGCGACAGCTTGCCGCCGGGCTTCACGTGCAGGACCTTGACCTGGAAGCGATTGCCCTTCGCCAGGCTCTGGAAGAAGCCCCACGGGCGGTGCTGGCGCAGGTGAACATAGGCTTCCGGCCGCTGCGTCTGTTTGAGCTGCGTGACGAGACCGCCCACATCCTGGGCGCAGCGCCGGTCGGCCACAAGCACGGCGTCGCCGGAACTGATCACCATGATGTTGTCGAGGCCGAGCGTCGCCACGAGCCGATCGTCGGTGTAGACGAGCGAATTCACGGTGGCGGCGAGCAGCGCGTCGCCCATCGCGACATTGCCGTCGGCGTCGGGCGCGCCCGCGCTGGCGATCGATGACCAGGAGCCGACGTCGCTCCAGCCAAGCTCGGCCTCCACCACCGCCGCGAGCGGCGTTCGGCCCATGATCGCGCAATCTATCGAGACCGACGGGCAGCGACCGAACGCCGTCCGCTCCAGCCGATAGAAGCCGAGATCCTCGCGCGCCTCCCGCACGGCGGCGACGGCGTTTGCGTGGATCGCCGGCTCGAGGCGCGCCAGTTCCTGGAGATAGGTCGAGGCCTGCATGATGAAGAAGCCGCCGTTCCACAGATGCTCGCCCGAGGCGAGAAACTGCCGCGCGAGCTCTAGCTTCGGCTTCTCGACGAACTCGATCACTTCACGGGCTACGTCCGAACCCGGAAGCGCCGCGCCCGGCTTCACATAGCCGTAGCCCGTGTGCGGTTCGGATGGCCGGACGCCGATCATGACGATGCGCCCGGCAGCGGCTGTGAGCGCCGCAGCCCGCACGCAATCAGCGAGCGCTCCGACGTCGTGGACGATGTGGTCGGACGGCATGACCGCCATGACGGCGGCGGGATCGATTCTCGAGATCACTGCGGCTGCGGCCGCGATCGCGGCCGCAGTGTTGCGCGCGATCGGCTCCAGCAGGATCAATTCGGGAGCCACGCCGGCGTTCTCGAGCCCTTCGAGCACTCTGAACCGGTAGTCCTCGCTGGATACGATCAGCGGTCGCTGGAACCCGTCCTCGATGCGGAGCCGCGACACCGTCTTTTCGAAGAGCGTCGGCTCGTGTTCGCCGAACACATGGACGAACTGCTTGGGGGCGTCGGCGCGCGACAGCGGCCAAAGCCGCGATCCGGAGCCGCCGCAGAGGATGACGGGATAGATGTTCATATTGGCGCCCCCTCGACCGCGTCGCATGGCGTGAGGAGTCGCGGCGCGGCCCGTGGCGCAGGCGCTGGAAACAGCGTCGTCACTTCGTCGATCCGCTCCACCCTGACCTGGCCGCAACGGCCAATCGCCTGAAGCTCCTCGGCCATCGCCATCGCCTCATCCAGCGAACGGACGCCTACGGCGACCTCCGGGCCCGTCGGAACCCAACGGACGACGTAACCTGTCATAGCGCCCTCCCGATCGTCCCGCCTTCGGGCGCCCACGCCGGCTGCGCCTGGGCGCGGCGGCCTGTTGTTCGGTGAATGAGGAACGGGGCCATGTCCGACCGCAAGGCTTCGAAGCGGATAACGGGCCCGCGCCCCGCTTGGGGGTCTTGGCTGCGCGGCGACGGGCCCGCCTGGGTTGCGACGCCGACGTTCCTGGGGTGGCCGACCGTCGCGAGGGGATCATAGCCGGGCGCCGAAGCGCCGCGTCTTCCGAATTGGACGTAAGCCCAGATCGGCCCTACCCATTTCGGCCGGCAAGACGCCCTGTTTCGACCGCTCTAAGCTCCGCCGGCAGCGGCCGGGCGCCCCCTCGCTCGCCTGTCAGCGACGGGCTTCGCTTGGCTCCGCTAGGGCGCAAGCGTCGAAGCGGGGAGGCAGGAGCGTGATCAGCGGACGGCTTACGCTCGCGCTGCTTTGTGCGCTCGGCGCGCTGCTGGCGCTCGGACCGGACCATGGGCCTGCCTCTGGCCGCGACGGCGGCGCCTCCGAGGCCGAACGCGTTCTCCCGGACGCCCGCGCCGCGCCGCGCGAAGAATCCCCGAAGGATCCGGCGGGTATGGAGATTCTGCCGCCGGACGCCGCCCCATATGCCCCGCCTGTGGCGGTCACGAACCCGGCGGGCGGCGCAATCGCCGATGGGCTGCGTTCCGCTCGCCCCGGCGAGGTCGTGACGCTCGCCGGGGCGTTCTCGCCCGGCCGCACCTCGTTCGAAGTGTTCGCGCAGTCGAACGCCGCGGACGCTGTGGCGATGTCTGTCGAGCCCCTCCGGATGAGCGAGCACACAGCCGCAATCCTGCTGCCGGCGGGTCTGCCTGCGCCCTCCCTCTATCTCATATGGCCCAAGACAGCTGGGCTCAGAGGCGAGCCTCTCGCAGTCAATCAGGCCGAGGCTTGGTGGGTCGGGCCGTCGCGCGTGGTCGCAGGGCAGCGCTTCGCGATTTACGGTCGGAACCTCGCGAGCGGGCCGGGGGCGCCTCACGTCTATCTCGTCAGCCCGGATGGAGCAGGCGAGTGGCTGCCGGCGCGGGGCGCAGACGCTTACCGGATCGAACTCGACGCGCCGTCACGATCTCCAGGCGTCTATACGCTGTGGACGCACAACGGATTAGGCGGGCGGCTCGGCTGGAGCGAGCCGCTGCGGCTCCGCCTCGGGGCTCCGCAGCCCGCCTCTTCGGCGGCGGTGCTTGACGTCACCCGGTTCGGCGCGCTGGGCGACGGCGTGCATGATGACGGCCCTGCGATCGAAGACGCCGTCGCGGCGGCGGCCGCGCGGGCCCCGGCGACGGTTTACTTCCCGCCCGGGACATACGCCTCGCGGCGGCCATTCGTGGCGCCCGGCGGCGTCCGCTGGCTCGGCGCCGGCGCCGACAGGAGCGTGCTGAGACTTGTCGCGCCGCTCGCCGCGCCAGGTTTTCTCTATGGCGCGGGCGACCGCTCGGACGTCGCGTTCGAGGACATCGCGATCAGCGCCGACGGCCAGATCGCGGAGCAGGACAAGGCGCTGGTCGCCCTGACCGGAGAGCGGTTGAGGTTCAAGCGCGTCCGCCTCTCCTCCTGGGGCGCGATGACCCTCAAGATCGCCGGCGCGGAACTCGAGATCAGGGACTCGGAGATCATCGGCGCTGGAAGCTTCCTGCCGAAAGCCGCGCAGCTCTTCGTCACGCGCACGACCTTCCGCATGACAAATGACGGCGAGGCGGCCCTTGCCGTCTGGTCCGGCCGCGAGATCGCGGTGACAGGCAACCGGCTGCTCAACGCCGATGAGAGGCGGCCCGACGGGCACGGCATAGGACGCTTGTTCGTGGCGCAACCGCATCTGGGCGGCAGCCGGGACATGTACTTCAGAGACAATGAAACGGTGAACGCCGCGCCGCGAGACTGCCAGGCGGTCGACTGCAACAAGGGGGAGCAGATCCTCTTCGAGTTCGGCTCGGTCCGGTTGCAGGGGCGCGCATCGGAGGTTTCGGCGAGCGGCGTCGCGTTCACGAGCGAACTGCCCGAGGACGCTGTGGGCAAGACGCTCGTGGTCGCCGGCGGCCCGGGGCTCGGGCAGCGTCGGAGGATCGTCGGACGCGACGGCAATTCGCTGAAGCTGGACCGGCCATGGGACGTCCTGCCCGATCCTGCGACGAGCCTGTTCTACGTCGCCCATGTGGCCGAACGGGCGGTCGTGGATCACAACCGCTTCCAAGGTCGGCCGACGCATTCGCAGCACGATTCCGACTCCACCGCCGTTCTGATCTTCGGCCTCTGCTTCGACATGGTCGTGGCCGGGAACGACATCTCGCGGATGCGCCACGGCGTGATGGTCGCCGCAACCTCCGGCACGCCGGAGGACAGCGTGTCTGCGCCCTTCTTCACGCTGGTCGAGGGCAACAGGATCCAGGACGGGTCCAACGGCCTCTACACCGGACTGATCTTTGGGTCTCCGACCGACCGCGAGGTCGCAGGCGGCGTGGGCAATGTCTTCCGGCGCAATGACATCGCCGGCATGAGCCATGTCGGAGTCGCCTTCGACACCTGGGACACGCCGGGTGGCGATTTCCACGCGACGGTCTTCGAGCGCAATCGGATCGTGGATACGTCGTTCGGCGTCGTTTCCGGGCTGAAGCTCGTATGGACCAACCGGGACTTCCAGCCGACGCCCCCCGGGGGGACGCATCTGCGCCAGACCATCCTGCACGCCAATCGCATCGAACGCGGCTCCGCGCCGATGGCCGGCTCGATTGGCTTCCGCACGGATCATTTCCAGGACTGGCTCGATGTTGCGAGCGAGTGGCGCGGCTTCCAGACGGATCAGGCGCCGTCGGCACGTCAGTGAGCCGCCGCTTCGGCCGGAAGCGGTAGCAGGAGGCGCTCCACACTCCGCCAACCTACCACCAATGCGCCCCCGCGGCGCTCGCCGTCATCCCCTCGGCATCCTTGAACCTGCTCCCCACCGCTGATGCCCTAAGCGCGATCAAGCAAGCGGGGCGGGGCATGAAGGTCATCATCGTCAATCGCTTCTTCGCGCCCGACCAATCGGCGACGAGCCGGATGGCCACGAGCCTCGCCGCAGGGCTGGCGGCGCAAGGAGTTGAGGTAGAGGCGATCGCCAGCGCTGCGTTGCACGACGATCCGTCGCGGCGCCTCGCCCGATCGGAGACGATCGCCGGCGTCCGCGTCACCCGCGTCGCCGGCGGTCGGTTCGGCCGAGGCCGGCTGATCGGTCGGGCGCTGGACTATGCCGTCTTCCATGTGGCTGGAGCCTGGCGCCTGCTCCGCGCCGCCGCCGCGGGCGACGTCTGCATCGTCTGCACGGACCCGCCGCTGATGTCGGTTTCGGCGCTCGCGCCGCTCGGCCTCAGGCGGGCGGCGATGGTGAACTGGCTGAACGACCTGTTTCCGGAAATCGCTTTCGACGCCGGCGTGATGCGTTCAGGAGGCGTGGCCGGAAAGCTCGCGCTAGCCCTGAGGGATTTCTCGCTGCGCCGGGCATCGCTCAACGTGGCGCCCATGGAGCGGATGGCCGCCTATCTGAAACTTCGAGGCGCCGCGGCGGAGCGCGCCGTCGTCATACCTCATTGGTCGGAGGGTGACGTCCTCGCGCCGATGGCCGCCCGCGACAGCCGGCTGCGGCGGGAGTGGGGACTTCAGGACAAGTTCGTGGTCGGCTACTGCGGCAACCTTGGCCGGGCGCATGATTTTGATTGCCTGCTCGCCGCCGCAGACGCGCTAAGGGGCCGCGAGGACATCGTGTTCCTCGTCGTGGGCGGCGGTCATCGGCTGGCTTGGCTGCAGAACGAGGCGGGCCGGCGGAAGCTGACGAACTTCGTCTTCAAGCCGCTGCAGCCGGAGAGCCGACTGCGCGAGTGCCTTGCCGCTCCGGACGCGCATTTCGTGTCGCTGCTGCCCGCCTTCGAGATCTCCGTCATCCCGAGCAAGTTCTATGGCGTGCTTGCGGCGGGGCGGCCCACGCTCTTCGTTGGAGCGACCGACGGCGAGATCGCCCGCACGGTGCGGGAGAACGCCTGCGGCGAGGCTTTCGGCGTCGAGGACGGGCCGGCGCTTGCCGCCTGCATACGGGCCCTGGCCGCCGATCCCGCTCTGACCGCCTCCTGGGGCGCGAACGCGAGAGCGTTGTTCGACGCGCGCTTCTCGCGCGCCCGTGGTCTGTCAGCCTGGCGCGAGGCGATCGTCTCCTGTGCGGCGCGCCCCGAGCAGCACGCGCTCTCGAGCTCCATCGCATCGTCGGCGAGGGGGCAATGAGCACGCCGATGATCGTTTCGCAGCTCGGCGCGCGCATGCACTACGCCGTGCCGCGAATTCTTCACGCGGCCGGCCGGCTGGAGCATTTCTACACGGACATCTGCGCCGCTCAGGGGTGGCCGCGTGCGCTTCGAAGCCTTCCGCCGCGCTTCCTGCCCCGCGCCGCCCGGCGCTTGACCGGCCGATTGCCGGCGGATCTGCCTCCGGGCCGCATCACCAGCTTCGATGGCGTCGGCATGCGCTTCGCCTTGCAGCGCGCGCTGGCGAGCGATCCGACGGCGGCCACCAGAGCGCACATCTGGGCAGGCCAGACCTTGTCGCGCCGGGTGCTCCGGCGGCTCGATCGCCATCAGTCCCACGGCGCCGCCATCTACGGGTTCAGCGGAGAATGCCTTGAACTTCTGACCGGGGCGCGCGCACGCGGCTTTCGCGCCGTCGTCGAGCAGATCGTCGCGCCGAAGACGATCCTCGACCGACTGATGCTGGAGGAGGAGGCGCTGCACCCCGACTGGGGCCCGGCGCGCGTCCGCGACGGCCTGTCGGAGGAATATGCGGCGCGCGAGCGCGGCGAATGGGCCGCCGCCGACCTCATCCTCTGTGGTTCGGAGTTCGTCCGGGATGGCGTGATTGCGTGCGGCGGACGCCCGGAGCGTTGCGTCGTGACCCCATATGGCGTCCAGGCGACGGTGTTTTTCCCGCGCCGGAGGATCGGGCCGCTCAAGGTGCTGACGGTTGGCGGCGTCGGCCTGCGCAAAGGCGCGCCTTATGTGCTGGAGGTCGCGCGGCGGCTCAAAGGCGTCGCCGAGTTCCGCATGGCCGGGGCGCTGGATCTGTCGGATGGCGCGCGGCGGCGCCTCGGCGAGGCGGTCACGCTGCTCGGGCCGGTGCCGCGCTCCGAGATCGGAGCGCATTACGCCTGGGCGGACGTCTTTCTCCTGCCCTCCATCTGCGAGGGATCCGCGACGGTGTTGTACGAGGCCCTGATGGCGGGCCTGCCGGTGGTCACCACCCCGAACGCCGGCAGCGTCGTGCGGCACGGCGTCGACGGCTTCGTCACCCCGATCCGGGACCCAGACGCCATCGAAGCCGCCCTCGCAGCGCTGGCGCGCGACCCGGAGCTCTACCGCGCGATGGCCGGCGCCGCCCGCAAGCGCGGCCTTGAGCACAGCCTGCAGCAGTATTCGCGCCGCCTCCTTACCGCGTTGGACCGTCTCGCGCTGAACGCAGACTTGTGTCCGGCGGTGGCAGCCTCTGCCTAGGAGCTCATCCATGGACGCCGCTCCTTCTTGGCGCGCCGAGACTAAGCCGATCAAGGTAGGGATCCTTCTGGGTTCCGCTGGCGACCATGGCGGCGGCGTCTGCGTCAGCGTCCGGGACATGACAAAGGCGCTCCTGCGGGTTCCGGGCATCGAGGTCGCCGTGTTTGCGTCGGATCGTGCTCCCTTGGCGCAGCGCGAGGATTGGGGGCAGGTCCCGCTCAATGTCTTTCCCGCTCGAGGGCCCGCGAGCTTCGGCTATGCGCCGGATCTCGGGCGTGCGCTCTGCGCCGCCGACGTCGACGTCGTGCACGTCCATGGGCTGTGGATGTACCTCTCGATCGCAACCCGGAGATGGGCGGCGGACGGCGGGCGCCGCTACGTGGTCAGCCCGCACGGCATGCTGGATCCCTGGGCGGTGGCGAACAGCGGGTGGAAGAAGACGCTCGCGCTTCGCGCCTATGAGCAGGGCCATCTCGATGGCGCCGGCTGCATCCACGCCCTGTGCGAGCCAGAGCGCCAGGCGATCCGGACGTTCGGCCTCCGCAACCCGATCTGCCTCATACCGAACGGTGTCGAGCTTGCGCCGGACGTGTCCTTTCTGCGCGCGACGCGCGCGCGGCAGGGGCGGCGGCGGGTTCTGCTTTTCCTCGGCCGCGTCACGCCAAAAAAGGGGCTGACGGCGCTTCTCGAAGCTTGGGCGATCGGGCAACGGCAGCCTGGAGGGGAGGCTTGGGAACTGGCGATCGCCGGATCGGGTCCCGAGGCTTTCGTCAGCGATCTGCGCGCGCGCGCCGAGCGGCTTGGCGTCGCCGGCTCGACGCGTTTTCTCGGCCATGTCAGCGGCTGCGCAAAAAGCGTCGCCTTCGCTTCCGCCGACGCGTTCATCCTGCCCTCCGTCAGCGAGGGGCAGCCGCTTGCGGTGCTGGAGGCGTGGAGCCATGGCCTGCCGGCCTTGATCACCAGACAGTGCAACCTTCCCGAGGGGCTTGCCGCCCAGGCCGCGCTCGCAATCGAGCCCTCCGCCGCCGGCGTCGCCGAAGGTTTGCGGCGGCTCTTCGCGTTGAAGCCGGAGGAGGCCCAGGCGATGGGGCGCCGCGGCCGTCGCCTTGTCGAGGAGCGGTTCTCCTGGGCGCAGGCGGCGCAGCGATGGAGCGAGATCTACCGCTGGGTGTCCGGCGTCGGTTCGGCGCCGGGCACGATCGAGATGGGCTGAGCCACAGCCTGAAGCCGGCGCCGATGGCCAATAGCCAATAGCCAATAGGGGACGACGACAATGATGCTGCCCAAGATCCGTCTGACCAACAGGATCGAGTTCATCGAGCGCTACGCGCGCGGCAAGCGCGTGCTGCATGTCGGCTGCGCGGACGTGCCGTTCACACGCGACCGCCTCACCCGCGGCGAGCTGCTCCACCAGAGGCTGTGCGGCTGCGCCGCGGAACTTCACGGCGTGGATCTCTCCGAGGAGGGGATCGAGATCATGCGCAGCGCCGGCTTCGGCGATCTCTATGTGGCGGACTGCGAAAAGCCGCTCTCCCAGTCCACCCCCGGCGGTTACGATGTCGTGATCGCTGGAGAGACGCTCGAGCACGTGCTGAACGCCGGCGATTTCCTGTCCTCGCTGAAGAGCGCCTGTGGGCCGGACGGCAGGATCATTCTCACCACGCCCAGCCATGCATCCCTCAAGATCAACCTGCGCCTTCTGAAGCGGGTCGAACTCGTCCATCCGGAGCATGTCGCTTATTATTCTTACTCGACCCTTAGTCGGCTGTTGGACATGGTGGGGCTTGAGGCCACTGACTGGGCCCTCTATTGGGCGGAGAAATCCACCAAGTCGAAGATAGTCAACTCGGCCTTGCGGCGTATGCCTAGGCTCAACTATTTTGCGGATGGTATTTGCGTGGCCTGCAGGGCCGCGGCGTGACGTCTCGGTTTTATACCGACTCCTCTGATCGCGACATGAAACTGTCACATCCGTCCAAGAACATCTTGGGATCGGAGGAGTTTGCTTGTCGTTATCGATCGATAAAAACGCGGTTGTCTGGAAAAATTTGCAAAGAACTCTCTTGATCTAGATTAGTTGGGGTTGGTCCGCAACGATGTAGCCTCACTGCGCTAAAGTCGGCAAAGGTCGGTGAAGAGTAGCAAGCATCATCTTCAGGCGACCATTTAGGTCTGCCGATTGCGTCATAGAGGCGGGATCGACGCTACCGAATACTATACGTAAATATACGTATTCATAGGTATTCTGCGGGAGCGTCGACAAAAAAGCAGGGGACGACATGAGCATCCCGGGAACAGGGCCGGCGCCGAACGCGTCATTCCTAAGCGAAGGCGTGCTTGGCCGCGGAACGATCATCGTCATCGACGAGCGAAACCTCGTCGCCGAGTGTCTGGCGCGCTGCGTGAAAGCGCAGCGCCCGCGAAATCGCGTCGTGAACTACACCAGCGTTCTGGATTGCGTCACGTCTGCCGACGACGAGCATGATGAGGTCCTCATCCTCTTCAGCATCGGCAGCAGCGCGGCGGCGGGAGAGGTTTTCCTGGAGGCGCTCGAGAAGCTCGTCGACGCGTTCCCGGGCACGCCGATCGTCTTGCTCGCGGACTCGGAGGACGCAGGCCAGATCCTTCAGTCTCTCGATTGCGGCGTGCGGGGATACATCCCCACCAGCGCAAGTCTGGACGTCGCGTTGGAGGCGATGAACCTCGTCGAGGTGGGAGGAACCTTCATCCCCGCCTCCAGCCTGACGTCATCGCGGAAGTCGATCCTGAATCGGCCCGACGCCCGCGCATTCGGCCTCAACGAGACCTTCACGGCGAGGCAGGCTGCGGTCATCGACGCCCTGCGGCAGGGCAAGGCGAACAAGATCATCGCTTATGAGCTCAACATGCGGGAGAGCACCGTGAAGGTTCATGTGCGCAACATCATGAAAAAGCTCAGAGCGAAGAACCGCACCGAGGTCGCGTACATCGCCAACTCCCGGCTCAACGCCTAACCCGATCGGCAGCCGGAGGTCTCGACATGATCGTGTCGCGATCGGAGCGCGCGCACGCGGCGGCTCCTGCGGACATGAGCGCTTTGATCCGCTCGCAGTGGCGCGTCGTCCTTGCGACGACGGCTGCGGCGGGGGCGCTGGCGGCGGGAGCGTGGGCGATCACGCCCAACCGCTACGTGGCCGAAGCCGTCGTCGCGCTCGACGCGCGCAAGGTCCAGGTGATCACGCTCGAATCCGTCATGTCGCGGCTGCCCCAGGACAGCCCCGTAGTGCGGACCGAGCTCGACCTCATCGCCTCCCGGTCGATGGCCGAGCGGGTCGTCGACCGGCTCGGCCTCGCCAAATCCGTCCCGGTCCAACAGGATGATGAGCCCTGGTGGCGGTCTTGGATCCAATCGGCGCTGCCGCGCCGCCCGTCCCCGCCCGCCGTAGCGAGGCCGCTTCGCGCCGCCGCCGTCGATCGGCTTGTGTCCGGACTGCGGGTCAACAATGACGGGCGATCCTATACGATCTTCATCTACTATGGCTCGCGCGATCCGGTCTTCGCGGCGCGGGTCGCGAACGCCTATGCGGCAAGTTACCTCGACCACCAGATCGCGGTGCAGACGCAGGCGACGCGCACGGCGAGCGAGTGGCTGGGCGGGAGGGTCACGGAGCTCGGCGCGCGCCTCGAGGCGTCTGAGGAGGCCGTGGAAGCCTACCGTCGCAAGGCGGGGCTGCTGGAGGCGAACGGCCTCACAGCGGACACGCAGCGCCTTGCCGGCATAAACGTAGAGCTCGCCGCCGCTCGCTCGCAGCGGGCCGGCGCTGAGGCGCGCCTCGCCTCCGCCCGCGAACGCGCCGTGCAGGGGCTGCAGAACGCTTCTTTCACCGAGGCGCTCTCCGCGCCATCGATCCAGACGCTGCGCGGCAAGGAGGCGGAGCTCAGCCGCGAAATCGCCGAGATCGAGGCCGCCGGGGCAAGCATGAGCGCCGATCTGCCGGCGCAGCGCGCGCAGCTCGCGGCGGTGCGCAAGCAGATCGACGACGAGGTCGTTCTGGTCCTTGCGAGCCTGGCGAACGAGGTCGAGGTCGCCCGCCGGAAGGAAAAAGCGCTCGAGGACGAGACCGCAAAGGTCGAAGCGATGATCTCGCGCGACAGCGAAGCCCGGCTCGAGCTGAACAAGCTCCAGCGCGAGGCGGTGGCGAACCGCAACATCTATGAGAGCTTCCTGAACCGCTACAAGCAGACGATCGAGCAGGAAGGGCTGGCGACGCCTGAAGCCAGCCTGCTGTCCAGCGCGGAGGTCCCGCTCGAACCGGCCGGTCCGAAGCTGCTCCCGATGCTCGCCTTTGGCCTCGCGATCGGCGCAGCCCTGGGCGCTCTGCTGGCGCGCTGGCGGGCCGCACGAAACGTCGGTCAAAGAGCCGAGCCGGCGGAGGAAGACCAATTCGACCTTGCGGCCTTTCAGGAGTCTCCCTGGCGCGCCGGCTCTGCGCGCTCAAGATGAGGTCGAGACGATGCGGCGAGACACTTTGATGCGAGCCCGGCGGCTTGCGGCGCTCGGCTCTGCAGCCGTTCTGGCCCTCGCGTCGCCGCTTCGGGCGGATGAGCCGTCTGGAGGCTATCGCCTAGGGCCCGGCGACGTCCTGCAGATCACCGTGCTGGGCAAGCCGGAGCTGTCCGGCAAGTTCCGCATCGGCCCGGAAGGCGCGCTGAGTTACCCTCTGCTCGGGAGCCTGCCGATCGCCAGTTTGACGACGGAGCAGGTGGTCGCCGAGCTCAAGGACGAGCTGTCGCGGCGGTTGCCGATCCGCAGCGCGCCGGCGGTCGAGGTCGCCGAGTTCGCAGGCGTCTTCGTGACGGGCGATGTCGAGAAGCCGGGTCAGTATGCGTTCCGCCCCGGCATGGTCGCGCTCGAACTGATCGCGTTGTCGGGCGGCCTGCGGCGAACGGCCGGCGCCGTCGACGCGCGCGCGCTTCAGCTGATCTCGGCCGAGCAGGAGGTCGCCGACCGGCGGCTGACGCTGTTTGCGGGCGAGATCCAGAAGGCGCGGCTCGAGGCGGAGATCGCAGGCGCGGATTATCAGCCGGCCGACGATAGCGCGCGCCGCGAACAAGGCCCGCCGCGCGAGGACGCACGAAAAATCGCCGCGAACGAAAAGGCGCTGTTCGACGTGCGCCGCAAGGTTCTCAACGATGGCCTCGCCGCGTTGCGTCAGCAGCGGCGGAGCTATGATCAAGAAATCGCGGCGCTCCAGGAGAGCATCAAGCTGCATGACGAGGAGCTGAAGCTGCTCGAGCAGGAAGTCGAAAACTCGCAGAAGATGGTCGACAAGGGTCTGGGCCTCCTGCCGTCGCTGCTCGCGTTGAAGCGGCAGCTTTCCGCAACCCGCCGCGACGCGTTGGACATCAAGTCCTATCTGGCGCGCGCGCAACAGCGTCAGCTCGAGGTCGACCAGAAGATCCAGGATCTGACGGACGCGCATATCAAGGAGAGCGCCACGGCCCTCAGGGAGCTGGACGTGACGCTCGCGCAGACGCGGCAACGGCTTCGCTCCGCGGTCTCGGCTCTCGCGGAGGTTCGGGCGCAGCTGGGCCAGGACACCGCAAGTCCGACGCGGCCGGTCTACAAGGTCGCGCGGATCGTGAACGGCGCCTATCAGGAGAGCCCGGTCGACGAGTTCGCGCGGCTCGCGCCGCGCGACATTCTGCTCGTCTCGCGGGAGGAGGTGAGCGCGCCTGGCGTCAAGCAGGCGTCGTCTCAGCCCCGGCCGTCGGTCGAGGCTCTTGCGCAGCCGCTCGCCAGCACCGGAAGGTAGTCCGCAGACCCTCGGACAGAGGAATGCTCGGCCGCCAGCCAAGAGCCTGGATCCGGCTGGAGTTCAGCAGCTTGCGCGGGGTTCCGTCCGGTTTCGAGGCGTCAAAGACGAACCGGCCGCGGTAGCCCACCGTTTCGGCGATCAACCGGGCGAGCTCGCGGATGGACACTTCCTCGCCTGAACCGGTGTTGATGAGCTCGGGATCGCGATAGCGGCGCAGGAGGAAGACGCAGGCGTCCGCAAGATCATCGACGTGAAGGAACTCGCGGAGCGGCGTCCCGCTGCCCCAGATGACGACCTCTTCCTGGCCCGTCTCCCGCGCCTCGTAGATCCTGCGCATCAGCGCCGGCAGCACATGGCACGTTTGAAGATCGTAATTGTCGTTCGGGCCATAGAGGTTCGGCGGCATGGCCGTGACGTAGGGGAGGCCGTACTGAACGTTGAGGCTTCGGGCGAGGGTCAGGCACGCGATCTTGGCGATCGCGTAGGCCTCGTTGGTGGACTCGAGCGGACCCGCCAGCAGCTGCGCTTCGTCGATCGGCTGCGAGGCCAGGCGGGGATAGATGCAGCTCGACCCGAGGAACAGGAGCTTCGAGACTCCGGCCTCCGCCGAGGCCGCGATCAGGTTGGTTCCGATCAGCAGATTGTCGAGCAGGAATTCGGTCGGCCGGGCGGCGTTGGCCTGGATGCCGCCGACCCGCGCAGCGGCGACGATGACCGCGTCCGGCCGCTGGACCTTCATCCAGCGCTCGACGTCCGCCTGTCGCGTCAGGTCGAGCTTCGCGTGATCAATGGTCAGGATCTCGCAGTCTTCCCGGCTCAGCCGGCGGACCAGAGACGAGCCGACCATGCCGCGGTGGCCGGCCACGAAAATCCGGGCGCCGGCGATCTCGAAAGCGGGGGCGGGCTTAATCGTCGCGAGCATTGCGGGCCGCCTCCTTCAGAACCGCCTCCATGTCCGCCTTGACCATCTCGGCGACCAGCTCCTTAAACCTCACCCGCGGCTTCCACCCGAGCGCCTTGCGGGCCTTGGTGCAGTCGCCGAGCAGGATGTCGACCTCGGTCGGCCGGAAGTAGCGCGGATCGATCTCGATCAGGTTGGCGCCGGTCTGGGCGTCGTAGCCCTTCTCGTCGACGCCGGAGCCGCGCCACTCGATCCTGCGGCCCACGCAGTCGAACGCAGCCTCGACGAATTCGCGGACCGTGTGGGTCTCGCCGGTCGCAAGGACGTAGTCGTCGGCCGTCGGCTGCTGCACGATCCGCCACATGCCCTCGACGTAATCGCGGGCGTGGCCCCAGTCGCGCTTGGCGTCGATGTTGCCGAGATAGACGCGCGCCCGCAGCCCATGCTGGATCGCCGCCACGGCGCGCGAGATCTTGCGGGTGACGAAGGTCTCGCCCCGCATCGGGCTCTCATGATTGAAGAGAATGCCGTTCGAGGCGTGAATGCCGTAGGCTTCGCGATAGTTCACCGTAATCCAGTAGGCGTAGAGCTTGGCGGCCGCATACGGGCTGCGCGGCGCGAATATCGTTCGCTCGTCCTGCGGCACGGTGGCGGCGCGGCCGAACAGTTCAGAGGTCGAGGCCTGATAGAACCGGCACGTGTCGGTCATTTTGAGGATGCGCAGCGCCTCGAGCACCCTGAGCGTTCCGAGCGCATCGGTGTTGGCGGTGTATTCCGGAGTCTCGAAGCTCACCAGCACATGGCTCTGCGCCGCGAGATTGTAGATCTCGTCCGGCTTCGTCTCCTGGATGATCCGGATGAGGTTGGTCGCGTCCGTCAGGTCGCCATGGTGGAGAACGAAGCGGACGTCCGGCTCATGCTGGTCGACATAAAGATGGTCGATGCGACCGGTGTTGAACGATGACGAGCGACGCTTTAGGCCGTGGACGACGTAGCCTTTGTCGAGCAGGAACTCCGCCAGATAGGCCCCGTCCTGGCCCGTCACTCCGAGTATGAGAGCTGTCTTCTGCGCCATCTCGCTCCTCCGACCGAACATCGTCGCCCTCGCTTTCATCGGGGCGAAGCCGGCGTGCCGAAAGTTTCGAGGAGGTGCGCCGGAGACGGAACGTAGCAATCAGGCCGCTGATATTTGCGGGATTACGCCAAATGGAGGATGAGGCGAACTTTAGACCAGGGAACGCGCGCCAGGCTCAGCCTCTCTGCGCGCGCTGGCGACGACCTGCTCCTCGCCGAGCTCAGGAACTCCGCTTGGGCGGAGCGAGGTATTCGGGCTCGAAGACCGCGAGCTCCTTCAGGCCGTCAAAATCGTGGATGGTGATGTGACCGGTCCGGACGGTCACCAGTTCCGCCTCTCGCAGTTCCCGCAGCACCCGGTTCAGGTGGATCGCGGTCAGTCCCAAAGCGTCGGCCATCCAGGACTGGTTCACCGGACAGTCGAATTCGTGCGAGACGTCGACGCCGATATGGCGGAGCCGAAGCGCAGTCTCCAGGATGAGGTGCGCGGTCCGGACGAGCGCGCTTCGACGGCCGACGTTTACGAGGTGCTCCGCCATGATCGCCGCATCGCGCGCCGCCGACCAGCGGAGAGCTCGCGCCACATTGACGGAGCTCTTTGCGCCCTCCAGCAGCGACAATGGGATCGGCGATATGTCGGCGTCCGTCAGACTCTCGAAGGTGAAGGGGGAGTCAATAGAGTCGACGTCGTGAACGCCGACAATGTCTCCTGGTATCGGGAAGTTGAGGACCTGGCGGCCGCCGTCCGGAAGCAGCTTATACATGCACATCCAGCCGCTCTGAACAAGATAAGCGTCCTCAGAGGAATCGTGCTCCCGCAAGATCGCCTGATGGGGGGTGAGCCGTCGCCTGCGTGAGCCGAATGAAGTCAGGATCTCGAGGTCCGAGTTCTTCCAAGGCCCGAATGCTTCCAGCTTCTGCATGAGCGGGCCCGGTGGGCCTGGATGGCGCATAGCTTCGACCGCGATTAGCCACTACTATGAGTAGCATCGGGGCGAACCTGAGATCAACCTAAGGCCCGAGACAATTCGCCTTTTCTATCCTACTCGGCTTCGGGGCTAGGGCCATGTTCCCCTAACTGACTGTCGGGCGTAGGAAAACTCTAAATATTCGTTCGTCTTTCGCCAACTTGAGGTTGTGCGGATGCGGGATCAAACAAGCTGAGCAAACTGCGGCTCATCCCTCTCCGCGCCTTGAAGGACGATCTCCGCCGCTTTCAGGCCTCCCGCCTGGAGCCGAACCACCGGCTCTGGTCCGATGGCTGACAGGAGGATGGCCATGTGCCCTGGCGCAGGCGGGTCTGGGGGCCAAACCTGTAATCCGGCCGCGGCGAGGGACTCGCGGTCCACGTCTCCCCAGAACTGCGCGACGATCGCCTGAGGCGCGACGGCGGCGAGCCACTGGGCGTCCTCGGCGTCCAGACGATCATGGCCCTCGGCGGGCCGCAAGGCGACGAGAACCGCCTCGTAGGGCTGGGGCGGCAAATCCCGAACCGAACGCGCCTGAGCCACGAGCGCTCCCTGACCGACCAGGCCCGTCAGGAGGGAGGTGCCGAACTCGTTGTCGCAGACCAGCGCGATCCTGCTTCGGTAGACGGCGACGCCGGCGTCGTGCAGCAGGCGGACCGCCAGTGGTCCCAGATAGCTGAAAACGTCGACGGTGTCGTGCCGCTCGTTGACGCCGACCACGGCCAAGCCGCGGCGGGCGCAGGCGGCGTAGTCGATGTCAGCGTCCCTGCGCTCCCACGCCTCGAACATCAGAGCGATCACCGCATGCTCCGGCAATGCGTCGATCAGCGGCTGCGCGATCGGGCGGAGATGGCCGCTGTTCGTGACCAGGTCGACCTGGCCGAGAGCCGCCTGAGGGAGCGCGTCGACGATCGAGATGAGAGGCGCCACGCCTGCGATTTCCGCCACGTGGTGAAGCCAGACGATCGCGTCGCTCGCGGAGCCGTGCCGGCTATCGCGCGCCAAGGCGAACACCCGCTTAGCGCCGGCGAGCGCGGCGATCACCGGAGTGACGACATAGACGCCCGTGGCCGCCTCGGTCAGGACGGTTCGGCCCCTCAGATCAAGTCGCATCTCGGCGATGCGCTCGCGCGCGAGCGCCACGAGCCGCTCCGGGCGGAAGCCGGGTCGTTGCGGAGGCGGCCGGCGGTCCGCGCCGAATTCGGGGACACGGTTGTCGTTCGCTTGCATGGTCCGCCAATGGCCTCCTCACAGCGATCAGTGCGGCGCGCCCAGCTGTCCCGGGTTTGGGTCCGGCTTGGGCAAGCGCGACGGGCGCCTGGCGCGGCTGACGGCGCCGCCGGACAGGGCTCCGTCAAGAAGCGACACGATCCGGCGCTGCATGCGTTCGGTCATGCCGGGGAACAGGGGAAGCAGGATGCACTCGTCGCGCGCGCGCTCCGAGCGCGTGAGCGGCGTCCGGATCTCGGCGTCGGCATAGGCGGGCTCCAGATGGATGCACATCACGCCCCGGCGGGTGGCGACGCCCTCTTCCAGCATCGCCGCCATGACGTCGTATTGACGGGCGGCGGACGGCAGCCTCACGCAGAAGCTCTGCCAGTTGGATTGGGCCCAGCGCGGCTCCTCGGCGCACACCACAGGCGAATTCGCCAGCAGGCATCTGTATCTCGTCGCAAGCGACCTCCGCGCCGCCACAATCTTCGCGAGCCGCTTGAGCTGCTCACGCCCGATCGCCGCCTGGACGTCGGTCAGCCGGTAATTGTATCCGACGACCGGGTAGCTCTCGATCACGGGCGTCGGGCTGGCGTGGCGAACGGTGTCGGGCACGCTCATCCCGTGCTGCCGCCACAGCCGGAACATCCGGTCCCACTCCGGGTTGGCGGTCGTCAGAACCCCGCCGTCGCCGACGGTCAGGATCTTGCGCGGGTGGAGCGAGAAGCAGGCGATGTCGCCGTGAGGCTTGCCGATCGGCTCCCAGCGGCCCTCCAACCAGATGTTCGAGCCGACCGCGCAGGCCGCGTCTTCGATCACGGGCACCTTCGCGGCCCGGGCGATCGGCAGGATGCGCGCGAGGTCGCAAGGCATCCCGATCTGGTGGACGCACATGATCGCGCGCGTGCGGGGGGTGATCGCCTCCTCGACCGCGTCCGGGTCGAGATTGAACGAGTTCTCCTCGATGTCGACGAACACCGGAATGGCGCCGCAGTGGCGGACGACATTGGCGCAGGCGATATAGGTGTGGCTCGGCAGGATGACCTCGTCGCCCGGCTGGACGCCGACTGCGAGCAGAGCGAGATGGAGCGCGACCGTTCCATTGGCGACCGCACAAGCGTGCTGGGCGCCGACCGCCTGGGCGAATTCGGCCTCGAAGGCGGCCACCTGTGGGCCCTGGGTGAGCCAGCCGGAGCGGATGACACGCGCCGCCGCGAGCGCTTCCGCATTGCCGACGCATGGACGTGTGATCGGGATCATTCCGCCGCGCTTCGCTTCAGGGGCTGGCGCTGGGTGCGCCACCAGTTCACGAGTTCATCCACGCCGTTCTCCAGGCTGACCTGGCTCTCGAAGCCGATCAGCCGGCGAGCGAGGCTCACATCGGCGAGCCGGCGCGGCACGGGATTGACGCCGCGCTCGGGCCGATGCTCGGGCGCAAGGCCGGGCCGCCCCATCCTCTCTGAAAGCATCTTCGCAAGATCGAGCAGAGATGTTTCGCGGCCTGAGCCGATATTCAGCGCGACGTCGGTCGCGGGCGCCGTGGCGGCGAGGATGTTCGCCCGGGCGACGTCGCGGACATGGATCATGTCCATCGTCTGCAGCCCGTCCCCGAAGACCAGAGGCGGCTCGCCGGCCTCGATCCGCTCCATCCAGCGGATCAGCACCTCGGTGTAGCGGCCATGGATGTCCATCTTCGGGCCGTAGACGTTGAAGTAGCGGAGCGCGACGTAATCGAGACCATGGGTGTCGTGGAAGGCGCGCAACATGCCTTCGGCGAACAGCTTGGCCGCCCCGTAGAGCGTGCGGTTGTCGTAAGGATGCTGGTCCTCGGGCGTCGGGAACTGGGTCGCGAGCCCATAGACGGAGGCCGACGAGGCCATCACGATCTTCCGCACCTTGGCGGCCACGGCGAACTCGATCAGGTCGAACGTCGCGGTCGCCATCACCTGCAGCGCGGCGCGAGGTTCGACTGCGCACTGCGTGATCCGCAGCGCAGCCTGGTGGAACACCGTGTCCGCGCCGTCGAGAAGCTGCGACATCAGCACCCGATCCCGGACGTCGCCGTCCACGAAGTGCAGGCGGCGATCTGCGCCGAGCGCCTCGATATTGCTTCGGCGGCCCCGGCACAGATTGTCCACGATCATGATTTCGTCGGCGCCGCGCTCCAGAAGCAGCGCCACGATATGCGAGCCGACGAAGCCGGCGCCGCCCGTGACCACCACCTTCTTGCCGGCCAGCGGATTGTTTCTGTCGTTCATTGGAGTCGATCTCCAAGAGAGAGGATCGGTCAGGCGGCCTCGCGCCGGCTGACGTCGAGAGCGTGCGACAGGCTTTCGGCGACGCGCTGGATCTGCGCGTCCGAGAGCTCGGGGAACATCGGCAGGGACAGTGTCTGCGCCGCCAGCGCCTCCGCTTCCGGAAAATCGCCGCGGCCATAGCCCAGCGCGGCGTAGGCCGGCTGAAGATGAACCGGTCGCGGATAGTGCAGGCCGGTCTCCACGCCGGCGATGGTCATCAGCGCGCGGACGCGGTCGCGGGCCTGCAGGCGCACCGCGAAGACATGGTAGGAGTGATCGGCGGGGCCGCTCGGGGCCGGCATTTCCGCTCCCGACCCATCCAGCAGCGCATGGTAGCGCGCGGCGACGCGCCGGCGCCCGTCTGTCCAGGATTGCAGGCGCTGAAGCTTCACGCGCAGCGCCGCGCCCTGGACGGCGTCCATCCGGTAGTTGAAGCCCTGCAGAACGTGATTGTAGCGGCCGTCCTGGCCCCAGTCGCGAAGCCTGCGCACAGTCTCGGCGATGGCGTCGTCATTGGTTGTGACCGCGCCGCCTTCCCCGCAAGCGCCGAGGTTCTTGCCAGGGTAGAAGCTGAAGCACCCGGCGTCGCCGAAGCAGCCGGCGCCCGTCCCGTCGCGAAATGCGCCATGCGCCTGGGCGGCGTCCTCGATCACCTGCAGGCCGTGACGGCGGGCGATCTCGACGATCGCGTCCATGTCAGCCAGTCGGCCATGCAGATGCACCGGCAAGACGGCCTTGGTGCGAGGAGTGACGGCGGCTTCGATCTTCGATGGATCCAGCGTCCAGCGTTCGGGATCGATGTCGACGAAGACCGGCGTCGCCCCCGCATAGAGGATCGCGGCGACGGTCGCGACGAAGGTGGCGGGCGTGGTGATCACCTCGTCGCCCGGCCCGACGCCGGCGGCGAGCAGCGCGAGGTGCAGCGCTGAGGTCCCGGTGTTCACCGCGACCGCGTGCTTCGCTCCGCAATACGCGGCGAATTCGCGTTCGAAGGCCTCCACCTCAGGCCCGAGCGCGTAGCGCCCGCTGCGAAGGACCGACAGGACGGCGGCCTCGAGCGGCGCTGCGACCGAGCGGTACTGGGCCGTCATGTCCATCAGCGGGATCATGACGCCACCTGCAGGAGCTCGAGGTCCACGGGGTGCCCTCTCTGGCGCATCGAAATCGTGGCGCATTCCAGCATCTTCACGACGCTGAGCCCGGTCCGCCCGCAGGTGAGCGGGGTTTCGCCCGATCTTACGCAGTTGAGGAAGTGGTCGAGTTCCGTCGAGAGAGCCTCGCGGACCGGAATTGCGGGCGACCACATGTCCCCGACACGGTAGCCGACATGACGCTGATAGACGTTTTCCGGATCCGTGTCGGAGGTCACGCCGCGGTCGTAGACCTTGATCTTTTCCGTCGTCTGCAGATCGTCGTACACGATCATCTGACGACTTCCGGCGATGTAGGTCTGGCGGACCTTGACTGGCGCGAGCCAGTTGACGTTGAGATGCGCGATCGTGCCGCCGGCGAAGAACACCGTCACATGCGCCATGTTCTCCGGGGAGCCGACGATATGGCCGGCGCCGCTCGCCGAGACCGCGAGCGCCGGAGCGCCGAGCACATAATCCAGTATCGCGAGGTCGTGGACCGCGAGGTCCCAGATGACATTGACGTCCTTCTGGAACTTCCCAAGATTGATGCGGGTCGACTCATAGTAGAAGATCTCACCGGCCATCCCGGAGGAGATGATTTCCTTGATCTTCTGAACCTCGGCCGTATAGACGAAGGTGTGATCGACCATCAGGGTCAGGCGGCGGCGGGCGGCCTCTTCGATGAGGCGCTCAGCCTGCTCGGCCGTCTGCGTGATCGGTTTCTCGACGAAGACGTGCTTGCCGGCCGTGAGCGCAGCCATCGCGATCTCGTAGTGCGTGTGCACCGGCGTCGCGATCATCACCGCGTCGACGTCGGGAGCCTTCACCACGCTGCGCCAGTCGGTCGTGAGGCGCGACATGCGGTGGCGTTTTCCGGCGCGCTCCAGCGCAGCGGGCGAACTGTCGGCGATGGCGACCACGCCGCAGCCATCGCATTCCGAGGCGACGCGGGCGAGATTGGGGCCCCAGTAGCCGTATCCGATGACGCCGAGGCCGATCATGACGCGGCCTCGGCCTGAAGGGACGCAGCCGGCTGCGTCGCCGGGCGACGCCGCCGGGCGCGCACGTCTCCCGAAACGCGGGCGGGGGATCCGATGACGAGCGTGTAAGGCGGCACGTCGCGGGTGACCACCGCGCCAGCCGCCACAAGCGCGCCTTCGCCGACGACGACGCCTGCGATGATCGTGGCGTTGGATCCAACGGAAGCGCGGCGGCGCACGATGGTGGTGACGAGCGGCCAGTCGCCGTCCCGCTGAAGCTCGCCATCTTCGGTGGTCGCTTCCGGGAACAAGTCATTGGTGAACATCACCCCGTGAGCGACCATCACTTCGTCTTCGATGGTGACGCCCTCGCAGATGAAGGAGTGCGACGAAATCTTGCAGCGTTCCCCGATCGTCGCGCCCTTCTGTATTTCGACGAAAGGGCCGACGACCGTGTCGCGTCCGATGGAGCAACAGTAAGCGTTGACGAGATCTGGATGAGTAAATCTTGCGCCGTCACCCAGAGTAACATTTCTGATGCCCATGACTGGTCCCCGATGACGTTCCCGTGAAGCGCAGTCAGGCTAGGCCGCTGCGGCTGTTTCGGAGAAGGCGCTGAAAGGCTTCTTGTCCTTAGCCAAACGCGCCCCGCCAGCGTCGTTCGGCACGTCCTTTGAAGCACTCTCCTCCCGAAGGACGTATCCTCGGGAGGGGCGGTCCGGCGACCGGTCAGGCGACGCTCGGCTCCGCACGAACCGTCGCCCGGCGGTAAGGAAAGAACGCCTTGAGCTCGAGGCAAGGAGCTTCGATCAGTCGCCACGAGAGCCATGCCGCTCCGAAGAACACCGCGATGGACGACGCCACATAGGCGGTGGCGCCGAGCGTCTCCGGCAGCATCGCCGCGAACGGCGCAGGGCTCAGATGCGGCAGGATCAGATGATGGAGGACATAGAGTCCGTAGCTGTACTTGCCGAAAAGTCGCAGCCAGCCCGCTTCGAGCAGAGGGCCCATCCAGGCCTGGCGCGGGCCCGGCAGGCTCATCACGATCACCGACGCCCAGCCGAGATCGAGGATGGAGAAGCCGATCGTGTGCATCCACGGGTCGGCGAACCACACACCGTCGCGCGTGACGAAGATGACGATCACAAACGCCGTCGCCGCTGCGAGGCACCAGGGCGCGATCCGGCGGATGGCGGCCAGCGCGTCCGCCTGGCGCGCGGCGATCGCCAGAAGGCCTCCGAGCGCAAGCGCGTCGATCCGCGCAGGCGTCAGCGTGTAGGCGGCGCCCTGCGGAAGGCCGAGGGCGAAGATCGCCATCCGGAAGCACAGCGCGCCCACGATCAGCAGCACGCAGACCCTGACGAGGCCGGATCGGGAAAGCAGAAAGACGACGAGCGGCCACACCATGTAGAACTGTTCTTCGACGGCCAGTGACCAGAAGTGGATGATCGCAAGCCACTCGACGTTGAAGAAGCGCGCGCCATGCGCCGCGACGAAGCCCCAATTGGTCATGTAGGTCCAAAACCAGATCTGACGGTCCAACACGAACCGGAGCTCCGGTTTGTCGTAGAGCCCCAAAAGGGGCGCGACGACAAACAGCGCGATCAGCACGAGGTAATACAGCGGGAAGATGCGCAACGTCCTGCGCGCGTAGAACGCGCTGAAGAAGTTCGCGCAACCCTTCGTCTCAAGCAGAATGCCGGTGATCAAAAAGCCTGAGAGCACGAAGAACAGATCGATGCTGATCCACAGCGCGCCGCCAAGCTGATAGTACAGGCTGTGGATGGTCTCGCTGAATGGGTAGACGAGCACGAGATGAAAAATCATCACCATCACGATGGCGAGCCCACGCAGGCCGTCGAGCGCGTCGAGCCGGCTTGCTTCTCCCGCCGCGGAAGTCGTGGCCAATGTCATCACCCTTCTCCATGGCTCGCGCCGCCGCGGTGAATCCGCGCCAGGGCGCCGCGGTCGCCTCTGGCGAGTGCGTGTCCCGCCAGGAGCGATCAGACTTCACGCGAGGTCCGGCGGCCCCTCAGCCGGATGGGCGCAGCGGGGTTGCCGGCGTAGATCGTTCGCGGATGAAGATCCCGCATGGCGACCGCGCGGGCGCCCAGAACGGCGCCGTCCCCGACCGTCACTCCGGGCCCGACGAACGCTTCGGCGGCGATCCAGGCGCCCGCGCCGATCGAGATGGGTCTGGCGCGCAACGGGAAACTCGGGTCGTCACAGTCATGCGTGCCGGCGCACAGATGCGCGCCCTGCGAAACGACCGCGAATGTTCCGACGTCCACGGGCGCGACGTTGTAACAGGTGACGCCCGGCCCGAGCGAGGCGTGCGGCTTCATCGTCAGGTGAGGCGGCCACCAGACGGCGACGTTCGGGTAGACGCGCGCGCTTGGCGAAAGATGCGCCCCACAGAGGTTCAGCAGCCAGCGGCGCCAGGCATGAAGCGGTGGCGGGGTCCAGCGCGCGAGCAGGAGCCAGGCGACGCGCCAGCCGGCCCGAAGAAGCCTGTGGCGGAGCGCGAAGGTCGCGCCGCCATAGAGCCAGGGGTGGGCGCCGCGGCCTCTGGCGCCGGGATCGGCCCGCGCGGTCATCGGGCCGGCGCTCCCGTCAACGCTGGTCCCGCTGCGCGCCGGTTGGGCGCGCGGGCGAAGAACAGCGCCGGACCGAGGAAGATGGCCATGTGGATCCAGCTCGTGAAGATCCACTGGGTGTGATGCGAGATCACGTGCACTGAAGGCAGCGCGCTCAGCATGTAGATGATCTGGCTGCTGGCGTCCCCGCCCATCGCGCCCCGATAGATGCGGCGCATGATCCAGGCGACGAAGAAGAACTTGAAGACGCCGAGGTAGCCGAACGAGCCGAACGCGTCCGCCATGCCGGTGTCGGTCGTCCCGTAGCTCGCCTCATAGAAGCGGTCAGTCATGCCGGGCGCTTCGATCAGCAGCGCGCGTTTTGCGGCTTCCCCGACCACCTGCCCGGGCACGAAGGCCATCACCAGTTCGTTCCAGTGGTAGAGCCCGTAGTCATAGGATTGGGTGCGGGCGCTCAGGTCGATCTTCATGATCGCGTTCTGGAACTCGGCGCCGCCGCCCGAGACCAGGTTCTCGAAGTTCCCCACGAAATCGATCTTGGCGATGTCCTCGATTCCCGGCGTCTCGCCGCGGCGCGTGATCGCGCGGTAATCCTCCGTGCTCGCCATCCCGAGCACGCCGGCCAGCACGACGATCAGCGCGAGGCTTGCCGGGACCGCGCGTCGTCGCTGGAACCAGAAGGCGAGGGCGACGATCAGGAAGAACTCGAGCGCTTCGCCGCGCTTGCCGGTGATGAGCACCCGGTCGAAGTAAAGCGCGGCGTCGCCGAGGATGATCGCGATCGCGAACCAGGATGGCCGGCGCGCGGCGCACAGCGCGGCGATCGCCAGGCCGAAGACGAGCATCTTGGAGAAGAACAGCAGGATGACCGGAACGCCGCTGATCGCGGTCGAGACCACTGTTTCCGGCGGCAACCGGCCGACCGCCACATAGAAGCCTGCGCCAGCCGCGGAAAGAGCGGCCGCTGTAAGGAGCAGCCGGCCCTCGTCCAGCGGAATGGGCCGCGGCAGCAAGGGAAGAGCGGAGCAACGCCAGCCGAGGGCCGCCATCGCCAGGCAGGCGATCGTGAAGACGAGCGCCCGCGCGAAGCCGTCCTCCGGCAGGAACATGTTGTCCGCAAGACCCGGGAGCTGCGGCAGGATGAAGGCCACCGACATGGCCCCTGCCAGGAACGGATATTCGTAGATGCCGCCGCGCCGCACCAGCCCGCCGATCAACAAGGCGAGGCAGAGCAGCGCGTAGAGGATCACCAGAGCGTGGTTCATGCCCCGGCTCCGGCGATATTCGCCTCCGGCCAGACCACGACGCCGTTTCGGGCGGCGTACCAGACGATCTTCACGTACTCGGCCAGGGTGGCGGCCAGGGGGCGTTGTTCCCAGCCGAACCGCCAGCGCGCCTCGTCGGGTTCGACCAGCGCCGCGCTGAAGCGGATCTCGGGAGCGACGGTCCTGAAGCTGGCGAGCGCCCGGCGCGCATGGAACCAGTGGGTCACCAGCACGGCGGAGCGCGCCTTCTCGGCCCGCAGCGCGGGGACGGTCGCGAGCGCGTTCTGCAGCGTAGACCGCGAGGCGCATTCGGTGACGATCGCGGCGGCCGGCGCGCCGTGCGCGATCAGCGTGTCGCGCATCGCTTCGCAGTCTCCGGCGCCGGTCACCAGCAAGCGCGGCGCGACGCCTGCGGAGAACAGGCGCGCCGCGAGTTCCGCGCGCGGGACGCCGAAGCCGCCGAGCACGACGATGGCGTCGGCGCGAACGGGCGTCGCCTCGACCGGCAGGACGTAGCCGGCGAGCGTCAGCAGGGCGGCCGCCGCCCCGGCGATCATCGCCGCTGCGGCCGCCAGCAGCCGCGGCAGCGCCATCATTGAGCGGCGGAGCGCAGCGGGCGGCATTGCGCGGCTTACGACGCGCGCGCGGCAGGCGAGGCGTCGCCCCGCGCGATGACCCCCGCCAGCGGCGAGCGCGCGGCCTCCTCGGCGACGCGCGCCTCGGCGGCGAGCGTCCGGCCGCGCAGCGCGATCTGCCAGTAATAGAACGCGCGCGCCATGGCGAAATGAAATCCGGCCGCGCCGTCGAGAAAGCCGAGCTTGAACACGTAGGAGTGCAGGAAGGCGACAAGCCACCGTCCGGGAGTCTTCCGGAACGCCGCCTTCATCAGCCGCCGCGCAAGACTTTCGTTCGCCGCGAGCCGCGCGAGCGTTCCGCGCTGCGCGAGCCGCGCCTCCCAGTCCGCATAGAGATCGTGGCGCCCGAAATAGGCGGCGGCGGGCTTCCGGTCCCAATGCAACAGAGAGGCTTTCAGCCGGCCAATGCGGCCGTCGATGATCGGCTGGTAATGCCCCTCGACTTCCCAGCCGCCCGGCACGTCGAGATCATCGGGATGCGGGAAACGCGTGCGACGCCGGTCGACCAGCATGATCTTGCAGTTGCGGTGACCGAACCGCAGGGGCTCGCCCAGGAAGACGAAGCGGCCCTGAATGAAGTAGGCGGCGCAGGGCGGTTCGCCGCGTAACAGCTCGGCGATCTCCCGGACGAGCTCAGACGACACGATTTCGTCCGCATCGAGCATCAGCACCCAGTCGTGCCGCACCGACGGATGCTGGAGCGACCACTCCTTCTTCTTCGGGTATTGCCGGTTCCACTCGAAGGGCAGGACCTCAGCGCCGTAGTGGCGCGCGATCGCCGCGGTCGCGTCGGAGCTGCCGCTGTCGCAGACCACGACCTGATCGAAATCCCGCAGGGCTTCCAGGCAATAGCCGAGGTTGATCGCCTCGTTGCGGGTGGGAATGACGACGGAGACAGGGATCATCGGATCATCCGTTCTGCGGAAGGGCGTGCTGGCGGCGAGCGCTCAGGCGTTCTGGCGCTCGAGTTGAGGCGCCGGCTGTCTGCCGAGCTCCGGCTCTGCAGGGCGCGCCGCGCGGAGGCGAAGGAGGGTAGGGATCTTCACGACCGCGAGCCCGTGGGCGGCGACCACAAGGCCAAGGCCGGCGGCGAGCGTCGGGTCCGAGGCGCCGAGCGCCGCAGCGCCGAAGCCGACGCCGCCGAGCGCTGCGGAGGCCGCGATCAACGCGGCGGCCGCGCGCGCGGGCGGCATGCCGGCGTCGACCAGAATATGGTGCAGGTGCCGGCGGTCGCCGCTCATCGGGCTTCGGCCGGCGCGAAGCCTGCGAACGATGAGGCTCAAGGTCTCGATCGCGGGCAGGGCGCAGATCCAGAGCAGCGCCGCCATGGAGCCGGCCGAGCGTTCTCCCGCGGCGAGCGCGAGCGTGAAGTAGGCGACCGCCGCGCCCAGCATCATGCTGCCGGCGTCGCCCATGAAAGCGGAGGCTTTGCTGCGCCACCGGTGGCGCAGGTTGAAGACGAGAAATCCGAGCGCCGCGAACATCAGCGGCAGCGTCGCGATCATCGCCTCGGCGCGGCCAGCCGCCATCGCGGCCAGCGCCAGCCAGAACAGCGCGACCGCCGCCATGCCGCCCGCGAGGCCGTCGATCCCGTCCGCCATGTTGAAGGCGTTGGCGAGGCCGACGACGAAGACCACGCCGAGCGGAATCGTCAGCGCGCCGAGCGGCGCGTCGCGCAGCCAGACCACGGAAGGCGCGACATGCCAGACGATCAGCAACGCGGCGCCGATCTGGATCGCGAGCCGGGACGCCGGCCGAAGCCCGAAGCGGTCGTCACAGGCGCCCATCGCCACCAGCACTCCGAGCCCCGCCATCACCGTCCAGGGCGCGCGGGCGCCGGGCTCGAGCCAGAGCGACGCCACGACGAAAGCGGGAAACATGGCGAGGCCGCCGATCAGCGGAACCGCGCCCTCATGCTGTTTCCTCCCACCAGGGCGATCCAAGAGACCTGTGCGGTGCGCGACGCCCTGCAGCAGGATCACGAACACCACGGTCAGCAGGAAGGCGTTCAGCATCTGCGGCGCGTAGGACATGGTGGTCTCCACAGGCTCGGAAGGCGACGCGTGCTGCATGGTCCGCAGAGGCGGAGACGGCAGTCACAAGCGGTCGCGAAACGGACGCGGCCGGCTCGATCCGCTGCGATCGTAGGAGCCGCCCGAGCCATCAGAGAGCTAGGATTTCGGTCGGCTCGCGATACCTATTTTTCGGGGACGCGATCGGCCGGCACACGCAAAAGGGCGTAGGCGGACCCCACGTCATCAGCCCCCGCCAAGGCGGTTTTGCGCGTGAGGCCGATGCGGCTCAGCGCGGCGCCGCGCAGCCGGTCGTCCAGCACGAGCCTCCAGAAGGCGACCGCCGCCAGCGCGCTCGCGACGGTGACGGCCGCCATCAACTTGCCAAGCGCCTGGACCGGCGCAAGCGGCCCCTCGGTCACCAGCCAGACCGCCCCGCATGCCGCGGCGAGCAAAGCCCCGATCGGGACGAGGACCTGCCGGACATAGAGCCGGGCCGGAATGTCCAGCCGGCGCAGCGCCGAGCGCGGAATAAACCACCCGGTGGTGGCGGCTTGCGCAAGCAACGTGGAAAGAGCGACCCCCGGCAGTCCAAGCGTCGGGGTCAGCACAAAGCTCAGCGCGATGTTCAGAACGCCCGCGACGATGTACCAGGGCGCATAGATCTCGTTCTCGGTCGCCCGCGAGAAGCTGAAAAGCAGACTTTGCTGCGTGTAGATCAGCAGCATGGCGCTGAAGATCGTCATCACAGCCGCGCCGACGAAATGGCCCTCTCCGAGCCACACGGTCATGATCGCCGGCCCGGCGAACAGCAGCAGCGCCGCGCCGAGCGCCATCAGCCCCATGCCGACGCGGGTGCTGCGCATGACGATCGCCCTGATGCTGCCACGGGCTTCCGTCCGCCACAGCTGGGAGACATAGATGCTGGCGGCGTCGCCAATCGCGATCGAGATCACGGCGGCGTTGGAAGCGAGCGTGTAGGCCGCCACGTAGGTGGGCAGCGTTTTCGGATCGAGATAGCCGGCGATGAAGTATTGGTCGCTGCGCATCAGCATCAACGCGCCGATCTCGGTCAGGAAGTACTTGAGAGAGGGCGCCATCAGGCCGGCGGCTTCGGCGCGATCCCAGCGTCCAGCGGCGGCGGCCAGGCCAGGCTCCTTGCGCGCCAGATATCGAATGGCGGCTATCCGGAGCGCTATCCCGCCAAGCGCGGACGCGACCGCCAGCGAGACCAGGCCGCCGCCGGCGAGCGCGAGCGCGCATTGCACGAGCAGCGTCAAGCTGGTGAAGCCGATCGAGATCAGCGCCACCGGCGCGACATAGCCGAGCCCCGAGATCGCCGCTGTCCAAAGCCCGCTCGACAGCGCCGCCATCTGGCCCACGCAGATGATCGTCCACGCGCAGCGCGCCCGCCACAGCAGCTCAGGGTCGAGTTCGAGAGTGCTGAGGAAGATCAGTCCGCCGATCCAACAGATGCCGCCGACCCCGACGGCGATCATGCGGTAGAGACCCCGTCCGGTTGCGGCGAGACGACCAAAGGCGAGAGCGTGGTCTTGGGCCGCCCGTCCCGGCGCCTCGGCGGAAGCTTCGCCGCGCAGGAACGCGAACCTCCTGATCAGGGTGGATGTCAGGCCGAAGTCGAGCAGCAGAACCAACGTGCCGCTTTGGCTGAGGAGCAGCCACACGCCCAGCTCGGCGCTTGGGAGGCGTCTGAAGAGGATCGGCATCAGCGCCAGGCTGCAGGCGATCGCGACGACGCGCGAGCCCCACATGGCGAGCACGGCGGACGTGATGCGGCGAGCGGTGGAAGGCGAGGAGGCCACAGGCGCGTCGGTCACGGCATGTCCGTCGGACTGGCGATGCTGGCTGACGAAGGCGGCCGCCGTCGTATTCCACCAGGGGCGCGGGTAGCCGCGGCTCGAAGCGTGGCCGCCTCTGGGTCCTCCATCCCGGCCGCTCGCCTCGCGCTGGTGTAGGGGCGCTGATCTAGCCCGCGCCCAGGGATGGGGAGCAACGCGCTCAAAGGACAGAGCCTTCCCGGTGAGATACCTCCTCCGAGGCTGGCGGAAGGCCGTGACGCTCGCCGCCCGCCGCGCTTTCCCGGTAGAGACGGCTGATCGGCGGCCTACCCCTTCTGGATAGGGCTCCGTCATACGACGTACTTCTTCGGACCGGAGCTACACCTCAGTCGGCAGTTGTTTGTGTCACGGCGCGCCAACACAGTTGCGTGAACAGTCTTGTTCGAGCGCTAAGCTGCCGTCGCGTCAAATTATGTCGCGGATCTGTCACATCATCAGGTATTCATCAGCTGTCGGCGGGGGCGAGTGGTGGCTGTCAACAAGATAACGATCGAGAACGAGATCCCCGGCAACCCGCAGAACGAGTGGGACCTTCAGAACTTCGGAGATGAAAATATCGTCGGTTTCGCGACCGACATCAGCGTCGACCGCGGTGGGACGATCAGTTTCAAAATCCAAACGGACTCGACTGACTACAGGATCGATATCTATCGGCTTGGATACTATGCCGGAGACGGCGCACGCTTGGTCCACACCATACAACGCCAGATCGCAAGCCCCCAGATACAACCGAGCCCAAGCGTCAACACGACGCTTGGGCTCGTGGACTGCGGCGCCTGGCAGGTTTCTGCTTCCTGGGCCGTGCCGAGCGCCGCCGTGTCGGGCGTCTATATCGCCAAGCTGGTGCGGCAGGACGCGACCGCGGGGGCGAACCACATCCCGTTCGTCGTGCGCGACGACGGCGCGACGAGCGACCTGATCTTCCAGACGTCCGACACGACGTGGCAGGCCTACAACTCGTGGGGCGACTACAGCCTCTATGGCGGCGCCACGGCGGTGAATCGGGCCGTCAAAGTGAGCTACAACCGGCCGTACAATACCCGCGCCGGAGCCATGCAGGCCGGGCCGTGGGACTGGATCTTCGGCGTCGAGCACGCGATGATCCGCTGGCTGGAGCGGAATGGCTACGACGTCTCCTACACGACGGGCGTCGACGTCGACCGTCGCGGCGGCGAGCTGCTCACCCGCAAGATCTATCTTTCGGTCGGCCACGACGAATACTGGTCCGCGGCGCAGCGCGCCAATGTCGAGGCGGCGCGCGCGGCCGGCGTCAATCTCGCCTTCTTCAGCGGCAACGAGTGTTACTGGAAGGTGCGCTGGGAGAACAGCACCGACCCGAGCGCCACGCCTTACCGAACGCTGGTCTGCTACAAGGAAAGCCGCGAGAACGCCAAGACGGACCCGACATCGACATGGACGGGCACCTGGCGCGACCCGCGCTTTTCCCCGCCATCCGACGGCGGCCGGCCTGAGAACGGGCTGACCGGCACGATCTTCCAGGTCGATTCCTACCGACTGGACGCCATCCAGGTCCCCTATGAACGGTCGCGCTTTCGCTTCTGGCGGAACACATCGCTCGCGAGCCTGACGTCAGGTCAGACGGGATCTCTCGTCACCAATTATCTCGGCTACGAGTGGGACGAGGACGTCGACAACGGCTTCCGGCCTGCCGGCCTCATCGACCTTTCGCTGACCTCGCTCACGGTGAGCACCTATCTGCGTGACTATGGCAGCACGCTCGGCGCCGCCTTGGCGACCCACAGCCTGACGCTCTACCGGGGATCAGGCGGCGGCCTGGTGTTCGGGGCCGGGACGGTCTACCTGCCCTGGGGCCTCGACAGCGAGCACGACGCCGAAGCGACGCCTGTGGACCCTGACGTTCAGCAGGCGACGGTGAACCTGTTCGCCGACATGGGCGTGCAGCCGGCCACGCTGCAGTCCGGCCTCATCGCCGCGACGGCTTCCGCCGACCTCACCCCTCCGGTCTCCACCATCACCTTTCCGGCGCCCGGGGCGAGCTTCGTGGAGGGCGAGCGGGTCACCATCACCGGCACGGCCACGGACGTCGGCGGCGTGGTGGCCGGCGTCGAAGTGTCGACCGACGGCGGGGCCACCTGGCGCAAGGCGACGGGGCTCGCGTCCTGGTCCTTCGTCTGGATCGCGCAGAGCACCGGAAGCCACGTGATCCGATCCCGGGCGGTGGACGACAGCGTCAACCTCGAGTCGCCGAAGCCCGGCGTCTCCGTCACCGTCACGGCCGCCACGACCAAGAGCCTCTGGGGCTACGGCGACCAGCCTACGACCGTGTTCACTCAGGACGTCAACGCGGTCGAGCTCGGCCTGCGGTTCATGTCCTCGCAGGACGGCGCGGTGACCGGCGTGCGCTTCTACAAGGGCGAGAAGAACGTCGGGCCGCATACCGCTTCGCTTTGGACCGCAACGGGATCTTCGCTCGCCACCGCGGCCTTCTCAGGCGAAACCTTCAGCGGATGGCAGACCGCGACTTTCGGAACGCCGGTTTCGATCACGGCCGGCGTCGTCTATGTCGCGTCCTACCATACCAACGGCTTCTATTCATCGGACGAGAACTACTTCACGAGCGCGCGGGTGCGGGCGCCGCTGACCGCGCTTGCGGACTCCGACGGCGGCAACGGCGTCTATCACTACGGGACGTCCAGCGTGTTTCCCGACACCCCGGCGGCCGGGACGAACTACTGGGTCGACGTCATCTTCACGCCGAGCCCGCCGCCGCCGCCGCCCGCGGGCCAGACGCTCTTCGCCGTGAGCGACGCGCCTGCCGCGATCACCGTCTCGGACGCCAGCGCCGTCGAACTCGGCGTGCGTTTCCAGGCGGGGGTCGCAGGATCGATCGCCGCCATCCGCTTCTACAAGGGCCCGAACAATGTCGGGGCGCATGAGGGCCGGCTTTGGACGATCGGCGGCGGTCTGCTCGCCACAGCGTCTTTCTCGGGCGAGACGGCCAGCGGTTGGCAGACCGCGAACTTCACGACGCCCGTAACCATCGCGGCCAACACGCCCTACATCGCCTCCTATCACAGCAATGGCTTCTACTCGGTCACGGAGAACGGCTTCGCGACCGCAAAGGTCAGCGGCGACCTGACCGCGCCGGCGGACGCGGCAGGCGCGCCGAACGGCGTCTACGCTTATGGCCCTTCGGGATCCTTCCCGTCATCGACCTTCAACAAGTCGAACTACTTCGTCGACGTCGTCTTCAACGCCGGTTCTACGCCGCCCCCGAGCGGCCAGAGCCTGTTCACGGCCGCAGACGCGCCCGCGACGCTGACGGTCAGCGACGCGCAATCGGTTGAACTCGGCGTCAAGTTCCAGTCGAGCGCGGCCGGAACGATCACCGGCGTTCGCTTCTACAAGGGCCCGCAGAACGTCGGCGCCCACGAGGCGCATCTCTGGAGCGCGGCGGGAGTTCTGCTCGCCACCGCCACTTTCGTAAACGAGACGACGACCGGCTGGCAGGAGATTCTGTTCGCAACGCCCGTGACCATCACGGCTGGCGCGACTTACGTCGCCTCCTACCACACGAGCGGATTCTATTCGGTCGACGCCAATTACTTCGCATCAGCGCATGTCAGCGGCGCGCTGACTGCGCCGTCGAGCAGCGCAAGCGGCGGAAACGGCGTCTATCTCTACGGCGCCGCGGCCGCATTCCCCAACCAGTCCTTTAACGCCTCGAATTACTGGGTGGACGTCATATTCGAGGCGTCAACGTCCTGAAGAGACAATCATGAGATTGGCCATTGTCGGCCGGACGGAGGCGCTGATCTCGGTCGCCCGGCGTCTGATCACGGAAGGTCACTCGATCGGGCTGGTGGTGACCTCCTCGGAAGCTTTGGGCGGAGCTCCCTTCGAAGCTTTAGCCCTCGCTTGCGGCGCGGGCTTCATCCGGACCGCGCAGATCAACTCCGAGCAGATCATCACCTCGATGCGATTGGCCGCATGCGAACTCGGCGTTTCGCTCAACTGGCGGACCCTGATCAAGCCCGCCGCTCTGGCCTGCTTCGCGCGCGGCGTCATCAACGGCCACGCCGGCGACCTTCCCCGCTACCGCGGCAACGCCTGCCCGAACTGGGCGATCCTGCAGGACGAGCCGCATGTCGGCCTGTGCGTCCATCAGATGTCGCAGGAGATCGACGCCGGCCCGGTCTTCGCGCGAGCGCGCCTGGAACTGTCCGACTCAACCTACATCACCGAGGTGCAGGACTGGATCGACGATACGCTCCCTGAGCTGTTCTCGCGCGCCGTCTCGGCGATCGAACGCGGAGAGCGGCCCGAGCCGCAGAACCCGGATCCGGCTGCGGCGCTGCGCTGTTACCCGCGCCGCCCCAGTGACGCGCGCATCGACTGGAGGCAGGACGCGCGGGACATCCAGCGGCTCGTCCGGGCCTCGTCGCGGCCGTTCGACGGGGCCTTCTGCTATCTGGAGGATGAGCCTGTCTCGGTATGGCGCGCCGATATCGTCGAGCCGCCCTCGAGACATCTGGCGGTTCCCGGCCAGCCCTGCGAAGCGCTGGACGGGGATCCGATGATCGCGTGCGGCTCCGGCTTCCTGCGGCTGCGGGAGATCGGCGTGAACGGCCTGTCGAACGAGGCCTCCAAGGCGATCCTCAACCGGAGCGTTCGCCTCCGGCTGACGTGAGCGGCGCCGCCGATAAGCCTTCTGACGGAGCTCTACCGCTTTCGGCCAATCTGGTCCGCCGATGAGCGGCGTCGGACGGCAAGAGACGAACGCCTAGCGTGGCTTCGCGCCGCGACGCGCGGCTCAGGCGAGGGCCCTCATGGCGACGGTCGACATCGTAATCCCCTGCTACCGCTACGGCCGCTTTCTTGAAGGCTGCGTGCGGAGCATCCTCACGCAGTCGATGGACGACGTCCGCATCCTGATCATCGACGACGCCTCGCCTGACGATTCCGCCGAGGTCGCGCGCGCGGTCGCGGCGTCCGACCGGCGCGTCAGCGTCAGGGTCCACGCAAAGAACCGCGGCCACATCGCCACCTATAACGAGGGCATCGACTGGGCCGAATCGCCTTTCTTCCTGTCGCTCTCCGCTGACGACTATCTCGCGCCGTTCGCCCTCGAGCGCGCGGCGGCGATCATGACGGAGCGGCCGGACGTCGTCATGACGTACGGCGCCTGCGTGAATTTCTTCGAGGGACAGGACCCGCCCGACTTCGCCGGAGCCTCGAGCGAGGGCGACTGGCGCATCTGGTCAGGCCGGGACTTCATAAAGCTTCACTGCCTGCGCGTCCGTAACCTGGTTCCGACTCCAACCGCGATCGTGCGAACCGCGACGCAGAAGGCGATCGGAGGCTATCTGGCCACGCTTCCGCACGCCGGCGACATGGAGATGTGGCTGCGTTTCGCGGCCCACGGCGCCATTGCGGAAACGCCGCGCGTCCAGGCGGTTTATCGCATCCACGGCGCGAACATGTCTGCCGACTACTACAAGACTGTGATCCGCGATTACGCCCAGCGGCGCGACGTGTTCGAGATCTTCTTCGCCAATGACGGAATGCGCGTGGCTGACCCGGACGAACTGCACGCTCTGGCGCGCCGCCGCCTCGCGGCGGCGGCCTTCTGGACCGGCGTGGCGCAGTGGTGCCGTGGGCAGCGCGCCACCGGAGCCGAGGTGCTGCGGCTCGGACTGAGCCTCGACCCGCGCATGCGGCACGCTCCGCCGGTGAGCCACCTGCTGCGGGTGGAGAGCCCACACCGCATACTGTGGAGCATTCTCGCTGACGCGACTCGCCGGCGCGGACGGTCGCCGCGCGAGCACGCCAAGGTAGGCCGCCATGGGCCCGCTGCTTAATTTCGTCATCGACGAGCCGAGCAGCGCGCTGCCCCGCTATTTGGCGATCTCCGATATGGCGGATTGCATGGCCCGTGAGCCGGCAATCGCCGCCGGCGTCGCGTCGCGCGGCGATCTGTGCTGGAGCTTCCAGACCTATCTGAACCTCGTGGAGCGATCTGATTTTCCAGTCATCTGCAGCAACGAGCCGCGAGATGACGCGATCAACTTCGTCCACTCCGATCAGCTGGTGCGGCTGCCCAGGCGAGCGTCAGCATTCATCGTGTGCATGCGCGCGGACTTTCCGGCGCGAAGATGGGCCCAGTTCCAGATCGTCCAGAACCGGCGGCAGGCCGCCGGCGCGGCGCGCTATCTGCCGCTCTGGCCTCAGCCGGGCATCCTGAGGCGGGATCCGAGCCGTCGCCGAGTGGAGCGGGTCGCCTATGTCGGCCAGACTTTCAACGGCAACCTTGCGGCCGACGAGAGAACATGGCGACGCGCCGTCGAGCGGCTCGGACTCGAGTTCGTCGCGCCGAGCAAGGAGAGGTGGCACGATTTCCGCGAGATCGACGTGCTGATCGGCGTCAGGAGCTTCGACGGACGGAGCTATCCGGGCAAGCCGCCGAGCAAGCTCATCAACGCGTGGCACGCGCACGCCCCCTTCATCGGCGGAAATGACAGCGCCTACCGGCAGGTCGGTACGCCCGGGGTCGACTACCTGCGCGCCACCACGCTGGAGGCCGTGACGCTTGCGATCGCGCGTTTACGGGACGACCCTGAGGACTATGCCCGCATTGTCGCCGCCGGCGCGCGGAAAGCGGCGACCTACTCCACCGAAGCCGTCTGCGATCGCTGGCGAGGCCTGATCAAGGCGGAAATCCTGCCACGCTATGCGCTTTGGCTGAGGCGTCCTGATTATGAGCGCGCCCGCTTCCACCTGCTCTACGGCGCCGGGCGTGTTGAAAGGCTCGCCCGCGGCCTCGCACGGCGCGGTCTCGATCTGGCGGCAGGAGTCTCGCCGCGTCTGGGACAGGACGGTGGGAAGCCGATCGGCTAGTTCGGCGGCATTCGCTCTAATGCGGCCGCCACCCGCAGCAGGAACTCTCGGTTGAGGGCGATGAGCGGGTTGAAGCTGTTCGCCGGGCAATTCGGATCGGGCACGAGCAAATCATCCGCAGCGGCTCGCAGCGCGGCACCGATCTCGGGTCGTCCGAACAATTGCCTGAAGCGCGGCCCGACATCTTCGATGAGTTCGCCAATGCGCGCGTCGAACGCTTCCGGGGCCGCATCTCCCTTCAGCGCGAACATCAACGCCTGTGTCTGGGCCGCGGCGACGAAGGCGGAGACCTCATGGATTCGCATCCAGCCATTATCGGCGATCCTGGCGGTAAGGCTCTACGGTTCGAAAGTCGGAGGGGCCTACGTCCGTCGGCGAGGCGGCCTTTCATCCCCGCATTCGGTCCAGCTTGAAGGCCCGCGGCTGCGGCCACGCCGCCCACCGGTCGCCCCGCGTCGGAGACATTCGGGCTCCTCAAGGTGTCGCTTTTGCGAGCGGCCGGATCAATACGCGGCCACGCGGCTCGCCGCCTCGCAGATTTCGGCGTCGCTCGCGCGCCGCCATTGCGGGTCGGTCGTGAATCTGTAGCTGCCGGGGCAGGCGGCGACGCGCGGCGGCACGCCGCTCTGGGCGAAGGCGTCGTAGCCGACCTTGAGCATCTCCCAGAACGGCATGTTCGGGTCTGCGGCGTGCAGCGCCATGTTCTCCTCCGTCATCCGGAAGGGGAAGGCCTGGATCGGGATCGAGCCTTGCCCCGACAGCAACGCTTCGCGAACGAGGCCGTAGATCTCCTCCATCCGCTGATGAGTCATGGCGTAGCAGCCGACCGACTTGCAGCCGCCATGCACCATCAGATTGCTGCCTGAGCGTCCGAGCGAGCGGTCATAGGCGTTGGGGAACCCGATGTTGAAGGCGAGGTGGTTGCGCGAGAACGGATTCAGGCTGCCGCGGTCGATTTCGTAGAAGCCTTCCGGGGCCTGGCGGTCGCCCTCCCGCTCCTTGGGTCCGAGCGCGCCCGAGAACTTGCAGATCGGATAGCTGCGGAGCAGGCCGTAGCGGCCATCGCGCTCCTGCTTCCAGACCTCGAGAACGGCCTCTTCCTTGAAGATGCGGATGAGGATCGGCGCCGAGCGCGGCATGTCGAGACGGCTCATCAGACTGACCGTCGCGATCGACACGGAGCCAGTCTTGACCTTGGGTCGGCCGGACGAGCACGCCGAGAGCGCCGCCGCCATGAGGATGATGAGAACGACGGCGAACGGCCGCGCGCGCAACGACGACATACTCAAATCGTCGACTCCGACTCTAGGGCGGACCGCAAAACTGGCGCGGCCCGAGCGGGCGTCCGGCCGCGCCGGACCCTTCCGCGATGCTGCGCCCGAACGGCGCTCGGCCAGAGTCGGCCCTAGCCTCTAACGACATGTTAATGCGGCCGACGACGCCGATCGCCCGACAGCCGCCGAGGCCACCGCACAGGCCGCGCGTCGCTGGGCCTATTTTGCGGCATGCCACTGTCGCGCGGCCGCCGTTCTTGGCCTAGCATCGACGCCATCCGCTCGCCGGACTGTCCGGCTCGGTAACAAAAAAAGCCAAAACGACCGGAGGAACACAATGATCGACCGACCCCTCAGGGCCTGCGCAGGAATGCTCGCCGGCGCCGCATTCGCGCTCGGGACGTTCGCCGCGCCGGCCTCGGCGGAGCAGTTCATCAACGTGCTGACCGGCGGCACCTCGGGGGTTTACTACCCGCTCGGCGCGGCGATCGCCAAAATCTACTCGGACAACATTCCCGGCGTGAAGACACAGGTCCAGTCGACCAAGGCGTCGGTGGAGAACATCAACCTGATCGCGCGCGGGCGGGGCGAGATCGGCTTCGCGCTCGGCGACTCCGTGAAGGCGGCGGCCGAGGGAGACAAGGAGGCGGGCTTCCCGCAGAAGGTCGAGAAGCTGCGCGCGATCGCGGCGATCTATCCGAACTATGTCCAGATCGTCGCCTCGAAGGCGTCCGGCATCACCGACCTCGCGGGTCTCAAGGGGAAGGCCCTGTCGGTCGGCGCGCCGGCCTCCGGCACCGAGCTCAACGCGCGCGCGATCTTCAAGGCGGCCGGCATGAGCTACGACGATCTCGGCAAGACCGAATATCTGCCTTTCGCGGAATCGGTCGAGCTGATCAAGAACCGCCAGCTCGACGCCACGCTGCAGTCGGCCGGTCTCGGCGTCGCCTCGATCCGCGACCTCGCCTCGACGCAGCCGATCCAGGTGGTCGCGGTTCCGGCCGAGATCGCCGAAAAGCTCGGCGCGCCGTTCCAGGCGGCCGAAATCCCCGCCGGCACCTATGAGGGCCAGGACAAGGCGGTGCCGACGCTCGCGATCACGAACATCCTCGTGACCTCGTCCGACGTGCCGGACGAGATCGCCTACCAGATGACCAAACAATTGTTCGAGCATCTCGACGTGCTCAAGGCCGCGCACAACGCCGGCAAGGCCATCGACCCGAAGAAGGCCGCCAAGAACCTTCCCGTTCCGCTGCATCCGGGCGCCGAGCGTTACTACAAGGAAGCCGGCCTGCTCTGATCAGCGTAACGTCGTTCGCCGGCGCGGACGAAGAAGCCGCGCCGGTTTGGGAGGACCATGTCTTTGACCGACCACGCCAGGGCCGCGCCTGTTCAGGGCCGCGAAGAAATCGTCGAACTGCACGACCCGCTGTCCACCGGCTTTCCCATGAGCCGCGAAGGCCGGCTGCTGTTCTGGATCGCGTTTCTGTTCTCCGTCTTCCAGCTCGCCACTTCGGCGCATCTCTGGGATCTGCCCTCCCAGATCGTGCGGGCCGTGCATGTCGGCTTCCTGTGTCTGTTGGGCCTTCCGCTCGTCTCCGCGATCAAGAACGAGCGCGTCGCGGTCAGAACGCTGTTTTGGATCCTCGGCGTCGCCGGCATGGCGGTCGCGGGCTACCAGTGGTGGGAATACAAGGCGCTGATCTTCCGCGCCGGATTGCCCGAGCCGCAGGACACGGCGGTCGGCGTCATCGCGCTCGTGGTGCTGTTCGTCGCGACCTGGCGGCTGATGGGCCCGGCTCTGCCGATCATCGCCGGGCTGTTCCTCTGCTACTGCCTGTTCGGGACCTATCTGCCGTCGCCATTCGGGACGCGGTACTATCCGTTCAGTCAGGTTATCGACCACATGGCCTTCGGGGTCGAAGGCATCTACGGCATCCCGATCTACGTCTCGTCCTCCTACATCTTCCTGTTCATCCTGTTCGGCTCGTTTCTCGAGCGCGCCGGCATGATCAAGCTGTTCACCGACGTGTCGCTGGGCATGGTCGGTCGCGCCCAGGGCGGCGCCGCCAAGGTCGCGGTCATCTCCTCTGCGCTGATGGGCACGATCTCAGGCTCAGGCGTCGCGAACGTCGTCACGACCGGACAGTTCACCATTCCGCTTATGAAGAGCTTCGGCTACCGGCCGGCATTTGCGGGCGGCGTCGAGGCCACCGCCTCGATGGGCGGCCAACTCATGCCGCCGGTGATGGGGGCGGTCGCCTTCATCATGGCCGAGACGTTGAACGTTCCCTACACGGCCATCGTCCACGCGGCCCTGATCCCCGCGATCCTTTATTTCGGCTCGGTGTTCTGGATGGTGCACCTTGAAGCCGGCAAACGCGGCCTCCTCGGGTTGAAGGCTTCAGAGCTGCCTTCGGCGCTCGGCGCGCTCCGGCAGGGCTGGCACCTCCTGCTGCCGCTGATCGTCCTCGTCTGGCTGCTGTTCTCCGGCTATACGCCGCTCTACGCTGGCACCATCGGCCTCGCCATGACCGCCATGCTGATCCTCGGCGCGCCGCTCTCGAGCCAGATCCGGGTCCAGGCCCTGCGCTTCGTGTTCTGGATCGCGCTCGGCATCGCGGCGGCGGCCTTCTTCGAATACGGCATACGTCCGGTGATGATCGCGCTCGCCGCGATGGTTCTGGCCTGCGCGGTCTTCAAGGGCGGCCGGGAGACGCTTCGCCTCAGCCTCGAAGCGCTGTCGGAGGGCGCCAAGACGGCGCTGCCGGTCGGCATCGCCTGCGGCATCGTCGGGATCATCGTCGGAACCATGACCCTGACGGGCGTCGCCAACACGTTCGGCCAGTACATCGTCTCGGTCGGCCAGTCCTCGCTCTTCCTTTCGCTGCTGCTCACGATGCTCACCTGCATCGTGCTCGGCATGGGCATCCCGACGATCCCGAACTACATCATCACCTCCTCGATCGCCGGGCCCGCCCTGCTGGCGCTCGGAGTGCCGCTGATCGTCTCGCACATGTTCGTGTTCTACTTCGGCATCCTGGCCGACCTGACGCCGCCGGTGGCGCTCGCCTGTTTCGCGGCCGCGCCGATCGCCAAGACCTCCGGACTCAAGATTTCGTTCGAGGCCATCAAGGTCGCGCTGGCGGGTTTCGTCATCCCGTTCATGGCGGTCTACACGCCCGCGCTGATGCTGCAGGACGGCGGGCCGCTTGCGACAGAGATCGGCTACTGGCCGGCGGTCGCCTACATCCTGGTCAAGGCGTGTCTGGCCATCGGCCTGTGGGGCGCGGCCGCCATCGGCCATCTGTTCGCGCCGCTTAAATGGTGGGAGCGGCTCGGCGCCGCAGCGGGCGCGTTCACGCTGGTCGCCGCCTATCCCCTGACTGACGAGATCGGCTTCGCGCTGGCCGCGCTCGTCATCGGCTGGCACCTCTTCCAGATCCGGCGCCACGGGGCGCCCGAACCGGTGAACCAGACGGGCGGCGGCAGCGCCGCGCCGGCGCGACCGGCTTCAGGGCTTCCGACGCAATGAGGTCGGGCTGCGACGTCGGCCGGCGATGATCTGCGTCCTGGCGGCAGGCAAGACCGCGACCTTCGCGGCCGCCGCCTTCACGCTTGCCTGGACGCATTCCGTCGAGAAGACGCGCTGGGAAGAGCGTTGGACCGCGGGCCCGAGCGGCTTGACCGTGATCGAGGGCCGGGTCGAGGGCTCGGGCGCCGGCATGGAGCCGCCCCCGGACGCTGTCCTCAAGGACGGCGCCTATGTCTATCGGCCGACCCTCGCGCCGCTCCCGGAACTGGTGCTCGCCGCCTCCGGCGCGACGGGCGGCGGCTGGACTTTCTGTGCGTCCGGCGCTCCCTGTGTGATCCTCGGCGCGGCGCGCGGCGATCCCGTCAGGATCCGGTGGTGCGACGCGCCGGCGTCCGATCACGACGCGTCGCCGCCGCGACCCCGGTAGTTTTCCGCCGACGCTTCCGATACGTCGCAATCGCCCGAAGGCCTGTGAATTCGCGGGTCAGGACCAATATCGAACTGAGCCTCAGGCCGACCGCGGCCGCAGGCGAACGGCAAAATCCCGAGGAGCGCGGACGGCTCCGCAGAAACCGGAGCGAGACGTGGCTCAGCCAGAAAGAGCGGATAAGCCGGCCACCGCGGCAGCGCCGTTCGAATGGAGCGATCCGCTGCTGCTGGAGACGCAGCTGACGGCGGAGGAGCGGATGATCCGCGACGTCGCCCGCCGCTATGCGCAGGAAAAACTGCTTCCCCGCATCGCCGAAGCCTATGCGGAGGAGAAGACCGACCGCGAGATTTTCCGGGAGATGGGCGAACTCGGCCTGATCGGGGTCTCGCTGCCCGCCGCCTATGGCTGCGCGGACGCCGGCTATGTGTCCTACGGACTCGTGGCGCGCGAGATTGAGCGGGTCGATTCGGGCTACCGCTCGATGAACAGCGTGCAGTCCTCGCTCGTCATGTATCCGATCTTCGCTTATGGCGATGATCTTCAGCGCGAGAAATATCTGCCGAAACTCGCGAGCGGCGAGTGGATCGGCTGCTTCGGGCTGACGGAGCCGGACGCCGGCTCCGACCCTGCCGGCATGCGGTCCCGCGCCGAGAAGGTCGCCGACGGCTACCGGCTGACCGGCTCCAAGACGTGGATAACGAACTCGCCGATCGCAGATGTGTTCGTGGTCTGGGCCAAGTCCGCCGCGCATGACGACCAGCTGCGCGGCTTCATACTGGAGAAAGGGATGCCCGGCCTGAGCGCGCCGAAGATCGGCGGCAAGCTCGCGCTGCGCGCCTCGATCACCGGCGAGATCGTCATGGACGGGGTGGTGGCGCCGGAAGAAAATCTCCTGCCCAACGTCTCCGGCCTCAGGGGTCCGTTCGGCTGTCTGAACCGCGCGCGCTACGGCATTTCGTGGGGCGTCATGGGAGCGGCCGAGGACTGCTTCGAGCGCGCGCGGCGATATGCGCTCGACCGCAAGCAGTTCGGCCGGCCGCTCGCCGCCACCCAGCTCGTCCAGAAGAAGCTCGCCGACATGCAGACCGAGATCGCGCTCGGCCTGCAGGCGGCGCTTCAGGTCGGCCGCCTGATGGACGCCGGCAAAATGGCTCCCGAGATGGTCTCGCTGGTCAAGCGCAACAATTGCGGCAAGGCGCTCGACATCGCCCGCGTCGCCCGCGACATGCATGGCGGCAACGGCATCTCGAACGAGTTCCACGTGATGCGCCATGCGCAGAACCTCGAGGCGGTGAACACCTATGAGGGCACCCACGACATCCACGCGCTTATCTTGGGCCGCGCGATCACGGGGCTGAACGCGTTCGGGTGAGCCGTCCGCGGCCGGGAGGGACTGACCCCGGCTGAAGGGGAGGGATGTGCCCTGCAGACTTCCGCGTCGCGCGCGCCGTCAGCGCCGGTCGGCCGTGAGCCTGTCGCTGTTCCGCCAGGCGGCGACGCGCGCGGTCCCTCCGGGCGAAGGCGCCCTGACCGACCTTGAGCGCCTTCGGGGAACGGTTGTGCTCGGGTCTCCGGCGGGAGGATCATCTCTCCTTTCCGGCTCCTCGCGATCATGCGGCGCGCCGCCGCGCATGTTTGTTCGCCGCTGCGCCCTGGTGAGCTTGCGCACAAGCAAGCAACGGCGTCTCCCGCTTCTCCCTTCGAGCCCGTACATCAGCGGCGCGGGATCGCCTCCAGATCCCCTCGACGCTTCAGCCGCCATCGCCGGCGGTCCCTCCAGAAGCGCGGCGACACGGAAGAACGCTCATGAAACGGATCGGCTTTCTCTCCTTCGGACACTGGTCGCCATCGCTCCATTCGGAGACGCGCTCTGCAAGCGACGTGCTGCTGCAGTCGATCGATCTCGCGGTGGCGGCCGAGGAGCTCGGCGCGGACGGCGCTTACTTCCGCGTCCACCATTTCGCGCGCCAACTCGCCTCGCCCTTCCCGCTGCTCGCGGCGGTCGGCGCGCGGACGAAGCGCATCGAGATCGGCACCGGCGTCATCGACATGCGCTACGAGAACCCGGCCTACATGGCGGAGGACGCAGGCGCGGCTGACCTGATCAGCGGGGGCCGGCTGCAGCTCGGCATCAGCCGCGGCTCGCCCGAGCAGGTGATCGAGGGCTGGCGGCATTTCGGCTACGCGCCGGCCGAAGGCGAGACCGACGCCGATATGGGCCGTCGCCACGCAGAGGCCTTTCTCGAGCTGCTGAAGGGCGAAGGCTTCGCCGACCCGAACCCGCGGCCGATGTTCGCGAATCCTCCCGGCCTGCTGCGGCTCGAGCCGCATTCGGAAGGGCTGCGCGAGCGCATCTGGTGGGGTTCGGCGTCGAACGCCACAGCAATCTGGGCCGCGAAAATGGGCATGAACATGCAGAGCTCGACGCTGAAGGCGGACGAGACGGGCGAGCCCTTCCACGTTCAGCAGGCGAAGCAGATCCGCCTATTCAGAGAGGCTTGGGCGGAAGCCGGCCACGCGCGCGAGCCTCGCGTCTCGGTGTCGCGCTCGATCTTCGCGCTGACCGACGATCGCGACCGCGCCTATTTCGGCCGGAGCGACAGCAGCGACCAGATCGGGATCATCGACGACATGCGCGCGGTGTTCGGCCGGACCTATGCGGCCGAGCCTGACCGGCTGGTCGAACAACTCCGGGCGGACGAGGCGATCGCCGAGGCCGACACGCTGCTCCTCACGGTGCCGAACCAGCTCGGCGTCGACTACAACGCCCATGTCATCGAGGCGATCCTGACGCATGTCGCGCCGGCGCTCGGGTGGCGCTGAGCTGCCGAGCTCAAGATTGCTCGACGATGTGTAAGTTCCGCAGTCGTGCTGGGAGCCAGGCAGAGATGCGCCCGTCGAGCGCGGCCCGCTGCCGCCGATGGCCAAGGGCCAGTATGCCCCGGTGCAAAGCAGGTTGGTCTCAACGCCCGTCGGACCAACCTATGCGCCGGGAGGCGTGACGGCGAGCAGCTTGATTGAGCTGAAGCCGTGCGGCAGGTGCATGGTCAGAGCTGCGAACAGGCAGTGTGGTTGCGTAAATCCCCTCACACCGCAGTGACATCGCTTGCGTTGATCACAGCGTGGTTTTCCAGGATGGCGAAGCGCGCCGCGGCCTAGGTCCCGCCGGTTCCGTCGCGGTCGAAGAACAACGAGCCCGACGCCTGATCGTAGATGATCCGCTCGTCGGCGTCGTGCGCCGTGGTCCGGGCGTAGAACGCGCCGAATGGACGCTTGTCACGTACTCATTCTAAAGTTAGTACTATAGAACGATATCAGGAAACCTCTCGTGGGGGCGCATGGCGGCTGAAACGCGGTTCGTTCAAAGGCCGGAGATCGAAGATTCGAGCGTGCGCAGACGCGCCATCGAGCGCGCCCGGGATCGCGGCGTAGCACTGCCGACCTTCGCTGAGCTCGCCGGGTTCACGCCCATCTCCGAGGCCGTGCTCGATCGGGTGGCGAGGGTCGATCCGGATGCCCCGGACGCAGCCAATCTTTGGCGCATCAACTGGTTCAACGCTCCCGACCGACGCTCGCGAGTCGCGCTTCCCGATCATCTGGTGCTGCCGCCCCAGCTGACCGGCGTCGAGGCGCCGATCGTTGTGCTTCTTGGGTCGCGCTTCCCGATGATCGGGGCCCACAAGGTGCTGCCGGCCTACGCCTGCCTGGTGACGAGGCTGGTGGTCGGCGGCTTCGATCCCGCCGACCAACGCGCGGTGTGGCCCTCGACCGGCAACTACTGCCGCGGCGGCGTCGCCGTCTCCCGCATCCTCGGCTGCTCGGGCGTCGCCGTGCTCCCCGAGGGGATGAGCCGCGAGCGTTTCGAGTGGCTCGCGGGCTGGGTTTCGGACTCCTCTGACATCGTGCGCACCATCGGTACGGAGAGTAACGTCAAGGAGATCTACGACAAATGCCATGAGCTGGAGAGCGATCCGCGCAACGTGATCCTCAACCAGTTCTCGGCCTTCGCCAACTACATGGCGCACCGCGCCTGCACGGGCGCGGCCGTGGCGGACGTGTTCAAGCGCATGCAGCGCGAAGCGCCGCGCCGGAAGCTCGCCGCCTTCGTGAGCGCCACGGGCTCGGCTGGGACGATCGCGGCCGGCGATCATCTGAAGGAAGCGTTCGGAGCCAAGATCGTGGCTGTCGAGGCGCTCGAATGCCCGACTCTGCTCGAGAACGGCTACGGCGAGCACAACATCCAAGGCATTGGCGACAAGCACGTGCCGCTGATCCACAACGTCATGAACACGGACGTTGTGGTGGCGGTCTCCGACTCGATTTCGGACCGGCTCAACCTGCTGTTCAACACGCCGGAGGGCCTTGCCTGGCTCGAGGAAGAGCTTCGCCTTGAGCCCGAGGTTATCGGGGCGCTCGGCGAGATCGGCCTCTCGGGTCTCGCCAACATCGCGGCGTCGATCAAGTTGGCTCGCCACATGGGCTACGGCCCCGACGACGTCGTCGCCACGGTCGCGACCGACAGCGCGCGGCTCTACCGCACTGAGGCCCCGCTCGCGCGAAAGAAGTACTTTGGCGACGAGACGGCGAAGATTTCGCCCGAAACCATCTGGTCGACCTGCGTCGGCGCGCTGTCCAACGATCACGTGCTCGAACTCGATCAACAGCAGCGACGGCGGATCTTCAACCTCGGATACTATACTTGGGTCGAGCAGCAGGGCGTTGCGCTCGACGACTTCGATCGCCGCAAGGATCAGGGGTTTTGGGACGAGATCGGACGCTCGATTCCTGCCTGGGACGGGCTGATCAAATCCTTCAACGCAGAAGCAGGGCTCCAATGAGCGAGCAGTCGACATCGTCCGGCGGGGCGGCCCCGAAGCTCGCGTCGCGGGACCCCGGCGCGCGGCCCTACGGGGATCTTCGCGCGGACCTGTTGAAGCGCGACCGGTCGTTGCGCGAGAAGGTGATGTCGCTCTCCGACGCCGCCTCCTTCGTGCAGGACGGCATGACGGTCGGCATCGGGGGCTCGACCATGTCGCGCACCCCGATGGCGATGATCTGGGAGCTGATGCGCCAGAAGAAGCGCCATCTCTCCGCCTCGCGCTGCATCGTCTCGACCGACGGCGACCTGCTGTTCGGCTCGGACGTCGCGGACGAGATCGTCACCTCCTGGTTCGCGCAGGGCATCCTGTGGGGCCTGTCCAAAGTGATGCGCCACCATGTGGAGAGTGGCTCCAAGCTCTACCAGGAGTGGAGCCACATGGCGGTCGGCATGCGCTTCCGCGCCGGCGCGATGGGCGTGCCCTTCATGCCGACCCGGGCGATGCTGGGCTCCGACATCATTGGTCAGCGGCCTGAGGCCAAGGAGATCGACTGCCCGTTCACGGGCGAGAAGCTGCTGTTGGTGCCGGCGCTGAACCCCGACGTTGCGATCATTCACGTCCAGCGCTGCGATCCCTACGGCAACGCGCAGATCGACGGCCTGCAGTTTATGGACGTCGACCTCGCCATGGCCGCGAACCGCGTGATCCTGACGACCGAGCGGATCGTCTCCAACGATCAGATCCGGCGCCGGCCCGACCAGACTAAGATCCCGTTCTTCTGCGTCGACGCTGTGGTGGAGGTGCCGTTCGGCTCCGCCCCGCACGAGTGCTTTGGCGTGTATGAGCCGATGATGAAGCACATGGAGGCCTATGTCGCGCAGGTGAACGCCGATCCCGTTGCAGGGATGAGGGACTACCTCGACCGCCACGTTTACGGGCCGAAGTCTTGGAACGAGTTCCTGTCGCTGATCGGCATGGACGAGATCATCGAGGCCTCCCGCCAAGGTCGGAGCATCTACAATGACTGAGGCGCACCGCTATACCGCGACCGAAATCCTCGCGATCCTGAGCTCGCGCCAGCTGACCGACGGTCAGGTGGTGTTCGCGGGCGTCGGAATCCCGCTGCTCGCCGCGACCCTCGCCCAGAAGCTTCGCTGCCCAGGCCTCACCATCCTGTTCGAGGGCGGCGTCGTGGGGGCCTTCGTGGAGCCCGGCAAGCTGCCGCCCTCTACCAACGACCAGCGCTGCACCAAGCGCGCCAACATGGTGCTGGGCTCGGCCGAGGTGCTGCTGCTGCTCCAGCGCGGCTATGTCGACATCGGCTTCATGGGCGGCGCCCAGATCGACCGACACGGCAACCTGAACTCGTCCTTCATCGGCGATCCGGCGAAGCCGAAGATCCGGCTGCCGGGCTCCGGCGGCGGCAACGACATTTCGAGCCTCACCAACATGATCGTCGCCATGAAGCACGAGAAGCGTCGCTTCGTGGAGCAGGTCGATTTCATCACGAGCCCTGGCTTCATCCGGGGGGGGAAGACGCGCGCCGAGAGCGGCCTGCCGGCCGGCGGCATGTTCCGCGTGATCACCGAGCTCGCGGTGTTCGGCTTCGACGAGACCTCGCGGTCGATGACCGTTCTGGCGCTGAACCCGAGCGTCACCCGCGAGGAGGTCCAGGACAACACCGGCTTCGAGCTCGCCTTCAGCCCGTCCGCGACCGTCACCGAGCCGCCGACCGACCACGAGCTCGCTACCCTGCGCACGATCGACCCCGACCGCCTCTTCACCGCGTGACGATCCACGAACCGGAGAGTTCAAGAATGACCATGATCTCAAACACCTTCGGCATCGCGGCGCGGAACTTCGTGGCCTACCCGAACATGCCCGACGCGCGCGCTCTGGTGGATTACGGCGTCAAGGTCGAGGAGCTCGGTTACGACAGCGTCTGGGTTTGGGACCACATGCTGCTCGGCGTCGACCCGAACTTCCCGATCATCGACTCGCTGACGGTGCTCACCGGCATTGCGGCCCGCACGACCAAGATCAAGATGGGCACGGGCGTCCTCGTGCTGCCGCTGCGCAACCCGGTCGCGCTCGCCAAGCAACTGTCGAGCATGGACCAGCTTTCTCAGGGCCGGCTGATCATGGGCATGGCGGTCGGCTGGTATAAGCGCGAGTTCGACGCCGCCGGCATCCCGTTCGAGAAGCGCGGCAAGCTGATGGACGAGAACCTCGAGATCATGACCCGCCTGTGGACCGAGCACTCGGTGTCGGGCGAATACATGGCGCACAACATCAGCAAGGCTGTGATGTACCCGAAGCCCTTCCAGCAGCCGCGCATGCCGCTGCTGCTCGGCGGCTACGTGGATCGCGTGCTGAAGCGGGCCGCGGTAAAGGGAGACGGCTGGCTCACCTATTTCTACACCCCGGAGGACTTCAAGAAGTCTTGGGACAAGATTCGCAACTTCGGCGAAGAGGCCGGCAAGAATCCGGACGAACTGATGAACGCCTCGCAGCTGCCGATCTGCATCGGCGAGACCCGCGCGGCGGTCGAAGACAAGATGATGGACTGGCTAAACAAGGAATGGGATTTCCCCGAGAACAGCGACTGCAAGCGTGAAAGCGCCGTGATGGGGAACGTCGACGACTGCGTGGCGCAGCTCCAGGCCCAGATCGACGCTGGTGTCCAGAAGATCATCTTCGTGCCCTACAAGTACGAGATGGATCAGGTCGAGACGATCGCCAAAGAAATCATCCCGCGCCTCAGGAGGCGCTGAACAAAGACACAGGTTCGTCGTCATGCCCCATCGCAGGTCGGGCATCCACGACTTGGACGCGAGAGCGCGACGTCCAGGCGAGTCGTGGATGCCCGCGAAGGCGGGCATGACGGCGTGAAGACACGGCGCCTCGCGCCAGAAGCACTTTCCGGAGACCGCCATGACCGACGCCAACCGCCAGAAGATCCTCGACAAGGTGGACCAGAGCCGCGACCACGCGGTCGGGTTCCTGCAGGACATGGTCAAGATCCCGTCCGTCACGGGCGACGAGGCGGCGATCCAGAAGTTCATGTCCGACTACTTCAACAAGATCGGCCTCGAGGTCGACATGTGGGAGACGGATTGGGAGGAGCTGAAGAAGCACCCGGGGTACCGTCCGGTGGCGCGCGGCTACGAGAACCGCCCCAACATCGTCGCGACCCTGAAGGGCACCGGCGGCGGGCGCTCGCTGCTCCTCAACGGCCACACTGACGTCATCCCAGTCGGCAATGGCGAGGGCTGGAGCGACGATCCGTGGTCGGCCAAGATCGAGAACGGCCGCATCTACGGCCGCGGCTCCTGCGACATGAAGAGCGGCGTCGCGAGCCACGTCCTCGCCGTGCAGTACCTGAAGGAGCTCGGCCTGACGCCCAAGGGCGACGTGATGATCAACGTCGTGATCGACGAGGAGGTCTCGGGCCACGGCACGCTCGACACCGTCGCGCGCGGCTACAAGGCCGACGCCGGCATCTCGGGCGAGACCAGCGACCTTCATGTGCAGCCGGCCTGCATCGGCCGGATCTGGTTCGAGATCGAGATCCAGGGCAAGCCGGCCGGCATCCAGCAGCGCTACCTCGGCGTCAGCGCGATCGACCTCGGCAACAAGGTGACGGCCGCCGTCGCCGAGCTCGAGGCCGAGCGCATCGCGACCGTCACGCATCCGCTTTACCCGAGCGCGATCGACTCGCTGCCCTGCATCATCGGCTCGTTCCAGGCCGGCAACTATCCGAGCGCCTTCCCGTCGAGCGCGCTGCTCAAGGGCTCGATCGGCACCGTGCCGGGCGAGGACCACGAGGGCGTCAAGCAGAGCCTCGTCAAGAAGATCGCCGAGTGCGCGCAGAAGGACGAGTGGATGAAGGATCATCCGCCGGTCGTGCGCTTCGTCGGCTACGACGCCGAAGCCTCGGAGATTCCGCGCGACCACGGCATCGTGCAGACCGTGTCGAGCGCCTACACCGAGATCACCGGCAAGCAGCCCACGATTTCGGGCCGTCAGGGCGCTGCGGACACGCGCTTCCTGAACAGCTACGGCGAGACGCCGACCGTGATCTTCGGTCCGGGCTCCACCGCCGTGATGCACGCCAACGACGAATGGGTGTCGGTCGACGACTACCTGACGTCCATCAAGGTCATGGCGCTCAGCATCTACGACTGGTGCAACGGCGAAAAGACCGCGTGAGGAACGACGGCCGGCCCGTGGTTCGCCGCGGGCAAGCCCTCGCGGACGGGACGTGACGATGTTGGACAAGCCTTCCGGTTCGGTGGAGCTCCACCGCGAGATCGTGCCGGCGAAGGGACGCTGGTCGCGCCGGCTCGAAGCCGGGCAGTCGCTGACGCTGATCGACCTCGAGGGCCGGCAGGCGGTCGATTTTCTGTGCTACGCGGCCGAACTGCCGCTCGACCGGCTCAACCTGCCCAACACCGTCAAGCTCAACCGCTCGCTCTATGTGACGAAGGGCTCGAAGCTCTATTCCGACCGCGCGCGCGTGCTGATGTCGGTGACGGAGGACAGCTGCGGCTTCCACGACACGCTCGCGGGCTGCTGCAGCTGCGAGATCGATCAGGTGCGCTACGGCGTCCAGAAAACGGAGAGCTGCCGCGCCAACTTCATCGCGGAGCTCTCCGGCTGGGGCCTCGGGCCCTCTGAGATCGTATCTAACATCAACTTCTTCATGCGCGTCGTCTTCAAGGAGGACGGCGAGCTGTTCATCTCGGACAGCGTCTCCAAGTCGGGCGACCGCGTGACGCTGAAGGCGGAGACCGCGGTGATCGCCGTGCTCTCCAACTGCCCGCAGGAGCACAATCCGGCCGCCGGCTTCCAACCGACGCCGATCGAAGTGGTGGTGACGGCCGAAGCATGAGCGCGCGCGACGACGTGAAGGATCGGGGGGCGAAGCCGCAGGGCGTCGGCGCGTCGGTGCTGCGCAAGGAGGACGACCGCTATCTCCGCGGTCGCGGCGAGTATGTCGCCGACGTGCGGCTGCCGGGCATGAAGGACGTCGCCTTCGTACGGTCGCCGCTCGCTCACGCGAAGCTGCGCGGCGTTACCATCCCGGACGACATCCGCGCCGGCGTCTTCATAGCGCGCGACCTTGTGGGCGTGAATCCGATCGTGGCGGTATCGGGACTGGCCGGTTTCAAGCCGTCGGAACAGCCGATCCTGGTCAAGGAGAAGGTGCGCCAGGTCGGCGAACTCATCGCCATGTGCGTCGCGGAAACGCGCGCGAAGGCGGAGGATCTGGCGGCGGCCGTCGAGGTCGACCTCGACGAGCTCCCGGCGGTCCACGACATGCTCAAGGCCCGAGAGCCCAGCTCGGCGCTGCTGCACGAGCAGTGGGGCGACAACGTCTTTCTTGAGACCTTCGTCGACGTCAATATGGAGGCGGCGCTCGACGCGCCCATTAAGATCACCCGCACCATTTCGACCGCGCGCCAGAGCATGGCTCCGATGGAGGGCCGCGGCACCGTCGCCTACTGGGACAAGCGGCTCGAGCAGCTGGTGCTGATCACCGGCAGCCAGATGCCGCACATCGTGCGAAATGGCCTCGCCGAGTGCCTGGGGTTGAAGCAGGAGCAGGTCCGGATCGTGTCGCCGGACGTCGGCGGCGGCTTCGGCTACAAGGGCATCCTGCTTCCCGAGGACGTCTGCCTCGGCTGGCTCGCCATGCGCAGCGGCCACCCCGTCCGCTGGATCGAGGATCGCCGCGAGCATCTGACCGCTGGCGCGAACTGCCGCGAGCACCACTACGAGATCACTGTCTACGCCGACCGCGACGGAACGCTGCGCGGGGTCGACTGCGAGGCGACGGTGGATAGCGGCGCCTACTCGTCCTATCCGTTCTCGGCCTGCCTCGAAGCCGCGCAGATCGCGAGCATCCTGCCGGGACCTTACGACTTCGCGTCCTATCGCTGCCGCACCTGGTCGGTCGCGACCAACAAATGTCCGATCCTGCCCTATCGGGGCGTGGCGCGGACGGGCGTCTGCTACGCGCTCGAGCTGATGCTCGACCTGGTCGCGCGCGAGGCGGGGCTGGAGCCGCACGAGGTGCGCTTCAAGAACCTTGTCCGGCCCGAGCAGATGCCGTTCGACAACATCACCCGGAAGCATTTCGACTCCGGCGACTACCCGGAGGCGTTGCGCCGTGCGCTCGCGATGATCGACCTCGCAAACATTCGCGAACGCCAGAAGCAGCCGCTTCCCGACGGGCGTCTGCTCGGCGTCGGGCTGTCGATCTATTGTGAGCAGGGCGCACACGGCACGTCGGTATACGCCGGCTGGGGCATCCCGATGGTGCCGGGCCACGAGCAGGCGACCGCGCGCATGACTCCGGACGGCGGGCTCGAAATACGGGTCGGCGTCCACAGCCATGGCCAGAGCATGGAGACGACGCTCGCCCAGGTCGCGCACGAGATTCTCGGGATCGACCTCGACCGCATCAAGGTCGTGCACGGCGACACGCAATACACGCCGTACTCCACGGGCAGCTGGGGCTCGCGCTGCGCCGTGATGGCAGGCGGCGCGGTCGCGACCGCGTCCAAGGAGATCGCCGAGCTAGCCAAGGGCATCGGCGCGCACCTGCTGCAGACCACCGTCGACCAGGTGCGGCTCGAGGACGGCTGCGTCAAAGGCCCCAACGGCGGCGTGACGCTGCGCGAGATCGCCCACACCTGGTACCGCCGCCCGCAGGACCTGCCGTCGTCGATTGATCCGCGAGGCCTCGAATCCACGATCGGCTTCAAGCCAGTGCGCGACACCGGCACCTTTAGCTACGCCGCCCACATCGCGACCGTCGCGGTCGATCCGGAGATCGGCGACATCGAGATCCTCGACTACGTGATCGTCGAGGACGGCGGAAAGCTCATCAACCCGATGGTGGTGGACGGCCAGATCTATGGCGGCCTCGCGCAGGGCATTGGCACCGCGCTCTACGAGGAGATGAATTTCGACTCCTCGGGCCAGCCGCTTGCCTCGACCTTCGCCGACTACCTGCTGCCCGGGCCGACTGAGGTGCCGGCGCCGCGGCTCGAGCACATGGAGATCCTAGCGCCCTACACGGAGTTCGGCGTGAAGGGCATCGGGGAGGGCGGCGCCATCGCGCCTCCCGCGGCGATCGGCAACGCCGTCAACGACGCGCTCAAGACGATCGGCGCGGAGCTGCTGCATTCGCCGATGACGCCGCGCCGCGTGCTGGAGGCGATCGAGGCCGCCGCGGCGGGCAAGCCGGCCGAGAGGACGTTCGCGTGAAGCCGGTCAATTTCGACTACGCCCGTCCGCGCGACGTCGCGGACGCCGTTAAGCTCGTCGGAGACGAGTCCGCCTCGGTCAAGATCATGGCCGGCAGCCAGTCGCTTGGGCCGATGCTCAACATGCGCCTGGTGCAGCCGGACCTCGTGGTGGACATCACCGGCGTCGAGGAGCTCGGCGGCTTCGAGGAGCGCGCGGACGAGCTCGCGCTCGGCGCCTGCATCACGCACGCTGACATCGAGGATCTGCGGGCGCCGGACGTGACGCGAGGCGCGCTGCCGGCGGTCGCGCGCAACATCGCCTACCGGGCAGTCCGCTCGCGCGGGACGATCGGCGGCAGCCTGACCCACGCGGATCCGTCGGCCGACTGGATCTCCATGTTCGCCGCGATCGGCGCGCGGGTGACGTTGCGCGGCCCCGCCGGCGACCGCACGATTCCGGTCGAGGACTACATGCTGGGGGCGCTCGAGGCGGACATCCGCCCGGGCGAGGTGCTGGTGTCGGTGCGCGTGCCGAAGCTCAGCGCCGCCGCGCGTTGGGGCTATTTCAAGATCTGCCGCAAGACCGGCGAGTTCGCCCACGCTATCGGCGCCTATGTCGTCGATCCCGAGCGGGGCGTGACCCGCGCCGTGATCGGCGCGACCGAGCAGCGCCCCTTCGTGATGGCGGACGCCCGCGAGCTGATCGGCGACGGCGCCCCGGGCGCGTTCGACGCCGCGGCCGTCGACCGCTTCGCGGCGCGGAATGGCATGCACGATCCTTTGGAGCGCCGGACGCATGTCGCCGCGCTTCGTCGCGCCGTGGAACGGACCAGCTTGCAATGACCGCCGTTTCCCTGAACGTCAACGGCCGCAGGCTGTCCGCGGACATCGAGCCGCGCACGCACCTCGCCGACTTTCTGCGCGAGTCGCAGAACCTGACGGGCACGCATCTCGGCTGCGAGCACGGCGTCTGCGGCGCCTGCACGCTGCTCGTGGACGGCTCGCCGACGCGCTCCTGCATCACCTATGCGGCGGCCTGCGAGAACGCGGAGATCACCACCATCGAAGGCCTCGACGACGACGAGGTCGCGACGGAGCTCCGCGCGGCGTTCCGCGAGGAGCACGCCCTGCAGTGCGGCTACTGCACGCCGGGCATGATCGTCTCCGCGCGCGACCTCGTGTTACGGCTCGAGACGCCCGACGAGGAGACGATCCGCGTCGCGATGAGCGGCAATCTCTGCCGCTGCACCGGCTATGTCGGCATCACGCGCGCGGTCCAGAAGGTGATCACGGCGCGCCGCGGCCGCGGGATCCCGGCGATCCCGGGCGCCGGGCGCAAGCGGCTCGGCCCCGCGGGCTCCCGCAACGCCTCCGGCCTAGCGCCTGCGGCCGCCGCTCCGCAGGCCGTGAAGGCGCAGGCGAAGCCCGCCGCAAAGGCGGCCGCAGCCTCCGGCGCGCCGCGGCTCGACGAGGATTGGAAGCCGCAGGCAACGCTCTCGCAGAGCTTCACCGTCTCGCACCCCGCCGACGAGGTGTGGGCGTTGTTCGGCGACATCCGGGGCGTCGCCTCCTGCCTGCCGGGCGCCTCGCTCGACAGCGTCTCCGAGGACGGTCATGTCGAAGGCCGGATGCGCGTGAAGGTCGGGCCGATCTCCGCCGAGTTCGGCGGCGTGGCCGACGTCACACGTGACGAGGCTTCGCGCACCGGCACGATCAACGGCGCCGGCAAGGACCAGAAGAGCAACTCCGCGACGCGCGGCCTCATCCGCTACGCGGTGAGCAAAGCGGAGGGCGGTGGCGCGAAGGTCGACGTCGACGTCGGCTATGCGCTGACCGGCATGCTCGCCCAGTTCGGCCGCTCCGGCCTCGTGCAGGACGTCGCGAACCGCCTGACGGCCGCCTTCGTGCAGAACCTCGAGGCTCGCCTAGCGGGCGGCGACGCGGCCGAGGCCGCGCCGGTCAAGGAGCTCGACGCGGGCTCGCTGGTGTTCAGCGTGATCAAGGGTTGGTTCGGCGGCATGTTCGGAAAGCTGTTCGGCCGTCGCTGACGGTCGCCTTCGGCCGGGGTCGGCCCGTCATCCCGGCCGAAGCGCAGCGAGAGCCGGGATCGGCTTCAAGGATCGCGAGCATCGTAGCCCGAGGGTCTCCCGGCGGGCGCGCTCGCTCGGGTCATGCTCGCCATCGATCCGCTCGCCCTGCGATTTGGCTTTCAATTGTGAGGGCGATCCCGGCTTTTCGCTAGAGCTCCGGCCGGGATGACGCCGCGTCAGGTCATCCGACCGCCGCCGGCGCGACGCCCATCGTCTCCTCCATGCGCTCCTCGACGCTCTCGAAGGCGCGCCGGCGGCGCTCCTTGGAGACGTCGCGGTAGAGGGTGTCGCGCATGCGCGGATGCCGGCCGGCGGCGCGGATCGTCGCCTCCATCATCTGTGGCGTCATCTCCTGGCCGTGGCTCGCGCCGGCGGCGCGGGAGATCGACTCGTCCATCAGCGTGCCGCCGAGATCGTTCACGCCCGCGTCGAGGCAGGCCGCTACGCCCTCCGCCCCGAGCTTGACCCAGGAGGCCTGGATGTTCGGGACGTGGGGATGAAGCGCGAGCCGGGCCACGGCGTGCATCAGGATCGCCTCTCGGAAGGTCGGCCCTCGGCGTGACCGGCCCTTGAGGTAGATCGGGGCCTCCATGTGCACGAAGGGCAGCGGCACGAACTCGGTGAAGCCGCCGGTCTCGATCTGCAAATCGCGAATCCTAATCAGGTGCCGGGCCCAGTGCTCGTAACCTTCGACATGGCCGAACATGATGGTGGCGGTGCTGCGGAAGCCGAGCTCGTGTGCGGTCCGCATCACCTCCAGCCACTCGGCGGTATTGACCTTGTCCGCGCAAAGCGTCGCCCGCACCTCGTCGTCCAGGATTTCTGCCGCCGTGCCGGGGAGAGTGGCGAGGCCCGCCGCCTTCAGCTCCACGAGAAACTCACGAAGCGTGAGGCCGAGCGTCCGCGCCCCCTGAAACACCTCGAGCGGTGAGAAGGCGTGAAGGTGCATGCCGGGCGCGGCCTCGTTCACCGCCCGCGCGATCTCGAGGTAGCGTACGCCCGTGTAGGACGGATGGATGCCGCCCTGCATGCACACCTCGGTCGCGCCACGGTCCCAGGCGTCGCGCACGCGGCCTGCGATCTCGCCGAGGTCGAGGTCGTAGGGCCGGCCGCGCAGGTTCTCGCTCATCTTGCCTTTCGAGAAGGCGCAGAACTGGCAGCGATACGTGCAGATGTTGGTGTAGTTGATGTTGCGCGTGACCACGTAGCTGACGGCCTCGCCGCTGACGCGGCGCCTCAGCGCGTTCGCGGCCGTGGTTACCGCCGTGAACTCGGGCCCGCGGGCGCGGAACAGCCGGACGATCTCGGTTTCGGCGAGCGGCCGGCCCTCCGAGGCCTTGTCCAGGATCGCCGCGAAGCCCGTCGCGAGCGGCTCGCTGCGGCGGGCGCGCAGGAGCGCCAGATCGGCAGCCGGCAGCGGGTCGGCGCGGCCTGGCGCCCAGCCGTCCGCGCGCGGCCATCCGTCGGCGTCGATCAGGTCGAACAATGGTTTGCGCAGCTTCTCGTCCACGAACCGGCCGGCGTGGCGCGCATAGGACGGGTAGATCGCAAGCCGCTCGGTCAGCGTCTTGCCGGCGGCGCGGGTGGCGGCCTCCAGGATCTTGAGGTGTGGCCAGGGCGCTTCCGGGTTGACGTGGTCGGGCGTGACCGGCGAGACGCCGCCCCAGTCGTTGACGCCGGCGGCGACCAGCTGCCCGAGCGCGCCGGGGCTGAGGTTCGGCGGCGCCTGGATGTTCATCTCCGCGTCGAACACCAGGCGCGCGACCGCGATCGTCCAGAGATGCTCGTCGAGTGAGGGCGCGGGCGCGTCGGCCATGCGGGTCGAAGGCTTCGGCCGAAAATTCTGGACGATGATCTCCTGCAGATGGCCATAGGCGTCCTGCAGGTCACGAAGCGCGATCAGGGAATCGATGCGTTCGGCGCGGGTCTCGCCGATGCCGATCAGGATGCCGGAGGTGAACGGCACCTGCTGGCGCCCGGCGGCCCGCATCGTTTCGATGCGAGACTCCGGGATCTTGTCGGGCGAGCCGAAATGCGGGCCTCCTCGGCCGCAGAGCCGCTCCGACGCGCTTTCGAGCATGATGCCCTGCGAGATCGACACGCGCCGGAGCGACGCGACGTCGGCTTCGGTCATGAGGCCGGGATTGACGTGCGCCAGCAGGCCGGTCTCGCGCCAAACCAGGTCGGCCATCTCGGCGAGATAGGACAGGGTGGTCTGGTGGCCGAGCTCGGCGAGCTCGCGGCGCGCGACCGCGTAGCGGAGCTCCGGTTTGTCCCCAAGCGTGAACAGCGCCTCCTTGCAGCCGGCGCGCTTACCCGCATGCGCGATGTCGAGCACCTGCTCACGCGTGAGATACGCGCGCTCGCCCTTCTTCGGCGCCTGCGCGAAGGTGCAGTAGTGGCAGACGTCACGGCAGAGCTGCGTCAGCGGGATGAAGACTTTTCGCGAGTAGGAGACGAAGCCGCCATGCGCGGCGTCGCGCCGCGCAGCCGCCGCGGCGAGAAGCGGCGATAGATCCTGCAGTTCGACAAGCGATAGGGCCTCGTCGCGCGACAGGCGCGGCGCGTCGGCGGGACGCGCAAGGAAGCGGGACAACGTCATGGGTGCATGATCCTCTCGACGAGGGGATGGGCGCGCCGGGGCGCCGCAGCGCCCCAAAGCTCCTGCAGAAGCGCGCCGGAACGCGTGGCCGCGCCGCGGCGGGCCAGGATGTCGAGGTCGTCGGCCACGTCGATGTCGAGGCTGGCGCCAGCCAGCGGCAGGATGCGCGGCTCGACGCCGGCGCCGCGGGCCGCCTCGACGTGGCGCTCGAGGCTGTTCGGCCCATAAGCCGGCGCGACGAGGTCGATCGGCGACAGCGCGAGCGCGTTGGTGCCGCCGTCGCGCTCGGCGGGCGCAAGGACGACACCCGTCTCATCGAGCGCCGCCACGAGCGCGTCGACTTCGCCGCTCGCGAGAAGCGGCAGGTCGGCGGGTACCACGACGACGCGGCCTGCCCGCCAGCGCGAGAGACATTTCAGCCCCTGACGGACCGCCGGGTTGACGCCGGCGTTTTCGGCATCGTCGGCGGCGGCGGCCCCGACGCGGCGGGCGATCGCTGCGGCGACCGGGTCGCTGGTGACCACGAGCGCGCCGTCGAGCGCAGAGGAGCCGCTGAGCGCCGCCAGCACGTCTTCCAGCATCGCCTCGGCGAGCGTCGCCCGGGCCGTGGGATCGAGCGCCTCGGAGAGCCGGGTCTTGGCGAACTCGAAGCGCTTGACCGCGATCAGCGCCCAGGTGTTGCGGCCGGCGCTCATGCGGGCGAGGTTCCTCTGGCGAGTTCCTTTCCGGCGGCGAGCGCGTCCGCGAAGGCCAGCGTCTCCTCGGCAAGCCGGACGCGGTCCTCGTCGCTGCTCATCAGCGTGCGGGTGACGAGCGCCGCGACGCCGACGTCACCTTGATCCGCGGCATCGGTCTCGTCGATGACGAGGCCGTCCAGCAGGCCGCCGTAGTGCTTGGCGATCGCGGCGGAGGTCGCGGGGAGCGACAGTTCGGCGAAAATCTTGGCTGTCGGCCCTTTGACGGCCGTGCCGCCGATCAGCGGCGACACCGCGACCACGGGCGCCGCGACGTTCTCGACTAGCCGGCGGAGGCCGGGCACGGCGAGGATCGGATCGACGCTGAGGAAAGGGTTTGACGGGCAGATCACCACCGCCCGCAGGTCGGGCGCGGTGAGCGCCTCCACGACCGTGGCCGACGGCTCAGCCTCCGCCGCGCCGTCGAACCGCACGCCCGTCAGCACGGGCTCGGCGCGGCGCCCGACAAAATAGCGCTGGAACGGCATGTCGCCCTCCGTGGTCTCCACCACGGTCGAAACGCGTACGTCGGTCATCGGCGCGATCCTGGCCGCGATCCCGAAGCTTGTCGCGAACCGGCCGACGACCGCGCTCAAGGACTCGGCGGCCTGGAGCCGGCGGGTGCGTTCGACGTGGAGCGCGAGGTCGCGGTCGCCGAGATTGAACCAGGTTTCGCCGCCGATCTCGGCCAGCGCCGCCATGAAGTTCCAGGTTTCGTCGGCGCGGCCCCAGCCACGCTCGCGGTCCGCCCGGCGACCGAGCGTGTAGAGCACCGTGTCGACGTCGGGCGAAACGAACAGGCCGAGGTGCTCGAAATCGTCGCCGGTGTTGACCACGATCGTGAGGCGAGAGCCGAGGGTCTCTGCGAGCCCATAGGCCAGCTTCGCGCCGCCGACGCCGCCGCACAGAGCGACGACGCGGCCGGTCTCCGTCTTAGAAGGCGCGTGGCCTGTCATCGGAACATGTCCCGTTCGCGCGCCCGCAGGAGCGATGAGGCGGGAAGCTCCGGCGCGTCGAAGGCGAGCCCCCTGATCAGCACCGCCGGCACGCCCTCCGCGGCCTGGCCCATCAGCAGCGACGCCGCCGCCGCGATCTCGTCCGCGACCGCGATCTCCGTTACTCGCATAGGACGGCCGAACAGGTCGAGCGCGCCGACCCTGTCGATGAGCGACGGCACGCCCGCCGCGCCAAGCGCCACGCCCACCACCCCGTTGCGCCAGGGGCGCCCGAAGCTGTCATTGATCACCACGCCGGTCGAGACGCCGAACGCGGCGTCGAGCCGGCGCTTCAGCTCGGCCGCGGCCGCGTCGGGGTCCTGCGGAAGCAGCAGGACGCGCTCGCCCGCAGGCCCGTCCGCGATGTTGGACTGGTCGATCCCGGCGTTCGCCATGACGAAGCCGAGCCGATGCTCGGTCACCACGACCCGCGGGCCGGCCCTCACGACCTCGCGCGACTCGTCGAGCACGATCTGGACGATGCGCGGGTCCTTCTCGACCTTTTGCGCGATCTCGACCGCGCGCTGGGTCGGCTGAACGCCCTCCAGGTCGCGGTAGCGGCCTTCCGCCTTCGAGACGATCTTCTGCGCCACCACCAGCACGTCGCCGTTCATGAGCGGCACGTCGTTCGCGCGAAGAGCCGCCTCGAGCAGGCCTGCGAGATCGTCGCCCGGCTCGACCAGGGGCACGTGCGACAGGCCGAAGAAAGAGACCGCTTGGCGCATCGCCGGCTCAGGCCTTGGGGGTGTCGAGCCCGGTAATGCTGATGCCGGCGCCGAGGCACTTGTAGGTGCGGTTGATCCAGATCAGCACGGAGGTCAGCGCTTCGGCCGCGGCCGAATTCGCCAGCGAGCCGCCGCCGACCCCGCGGGTCGCGACGGCCGAGCAGAGCTCGATCACCGCGTTGCGCGCGTCCTTGTCGTCGCTGAACACCAGCACGTCGCACTCGACGCGGCCGCCGGCGTGCAGCTTGGCGGCCCCGACATTGTGGAAAGCGGACACGACCTTCACGCCCTCGCCAAGAATCGTCTGCGCCATCTGGGCGGCCGAACCCGCAGCCGGCAGCTGCACGACCGAGACCTTCGGGGGCACGAGCGGTACGGCAGCGTCGACCACTATCTTGCCCTGTACGGCCGGCTTGATCTCCTCGAGCGTGGCGTCGTGGCTGCTGAATGGTACGGCGATGATCACGATGTCGGCCTGGGTCGCCGCGTCGAGATTGGCGGCGCCCGAGACGCCTTCGCCGAGCTCGGAGGCCGCGGCCGCGGCCTTCTCGGCCGCCCGGGAGCCGATCACCACCCGATACCCGGCACGCGCCCAGGCCTTAGCGAGGCCGGAGCCCAGGTCGCCCGTCCCGCCCATGATTCCAATGACCGGCTTGCCGTTCTCAGACATCCCGAAGCTCCTGCTGGTTCGCGCCGTCAGCGGCCCGCGCGTGATGTCTCCAAAAGGTACTATGTGTAGGATAATATGACAAGTTGCGGCGCGCGCCCCTCGGAGTGATGAATTCGACTCCGCCAGCCGCGCCGTCACGCGACAAAGCCATGTGATGTCCTCCGCCCCCTGGGGGAGAGCGTAAAGGTGAGGGGTCGCGTCCGGATAAGGTCTGGCGGACCGCCAAGACGACCCTCATGCGACCCACGCCTTCGGGGTCGGACACCTTCTCCCGCAAGGGGAGGAGGGGAGAACGGAAGAAGCGGCTTCTCCTGCGTCAGGCGTGCAGGCCCGCGCCGAGGTAGGCTTCGCGAATGTGCGGGTCGTTGATCAGCGCCTCGCCCGTGCCGTCTTTGGCCATTTGGCCGGCTTCGAGCAAGTAGGCGTAGTCGCACATCTCAAGCGCCGCAAAAGCGTTCTGCTCGACCATCAGAACGGTCGCGCCTCCCTCCCGCACTCCCTTGATGATCTCGAAGGTCTGCTCAACGATGTTGGGCGCAAGACCGAGGGACGGCTCGTCGAACATCACGAGCTTCGGCCGGGACATCAGCGCCCGCCCGATCGCGAGCATCTGCTGCTCGCCGCCAGATAAAGTCCCGGCTATCTGTTTCCGCCGCTCCTTCAGCCGCGGGAACATGCCGAAGATGCGCTCCATGTCGGATTCGGTGTCCTTGTCGCGCCGCAGATAGGAGCCGAGCTCGAGGTTCTCGGTGACAGTCATCTGCCCGAAGACGCGCCGCCCTTCCGGGCAGTGCGCTACGCCAAGGCCGAGGATCTTGCTTGCGGGGAGGCGGGTGATGTCCTGCCCGTCGAACCTGATGCTGCCGGACGCCGCCCGCGCGAGGCCGGAGATCGCTCTCAAGGTCGTGCTCTTGCCGGCGCCGTTCGCCCCAACCAGCACCACCAGGGACTTGGCCGGGACCCTGAACGAAACGCCTTTCACGGCCGCGACCTTGCCGTAGCGGCAGATGAGATTGTCGACCTCAAGCATGCCGGATCCCTTTGCCCAGATAGGCCTCGATCACGTTCGGATCGTTCTGGATCTGGGACGGCGTGCCGTCCGCGATGATCCGGCCGTAGTTCAAAACGACGATTCGATCCGAGATCCGCATGACCATCGGCATGTCGTGCTCGACGAGCAGGATGGTCATGTCCCGTTTTCTGAGCTTGTCGAGCAGCTCGATGAAGCGGTTCGTCTCCGAGGCGTTCATGCCCGAGACTGGTTCGTCCAGCAGCAGCGCGACCGGGTCTGCCGCAAGCGCCAGGGCGACCCCGAGCAGGCGCTGGTCGCCATAGGGCAGGCCCGAGGCGCGCTCGTCGGCCTGCCGCTCGATCCCGACCGTTTTCAGGATCTCCCAAGCCTGGTCGCGGAGCTCACGCTCCGCCCGCCGCTCGGCGGGCATCCGCAGAAGCGAGCCGAGAAGCGTCGGGCTCGTGCGGCGATGCAGCCCGATCATGACGTTCTCGAACACGGTGCACTTGTCGAACAGGCTCGTGCGCTGGAAGGTGCGCGCGAGGCCGAGCAGCGTGATCTGGTGTGGCTTCAGCCCGTTCAGCGTCTTGCCGCGGAAGGTCACCTCGCCCTTTGTGGGCTTCAGGAAGCCCGAGACAACGTTGAACGCCGTGGTCTTGCCGGCGCCGTTCGGCCCGATAAGGCTGAGCAGCTCGCCGGGTTTGACATGAAAATTCATGTCCTTGATCGCGACGAGGCCGCCGAAGTGGACCGCGACGCCCCGAATGTCGAGCAGCGGCGCCTGGGCTGCGGGAGCGGGCGTCGCGACGTTCGCCTGCGCGCTCATGCCCGCGCCTCCGTGCCGATCGTCGGTTGCTTGGGCGCGCTCGGCGCTTCCGCGTCGGAGCGGCCGAACCAGCGCTCGATCGCCGGCACGATCCCTTCGGGCAACACGTAGACGATCAGGATCATCAGGACGCCGTAGAGGATCCACTGGACCTCGGGGCCGACATAGGCGCGCAGCACCACCGGCGCGAGGCCGAAGATCAAGCCGCCCACCAGCGGGCCCGCGAGCGTGCCCTTGCCGCCCGCGATCACCATGATGACCATCGTCACGGTGTTGAGGAACATGAAGATCTGCGGGTCGATGATCTGGATGTAGTGGGCGTAAAGGCCGCCCGCCGCGCCCGCGATCGCGCCGGAGATCACTGTGGCGAGCGTCAGATAGCGGGTGACGCTGATGCCGGCCGAGACCGCAAGGTTCTCGTTCTCGCGCAGCGCGATCATGGCGCGTCCGAACGGCGACTCGATAAGGCGCCGGATCAGGATGTAGGCGACCACGATGAAGGCGAGAACGACGTAGTAGTTCGGGATTTTGGTCCAAAGCGTCGTGTAGCCAAGGCCGGGCAGGCCGATCGTGAGCGGAGGGATGCCGGGAAGCGCGAGCGGGCCGTTGGTAAGCTCGACCCAGTTCAGCGCCACGAGACGCACGACCTCGGCGAAACTGATGGTGACGATGACGAAGTACGCGCCGCGCACCCGGAACGCGAGCTTGCCGATCAGGAAGCCGCACAGTCCGGCGAACACGATGCCGAGCGCGAGGCCGACGACCGCCGGCCAGGGCTCGTGCGTTATCTGGACGCCGAAGATCTCGACGCTGAAGCCGAGCGAGGTCAGCGCGCTGACATAGGCCCCGATGCCGAAGAACGCGACATGGCCGAGACTGAGCTGACCGGTGTAGCCGAGCAGCAGGTTGAGGCTCATCGCCGCCAGCGTGAAGATGCCGGCGCTGATCAGCGCGTTGAGGTAGTACTGGTCCTTCAGAAACAGCGGAACGAGGGCGAACGCCAAGACGGCCGCGTAAGGGAGGAGCCTTTTCATCCAATACGCTCCGCGCGGGAGAAAATGCCGGTCGGCCGCATGATCAGAACGGCGATGATGATCAGGAAGCCCATGGCGTCGCGGTAGCCGGACGAAACGTAGCCGGCGCCGAACTCTTCGGCGAAGGCGAGCAGAAAGCCGCCGATCGCCGCGCCCGTGATGTTGCCGAGGCCGCCGAGGATCACGATCGCGAAGGCCTTCAGCGAGGCGATGTCGCCCATATTGGGCGCGACCACGAAGACCGGTCCGAGCAGCGCGCCGGCCGCCGCTGCAAGCCCGGAGCCGAGCGCGAAGGTCGAGGTGTAGATGGCGTTGACGTTGATCCCCATCAGGGCCGCCGTGTCGCGATCCTGGAAGGTCGCCCGCATCGCTTTGCCGAGTCGGGTGCGGTTGATCATGTAGTAGGTGGCGGCGATCAGCGCGACCGCGACGCCGAGCACCACGACGCGCAGCCACGAGATTGACACCGGCCCGAGCTCGAGCGGCTGGTTGGGAAGCGGGGAGGGGACCGACTTCGCGACCGAGCCCCAGGTCAGGATCTCGACGTTCTGCATCACGATCCACGCGCCGATCATGATCAGCATCGTGGTGTCGATGTCGGCGTTGCGCTTGCCTCGGAGCAGCGTAAGCTCGATCGTCGCGCCGAGCGCCATGCCGGCCACGATCGCGAACAGGATCGCGACGTAGAAGTTCACGCCGAGCATCACAGAGAAGAAGAACATCATGTACGCCCCGAAGGTGTACAGCTCTCCGTGCGTGAAGTTCACGATCCGCATGATGCCGAAAATCAGCGTCAGGCCGATCCCCAGGAGGGCGTAGGTGCCTCCCATGATCGTCGCGTTCGCGACGTGTTGAAGGACTAGGTCCATCCTATCGCTCATCTCCCTCACCGGGCGCTTCCGGCCCTCGGCAGTCTTGTTCTTAACCGCGGGCGTCGATCGCGGCCGATCTCTTCATGCAGCGCCGTCTTCGATGCGGCTTGAGCGTGCGAGATGCGGCCGACCTTACGCTCAGGTGGTCCTAACATCCTAGTGTTAGATACAATCCTGCATCGCTCCGTCCCGCCCGACAAGCGCCGCTCCGCTGAAATCGAATGCGCGAACTGCTTAGAGAACGGTCAGCGCCGCCGGAAAATGACCTGTTGCCCTATCATACTGATGATAGCATCATCTGGTCCTTGCACGGCAGGCCTCTGGCCCGCCGGCGCGTTGACGTCGAAAGAGCCGGTCACGCCGCGCGCGTCGTTCGGCCGCAACTCTCCGGAGGACTCGCATGGCCGCACGTTCGCTCGCCTACGGGCTGCTTGTATCCCTGACCGCACTCATGACGGCCGGCGGCGCCAACGCCCAGGACGCCATCAAGATCGGCGTCAACCAACCCCTCACCGGCCCGTTCGCTGCGTCCGGCAACTACATCGTGGATGGCGCGAAGATCGCGGCTCAGGAGATCAACGACGCCGGCGGCGTGTTGGGCAAGAAGATCCAGCTCGTCATCGAGGACAACAAGAGCAACCCGACCGAGGCCGCGGCCGTCGCCGAGAAGCTGATCCAACGCGATAAGACCCCGGTGCTTCTCGGCGCCTGGGGTTCCAGCCTTACCTTGGCGGTGATGCCAAAGTTGCAGCAGAACGAAGTCCCGATGCTGGTCGAGACCTCGTCATCGTCCAAGATCACCAAGCAGGGGAACCCCTGGATCTTCCGTATCTCGCCGCCTTCCTGGGTCGAGGCGAAGCTGTTCGAGAAGCTACTGCCAGAGCTGAAGATCAAGAAGGTCGACTTCCTGGTCATCAACAACGACTGGGGCCGCGGCACCATGGAGGATTTCTCCAAGATGTTCACGGCGCACGGTGTCGGCGTCGGCCTCAAGGAGATCATGGACCAGGCGTCGCAGGACCTCAGCGCGCAGCTCGCCAAGATCAAGGCGAGCGACTCCGACACGATCATCGTGACCTCGGCGGTCGAGCAGCTGACGCTCGTGCTGAAGCAGGCCGCCTCGCTCGGCCTGAAGAAGCGGATCATCACCACTGGCGGCTCGCAAAACCCCGATCAGCTGATCGACCAAGCGGGTTCGGCCGCCGACGGCACCATGCACATGGTGTTCTTCGCGCCATGGGATCCGTCCCGCACCCCGCATCCGGAAAAGAGCCAAGCCTTCATCGACGCCTGGGCGAAGTCTGGCCACGACAAGGCCGGCCTCACCGAGAGCTACCGCGGCTATGACGGGATCTACGTGATCAAGGCCGCGATCGAGAAAGCCGGCAAGGCCGAACCGACCGCGATCCGAGACGCCTTCTGGGAGGTCGCCGTGCCGACCATCAACGGCGACGTGAAGTTCCAAAAGGACGGGCCGGAGGGTCGCGAAAGCGGCCAGTACATGGCGAACGGCACCCTGATCCAGATCGAGGGCGGAAAGGTCGTCTATCCGTTCAAGTAAGGGCTCCGCGCCCGAACTCGAAAAGCCCCGCGTCTCACGTGGGGCTTTTTTCGTTCCCGACCGGGCGGACGGGCGTGCCGAGCCCGACCTTGACCTTGTTCATCACCACCAGCGACCGAAACCGCGTCACGTTGGGATCGCCGTGGAAGAGCTCTCGCGTCAGCGCGTCGTAGTGGTCCATCGAGGCGACGTTCACGACCAGCACGAAGTCGGCCTCGCCGGTCACGTAGTAGCACTGCTGAACGTCGGGATGGTCGCGGAAGCGGCGGCGCGTGCCGTCGAGCAGGCGGAGCTTTTCGCTCTCGACCCGGACCTCGACCACGATCGCGATGGGCCGCCCGACCTTTGCCGGATCGACCACCGCGATGTTGGACGTGATGAAATTTTCATCCTCCAGCCGCCGGATCCGCCGGTGGACCGACGCCGCGGACAGGTTCACCCGCTCGCCGATCTCGCGGTGGCTGAGCGCTCCGTCTTCCTGGACCACCTCGAGAATGGCGAGATCGAATTGGTCCGGCTGAAACGATCCCACGGCGACGACTCCAAGTTCGAGAAAATCTCTCGGAAAGTCCGCTGCTAGCAGAACGAATTCAAGTTCGCTCCGAGATAATATCGCCCATGATCAACACGGGGCCGACATGCTGCTGCTCAATCACCATCCCGATCATCTGAAGCCGCTCGACCCCCGCGATGCTGAAACGCTGGGGCTCGCGGCGGCTGATGAGGTCGAACGCTATCTGGCCGAGCGTCACAATCATCGCGAAACGCCGCTTCATCGCCTCGACGGATTGGCGGCCTCGCTCGGCGTCAAGTCGATCCACGTCAAGGACGAGTCGTTCAGGCTGGGGCTGAACAGCTTCAAGGCGCTGGGCGGGTCCTATGCGGTGATCCGGCTCGTGCTTGAGGAGGCCTCGAAGGCGCTCGGCCGCGCGGTCGACGTCAAGGAGTTGCAGAGCGCCGACGTCCGCCGCGTGGCGAGCGCCATGACGGTTGGCTGCGCGACTGACGGCAATCACGGCCGTTCGGTCGCCATGGGCGCCCGGATGGTCGGAGCGCGCGCGATGATCTTCGTGCATTCGGGGGTGAGCGGGGAGCGCGTCGAGGCGATTCGGCAATGCGGCGCCGAGATCATCCAGGTCGAGGGCTCCTACGACGACTCGGTGGCCGAGGCCGAGCGCGTCTGCGCCGAACAGGGCTGGATCGTGGTGTCCGACACCTCCTGGCCGGGATACGAGCGCATCCCCGCTCTGGTCATGCAGGGCTATCTCGCGCTGCTCGCGGAATCCGCCCGCGACTGGCCGGAACAGCCCACCCACGTCTTCGTCCAAGCCGGCGTCGGCGGGCTTGCGGCCGCGGTCGCGGGTCATTTCGCCGTCCGCTTCGGCGCCGACCGCCCGCGGTTCGCCGTGGTGGAGCCCGACCGCGCCGCCTGCCTGTTCGAAAGCGCCAAGGCCGGCGAGCCGCTGAAGATCGAGCCCGGCGAGCCGACCATCATGGCGATGCTCGAATGCTACGAGCCGTCGCTGGTCGCCTGGCGCGTGCTTTCGCGCGCGGCCGACGCCTTCATGACCATCAGCGAGGAGGACGCCGCCGAGACGATGCGGATCCTGGCCGCGCCCAAGGCGGGCGATCCCGCGATCGTGGCTGGCGAAAGCGGCGCGGCGGCGCTGGCCGGCCTGAGGGCGGCGCTCCAGGATCCGGAGGCCCAGCGTTCGCTGGGGCTCGACGCGTCGTCCCGGATCTTCGTCATCAACACCGAGGGCGCGACCGATCAGGCGCGTTACGGGGCGATCGTGGGCCGTCGCCCGGACGAGGTGCTGGCCGCGGCGTGACGACGGCTCAAGCCGTCGCCTTCTCCTGCTCGGCTCGACCGCCGAGCAGGTCCTTCTTCATCCGGAACGAGTCCTTGTGATAGTGGATGTCCGCGATGTAGATCGCGATTCCGGCGTCGTTCACGAGAACAAGGCGGCAGTCCGAGATCGGCTCGCCGAGCCCGATCTTCAGAAGTTTCGCGGTCTCGTACTCAGCGATCCCGATCATCACCGTCTGATAGGCGTGGACGATCTTGATCTTCTCGTGCTCCATCAGGAACGGCAGCGCCGGGCGGTGCTTGAACCCGTCGCTGTCGAGCGCGAAAACCTCCTGGTCAAGCCAGAGGTTGACGACCGAGAACGGCTCGCCGTCCTTGTACTGGACGCTCTGAAGGAACGCGTACTGCGGTGCGTATTCACCTTCGCCTGACGCGAGGATCGGCGGCGCGACGTTTTCTTTCACCCGGACGCGCTTCAGCACGTTGTTCTTCAGCGACGCGACCAGCGATGAGATGTCGTCCGAAACGTTGAACCAGCTGGTGTCCTTCGGCTTCCCCGAGACGAAGGTGCCGCGACCCTGCTGGGCGTCCAGCAGCCCTTCGGCCTGCAGCATCTCGATCGCCTGCCGCACCGTCACGCGGGCGACCGAAAACTCCTGCTCAAGCTTTTCGAGAGTCGGGATCTTGGCTCCCTGCTCCCACCGTCCGGACGAAATCCGCTGCCGCATCACAAGCGCGACCTGTAGATACAGCGGGGCCCGACTGCGCTCGTAGATCTGGGCATATTTGCTCATGATACTATGTTATTGCAGTTGGTATGAATGTGCCAGTCCGCGTGGGGCGGTGCTCGTGAAGATGGGAAGGCTCTGCCGGGGTTTAATCCCATGGGCAATCTAGTGCCGCTGAGCGGCAACCCGAACCGTGCTTCCGCCAAATCCCACAGGCACGCTTCGCACCAGAGCTGCGAGCGCAGGCTGGCAAGCGGATGCTGAGGCGACCTGTTCAGACCGCGCCTATCGAGGTTCGGCCGTTCCAGCGCCGGATGGACTGCACGGAGACGCCGAAAAGGTCGAGCGCTCGGGCGATCGTTTGGTTGACGATGTCGTCGACCGTCTCGGGGCGGTGATAGAAGGCTGGTACCGGCGGCATCACGATCGCGCCGTTGCGAGTCGCCTGGGCCATCAGCTCGATATGCCCGAGGTGAAATGGGGTCTCGCGTAGCAGAAGCACAAGCCGCCGACGCTCTTTCAGGCAGACATCCGCGGCGCGCACCACCAACTCATCATTGTAGCAATGCGCGATGCCGCTGAGGCTCTTGATGGAGCACGGCGCGACCAGCATGCCTTCCGTCACGTAGGACCCGGACGAGATCGATGCGCCAATGTCCTTTGGGTTGTGGACGTGGTCCGCCAGCCCGCGCACCTCGTCGACGCTAAGGTCGAGCTCGGCATTGACAGTCCGGATGCCGGCCTGCGTCAGGATAAGATGGGTCTCGAGGCCGTCTACGTCCCGCAGCATCTCCAGCGCGCGCACACCGTAGATCGCGCCTGAAGCGCCCGTGATCGCGACAATGAGCCGTCTCATGCGCTTGATCCGATGTCCGTGTTGGATCCGATTGCCGCGGCTATCGCGGCGACATGCGCCTCCGCGCCTCCCGGCTCGCGCGCCAGCGCGGTGACAATCGTTCGAATGTTTGCGAGCGCGAGCTCCGAACTCGGCGCCGCTGCCTCACCGACCTCCGCGCCAAGGCGATCGAGTGCGTCGAGCTCGACGAGCTCCGCCTCGAGTTCGACCGCCTTCACCTTCGCGCGCAAGGCGTCCCCGCCCGCGAGGCCGGACGCTATGGACTTCATGTCGCGCCGAACGGAGCGAAGCGGCCCCACGACCCGCTCACGCCAGGCCGCTACGGCCTCGTCCGCGGTCCGAGCGTCGCGCGCCTCCAAGGCGCGCCCGAGCGCCGCTCCGGTCCAGGCCGCGAACAGCACGACGTTTACGTCGAGGCCGTGGACGTCCTGCAGGGCGAGGCAGGCGGCCTGCACGACCTTACGGTCGTAGAGAGCCACCGCGAAGGTCCGCAGTGCGGAGGTGCCGGGCGCCGGACTGGTTTCGGACGGCCTCAAGCGCCGCGGACCGAACCGGCGGGGTTCGGGGCGCGCACCGACCACGAGGTCATGCGGCGCTCGAAGAAGTCGAACACGGCGTACATGCCGACGCCCATCAAGCCCACGACGACCAGCGCCGCGAATACGAGCGGCATGTTGAAGTTCGAGCTCGCGACCAGCATCACGTTGCCGATGCCGCTGTTGCCGCCGATGATCTCGGCGATCACGGAGCCGACGAACGACAGCGTGATGGCGATCTTCAGCGACGCGAACACGTAAGGCAGCGAGCGGGGGATGCCAATCTTCATCACCATGTCGCGCCGCGAGCCGCCGAGTGAACGCATCAGGTCGTCGAGCTCTGGCTCGATCGTCGAAAAGGCCAGGGCGACGTTCGCGACCACCGGGAAGAAAGACAGCATGAACGCGGTCAGAATTGCCGGCACGGTTCCAAGGCCGAACCAAACGACGAGGATCGGCACCAACGCCGCCTTCGGCACGCTGTTGAAGGCGACGATGATCGGATAAAGCGCGCAATAAACAAGGCGCGACGAGCCGACCAGAATGCCGAGCGCCATGCCGAACACCACGGCTATGAGGAAGCCCGCGACCGTCGTGCCCAGCGTAACGAGGCCGTTCGCCGCCAGCGGCCGCCAGTACTGGAACAGCGCCACGATCGTCTCGATGGGCGTCGGCATGATGTAGTGCTGGACATTGAACAAGACGATGACGGCCCACCACAGCGCGACAAGGAGGGCCGCTGTGATCCAGGGCGCTATGCGTTCATAGGCGGTCGAGCTCATAGGTTTTTACCGTCGCTGATAGCCTGGCGAAGCTGATGGACGAGTTGGACGAACTGCGGGTCGAAGGTGGTGGCGAGCGTGCGCGGCCGGTCGATATCGACGGAGCTTTGCTTGATGAGGCGCCCGGGGCGAGCCGACATCACGTGCACGGTCTGAGCGAGATAAACAGCTTCGCGCAATTCGTGCGTCACAAGGATCACGGTGCACTGGCGGAACTGCCAGAGATCCTGTAGGGCGGCCCAGAGATCCTCTCGCGTGAAGGTGTCGAGGGCGGCGAACGGTTCGTCGAGCAGCAGGATCGAGGGTTCGTGTATTAGGGCGCGGCAGAGTTGGGCGCGCTGCTGCATCCCTCCTGAAAGCTCCCACGGCATCTTGTCGGCGAAGCCGGTCAGGCCCACCCGCGCGAGCAGCGCGTCGACGCGCGCGACGTTCTTGTCACGATCCTGCTTCAGCGTGCGGCGGTGCGGCTCTACGATCTCGAGCGGCAGCATGATGTTGTCGCGGATGCTCCTCCACGGCAGCAACGTCGGGTTCTGGAACGCCATTCCGACGATCTTGAGCGGGGCAGTGACCTCCGCACCGCCGACCCGAACGCGACCGGCCGTCGGACGCACGAGGCCTGCGATGAGCTTCAGCAACGTTGACTTCCCGCAGCCGCTCGGACCGACCAAAGCGACGAACTCGCCGTGGCCGATCGTGAGGTTCGCTCCGGAGACCGCGAGCGTGCCGCGGGCGGCGGCGCCATAGGCGAGGTCGACGTTCTCGATCTCGATGAAGCTCATGCCGTGGGCCTTGGTGAGCGCGTCAATTGGCGGGCGGAGCGTGGAAATCTCCGGACCCGAGGTGCGAGTCCGGGACAGCGCCTGGCAAGCGGCGCCGTTAGCGAACCATCCGGTCCTGCTGCGAAGGCAGGAAGGAAGGATTGTAGATCTCCTCGACACCCGGCGCGCGCGGTAGGTTGTAAGCCTTGGCGATCACGTCGATGTCTTTACGCAGCCGGTCCATGTCGACCACGCCGTACCCGTCCTTGAGCACGTTCTCGGTCGCAATGCAGCACTTGAGGGCTAAGTTGAGCCGCTCCCGCTCAACATCGGCGTTGAGCAGCGGCTGATAGGCGAGGGCCGCCTTCACGCCTTCCTCCGGGTCGCGCACCATGTCGCGAACCCCCTTCACCGTAGCCCGCAGGAAGCCGCGCACCGCATCCGGGTTCTCCTTGAGGAACTTGCGCGACACGGCGATGGAGTTGCCGTAGAGCGCTAGGCCGTGCTCGTTGTACATGAAGTAGCTGATCTCATCCTCCTTCACGCCCTTCGACTTGAGCATGATGTAGGAATTGAAGAACTGTCCCGGAATCGCGTCGACGTCGCGCCGGGTCAGCAGCACTTCGCGCAGGTTTGGCTCGATGTACTGCACCTGCACTGAGTTCGGGTCCAGGCCGTTGAGCTGGGCGAACGCCGGGAACAGCTTGAAGGTCGAGTCGTGGGCGGCGGAGCCAAGCTTTTTGCCTGCGAGTTGCTTCGGCTCGGTGATGCCGCTCGATTTCAGCGTGAAGATCGCCGCCGGCGCCTGCTCGTAGCCGCTCATCACGACCGGAAAGCCCTGATCGGGGTTCTTGGCCACGAACTCCATCAGGATGTTGATGTCCGGATAGCCCATGTCATAGAGGCCGGAGGCGAGCTGCCGGACGACTTCGCCGGACCCCTTGCCAGGGTCGATCTGGACGTCGAGTCCTTCCGCTTTGTAGTAGCCCTTCTGCTGCGCGATCATGAAGGGCGCGTGCACCGAGCCCGGAATCCAGTCGAGGGCGAACTTGATCTTCGTCTCGGCGGCGGCGGCCTGAACGCACAGCAGCAACGTTCCAATAGCGAGCCCAGATTTAACGATACGCCCGATCATCGCATTCTCCTTCTTCCCTTTGATCAGCGAAAATGACGTCGATGGGATGCTTCCTGGGCCTTGAGACGTGCTGCCTTCGCGGCTCAGATCCGGACGCCGGCTCGTTCGAGGATCTGTCGCGCTCTCTCCCGCTCCTCGTCGGAGATCACGAGGCGTTCCGCGAAGTCGCGGCCGGTGGGGCGAGTCGCGTCGATGCCCATTTTCGTCAATGTGAAGTTCTCGGGGTCTGAGCTCGGGTCGAGGATCGCGCCTTTGCAGCCCGGAACGAAGAAAATGTCCTTCTCTGCGCGCACACGCGTCGCGATAGCCCAGAACACGTCGTTCATGTCGAAGATGTCGACATCCTCGTCCACGACGATGACGTATTTCGTGTAAAGCTCGGTGCTGAGCGCTGCCATCGCGGCCATCTGCGCCTCGCCTTCGGCGATCTTCTTTAGCGAGATCACGGCCATGAAGGCGCCGCATGTCGAATGCGGCACGTGGACGGCCTGGACGTTCGGGATGTTGCGCCTCAGCGCGTTCAGGATCTCGCCCTCCCGCGTGATGCAGGAGATCAGGATATGGTCCTTGGCCATGCCGGCCGTGACGCTGTGGAACATGGCGTCCCGTCGCATCCGCACGCGATGGGCCACGAACACGTTCTGCGTGCTGCGATAGGAAGCATAGCCGGTGAACTCCCCGAACGGACCTTCCGGCTCGTGCACGTTAGCGAGGATTTCGCCCTCGATGATGATCTCCGCGCCGGCCGGCACTTCGAGATCCTGAACGCCGCAGCGGGCTAGTCGGTAAGGCTCGCCGAAGAGGCCGCCGATGATCTCGAACTTCCGCACGTGCGGCGGATACGCGTAGGTCATCGAGCCCATGTAATGGAGCGGATGCACCCCGAGGGTGATCGCGACCGGAAGCGATTGACCCATGTCTTCGGCGCGGCGGTGAAATTCGTGCATCCGACGGCGCGAATGGAGCGAGACGCCGAGCCGGTTCTTGCCCTTCAGCATCAGTCGGTGGAAGCCGGTCGTGTCTACGCCGGTCTTGGGATCGCGCGCCGTGATCTGACCGGCCGTGATGTACGGAGCCGCATCGACCGTGAACTGGTGCGGGATCGGCAGCCTCGTCAGGTCCACGTCGTCGCCTTCGAGAACGATGTCGTTCCAGGGCGCGTCGTCGACCGTCTCGCAGGGCGTGTAGCGCTGACTGCGGTCGCGGAAGACGGTCGGAAGATCCTGCTCGGCGACATCCAGACAGGCCGCGAGCAATTTGCGGCTCGCCGCGACGTTGGTGACGCAGGGCATGCCCTTGCCGCCGATGTCGTCGAACATGACAACGGGGCTGCGGCCTGCGCGCTCGAGCTCGAACACGATGGAGGTCGACTGATAGAGCGTGTCGATCCGATCACGAAGCCGCAAGAATTCGTCGGGAAAGCGTTCCTGAACCATGTTTAGGAAGCCGCGGAGGCTTTGCCGGTCGGCATTCTCAAAATACGTCACTTCGACTCCATCTCGAACCAAATTCCGAATAAGAGGCGAAAAAGAACCTCTTGATTTTCCGATATCCGCCCTTTGGTAGCATCCGAAGGCGTTTCGCGACGGAGCGCGCGTCGCCGACGCTTACGAATACATGAGAGATGCTTACATCTACAGACCGAACATTCATATCGTCAGCATGCTGACGATATGAATGTTCGGAAAGGCGAGGCGCCAGCTTCGCCCGTTCACGATCGTCAGCATGATGATGATCTTCGAAATCGTCAATCTCGATTGTTGGGCGCCGCCTGCTGAAATCGTTCGCAAGCGCTCGGATGCGAACGGGCACAGCGCTGCCGCCGTGGACGAGAGCGAGCATCGACACTGGAGAAAGCTCTTGAAATCAGGCCGCTAGCTCCTGCGGGCAAAATAAATGTGCGATGGTGAAATCCAGGATTTTGATCTTTAGTCGATCACGGAGTCGGAACGGCCTCACAGCATCGGCGATCACTCTCGGAACGGTCGGAGCGCGCGTTGAACGAGCAAGCGAAGTCGAAGGCGAAGGGGCTGTTCGAGCGCCCGGGCTTCATGATCCGGCGCCTCCACCAGATCTACGTGTCGATCTACCTTCAGGAATGCGAAGGCTTCGGCACCACGCCGGTGCAGTCCAGCGTTCTACAGGTGCTCCTGGTCAGGCCCGGCGCCGACCAGGTGTCGCTCGCCGCCGACATCGGGATCGATCGCACGACAACATCAAACGTGCTCTCGCGGCTCGAAGCGCGAGGCCTGGTGCGGCGCGAGGCGACCGAGAAGGACCGGCGCATCCGCCGGAGCTATCTCACCGAAGCCGGCCAGACGTTGATCATCGAAATGCAGGACGCTCTCGAACGCGCCCATCGCCGGCTCATTGCACCGCTTCCCGAAGATGAGCGTCGGCTCTTTATAACTCAGCTGCACCGGTTGGTCGAAGCGAACAACGACGTCGGCCGCGCACTGCTCCGCTATCTTTAGCCTTTCTCGGTGGAGGGGGATGTTCGCGGGCCGGATGGTGAAGATCAACATCGTCGGAGAGCCAATCGCGCCGCCCAGAGGCGTTCGGCGGCGATCGAGCATTTCGCAGGGCGACGTCGCGCCCTCCCATGCATACGATCGCAACTTGGGCTGAGCGCCCGAAAGGGCTCAGCAAGCCCGCGCGTTTGCTGACGCCAAGCTTACAGCACGCGTCAGGCTCAACCCATCTGCCTGCCGATAGCTTCACTCCTGGGGCGTGAAGACCGGTCTGGACCGGTTAACCCCAGGGAGAAGAACCATGCGCGACCTGACCATCGAAGAAGCCGGCCACGTTTACGGAGCCGGCGGCAAGGGCAAGAAGGGCAAGGACGACAAGGCTCCGAAGGGCCACACGAAGACCAAGACCAAGACCCGTGGCCGCACGCGCACCAGGACCCGCGGCTGACGACAACTCGGGACCGCCCGCCGCAGCGCCAGCGAGCGTTGCGGCGGCGCTCTTCGATTGGAAGCGATCAGCGGGGGGGGGGCGGTGAATTACGCGCCAAGAATGTTCGAAGCGACGCAGGCGCTCGGCGCCGACCGGAGGGTCAGGCTGCTCGGGCAGCCGCACCTTCACGAATACATCGCCTTCGTGAAGGAGAAGACCGTCGGCGGCGAGCGGGCCGACGTGCGGGCTCTCGCCGACGAATGGCGCGCCGCGAACGACCACTTTTACGAGCTGGAGCAGAGCGAAGCCGGCCTTGCCGACGAAGTCCAGAGCGAACCGATCGGTCCATCGCTTCGCCCGCTCGCCGACGCCCTGGAGGCGACGCCCCGGTTCAAGGCGGCGTTCGACGCGCTGCCGACCACCATCGAGCGGGTCGAGCTGGATCGCCTCGTCGTGTGCCAGCAGTCCGTCTCTCTCGGCTTCGCCGCCGATCTCCAGGCGAGGCTCTCCTCGGAACCCGACGACGAGGAGCTCTTTCGCTTCTGTCTGCCCATGTCGCCGAGCGTGGCGCCGGTGGAGGTCACACGGCTCGACGAATATCGCTACCTCTTCACCTCCGACTCGTCGGACTTCCGTCCGCACGAACCGACGCTGCTTAGACCCGGGGAGGCGACAGGCCTGCCGTCGCACGACCCCGTCGGCGCGGTGCTCGGACTGCCGGTCGGGTTCGGCTCGAACTTCCTCCAGGCCGTTCGCGTCGACGGCCGCCTCATCCTGCACAACGGCTATCATCGCGCCTACGCGTTGCGCGCTCACGGGCTGACCCATGCGATCTGCGTGTTGCAGGAGGTGACGCGGCGAGACGAGCTCAAGCTCATCGGCGCGGACGCGGTGGTCGACGCGCCGGAATTCTATTGCAGGGCGGCGCGGCCGCCGCTGTTCAAGGACTTCTTCGATCCGAAGGTCAGCAAGATCCTCGACGTCCGAAGGATGCGTCGAGTGATTGAGGTGAAGCTCGATGTCCGCGAATTCCAGATCGTGGACTGAGGCCGCCGGCTCGCCCGCTCCTCCGCCGGTTAGGGGCGGAGCCGTGACCCTGTTCCGCCATGAGGCGCTGGCGGAACAGCAATCGCAGTGGCTCGGCCCGGTTCTGGTCTCGCCCAGGCTTTCGGGGTCGCTGTTCGCGCTGTTCGCGCTCGCCGCGACGGCGGCCACGATCGCGCTGATGGCGTTCGGTCATTACACGCAGACTGCCCGGCTCGCCGGCTGGCTGACGCCGGAGCTTGGCCTCATGCGGGTCTACCCGCCGCAATCCGGCCGCATCGCCCGACTTGAGGTGCAGGAGGGCGCGGAGGTCCGCAAAGGCCAGCCGCTTGCGGTTGTCTCCGGCGAACTGGAAAGCGAGGCGCTTGGGCGCGCAGGAGCAGCCGCGGTGGCGGCGCTGGCGAGCCGGCGAGACAGCCTGATCGCCGAACGCGACCGGCAGCGCACGATCTTCGTCCTGCAGGAACGCGAGCTCACCGAACGCATCTCGGTGCTGAAGAGCGGGCAGGACCATCTCGCCCAGGAAGCAGCCTTGCAGAGGGCCCGCCTCGACCTCGCCGAGCAGGCGCGGGATCGCGTCGCGGGGTTGCGCGTCAAGGGTTTCACCACCGAAGCCGCCGCGCAGGACGCAGAGCGCGATCGCCTGCGGATCGCCGCAGACCTGCAGCAGATCGAACGAGACGCGCTGACCACGACGCGGGACCGTCTCGAAGCCGAGGCGAGACTGCGCGAGCTGCCGGTCGCCCGCGACGTCAAGCTCGCCTCCATCGACCGCGACATCTCCGCGCTGGCGCAGGACCTCGCCGAAGCCGAGGCGAAGCGGGAGGTAGTCATCACCGCCCCGCAGGATGGCGTGGTGACCGGCGTGCGCGGCGCGCTCGGGGGAGGGGTGCGGTCCGAGACGCCGCTGCTCTCGATCATGCCCAGTGGATCGCGGCTGACCGCAGAGCTCTTCACCACCAGCCGCGACATCGGCTTCATCAAGGCCGGCCAGCAGGTGATGCTGCGCTACCAGGCCTACCCCTACCAGAAGTTCGGGACGTATCGCGGGATCGTCACGCGGATCTCGCGTGCGGCAGTGAGCCCGACCGAGCTTTCGCCGCAGCTGTCCGGACTGACGAGCCTCTTCGCCGCTGGGGAGCCGGTCTACCGCATCGAGGTTACGCCGGACGCGCAGACCGCGACCGCCTATGGCGAGCCGGCGCCGCTGCAGGCCGGCATGCAGCTCGACGCCGACGTCCTGATCGAGAGGCGCCCTCTCTACGAGTGGATGCTCGCCCCACTTTACGCGATGACTGGAAGGCGGCCGGCATGAACCCGAAGGTTGGGCTCAATCTCGGCTTCGGCCGCCGGCTCCCGATCGTCCTCCAGACCGAAGCGGCCGAATGCGGCCTAGCCTCGATCGCTATGATCGCGAGCTATTTCGGTCATCAGGTCGGTCAGACCGAGCTGAGGCGGCGCTTTGGCCTGTCTTTGACGGGCGCCAGCCTGAAGGAGTTGATCGGCATCGCCGACCAACTCGGCCTGGCCTCTCGCCCGGTGCGGCTCGACATGCACGAGCTTCCTCTGCTCCGGACGCCCTGCATCCTGCACTGGGACCTCAATCATTTTGTGGTCCTGAAGAGCATCGGCCGGGGCGGCGCCGTGATCCACGACCCGGCGGTCGGGCGGCTAACGCTGCCGCTGGCGGAGGTTTCGCGGCACTTTTCCGGCGTCGCGCTGGAGCTGACGCCGACCGGTGGGTTCGAGACCGCTGCGCCGCCGCCGCGAGTCAGGATGCGCGCGCTTCTGGGGCGGCTGCACGGCGTTAAGCGATCGCTCGCGCAATTGCTTGCGCTTGCGCTCGCGCTCGAGATCTTCGCGCTGATCGCGCCGCTCTTCATGGTGTGGGTCGTCGACCAGGCGCTCGTCACCGGCGACCGGGAACTGCTGCTCTCACTCGTCGCTGGCTTCGGGCTACTCCTGCTCGTCCAGACCGCGGTCTCGGCGATGCGCGGCTGGACGATCCTCAGCCTCGGCGCTTCGCTAAAGGTGCAGGCTCGAACTAACCTGTTCACCCATCTCATCAATCTGCCGCCGAGCTTCTTCGAGACGCGCTACGTGGCCGACGTCATGTCACGCTTCGGCTCGCAAGAGACGATCCTTCAGGCGATCACGACCGAACTCGTGGTCGGCGTGCTCGACGGCCTGATGTGCGCGCTTACCCTCGCGCTCATGTTCGTCTTCGCGCCGACGCTGACAATCGTCGTCCTGTGCGGCGCGCTGCTCTATGTCGGGCTGCGCTGCGCTCTCTACGCGCCGCTGAAGCAGGCTTCGTCCGAAGAGATCGTGTGGGCGGCCCGCCGCGACGGCCACTTCCTCGAGAGCATGCGCGGCATCGGCGCGATCAAGCTGTTCAACGGCTACGAGGATCGTCGCTCACACTGGCTCCATCTGCTGGTCGGCACCGTCAACCGCCAGCTTGCGCGGCAGAAGCTCGAACTGCTGTTCCGCACGTCGAACCTCTTCCTGCTCGGCGCGCTGGCGCTCGTCGTCGTCTGGCTCGGCGCGCGGCAGGTTCTCGAAGGAGCGTTCTCGGTCGGCATGCTAGTGGCGTTCATCGCCTACAAGGACCTCTTCGTGCGGCGGGTCACCGAACTGACGGACCGGGTGGTTGAATGGCGCATGCTGCGAATCCACGCGGAGCGTCTTGCGGACATCGCGCTTGCCCAGCCGGAAAAGCGGGGCGCGCTGGCGGACATGCGTCAGGCGCCGGGCAGGCCTCGCGGAATCGAGGTCCGCAACCTCAGCTTCCGCTATGGATCCGTCGGCCGGTGGGTGCTGAAGGACGTCAGCTTCCGGATCGAGCCAGGGGAACACGTCGCGATCGCCGGTCCATCCGGCTGCGGCAAGACAACCCTTCTGAAGCTCCTCGCCGGCCTGCTCGAGCCGACGGAAGGCTCGATCCTCACAGACGGCGAACCGCTGTCGAGCCTCGGCCCGGACGGCTACCGGGCGATGCTTGGCGTGGTGATGCAGGACGATCAGCTGTTCGCGGGTTCCGTCGCCGACAACATCGCCTTCTTCGCGAGCCGGCCGGACCAGGCTCTCGTCGAGCGCTGCGCCGCCATGGCGGCCGTCCATGACGAGATCGCGGCGATGCCGATGGGCTACGGCACCCTCACCGGAGACATGGGCACGGTTCTGTCGGGCGGGCAGAAACAGCGCGTGCTGATCGCGCGCGCTCTCTATCGCCGGCCGAGCGTCCTGCTGATGGACGAGGCGACGAGCCATCTCGACGTCGAGAAGGAGCGCGCCGTGAACGCCGCCGTGCGCGAGTCCGAGACGACTCGGATCGTGATCGCGCATCGGCCCGAGACGCTGCGAGCCTCCGACCGGATCATCATGCTCCGCGACGGCAGGATCGCGTCGGACGACGTCGAGCGCGTCGGGCCAAGGCGTCTGGTTGAGGACGTCGCCTAGCGCTGAAGCGCGGCGTCGATTGGGAAGGAGCGACTGTCGCGATCGGAAGCGGCGCGCTTGAGCCTCGTCGCTCCGGCGAGCCACGTGATCATCGTCGGGGCGAAGAGCGGGGCGAGACGCTGGACGGTCGGCCGTACGATCAGCCGCGACAGCGTCGTCGCAAGCCGGATCTGGCTGGAGAGATCGGCCGCAAGCGACGCCTGGAACTCCGCCGCGCTCCGTCCCTCGATCATATGGCGGGCGGCGAGCCGCGCGCCGTGCAATGCGAAGGAGAGACCTTCGCCGGCGAACGACGGGATGACCGCCGCCTGATCGCCGATGAGCCACGGCCCGGCAGCCGTGGCCCGGACCAGGCCATAGGGGATGCGCGAGATCGCTAGCGGCCGCTCGAACAGCGGCTCGGCCCCGTCGAGCAGGTTGGCGAACGAGGCGGAAGCGACGCGCACGCGGTCGAATGTCCCGTTCCACCCGCCGCCGGTCTCGGCGAACGCAGACTGGCCGACCACCAGGCAGAGGTTCGCCCGACCGCCTTCGATCGGTTCCAAACCTGCATAGCCGCCCGGGAATAACGCGATCTCGACTTTTCCGGCGAGCTCCGCGCGCGCGTGGGCTGACAGCCGCAGGTGGGCCTTGAAGCCGATCAGATCGTCGTGGCGTCCGGCGGGACGGGAGTGTCCGCGAACGTCATGCTTGCCGGTCGCGAGGACGGCCTGCCTCGCCTCGATCGAACCTTGCGCCAGCCGCGCGCGCCATCGGCCGTTGACCGCAACGAGCTCGCGGACCGGCGCGCCGCGGAGGACCCGCGCCCCCGCCGCCTCCGCATGCGCTAACAAAGCCTCGTCAAGGATTCGGCGGGAGAGGCTCGCGGCGCGAAACGGCAGCGACCGCTCGATCCGCCAACGCCCGCGTGAAAGCTCGACGCGGTCGATGGGGACGGCGCCGAACGCCTCGACGTCGAGTCCGAGACGCGCGAGCATGGCGATCGCGGGCGCGCTGAGAAACTCGCCGCAGACCTTGTCGTGCGGCCCGGCTTCGCGTTCGACCAGCACGACGTCGCGGCCGGCGGAGGCGAGCTCGGCTGCAAGCGCTGCGCCGGCGGGCCCGCCTCCGACGATCAGCGTTCCGTACGCGTCGTCACTCAAGTCTTCACCCTGGACACGCAGAGCCTGAACGGCGCCCCGCCCAAAAGCGTCGCGGCGCCCTCCGGAATGTCCGCGGCCGCCAGCGCTTGGCGCCAATCCTCACGCCTGAACGAGCGGGCGAACGAGACGGGACCGTCGTGCCGGACGAAGCGGTGCATGCGCAGCGCCCAGGAGGCCGCCTGGAACCCGTGAAAGGCCAGCCGGCTCCGGTGAAGGTCATTCACGAACCAACCGATCTGCGCGGTCTTCTCCATCCAGCGGAGAAAGCGCGTCAGCTCGGCGTCCGTCAGGTGATGGGTGAAAAGCGCGCTGAGCACGACGTCGACCGGGCCAACCGGCTCAAAGTCGAAAAGGTCCATCGTGCAGTATTCTAGAGGCGCGGAATGCGGCGTCGCCCCGCGCGCGGCCCGCTCCGCCCAGGGATTTCGATCAAGGCCGAGCAACGATATGGGCGCGCCGACGCGCTCCGCCCAGGCGGCGACCGCCCGCAACGCGTCGCCGTAGCCGCTTCCGACATCGACGATCACGACCGGCCGCCCGAGGGAGAACCGCCCCCCGCGACGCAGCCTCTCCAGAAAGGCGATGGTCGGTCGGTAGCCGAAGGACAGCCGGTTGACCCGCGCGAGATCGACCAGGCATCCACGGAACGTCTCGTAATCCGTGGAATCGTCGTCCATCAGTTCCGGCTCGTGGGAGCGCGCGAGGGCGCTGAACGAGCTCATCAGCCGGCCGTCCGGAACATCATCGTCTCCGCGACGAGTCCAGGTCCGAACGCCATCGCGCAGCCGCTGCGGCCGGGCTCCGCCTTCCGCATCATCTCGGAGAGCACGAAAAGAATCGTCGCGGACGACATGTTGCCGTTCGCGCGAAGGACCTCGCGGGATGCGTCCAGCGCGTTCGGGTCCAGATGAAGCCCCTCCTGCACGGCGTCCAAGACCGAGCGGCCGCCCGGATGGACCGCCCACAGGTCGACGTCGCCAATGGACTGACCGGCGAGAATGGTTTCGGCGCTTTTACGCAGCGTCTTGCCGAGTTCGACCGGCACCTGGCCGGAAAGAAACATGTCGAAGCCTCGGTCGCGGATGCTCCAGCGCATCTCGTCCGATGTTCCAGGCGCCATGGCGGCGTGGAAACTGTCGATAGAGAGGCCTGTCGGCTCTGCGCTCACGATGGCCGCCGCGCAGCCGTCGCCGAACACGAGAAAGCAGAGCAGCTGCTCAAGGCTGGCGCTCTCGTTGAGGTGGAGCGTGCAGAGTTCGAGGCAGACGACGGCGACCCGCGCCTGCGGCTCCGACCGCACGATGTGGCGCGCAAGCTTCAGCCCGTTGATCGCGGCGTAGCAGCCCATGAAGCCGACAGTCGTGCGCTCGATCGACGGGTCCAGGCCGAAGCGCGCGATCAGGTCGAAATCTATGCCGGGGGCCGAGAACCCTGTGCAGGAGACGGTGATCAGATGCGTGAGGCGTCGCGCATCCTCGCCAAGGTCGAGCCCGCCGAACGCCTGCGCGGCCAAATCAGGGGCGTCCGCCTCGTAACGGCGCATCCGCTCGGCGGTCGAGGGGAACCGGCCGGGCTCGTAGAAGCCGTCGAGGCCGATCGACCCGCTTTGCCCATGAGTCAGCGCGAGCGAGGACCAGCGATGCTCGATGCGGCTGCGTTCGGCCATGCGGCGGAACGTGCGGTTCAGTCGGGGATCGGTGAGTTGGCGTTCGGCGAAGCTGATGAAGGCTTCATGCACGTCGTTCGGCGGAGTCGCCGTGGCGATGCGATTGATGTACGCGCTGGTCAACAGGCAAGCCCTTTCCTGAGCCTGTCCCCCGACAGAGTAGTCCCGCTTATCCAAGCGTGACATAGACCGTCCGTTCCGCTGGCGGCTGACGGATCGGCCACGAAGGCGGCATCGAAGAGGGGCGGGGTTTCGTGCCGCCCTCGTGGCCGTGAGGCGGGACAACGCGTCCGCGTCGGCCGTCAAAGCGAACATACCCTCACGCCTCCATCGGGAAGCTGACGCGGCAGGTCAGCTTCCCGTCAGGTTCTTCTTGCTAAGATCGCTCCACATGGCGGAGGCTGACGCAGTCCGGCGGCCCCAAAGCGGGCGCTATCGCCGCCGCGAAGAAGGTTGACCCATGCGCGTTCTGGTCGTCGAAGATGAGCAGGCGATCGCCGACGACGTCTCGCGGGCTCTCGAGCAGGCGGGCTATGTGGCGGAGCGCGCACGCGACGGCGAGACGGGTTGGTTCAAGGCGAGCACCGAAGGCTTCTGCTGCATCGTGCTCGATCTCGGCCTGCCGCGCCTCGACGGCCTCACCGTCCTGCGGCGGCTTCGCGCGGAAGGCGTGCTGACGCCGGTGATGATCCTCACGGCCCGTGGCGCCTGGATGGAGCGGGTCGACGGCATCGACGCAGGGGCAGACGACTATCTGTCAAAGCCATTCCAGATCGAGGAGTTGATCGCTCGGATTGGCGCTCTGGTGCGGCGGGCCGCCGGCCACGGCACTCCCGTGATCGAGGCGGGCGCTCTGCGCATCGACACGCGCAGGCTGAGCGTGACCCGGGACGGCCGCTCCATCGACCTCTCTTCGCTTGAGTTCCGGGCGATCAACTATCTCGCTCACCGCCGCGGCTTCGTGGTTTCGCAGGGCGAGCTGATGGAGCACGTCTACGGCGGGGAGCGCGAGCCCGACAGCAACGCCATCGAGGTGTTGATCGCGCGCATCCGCAAGAAGGTTGGGGCCGACGCGATCGGCACGCGACGCGGCCAGGGCTACCTGCTGGAGGCCTGACGGAGATGGCGGCCCAGACCAAGACGCTCAGATGCCGGATGCTGCTGGTGACGGTCGCGTGCGTGATCAGCGTGCTCGCAGTCGCCGGGGCGGCGCTTGTGATCGTATTCGACCGGCACCTCCTCGAGGCCATTGGCAAGGATCTCGACGTGCGTTGGGCGGATCTCGCCCGCGACGTTGCGGTGGACGAGCGTGGGCGGCTCCAGCTCGCGCAGCCGGACCGCGACTCGCGATACGGCAGGCCGGAAGGCGGCGCTTATTGGCAGGTTTCCGAGGGCGGCCGCGTTCTCCTCCGCTCGGCGTCGCTTGGCGAGGGCGAGATCGATGTGTCCCGCGGCGGGGCTACGCGCGAGGCCGGCAAGTGGTTCGAGGTCGAGACCGATCAGGGACATGAACTCTACGTCGTGGAGCGCGACCTCACGTCGGGGGCCGACGCCTCGCGGCGGCTGCGGCTCGCGGTCGCCCTCGATCATGAGCAGATCGCAGCCGCGCGCGACGCCTTCCAGTGGGACGTCGTCTACGTGCTGGCGCTGATCGCGCTGGTCCTGGTGGCCGCTGCGGGGCTGCAACTCCGCGTCATCCTGTCTCCGCTCGCGCGGCTCCGAGCGGAGCTCGGCGATATCCGGGAGGGCGCCAAGACAAGGCTGACCTCGCCTGTCCCAGCCGAAGTCGCCCCGCTCGCGGACGATCTCAACCGCCTGCTTGACGGCCAGGAGGAGCTGGTCCGGAAGGCGCGTGAACGCGCCGGCTCGCTCGCGCACGGGCTCAAAACGCCGCTCGCGATCCTGGCGGCCGAATGCCGCCGTATCGAGAGCGAGGGGGGACGGGAGTGTGCGCGTCGTCTGCACGAGCAGATCGCTGCGATCCAGACCCACGTCGAACGCGAACTCGCCCGTGCGCGCACCCGCGGCGCCGCGGCGGCTCTCGGCGCATATGTCGACGCCCCAAAGACCGCAGAGCGCTTGGTGCGCGTGATGAGCCGCATGCCGCGAGGCGACGCGATGGCGTGGCGCTGCGACGTGCCGAGCGAGTTGATGTTGCGCATGGATCCGGACGATTTCGGCGAGGTCCTCGGCAATCTGCTGGACAACGCGCGCAAGTGGGCGGCAGAAGCGGTCACGCTCCGCTGCGAGGTCTCGCGGGAAGCCGCGCGGATCATCGTCGAAGACGACGGACCGGGCTTCGGCTCGAACGCCGCGCCGACCAGCCTGACGGCCGGGGATCGCGAGAACTCGGCCGGGCTCGGGCTGATCATCGTGCAGGACATACTGGCCGTTTACGGCTCGGCGCTTTGGATCGACCGCGCCTCACCTCACGGCGTCGTGTCGTTCTCGTTGCCGCGCCGGATCGCCGGAATCGAGGCGCGGCTGGCCGACGGCCGCCCGCCGGCTTCCTCCCTCTCGCCAGCCATAGCGCTCCGAGCGCCGGCGGCCGGAGCGAGCTAGACGTTCGTCCTCTGACCAGGTCGATGCAGTAGCGGCCCTCCTCGATCTGAGCTCGATGCCACGAACCTGACTTTCGATCCGGCCCATCCGCTTGCCGCACGATGTCTTGGTGGAGCGCCTTGCCGCCGCCGTCCGAGTGGACGACCACGGAGTCTGCGAACATCGACCGCAGTGCCGCGACGTCGCCGGACGCCTCGAAGAACGCCTCCGCGATCCGGGCGCCCTTCCTCCCGATCGATCGGAATCCGAGGCTTTGTGGCCTCGATGTGCTTTCTCGCGCGTGACGCTGACTGTCGAACGGCGGGAGGCTCGCGTTCGGGCGTGGTCGCGATTTCGTCGAGCGCCACGCCGAAGATGTCGTGGAGGATAAACGCCGCCCGCTCGAGCGGGGAAAGCCGCTCCAACCGATAAGAACGTGTCCGCTAGCGCTATTACGTGTCTTGCGTCATCGCGCAGGGCAGGGCGTCGATGCCGGATCGGTGAAGCGTATCTCTGCGCCCGAGATCGAAAGCGCCGTGATCCGTGCGCTTCGTTCGAGATCAGCGTCCGATGCTGATGATCGCGCGCTGGTCGAGGAACACCTGAGCCGAGCCGTCCTCTCCAGCGACATCGAGCTCCAGCTCACGGACGGCGATGCGATTCGGATCGACTCACCCAAACGATCGAGCGGAAGAGGGATCATGGGCCTGGCTGATGCATCCGCTCTCCCGATGAAGGCGGAGGCGCGGGCGGTCCTGCTGAGATGTATCGCGCTTGGACGTCAATGCGTCGCGGAGCTCGAGCGCGGGCGATCCGTTGATCTGGATCAGCTCGCCGAGCAACATGGCTGCACATTGCTCTCGAAGTGCGGAGGCGGGCGGCGCTTGCCCGGCCTAATGAGCCGCAGATCCGACGTCAGAGACAGCCACAGGGGCGCTCCCGGCAGCTAAGCCACGGAAAGGCGGCACTATCCGTGCGGCCTGGAAAATCCCGAGTTCTCAGAAAGTGTTTGGTGGTGGAGGCAGTCTGGCTGAGCCGGTCTCCGCTGAAAATCCCTGTTATTCTGAAATCCCGAGAGCCGATCAGGCTGAACGCCTCCGACGTCGGGCGAAAAGCGCCGCTTCCTCATAGGCTTAGGAGGTCAGAGCGCCGTTTTCGATGCGCCAGCTAACAGGAAGTTCGATCTCGAAGAACAGGGAATTTTGTTTCGCGGAACAGAGAAATTTACGATCCAATCGGTCATGTACATCTTGGATGAGTCCCTCCGCGACGGCCCGGGTTTGACGAGGCTGCAAGCAGCCGCTCATCGAGGATAAAACGGCGCTTCGTCGTTGCTAGGGCAGCCGATCAAAATCTATTTGCCAGAGTTACAATCGTTCACGTATCGTTCGCAGGAGCAGGCGAGTCGGCGCCCCGGCTGTATGCGATAGCTAGGATCGAGCAGAGGGAAAGCGCACATGCGCACGCAGTACGGCCACCAGCCCTTTTCCACTCTTGGAGCGTCCTGTGCCCAAGCTCTCTCGTGCTACGCGCAGCCAGTCGCGCGCCATCGTTGAACGACCCATCGCGTCTCTGACGCCGTACGCGCGCAACGCGCGGACTCACTCGAAAAAGCAGATCCGCCAGATCGCCTCGAGCATTGAGCGGTTCGGCTTCGTCAACCCGGTGCTCATCCGCGACACCGGCGAGATCGTCGCCGGCCACGGACGCGTCGAGGCGGCAAAGCACCTTGGCCTCAAGAGCGTGCCTACGCTCGCGCTCTCTCACCTCAGCGAGACGGAGCTGAAAGCGTACGTGCTCGCCGACAACAAACTCGCGCTGAACGCAGGCTGGGACCGCGAGATCTTGGCGCTCGAACTGCAAGGCCTGATCGAACTCGACTTCGACGTTGAGCTGACCGGCTTTAGCCTCGCCGAGATCGACCTGACGCTCGACGAGGCGAGGGAAGCCAGCACCGAGGCGAGAGACGCGCCTGAGGACGAGGTTCCGTTGTCGGAAGGCCCTGTCGTAACCGCGCCTGGTGACATATGGCGCCTCGGTCGACACCGGCTGATCTGCGGCGACGCTCAAGACGGCGACGTCTTCCGTCGGCTCATGGGCGAAGGCACGGCCGACCTCGTGTTCACCGACCCGCCGTACAACGTGAAGATCGACGGCAACGTCTGTGGTCTTGGCAGCGTGCGACATCGAGAGTTTGCGTTCGCAAGCGGCGAGATGAGCGAGGAGCAGTTCACCTGCTTCCTCCAAAACACGCTCGGCAGCGCCGCGTCAGTCATGCGCGACGGAGCGATCGCGTTCGTGTGCATGGACTGGCGGCATATGGGCGAGTTGCTCGCGGCCGGACGCCGGTGCTTCTCCGAGCTGAAGAACCTGGTGGTCTGGAACAAGACCAACGGCGGCATGGGCACCTTCTATCGCTCGAAGCACGAGCTGATCTTCGTGTTCAAGAACGGGGAGGGCCCTCATACCAACAGCTTTGGACTCGGCGAGACCGGCCGCTCCCGAACCAACGTGTGGGATTACGCCGGGGTCAGCAGCATGAGCGCGGCGAGAGCCGAGGAGCTCGGCATGCACCCCACCGTAAAGCCCGTCGCGATGATTGCGGATGCGCTCCGCGACTGCTCGCGTCGAGGCGAGATCGTGCTCGATTGTTTTGGTGGGTCGGGATCGACGCTCATCGCGGCGGAGAAGACCGGCAGGGTGGCTCGGCTGATCGAATACGACCCGCAGTACTGCGACACGATCGTACGGCGTTGGGAGCGGATGACCGGCAAGCGTGCGGTGGACAACGCGAGCGGAGCGACCTTCGAGGATCGCCAGGAAGCTGCCGCCGCCGGCGGGGAGGTTGAGGCGTCGCTGCAATGAGCGCCGACTGGGACGACGAGCCTGTCGGCTACAAGGCGCCTCCGAGATGGACGCAGTTCCAGAAGGGACGGTCGGGTAATCCGCGCGGCCGCCCGAAGAAGGCGAAGTCGGTGAAGGCTGTAGCGCCTGAGGGATCCAGCCTGCTCGACGACGCTCTTCGCGAGGAGCGGGATCGACTGGTGAAAGTGAGCCTCGCGGGCGGGTCGCGAGAGATCCGCATGTACGAGGCCATCGTCCGCAAACTGGCGGCGCTCGCTGCGCACGGCGACACTCACGCCGTGAAACTGATTATGGGGCACTGGTCAGGACTGGAGCTCAGAGACGCCGCTCGCAAGCTGGCGCAAGAGGAGCTGGACGAGCGTATCTTCAAGAGCGTGGTAGCTCTAAAAGCGCAACAGGAGAAGAACTGGGCGGCGATCGAGAAAACCGGAGAGAGTCCGGCTCATCCCTCGCCGCATCCTGACGACATCATCCTGGACCACAGCGCCAAACGATGGCGCGTGCGGGGTCCGATAGATGGAGAAGACGTGCCCTACTACGAGTACTGTAGAGCGGAGCGCGACTCCATGCTCGTCGCAGCCGCGCTGGCGTTGAACACAAACAAGCCGTCCTACCCGGTGTTCTATGTTTGCTACCTGTTCTGGGACACGCGCTTGCCTAAGCGTTGGCAGGTGCGCGATCCGTCGGATGCCGAGCTCCTGGTCTTGGCCCTGAGGTCAGCAAAGGAGCTGCGCACCCTGAGAGATCAATATACGGCCCGCGCAGACCAGCTGAGGCCCAAATCCTTCGGACAGCCGGACAAAGAGACATACCGCGTCGTGAACTCCGCGATGAAGCCGCTCCTCAACCACTACGGCTTCCGCTCGCTTGCGCAGTTCGAGCGAGCCTACGAGCTGCAAGGGGACGCGCTGGTTTGGCCGAAGGCGCCCAAAGATCGTGGCGCACCTGCCGCAATCAGTCGCCCACGTAGCTGAGCCTGCAGGAGGGAAGCGGCGCGCCGGCGACTTCTGACTTCAAAGAACTTTCCCGAGCCGCTGAAGGAGCGAGGAAGACGCCTATCGCGAAGTAAGCCGCCCCTGGCAGGCGGATATTTGAACGGACATGTGACGCACCCCCTGCGGCTTGGCCTTCTCGGAGGTCGCGTGATCGTCGGAGCAGCTGGAAACAGTCGCTTCAGCGGAGTGGACTGAAATGTCGGCTCGACGAGGGATGTGGCGCACCTCCCGGCGATCATGCAAGCTAAAGAACGCCTCGTTGGCTGCCACCGGTAGCTCTATAAAGCTTTCTTGAGCTTCCAAGACAAAGCCCCTCTTCGCCTCATGCCGAGGTATCCGCTTCATATCGCCGGAAAACGAAGCTATCAGCGGTCGGGAGCCGCTGAAGCAGCGAGGAAGACGCTTTCGCGGAGCAGTCCGTCCCTGGCAGGCGGATGTTCGATCGGGAATGTGGCGCACCCCCGGCGGCTCACCGTCAGCTAGATCATCGCTGGCCGTAGAACTCTTTCGGTCGTGGTGGATCGTCAGCTTCGCAGTGTTCGCCGGCACCGGTGGCATCGAGCGCCTCCACCTGCTCGGATCTGGGGACTTCGAGGCTTCGCCATGAAGGCTTGATCTCGGTGGAGGGGTCGAGTTGGTGCTGCGCTGAAAGCTGTGCGCATCCCTCTGCGCCCGTTGACTGAATCGCGGTGCCTCCACAAACCCCGCCGCCCGAACATGTCAGCACAAGCGTCCGCGATCCGTGTCCAGAAGCCTCACCCCTCGCATGCTGACGAGCTTCGTCAGCGCCCGCCTTGGCCACAAGCTCGGCGCCGAAGAACGACAGATCCTTCTTGACCATCTGCCCTCTGGACCCGAGGGGGAGCGCAATGACTGACGATCTCACGCGGCGCATGGTCGCCGAATTCTTCGGCACGTTCTGGCTGGTCTTCGGCGGCTGCGGCGCGGCGGTGCTGGCCGCCGCCTTTCCGGATCTCGGCATCGGCTTCGTCGGCGTCTCGCTCGCCTTCGGCCTCACCGTGCTGTCGATGGCCTATGCGGCCGGCCACATTTCTGGCGGCCACTTCAACCCGGCCGTGACGCTCGGCCTGTGGGCCGCCGGCCGCTGCGCCAACCGCCATGTCGGCCCCTACATCGCCGCCCAGCTGGTCGGCGCCGTCCTGGGCGCGGGCGCGCTCTACCTGATCGCCTCCGGCAAGGCCGGCTTCGTCCCCGCCGGCTTCGCCTCCAACGGGTTTGGCGACCTCAGCCCCGGCAAATACGGCCTCGGGGCCTGCTTCCTCACAGAAGTGCTGGCGACCTTCTTCTTCCTGTTCATCATCCTCGGCGCGACCTCGAAGGGCGCCGCCACCGGCTTCGCCGGCATCCCGATCGGGCTGGCGCTGACGCTGATCCACCTGATCACCATCCCGGTCACCAACACCTCGGTGAACCCCGCCCGCTCCACCGGCCCGGCGCTGTTCGCCGAAGGCGGCTATTTCGGGCAGCTCTGGCTGTTCTGGCTCGCCCCGATCGCCGGCGCCGTCGCCGCCGGCTTCCTGGCGCGCTGGCTCTACGGAGACAGCGCGATCCTAGACACGACGGTAGTGGAGGAGCGGCGAGTGGGGTGAGGGGATGGCATGGCATGGCATGCGCTCCCGCACCTCCCCTCGCAACTAAACCCTTCAGTACCTACCAGCAGTCGTCACGTCAGATTGCCGAAGCGGCGCAATTCGCGTCTCGCTGGCGCGGTCTCGTCAGCTGATCGTTCGACGCCAAGCCGCCTGCGCGGAAAAGAGCGCGGGCAAGAGGGCGGGCCGGTCGAGCGGCGTGAGGCGCCAGCCGGTGACCAATCGCGCCGATCCACCCGAAGGCGATGCCAGTGAGCTCCACGAGGTCTGAGGAGATCGATGTGTGGATGCGTGCGCCTGGGATGAGGCGGGGGCGCTTCAGAGGCCGCTGCCCGATGGTGCGCTGATGATCGTCGCGCGGGGTGAAAAGAAACAGGGGTTGCCCGAAGCGGCATGACTTCTTCCCGCCAGCGTATCCTCGGGAAAGCATCTCGGTCCGGCAGAAATGAGTTTAAAGACCTGATGGCCGTGGCGTTCTGAGACCGAGTTCTCCTGGGCGGTTAAAGGCCACAGGCAGAGCAAGATCGACGGCTGATGCCGTAGAATCATCCACGAGGGACAAACGGCTGAACTCTGCCTTAACCCGTTGCAGCGCTAGAAACGTCCTCCGCCTTCCGCGGGCAGTGGGGCGCTTGCCCGAGCCGAGAAAATCTGGTTCATTCAACCAAATGGTTGATCATTTTGAGCAGCTCGATCAGGTCTTCCGCGCTTTAGGTGACGCCACCCGAAGGGCCATGGTCCAGCGGCTCGCCGGGGGTCGTCTGAGCGTCACCGAGCTGGCGCGTCCCTTCCCGATGTCCCTCGCGGCGGCCTCGAAGCACGTAAAGGTGCTGGAGGAAGCCGGGCTGGTCCGCCGGACGATCGAGGGACGGGTGCATCATTGCGAGCTTGATCCTCGCCCGCTCGCGGACGCCATTTCGTGGCTCGGCGTCTACACGGCCTTCTGGAACGAGCGGCTCACTGATCTGGAAGCCGTCCTCAGCGAGCGACAGCATGTTCGAGACTGAACCCGACGTCGTCCTGGTCCGGGTCTTCCGCGCCTCCGCGGAGGCGCTCTATCGCGCCTGGACAGATCCCGCCGTTCTTCAGCGCTGGCTGGCGCCGGGACCCTGCACGGTAGAGCACGCTCAAACCGATCTGCGGGTCGGGGGCAGGTTCGAACTGCGCACCCTTGGGCCGGCCGGCGAGCGCCACCGGATCAGCGGACGCTACAAGGCGCTGGAGCCGGCGCGACGCATCCTCAAGAGCTGGATTTATGACGGGCCGCTCGACCTGATGCCGGGCGTGGAGACGCTGCTGCGGATCGACCTCCGTCCGCTCGACGAGAATTCGACGGAACTGCGGCTGACGCACAGCCGCATCACCCGCGCGGACGTCCGGGCCGCCTATGAGGCGGACTGGCCGAGTTGCTTCGACAAGCTCGCGCCGGCGCTGCACTGACAGAACAAGAAACGGGGAACGGCCATGTCGAACGACCGATCGCGCGCGCCGGGATGGCGCGCCGCCATCAAGCTCTGGTTCCTGCTTGACGTCGTGGTGGCGCTTGCGCCGCCGCTCTACTGGGCGATGGACGGCGATATGACGCCGATCGCCGGCGTGCCGGCCGCGCTGTTCTACTTCCTCGCGGTCAACGTCTTCATCACCGCGAGCCTAGTCACCGCTTACCTGCTCGATCAGGCGGATGGGGAGAGCGCGGCGTGATCGTCACCGTCGGGCTGCTCGCCCTGTTCTTCGCCTTCGTGGT